>WNFF01000965.1_pt1 | contig 35363 bp, 32 predicted proteins | sample 5400441 | NCBI WGS metagenome assembly WNFF01 (sample SAMN13153345, study PRJNA577476) | soil metagenome | isolation source: 120 cm saprolite under Douglas fir tree site 2 hole 3 replicate 1 | place: USA:California | collected 2015-04-18
TCCCGTCCACTTTTCGATCATCTTCACCCACAACATGGAGATCGGGCTCATCCACCCACCGGTCGGCCTGAACCTCTTTGTGCTTTCGTCGATCGCGGTGGCGCCGATGCGCGAGGCGATCCGCGGCATCCTGCCGTTTCTCGTTATCCTGCTGATCGTGCTTGCCATCATCACCTACGTGCCCGTGCTCACGCTGTGGCTTCCCGGCGCGATCTTCGGGCGATGATGTTCATGGCGTGAGAGGGAAACGCGATCGCTACCAGCTATAACGGACGACGCCTTTTCCGGAGTAGCTGTGGGTCGTGTCCGACGATTGGGCATCGGCCGTGACGGCGGCCGACCTGACCAGTTTCCCAATTATGGTCCCGCTGGCTCCAGGAAGCCGATCGCGGCCTTTGCCGCCTTGCTGGCGATGCCCACCGATGTCACACTTCCGGTCAAGTCCGACGGCAAACACCGGGCAACGGGCATGCGGGACGATAGAGGGAACGATGAAGCTCGCTGCGAACCTGTTCGCCGCCTTGGTCGTGCTGCTCATGGCGCAGACGGCATCGGCGCAATCCAGTTATCCAAACCGGCCGGTGAAAATCCTGGTCGGCTTCACACCCGGCACGGCCCCGGACCTTGCGGCGCGCATTCTAGCCGACCGGTTTTCGGAAGTATGGGGCACGCCGTTTTTGGTCGAGAATATTCCCGGCGCCGGCGGCAACATCGCCACCGATCGCGTCGCCAAAGCGGCCGCCGACGGCTACACGTTGCTGATGGGCGGCAACTCGTCGCTCGTCATCAACCCGAGCCTGTATGAAACACTGCCATTCGACCCCCTCAAGGACTTCGCGCCGATCTCGCAGGTATTCATCGCGGCGAACGTGCTCGCCGTTCCGCCCGAGCTGCCGGTCAAGACCGTGGCGGAACTGGTGGCGCTCGCCAAAGCGGAGCCGGGCAAGCTTTCCTATGGCCATGCCGGCGTAGGCACGTCGCAGCATCTGGGCGCCGAATTGTTCAAATACATGGCGCATGTCGATATCGCACCAGTGCCCTATCGCGGCACCACGGCGTTAATGCCGGACCTGCTCGCCAACCGAATCACCATGTCGTTCGCCAATATCGTGAACGTGGTGCCGCTCGCGCGCGAAGGGAAATTGCGCGCGCTGGCCATCACCTCGATCAAGCGCTCGGTGCTGGCGCCCGACCTGCCGACCATGGCGGAATCCGGATTCCCTGGTTTCGAGGCCGTGCCGTGGTTCGGCCTGCTCGCGCCGACCGGTACGCCGAAGGATGTTCTGGATAAATTGCACGGCGAAACCGTCAAGGTCTTGGCGATGCCGGAGGTGCGCAAGAAGTTCGACGAACTTGGTCTCGAGCCGGTCGGCAACACGCCGGCTGAGTTTACCGCGATCATCAAGAAAGAAACGCCCGAGTGGGCAAAAGTGATCAAGGATGCCGGCATCAAGCTCGGCAACTAGCTTCCTGTAAATTGAGGTTTTCTTCGCTCGCGCGCGGCGGCAATGCCTTCATCGACGTCGTGAGAAAATTCAAGCGCCGAACGGAGTGCGTCGGAAAGCTCGCGTGCCGCGCGAGAACCTGCCGCTTCCCTCAGCTTTACAATGCGCTTGGTGCCTCGTGTTGCCAAAGGCCCGTTGCCGGCGACAACTTCGGCAAGCGCGTGCATTTCCGCATGAACGTCGTCTCGCGGAACCACACGTTCGACCAGGCCGTATCGCTCCATTTCAGTTGCGTCGATTTCACGACCCGTGCACAGCATTTCGAGCGTTCGGGCGCTGCCTACGATATTTGGAAGCCGGACTGGCGCGCCTGCGCCGGGAAATCCGCCCCATTTTGCCTCCGGCGATGAGAGGCGGACATGATTGCCGGCGATCCGTATGTCGCAGGCAAGAGCGAGTTCGACAGCACCGGCGCGAACGTAACCGTTCAGGCCGGCGATGACGATCTGCGGCAAGGCTTCGATCGCATCGAAGGTCTCGTTGGCCAGCCGGATTAAATTCAAGACCTGATCCTTGGCAAGTTGTCCCCGCAACGCCGGCGTCAGAATGCCTGTGGAAAAGCATTCGGTTCCCTCGCCGGTGAGCGTCAGGACCTGGATCTCGGGGTTCGAGGCTAGATCCTTCGCTATTGTCCGCAGCTCCAGCAGCAGATCCCGGGAGAGAAGGTTCTGTTCGTTGGGACGATCGAAAACGATGCTGGCAATACGGCCCTGAATGCTAAAGGCAAGCCCCGTCATCACGTATTCCTTCAGATTTTGCGCTGTTCGCACCACGCTGCCTTCGCAGCTTCGACATTTTCGGTGCCGCGCACTTATTTCCTTCAATTGCGGTGCGACGCATTCGCGCTTGCGGTATCAGAGAACTCCATTGTAGGTTTATGCAATGTGAAATCAATTATGGATTTGGGGAGGCCGCCAAGTGCCACACAACGCTTTGTCGTCGAGAGTCGGTCTGCATGCGAAGCTGGCGTGCATCGCGGTTTTGGCGGCGATAACGACAGGGCTGGCACTCCAAAGTTACGCTCAAACCCAATCGCCGGTTGCCGTCAGGGCCGCCTATATTCCGGTTGTAACCTGGCTTCCCGCGTGGGTTGCGAAGGAGAAGGGTTTCTTTGCAGCGCACGGGCTCGATGTCACGCTTAGCGTCGCGCAAAACCTTTCGACACTGCCGGGAACGGTTGGAAAGCAGTTTGAATTTGTTCCAAGCACCGCGCCCGACCTGCTCAAATCAGTCGCCTCCGGGCTCGACGTCGTCGCCGTCGCCTCCGAAGTTTTTGAGACGGAGGATAACCCTTCGACGCATGTCATCGTTGCCAAGGATTCGGGTATCGCCGGGCCGAAAGATCTGGCCGGAAAGCTGATTGCGACCCCCACGATCGGCGGCGTGATCCACGTGTCGGTGCTTTACTGGCTGAAGAAAAACGGCGTCGACCCCGCGAGCGTCAGAGCCGTGGAAGTGCCGTTTCCCAATATGCCCGACCAACTCAAGGCCAAGCGTGTCGACGCCGTCGAATCCCTTGAACCGTTCGCCGGCGCGCTGCGTGCAAACGGCAATGTCTCTATCGCGACCCCTCTGCTGTCAGTCGGCAAGGATGTGCTGTTTCCGTTCTGGATCTCGCAGGGCGCGTGGGCGCGCGCCAATCTTCCGACGATCAAGGCCTGGATTGCAGCCCTCGAAGATGCAAAAAGCTTTATCGAGAAAAATCCCGCGGAGGCGCGCAAGATCATGGCGCAGTATACCAAATTGCCCGAGGCTGTGGTGCAGGCGACGCCATTCCCGACCTACCGCTTTGCGATCAAGCCGCAGGATATCCAGGTCTGGTCCGCCGCACTTAGGGATGTCGGTCAGCTCGACAAGGAAGTCGACTCCTCCAAATTGGTTGTGACGCCATAGATGAGTTCGGCGGAAAAGAGATCCGATCCCAGCGAGAAGGCCGCAGGTCCGGCCTTCGAATGCCGATCGGTCACCGTCGAGCTTCTTCACAAGTTCAGCCGCAAGCGCATCATCGAGGATATTTCCTTTCTGGTTCGATCCGGAGAGTTCTTGACCATCGTCGGTCCTTCGGGAACCGGCAAAACCACGCTGTTGAGGGCCATGGGAGGTCTGACGCCGACGGCGAGCGGTTCAGTCCTGGTGCATGGAAAGCAGCTCGACGGTCCGCCCGACGACGTCGTCCTCGTCTTCCAGGATTACTCCAACGCTTTGTTACAGTGGCGCACCGTCGCGGCCAACGTCGCGTTTGGAATAGAGCGGTCGCTCGATCGCGGGGAAATCGAACAACGGGTCCATGACGCGCTGGCCCTTGTGGGTCTTGAAAACAATGCGGAGGATTATCCGTGGCAATTGTCCGGCGGCATGCAGCAGCGTGTTCAAATCGCGCGCGCGCTGGCGCTGCGTCCGGCCGTGATGCTGATGGACGAACCGTTTGCCGCGCTCGATGCCATGACCAAAGCATCCATGCAGGACGAACTTCTCCGGGTTCGCGATCGGACCGGGACAAGCTTCGTCTTCATCACCCACGATATCGAGGAGGCGGTCTATCTGGGCGACCGGATCGCCGTCCTGAAGGGCTCACCCGGACGAATTGAGCAGATATTCGAAATTGGCCTGCCGGCGCCGCGCGATCAGCTATCGACGCGCCAGCTGCCAAAGTTTCTCGAATATCGCTACGCCGTGCACCGGGCCATTGGGCGCGGACATGCATAAGAATAGCTTCATCGCGCGGATCAATTGGCCCGGAACCGCCGTGTTCGTTTTCGTCGGCCTCGCATGGGAAGCGGCGGTCCGGTCGGGATTGCTCGAATACGAATATCTGCCAGCGCCGTCGGCCGTCGGTCTGGGGTTTGGCGAACTCGCCGGGCAAGGGATTTTGGCGCCGGATATTGCGCACACCCTGATTTCTGTCGCGATCGGATGGACGGTGGCGATCGTGCTTGGTATCTCGCTCGGCTTCCTGCTTGGTCTATCGCCGGCAGCGCGGCGTTACAGCCTGGCGAGTATCGAGGTTTTGCGGCCGATGCCGGGGGTTGCGTTTGCGCCGGTCGGACTTTTGCTGTTCGGCTTCTCGCTGAAAACCGAAATGGTCGTCACGATCCTTCCGGTACTCTGGCCTGTGCTCGTCAACACCATCGGAGGCGTCACCGGCGTTCATCAGAGGCTTTATGACGTCGGCCGGACCTTTCGTCTCAGCCGTAAAGATACCATCCTCCGCATCATTTTGCCCGCAGCGATGCCGCCGATTGTCGTCGGTGCGCGTATCAGTCTTGGTCTGGCGCTCGTGCTCGCCGTCGTCGCCGAAATGGTGGGCAATCCGGAAGGCCTCGGCTACGGCATCGTCCGTGAGCAACAAGCGCTGCGTCCCGACCTGATGTTTGCTTATATCGTGACGGTAGGGTTTATTGGCATTGCTCTGAATGCGGGAATGCTGGCCCTTGCGGAGGCCTTGATTCCGTCCTTCCGTCAGTTGCGAGGCGGGCAATGACGTACTCTCGTCCGTGGCGACAATATTTCACACTCGTCGTGGAGGCGCTTCCGTCGGCCAGAGGATTGTTGCCGCTTGTGGCCCTTCTCGTCGCCTGGCAGCTCTTGCAGACCGGCAATTCTCCCTATTTTCCTCCACCCTCGGACTGGTGGAACGGCCTGATGCTGCTGGCGAAAAGCGGGCGGCTTTATCCGGCATTGTCGGCCACCACGATAACCCTGCTGCTTGGATTGGCTGTCGCAGTCGTCATCGGAACCGGAATTGGCCTGCTCATTGGTGTATTTCCGCGGTTCAGCCGCGCCGTCGGGCCGCTTCTGGAATTTCTGCGGGCTATTCCGCCGCCGGCTGTCGTACCCGTGGCGATTCTTTTCATGGGCTATGACGAACGAATGAAGCTCACCGTAGTGGTGCTTGCGGCGATCTGGCCTATTCTCCTGAACACCTCATCGGCCGCGGAACGCGTTCATCCATTGCTGCTCGACGTCGCGCGTTCGTTCCGGCTTTCCGCGGTCGATCGCATGAGGCTGATCATCCTGCCGTCGGTCGTCCCTGCGGTATTGCTCGGCATTCGCGTGGCGCTGCCCGTTGCGATTGTCGTGACGCTTCTGGTCGAGATCCTGACCTCGATCGAGGGGATCGGTGCGCTCATGATCGGTGCCCAGCGCAACTTTCAATCTCCGCAGGTTTATGGACTTCTTGTCCTGATCGGCCTGTTTGGATTACTCGTGAATAACGTCTTCACCGTCTTTGAGGCGATCCTGCTTCGTCGCTGGCCCCCAGAAACCCAGAGTGAAAAGTTCTAGGAGTTCAAGATATGGAAGTCGGCTTCTTCTTCTGGCCCTACAATCCCGGTTTGGTCGAAAACCTTGCCGATCGCGCGGACCGATATGGCTACGATATGATCGGCATCGCCGATACGCCGGGGAATGCGATGGATCCCTGGGTTTCCGCAGCCCTCGCGGCGCGCGTGACCAAAAAGGCGCGCGTGGCGCTTAGCGTGACAAACATTGTGACCCGCGACGCCGCTATCAGCGCCGCTGCGATCGCCTCGATCGATCAGATCATCGAGGGCCGCGCCGTTCTCGGCATCGGTGCGGGCCACAGTGGAACGAAGAACCTCGGCCGTAGCAATTCTACCGCGAAGGAGCTCGGGGAGGGCGTCACCTTCATCAAGACGTTGCTGCGGGGCGAAGCCGCGACGCTCAAAGGAGCAACGGCGCATTTGCCGTGGGTCAAGAAGCCGTCAAAGGTGTTTCTCGCGGCTTCTCACCCGCTCGGTCTGGCGGCAGCCGGACGCACCGCGGATGGTGTTTTTCTTAATTTCGGCCTGGGCAAGGATAACATCGCTCAATCCGAGGCCATCGTCGCCAAGGGAATTTCGGAAGCGGGCCGGTCCGCTGGCGATGTCGAGATATGGCAAATAGCGGCGTTGGACTGTGCCTTGGATGGCGACGTCGCCCGTGACAAGGTCGGGGCGATACTGGCGTTCGTGGCGGGATATGTCATCGGCGACAAAAATCTTGAAACGCGTGGGGTCCCCGAACATCTTCGCGAGCCGCTCTTGGAATTGCGCCGGCGCTACAGCACCCGGCCAGGCGATGCGGACATCAGATTGGTGCGCGAACTCGGCCTGTTTGATTATCTTTCCGGGCGTCTGTCGATCTGCGGCACGCCGGAACAATGCTTGAAGCAGGCGTTGGCCGCCAAGGCAGCAGGCGCCAAGCGGTTGATGCTCACGGTCAGCCTCGCGTCGGACCCGGTCCGGACCGTTGAGCTCTTTGGAGAACATGTGCTTCCGAAGTTGCGAAACTGATGCTCCAAGCCCGGGCAGCCGAGCCGCTTGGGGTCGGACTTGCAGCGGGACGGGCAGACAAGAAGGTGGTGAGAAGCTTGAGCAGAGCTGACAGGCGGCAGATCGGGGTTCAATCTGTTGAGATCGCAGGACGTCTGTTGAAAACGCTTGCGCAGCTTGGGGGACCTCAAACGCTCAAGGATTTCTCGGCCGCGGCAGGCCTGTCTCCAGCCAAGGCGCATCGTTACCTGGTTAGTCTTATTCGAGAAAGCTTGATCGAGCAGAGCGCGATTGACGGTCGCTACGATTTCGGCGGTGCCGCCCGGGAAATCGGCCGTGCCGCGATCAATCGGCTCGACATCATGCGCATCGGCGCCCCGCTGCTGGTCGACCTGCGCAACGTGCTCCAGCAAACCGTTTTCCTGGGCGTGTGGGGCAATGAAGGGCCTACCGTGCTCTATTGGCTTGACGTGCCGCGGCCTGTGTCGGTCATCATCAGGCCCGGCTCGATACTTCCGCTGCTCACCTCGGCGCTCGGTCTCGTCTGCGCGGCTTACCTGCCGCCGGATTTGACGAAAAAACGTATCGCGAAGGAGATCGCCGAACATAAAAGATCAGGGTTGGACTTCCCTGCGAAAAGCGAAGCAGAAGCTGCAAGGATGCTCGCCGATGTTCGCGCGCGCGGTTTCAGTCTCGTCAGAGGAGACCTGATCCGCGGCATAGACGCCATGGCCGTGCCGGTGCTGGACTTCAAGAAGGATCTCGTGGCGGTGCTGGCTGCGGTCGGGCCGTCCAAAAATATTGATGTTTCGAGCAACGGCAAATCGATTCGCGAACTCAAATTGGCGGCCAAAAAATTTGTCAGCCAGATCGGTTAGAGCATGATCCGGAAAAGTGGGAACCGGTTTACCGAAAAGATCATCCAACCCAACCGGAAACATTCCGTCATCCGAGGAACAACAGTATGACCGCGCCGTTCGAGGTCGACTTCAGCACGCTGCCGTTGGCGCTTCGCTACAAGCTGCTGGCCGCACTCGTAGTGCCGCGCCCGATCGCCCTCGTTACCACCGTCGGTAAAGACGGCGTCGTCAATGCAGCGCCGTTCTCTTTTTTAATGTATTCAGCGAGGATCCGGCGCTCGTCGTCCTCGGCTTGCAATCGCGGCCGGACGGCACGCCGAAGGACACGCTCAAGCATATCCGCGAGGCCAAAGTACGCCGCCTCAAATTCGCCGCGCACGAGATGAAGTAACAAGGTAACAGGTGACGGTTTTGCAGGGGGGGCTCTGATGGCGCAAAAGCTAAAATTATCTCGCTCATTTGCTGTCGTTGCTGCGAGTATTTTATGCATCGGTGCGGGGGGCGACGCACCCGCCACCGCCGCGCAGCTGACGCCGGTGCGGGCCGCGTATATTCCGGTCGTCTCGTGGCTCCCGGCATGGGTCGCCAAGGAGAAGGGCTTCTTTGAGAAGAACGGCCTCGACGTCACGCTGTCCGTTACGCAGAACCTGTCTGTCCTGCCGGGAACGCTGGGGCGCCAGTTCGACTTTGCGCCGTCGACGCCGCCTGATCTTATCAAGGCCGTACTCGCGGGAATCGATGTTGTGGCCGTGGCCGGGCAGGGGATCGAGACCAAGGATAATCCGAGCACGCATTTGATCGTCCGGAAGGACTCCGCGATCACGAGCATGCAAGACCTCAAAGGCAAGGTGATCGCAACGCCGACGCTCGGCGCCATCATCCATGTCTCGGTGCTCCATGGCCTCAAGAAGAACGGCATCGATCCCAATTCCATCCGGGCTGTCGAAGTGCCGTTTCCCAACATGCCCGATCAGCTCAAGGCCGGAAACGTCGATGCCGTCGAGGCGCTTGAGCCGTTTGCCGGACAGTTGCTGGCGGCCGGCAACAGGTCGCTCGGAGACCCGCTGCTTTCCGTGAGCGATGAGGTCCTCTACACGTTCTGGATCTCGGAACGCAAATGGGCGGCGGATAATCCTGCGGTGATCGCGGCCTGGGTCGCCTCGCTCAATCAGGCCAAGGAATTCATGGATGCGAATCCGCAGGAAGCGCGCGCGATCCTCGCCAAATATACCAAGCTGCCCGAGGCGGTAGTCCAAAAAATACCGTTTGTGACGTATCGTTTTTCGCTCAATCCGCGCGACTTCGCTGTCTGGGTGAACGTGCTGAAGGATCTTGGCCAAATCACCCGATCGATCGACGTTGAGCGGAGCGCTGCTTTTTAAGTATATTTTAGCTTATTTTCCGTCCTGTAGAATTTAACGGTACTATTCAACCGAAAAAATGCCGCATTCGTTATCTACCCTTGGATGCGGGGAACCAATCAAACACTTCGCTGCTCTTTTTGCTGCACCTGGACACGGCGGCAGAGTGCTTGTGACATCCACCTCGCAAAACCCCGATATGCGTGTGCGTCTGGTCTGTGGAGTAACCAAATGTCTCGTGCTGTAGCGTTTTTCGCGATCGTGTTGGCTTTCGTTATGGCGGCACTTCCTGTGGGCGCGGCCGAGTTCGGGACCAGGGATGAAGCACTGGCGATGGTCCGGCGCGTGCAGCAGAAATTCAAGAAAGAGGGCGCCGAAGCGGCCTTCAACGCCATCAACAACAAGGCCCCAGGATTTGCCGATCGCGACCTTTACCCCTTTGTGACCGAATTGACGGGTCTTTGCGTTGCCAACGGCGTCACGCCGGCGGTGAGGGGAAAGAACCTGCTTGATCTCAAGGATCAAGACGGCAAGTTCATGATTCAGGAATTTGTCAGGACCGCCAGCACTTCCCCCGAACACGGTTGGGTCGACTACCGCTGGCTCAACCCCGTCACAAAAACCATCGAGGACAAGTCTGCCTGGATCGAAAGGATGGGCAATTATTTCGTCGGTGTCGGCGTATATAAAAACGAGCAGCCCAACGAAAATACAATTGGTCTGATATCCGGCAGTCCGAACTCGGACGATACCTATCTGCAGATCGCGTACGATCTCGCGGATGTCCTCAATGACGGCGACAATCTTCGCATTCTCCCGATCGCCGGCATCGGTGGACCCAAGAACATCCGCGACGTGCGGTACTTGAGAGGCATCGATATCGGCCTCACGCAAACCAACATTCTCAACAATTTCCGCCGGTCGAACGAGCGGATGGGGCAGGCTGATAACAAGATCGTCTATATCACCAGGCTATTCACCGAGGAGGTCCATCTCGTTGCGCGAAACGAGATCACCTCGATTGAGCAATTGCGGGGTCTTAAGGTCAACCTCGATGCAAAGGGCAGCGGAACGAGTTACTCGATGCGCGATGTCCTCAAGATCCTTGGCGTTGAGATTCAGGAAGTCAGCATGTCGCAGGCCGAAGCCTTCGAAAAGGTCAAGAGCGGTGAGATAGCTGCCACGGTTCTGATTGCGGGTAAACCGGTGCGGTCGATGACCAAGCTGAACCCGGCAGATCGCTTGCACTTCGTTCCAGTTCCGTATCCTTCGCAACTCATCGCTGATTATTATCCGTCCTCGCTCACGCATGACGACTACCCCGACATTATTCCGGCGGGGCAATCCGTTGATACGATTGCGGTTGGCGCGGTCCTCATCGCGTATAATTGGCCGAAGACCAATGTCGATCGCTATCGGCGGGTTCAACGGTTCGTGGACGCACTCTTTCCCAAGATCGCCGAATTCAAGAAGCCGCCGCGCCACCCGAAATGGCGTGAGGTTAGCCTCGCTGCCCAATTGCCGGGTTGGACCCGGTTCGAGGCGGCGCAAGCATGGCTTGATGCCCGAGCCAGCCAAGCGACACAGGCAAGCGTGGAGAAACCGGCAGGTTTCCCGCAGGCTATGAAAACAGACGGACCCGCGCGCCAGGGCGTCCCCAATGGCCTTTCGCAAAACGACGCCGCACTTTACCAGCAGTTTCTTCAGTGGAAGAAGTTGCAGCCTGCCCGGTGACTTTTCCAAGCGAATGAATCCGAGCGGCGCACCTTCGATGGTGTGCCGCATCGATCCGTTCGAACTATACGCCGTAGCCGCCACCCATACGCCTCGCCAGATGCGGCTCTTGTTTATAGCTGCAGTAGCTCCTTGATCCTTGGTCACGATGTCCGCGACCAAGATTCTCCGGGGCCAGATCGTCGTCGTCTTCGCGATTGTGCTCGCCAGCGCAGCTCTGCTCAGCAGCTCCATTGAAATCCATCGACCACGAAATGCTGGCCGGTCATGAACATATGCGCCTCGACGGCCAGATAGCGCACGATGCTGGCGACGTCCTCAGGCGTACCGACCCGGGCTAGGGCAATTCCGGCAGTCAGCTGAGCCTCCCGCTCGCCGAGCAGACCGCGCAAGAGGTCGGTCGCGATCACGCCCGGGCAGATCGCATTCACCGACACTTTGGGTCCGAGCTCCTTGGCGAGCGACCGCGTGAGGCCCAGGATTCCGGCCTTGGCTGCCGCATAGGCATGCTTGCTGACGGCGCTGGTCACGCCGCCCGACAGGGCATTGATCGATGAGATCGAGATGATCCGCCCGCCTGTATCCTGCTTCAGCATGATCGGCGCGGCGGCATGAATGAAGTTGAAGCAGCTCTTGAGGTTCACCGCGATCGTGCGGTCAAACTCCGCCTCGCTGATCTCGATGATCGATTTCGGGTTCGGCGCGCCCGCATTGTTCAGGAGCACGTCGAGCTGTTCCCATTTCGCGTTGATCTGTTCGACGATCGCATGCGCGCGGGCAAAATCGCTCACATCGGCCTGAAAGGTCAGCGTGCGCCTGCCGCGCGCCTCGATATCGCACGCGGTCGCTGCCATCTCCTTCTCCAGGAGATCGACGAGGGCGATGTCGAAGCCGGAATCGGCAAGCGCCAGCGCACAGGCGCGGCCGATGCCGCGCGCGCCGCCGGTGACGAGGGCCGTCTTTGTCATGGGTCAGGCCTCAGGCGGCGTGGTCGCGCGCGTAGCGGACCACGTCGGCATGGGTTGCGCACCAGACGTCGCCCTTCGCCTTGGCCAGGCCAATCAGCTCCTCGATGATCCACAGCCGCGAGCGGTAGCCGATGATGTGCGGATGGCAGGTGAGCTGGAAGACGCCGCCCTCCTCATAGGCCGCCTCGAACTCGCGCCTGAACACATCGAACACATCCGAAGGCGGCGTATAGGGACGCAGGCCCTGGAAGCGATGCATCATGAAATAAACCGCGTCGTCGCGGATCCATTCCACGGGAAATTCGATCACGCCGGTCGGCTCGCCGTCGAGCAGCAGCTCGTAGCAATCGACATCGGCCATCAGCGAGGAATCGTAGAGCAGGCCGGCTTCCTTGGTGATGCGCAGCGTGTGCGGCGAGAAATCCCAGGACGCGGTGCGCGCGCCGACCGGCCGCACCTTGGTCGTCTTCTCCAGCACGTCGGCCGCGCGCATCATCAAATCCTTCTCGGCCTCATAGGGAAGCACCGAGTTCAGCTCGTGGATCCATGAATGGACACCGATCTCATGCCCTTCGGCGATGATGCGCCGCTGCTCGTCCGGATAGAGCAGCGCACACACGGCCGGCACATAGAAGGTCGCCGGCACTGAGTGTTTCGCAAGCAATCTCAGGATGCTCGGGACGCCGACACGATTGCCATACTGTCCCCACGCCATGCGCCCGATCGACTTGCCGCCGTCGCGCAGCTCATTGGTCTCATGATCGGAATCGAACGACAGCGCAAACGCGCATCGCGCGCCGCCCTTCCAGGTCTTGGGCCGATAGGTCCTGCCGGCGCGGACCTGGTTGACCAGCCCGCGCCAGTGTTTTTCCGGCCATTGCCAGGGCTCCAGTTGAGTTTCGAGCTTCGATGTCTCGTTCATGTTGGTTCTCCCGAATGATTTTGTTACAGCGGGCCGCCGGTGACGGGTATCGTCTGTCCCGTGATCCACGAGGCGTAGTCGGAGGCCAGAAACGTCACCGCATTGGCGATGTCCTGCGGCGCACCCTTGCGCCGCATCGCGATGGTGTTGACGAAATTGTCGCGGAAGGCGGCCGGCCAGTTGTTCCACTGCCGCTCAGAAACGTCACCGCATTGGCGATGTCCTGCGGCGCACCCTTGCGCCGCATCGCGATGGTGTTGACGAAATTGTCGCGGAAGGCGGCCGGCCAGTTGTTCCACTGCCGCTCGTAATCAGGGCTGGTCGCCATGAAGCCGGGCGCAACGGTATTAACGGTGATGCCGAACGGCCCGAGCTCCTGGGCAAGCTGTTTGACCAGACCGATTTGTCCGTGCTTGGCGGCGGGATAGCTCTGGATGCCGGTGAGGCTGGTGGCAAGGCCGGCGCGGCTCGAAATGGTTACGATGCGGCCCGTGCCTTTTGTCTTCATCCCGGGCGCGACAGCCTTGATGAACAGGAACGCACCCTTGAGGTTGGCATCGACGATGGCGTCGAAATCGTCCGCGCTCACCTCTTCCAGGGGCCGGGGCCTTTGGCCGCGCACGCCGCCCGCGACATAGACAAGGATACCGGCGCCGCCGGCTGTGCGCACGACCTCGGCAATGGAGGCCTCATTGGTGACGTCGACCTTGGCGGCGATGATCTCGCCGCCGCCATCGACGCGGCCGGCAAGGGCTGCAAGATCATCGACCAGCAGGTCGCAGGCGATGACGCGCGCGCCGTCATTTGCCAGCGATCGCGCGATGGTCTGGCCGATGCCGCGCGCGGCTCCCGCCACGATCGCGGTGCGTCCGTCGAACCGGATGAGCATGGACTACGCTCGTTCGCTTACTCAGCTCAGTTTTGTCCCAGCGGTTTCCTTCAGGCTCCAGATCACGGCAAGCGAAATCACCGCCGAAGGCAACAGATAGAGATAGGTCGGCGACACCGGCGATCCCGTGACCTGGATGAGCCCGGTCGCGATGAACGGCGCGGACCCGCCGAAGATGGCGACTGCGAGCGCGTAGCCGCTCGACATCCAGGTGGAGCGCAGATGCGTCGGAAAGATCTCCGAGATCGCCGCAGGGCCCGGGCCCGAATAGAGCGCAAGCAAAATGCCGAACAGGATCTGGAGCGGCAGCACCAGAGCCAGACCGGTGCCGTTGGTCATCAGCGAGAACAGCGGATAGGAGAGCAGCCCGATGCCGATCGCGCTCGCCATCAGAAGCGGCTTGCGACCGACCCTGTCCGACAGCGCGCCCCAGACCGGAACCGCGATCACCATGGCGATCAGGCCGATCGTGTTCGACCACAGCGCCTGGGAGGGCGTGAGCCCGGCAAAGCGCTGGGTGAAGCTCGGCATCCAGGCGAGCAGCGTGTAATAGGCGATGGTCCAGAAGATGGTGAAGCCGAAGGCGAGCGCCCCGAGCGGAAGCCCGGCGACAACAGGCTGATCGACGGCAGCCTGGCGGCTAGCTTCGTAAGTCGGCGTCTCGTCGACGTTCTGGCGCAGATAGGCGCCGACGAAGAGCAAGAGTACGCCGAGCAGGAACGGCACGCGCCAGCCCCAGTCGAGCATCGCCGCCTGACTCAGCGACGAGGTCATGATGGCGGCAACGGCCGAGCCGAGCAGCGAGCCGCCGGCGGTCGAGACCTGCTGGAAACTGCCGAACAAGCCGCGACGGTTTTGCGGCGCCCATTCGACCATGAAGGCGGTCGAGGTGCCCCATTCGCCGCCGGCCGCGAGCCCCTGCACGAGACGCAAGCAGACGAGCAGGATCGGCGCCCAGACGCCAATTGCGTCATAGGACGGCAACAGGCCGAGGCCGACCGTGCCGAACGCCATCAGGAAGATGGTGAGCACCAGCGCCGTCTTTCGGCCTTTGGTGTCGCCGAGGCGGCCGATCATGATGCCGCCGAGCGGCCGCGCCAGGAAGCCGACGCCATAGGCCGCGAAGGCGGCGAGCAGCGAGGCGGTCGGATCGCTGTTCGGGAAGAATTTTGTGGCGATCAGCCCGGCGAGATAAGCATAGACGCCGAAATCGTACCATTCGAGCAGGTTGCCGATCGCTGCGGCCCAGATCGCCTTGCGGGAGTTGTCCGCCACATGCGCGCCCGGCGCGGCCAGAACAGAAGCTTCCGCCATTGCATCACCCCGCCATGTGCATTTTTGCTGCAATATTCCACATGACAATCCGGGCGAAGTCGAGGGGCAAGGCGCGCGCCATGACGGCTCTGCGGTGATGGCTGACAGTTCCCCGCGGCATGGCTCTTGGTCATGGCACTCGGTCATGGCTCTTGGGCGCGGCGCGGGTGGTGTCTCTCCTCATGGTGAGGAGGCGCGCCACAAGTCCATCACGGTCGCGGCATTCGGGCTGCCCATGCCGAAGTTAATCAGAGTGATTCCATCGGCGGTTGCGTTAGGCATCGGTCGATCTACGCCCATTGCCGAAACCCCATGCAGCGTGGCAAACCATTCGACGTAACTGTCGAAGTTGGTCAAGAGAACATATTCTTCAAATTCGGCAAGCGGCGTGCCGGTGTAACGCGGCAGCCAGTTTTCTACGATATCCTTTTTCTCTTTCATTCTTTTCCAGCCGTGACCCGAGGACAGCGGCTTCGTGCCTACGCGACGAGACGAGTCTTATCGGTTTGATCTCGGATCATGCTTAGCAGGAAATGAGACTCGCCATCCTGGCCGGCTATTGGCAGGCGCCGGACCGAAACCACGCGCTCGCCATTTCCTGGTGTTTTTATCGTGTGCACGCCGGCTTCGATTTCCCGGTTCTCAGCCAACAATTGCGTGTCATAGCGCTCTATCAGCTCCGCGGTTGCCTGCGGAAACAGCTCGCGCGTGGTCTTGCCGATGATGTCGCGTCGAGACAAGCCGTAAAGACGTTCGGCGGCTTGATTGGCGAAGACATACCGCAAACTTCGAGCGTCCTTGGCAACGATCGCTTCCGGTACGTTTTCAATGATCGTCAGCAGAAGCTTCTCGGTGCGCTCAAGGATTCGCTGAACCCGGCGTTGCTCGGTAAAATCTTCATGGGTCGCCACCCATCCTCCACCCGCCATCGCCCGCTCCGAAACGCGAACAATACGGCCATCGGCGAGTTCTATATCGTTGACCGATGGTTTTCTCTCGACGATTCTGGCCTGGATCTTGGCGACATAATCATCGACGTTGCCCGTAAACAAACCAATCTTGGCCCGGTGTTTCACGATATCCTTGAGCGAACACCCGGGCTTCGATACTTCCACCGACAAGCCATACATTTCCTTATACCGACTGTTGACCACGAGAACGTTCGCCTTCGAGTCAAGCATGATCAGACCCTGTGGCATATTGTTGACCGCCGCATCCAGTTGCCACTTTTTGGCGTGGTACTTGTCGTCGAGGCTATCGCGTTCTCCGAGAGCTGCGTCACGTTCCCTCGCGGTGGCAAGCTCAAGTTCCTGAAGCTCCAGAATACGACACATCGCGTCCTGGAAATTCTGAACCGCGTGAGCGAGGCGTCCGATCTCATCCCTGCGATTTATATGCGGAATGATGAGTTTCAGCTTCCCTGTAGCGATCCTGTTGGTCGCATGCGTGATTTCCAGCAACGGGGCGATGACAGAGTTTCTAATGACGAACGTCACGAGGCCCGCAAGCATCAAGGCGCTGCCGCCAAGAATGATCAGATACCACGAGGCGAGCTGACTTTGCTCGCCTAACTGCGTAACATGCCTGGCACGCTCGGCATAAATCCTGGCGAGGGCTTCGAGGTCTTCGTTGAGTGCAGTGCGTACACTGCGATTGGCGTCGTTGTCGCCCCATTCGCGGCCCGCGGCCGGGTCAATCTCGTTGGCACGCCGGACGAGTTCGTTTCGGAAATTGATAAATTGAGTTATGCGTCTCTTGACAACGGCGAACTGTTCGGCGTCGTCGGTGCGGACCGTCTTTTGCCATTCCGCCACGACGGAATCGAGCTCCCGGTTGCGTTTCAGAAGTGCGTCGCTGTACCGTTTCACTACCATGCGTTCCGTCGACATATAGATTCCGCGTGACTCCATTACGATTGCGTAAATCAACCCGTTGACTCGCTCGACGTTGAGGGCCGCACTCGCCGAAGCCGCGAGATCCTGCCGAAACGCAGTTTGCAAACGAACCGAATGAATTGAAGTGAAGAGCAGAAGGCCTATCACGGCGACGAACAATCCGACAATCACATGTATTTTTGTCCGGATTCCTAGATGGCGAACTTCGTCCACTATATCGCGCCAAAGCTTTTTCATGATCTAGTCCCGCTCAGGTAGCTTTCGAACAACGTAAGGCTCCGCCGATATCAGGGTGAGGATGGTACGGTGGCCTGCACAGCGGCTTTCTGAAATTGCGGGTCCGTTGCGGTAATATCTTGTTCCGGCTGAAGTGTTGGAGCAGCGACGCACGGAAGCCGCAAGAGTTCGGCGATCCCGTCGGCCGCAACTGGCCTGCTGCACAGGAAGCCCTGGATTTCGTCGCAGGCGTGCTCGCGCAAGAACTCCTCCTGCGCACTGGTCTCGACACCTTCGGCGACGATCGTCAGCCCGAGAGCTTTGCCCATGCCGATGATGGCCCGTGCGATGGCCTTGTCCTCCGAATTATCAGGCAGATCGCGGACGAACGACCGGTCGATCTTGATGGTGTCGATTGGGAACCGCTTCATGACGGACATCGATGAATAACCGGTTCCAAAATCGTCGATCGCGAGGCGCACGTCCCGGCTCTGGATCGCATTTAGCAACTGGACTGCCTTCTCGACGTTGAGCATCACCATGCTCTCCGTGATCTCGATCTGCAGCAGGCTGGGATCCATTCCGCTGACGGCAAGCGCATCGTCGACGTCCTGCAACAGGTTCTCGTCGGAGAACTGCCGCGGCGAAACGTTGATGGCCATGGACAGAGGCGGGAGCCCGTCGCGCTGCCAGGCCACATTCTGCGCGCACGCGGCTTTCATGACCCATCGGCCGATCGGAACGATCAAGCCGGTTTCCTCGGCCAGCGGAATGAAGCGGTTGGGCGGCAACATTCCCAGATCGGGATGAAGCCAGCGCAACAGGGCCTCGACTCCCACGATTTGTCCGGTCGCAACGTTTCGCTTTGGTTGATAGTGCAAGCGAAACTCGTTCCGCTCCAAGGCATACCGCAGGCTCGTTTCCAGCGTCAGGCGATCGACGGATTGCGACTTGATTTTGTCAGAGAAGAACCGGATGTCGTTCTTGCCTTCCTGCTTGGCAAGATACATGGCGCTGTCGGCATTCTTCATCAACGCCAGTTCGTCGGCGCCATCGTTCGGGAACATGGCGATACCGATGCTCGCAGTCACGCGGCATTCCTGGCCGTTCAACTCCAGAGGTTTGCAGATCACCGACAGGAGATGGCTCGCAGCCGTTGCGGCCTGTTCGCGTTCCGCAATCTCGTTCAGGAGAACCACGAACTCGTCGCCACCGAGCCGGGCGACCACGTCGCTGGCGCGTCCGGCGCTGCGGAGCCTGCCCGCCATCTCGACCAGCAAGGCGTCGCCCGCCGCATGACCCAACGAATCGTTGATGATCTTGAACCTGTCGAGGTCGATGAAGAGAATCGCGCATTGCCGCCGATAGCGATGCGCTGCTTTGATCGAGACGCCCAGCAGCTCGTTGAACATCGTCCGGTTCGGCAGACCGGTCAGGTTGTCGTGGGTGGCGAGATACTTGACGCGCTCCTCCGCCTTCACTTTCTCGTCAGCGCGGTCGAAATTCTCCAGCGCGAACGAAACGTTTCCGGCGAGCCGCTGCAGCAGTTCGACAAACTCCGGCGTAAATGTATTGAGTTCCTCGGACATGAACAGAATGACGCCGACCGCCCCGCCGCGGCACAACAGGGGCAATGCTGCACCTGATCTGGCCCCCGTGACAGCGACGATGCCGTGAAAGGCGCTGCGCCGCTGGTCGGACAGATAATCGTTGCTGATGCAGGGTTGGCGAGTCCGGAAGGCGGTTCCCGTCAATCCGCGTCCTTCGGGATGTGCGGTCGTGGTCGCCACCCTAACGGTCCTGGAAAATTCCGCACTCGGGCCGGTCACGGCGACAATACGAAGGAAGTCGCTTCCTGGCTCCGCCAGGGCGATGGTCGTGGCCGTAAACTTGCCCCCGAGGACGGCGGCCTCGCACACCAGATCGAAGAGCTTTTCACGCGTCTCCGCTCGCATGATCGCCTCATTGGTCGCACTCAGGGCGGAGACCATGCAGGTCAGACGAGCGTTCTCCTCTTCGCGTTCCAGCTTGTCCAGGGCAAACGCGATGTTCTCCGCCAACCGCATCCACAGCCGAACGGCCGCGTCATCGAGCGAGTACCATCCGGCAAAAAAAAGCAGAAAAATCCCGGCGACGGATCCGTTCCTGATGACGGATACGGCGGCGGCGGCACCGATGCCCGCGTGCATTCCCAACTCACGCCGGATTCGCACCCGCTCGACCCGCGGAAGGTCATTGGTGATAGATGGATAGCCCGTATGAAGTGCGATGGTGGCGAGGTTAGGCGCCTCGGCGGACTCTGCGTCGATTGACGCTCCGCGAAGCGCCTCCACGCTCTCTCCTGCAAATGCGATATATCGCAGCCCTCCGCCGGTTTCGACTTCGAGCACGGTCGAGGCGACAAGCTCGCCGCCCTTGAGGACTGCCTCGCACACCCGTTGATAGAGTTGCTTGCTCGACGTCGCGCGCAAAATCGCGTCGTTGGCGGCGCTTAGCGTGGCAAGCATCCAGGTTGACTTTATCCGCTTCGACATCGGCTGCCCCAGGAAGGCTGTCTACAATTGGGGCAAAGGTTACGCGCAATACATCTAAGTTGCTGTTATCAAACTACCTAAACGCGAAGTTGAAGAACCGGGTGGCGCCGGAGACGGTGGTAAACAATGAGTTGAGGAATTGGCGGGCGCGACACCAGGACGGAGGTGCTCCTGTCCTGCACGCGCGGGCGTGCGAACGGTGCAGGCCGTGTTCGGGCATACGCTGGCGCAATTCCCGTGAATCCGGATGACCGTCTCAAGACCGGCATCACACGGGTCAGGCGGCAGCGACCTCGTCCTTGAGATCGTTTTCCGTGACCGTTTGATTGCGCCCCGATCGCTTTGCCTGATGGAGCGCGCGGTCACATCGCTCGATCGTAGCCTCTGCGGATTCGGTCAGCCTGAGGCCCGGCCGGGTGGCCGCGTCTCCCGCGGCGGATGAGATCCTATGCAGGCGCGGCACCGGCGAGAGAGCGTTATGCGCCTGTCGGATTGAAAACGGCAACATTTGAGCGGGCGCGAGCGATGCGTACACCCCGTTCCTTCAGGTCACGCAAGGCGACATACATCATTGCCGTCATCAGTGCATCGTTGAAAGCGTCGTGCTGGGCGAGGGGCGGGATGCCGAGATCCTTGAGCATCCAAGCGAATGAGAGATCGACGACCGTATTCGCCGGTGCGTCGCCATACTTGCGCTCGTAATAGAGCTTGGAAACCTCGATCCGCCGGTTGGGCAGTTCGATCTCGATGTAGGGGAGGACGTATTTGTCGAGCATGGCGATATCGAAATCGACGTAGTATCCGACCAGCGGACGCCCGCCGATGAAATGAAGCAAGCCCGGTAGCACCTTCCGGATAAACGGGCTCTGTGCAACATCAGCCTGCCGCAGGCGATGCACCTTGATCCCCTCGGCCCGCATGCCAGCATCGGGGCGAACAGTCGCCTCGAAACGCTCACTGGTCAGGATCCGGTTTCCCCGGATCCTGATCGCGGCAATGGTAACGATGTCGTCGGTGCGCACGTTCAGGCCCGTCGTCTCGCAATCGATCGCGACGACCTCGTCTGCGGGGCCCGGCTTGAACATGAACCGGTATGATTGATCGCCGATCGAGGCTTGATGGAAAAGGCGCTTGATCGCGCGGGGGATCATGTCAGAACATGCCAAGATTGAAGTGGTGGCGAATGATGCCGCGGAATTGTTTGACCACCTGAAAGGCGTCACGCAATAGATCGCGTTCCATGCTTGAAAGTAATGATGGTCGCACCAGCGTTCCCGAGGTGCCGGCGGATGCAGCCAGCTGCCCGTCAAGCCTCAGCGTCAGCAGAAAGCGAAAGGTCTGGCTCAACTCGCGCGCGAAGTCGGTTTGCAGGAGGCCGATTTCGCACAGCCGCGCGATGCGCTTGTCGGTCGCCGTTTCCAGCAGGCCATGCTCGATCGCGAGACTGCGGACGCCGTGAACGATCGGAAACAGGCCACCTTTCTTGAGGTCCAGCGCATCGCCCTTGCCCTCGGACGTGACCAGGTTGTTGAACAACCCGATCGGTGTCGCGAAGGCGTCCACAGCACGCGCGAAATGAGCCAGGTAAGCCTGCTCGCCGCGGATCAGATCGATCAACGCCGCCTTGGCCGTTGTCAGCAACTGCGTGTCGCCGGCGACAGCGCGTGCATCGTAGAAGATGGCCACGTTCATATGGGCCGTTTCGTCAGGTAACGCCACCCAGCGGCGGAAATCCGCGAGATAGTCCGAGAGCGGCTTTGACCAAACCGGATTGCGCACCATGACGTTGCCGGGGCAGGGCGGAAAGCCGAAATCTGCCAGCGCACCGGAAAAATCGGTTCGGAACGCATCCAACGCTGCGCTGTCGACGGGCCCGGCCAGGATCAATCCGTTGTCCTGATCGGTGCGCACGGTCTGTTCACCGCGGCCTTCGCTGCCCATGACGACCAGGCAGCTACCGGTCCGGATCTCGTCGGGTGCGATCATGCCGAACAGCCGGGAGAACAGGCGCCCATTGAGGTCGGAAACGACTTCGCCGATCACCTCCACCTTGACGCCCTGACGCCGCAGGGTGCGCACTTGCGCCGCGGTTTCTCGCGCGGCAATCACCAGGTCATCCTTGCTCGAGGCGCGATCGATGCGGCCGGCGACGACCTGGGCGCTGCCGGCGAGGAAGCCCAGCAGGTCAATATCCTCCAGGATACCTACAAAGCGCTCGCCGTCATGCACCGCCACGCGTCGTTTGTTGCGTTTGGTCATCAGCAGGAGAGCCGACGACACGAAATCATCCGGCCGCAGCTTAACGACGTCAAAATGCGCTAACTCGCGCACGGGCGTTTCAAGCGCCTCGCGCCGCAGCACCACGGCCTTGGACAGGTTCATGCCGGTGATGATGCCGACGCGCTCGCCGTCGCGAACGAACAACGCGTTGCTGCCGATCTCGCGCATCATATGGCCGGCGGCTTCGATGGTGTCGCTGGCGTCGATGAACGCAGGAGGATGCAGGAACAGCTCGGCGACCCGAGCGCGCATCAGCGAGCCATAGCGCCGCTCCTCTTCGTCGCGGGCGAGCTCATCCAGCTTGTGAGAGATCTCTCGGTAGAAGAACGAGGCAAACCGGGGATTGCTCTGGATCATGCCGAGCGTCACGTTCTTGGGAGCGACGTAGCATAGCGTCTCTTCACGAGCCACGAATGCGTGACCGCTCCTGCCGTGGACGAGGGCGCGGCTGTCGAAGCTGTCCTTGGGACCGAGCAACGCCAGCAGATCGCTACCGTCGCGCTCCTCGACCATGCCCTTGATGACGACAAACAGGGCGTTGGCTGGCGCGTTCTGAGCGATGATGGTTTCGCCCGGGCGGAAGTAGTCGATATCCAACGCGGCACGCAGTGTCTCGACCTCTTGCGAAGTCAGGCGGTCGAAGGGTGGATTGCTGGCATCGAAGGAGTTGGGCATCTGTATTCCCTGACCGGGCGCTGGCGAGCCTAGGATTAGACGGCGCCAGCCAAATGATTCAACCGGGCGGATACTCGCCTGCCAAGTCAGGTTGGCCTTCGCGTACCAGAAGCCAACGTTCGCCGGGAACCGGGCATGGACCGTTCTCGAAGCCCGGTTTCAGTGCGTGGTGGCGCCGGATGCGCCGATGCCGGTCTGGCAGCGCACATATTGTGCGTCGAAGCCGCCGCGGTCGGCCTTGGCCCGCGCGCTGCGATCCAGAACCGAAAACAGCCAGATGCCGGCGAACGCGAGCGTGATTGAGAACAGTGCCGGATTATCGAGCGGGATCGGTGCCGACCCCTTGGGGTTGCCAAGCGTTGCTTCCCACACGGCCGGTGACAGAATGACGCCGACGACGGCGCTGATCAGGCCGAGGAAACCGCCGATCATCGCCCCCCGCGTGGTCAGGCCCTTCCAGAAGATCGAAGTGACCAGCACCGGGAAGTTGCATGACGCCGCGATGGCGAAGGCAAGTCCGACCATAAAGGCGACGTTCTGGTTCTCGAATATGATGCCCAGAATGATCGCCAGCACGCCCAGGAACAGGGTCGCGATCTTCGAGACGCGGATTTCGTCCTGCTCGTTGGCCTTTCCGTCCTTGATCACCATGGCGTAGAGGTCATGGCTGATCGATGAGGCGCCGGCAAGCGCCAAACCCGATACCACCGCGAGGATGGTGGCGAAGGCCACGGCCGAGATGAAGCCGAGGAACATGTTGCCTCCGACAGCGTTGGCGAGATGGATCGCTGCCATGTTGGAGCCTCCCTTGATCGCCGCGATTCCGCTTTTCGTCTTCTCCAGAATGCTCGCGTCAAGGAACGCCGCATCGGTCGAGACCAGCACGATGGCGCCGAATCCGATGATGAAGGTCAGGATGTAGAAGTAGCCAATGAAGCCGGTCGCATAGAACACCGACTTGCGGGCGGCCTGGGCGTCCTTCACCGTGAAGAAACGCATCAGGATATGTGGCAGTCCGGCCGTGCCGAACATTAGCGCCAATCCGAGCGAGATCGCCGACAGCGGGTTGGAGATCAAGCTGCCCGGCTCCATGATTGCGAGCTTCTTGGGGTGCACCTGCGTTGCCTTGGCAAACAGGGCTTCGGGGCTGAAGCCGAATTTGTACAACACCGCGCCGGCCATGAACGTCGCGCCCATCAACAGCAGCACCGCCTTGATGATCTGCACCCAGGTCGTTGCCTTCATGCCGCCGAAGGTCACGTAAACCATCATCAGCCCGCCGACCAGGACGACTGCCATCCAATAGTCGAGACCGAACAGCAGCTGAATGAGCTTTCCGGCGCCGACCATCTGCGCGATCAGGTAGAAGGCGACGGTGACCAGTGAGCCGCAAGCAGCGAGAATGCGGATCTCGGTTTGCCCGAGCCGGAACGAGGTGACGTCGGCAAAGGTGAACTTGCCGAGGTTGCGTAGCTGCTCGGCGATCAGGAAAGTGACAATGGGCCAGCCGACCAGCCATCCCACCGAGTAGATCAGGCCATCATAGCCGGAAGTGTAAACCAGGCCCGAGATGCCCAGGAAAGAGGCTGCCGACATGTAGTCCCCGGCGATCGCAAGGCCGTTCTGGAAACCGGTGATGCCGCCGCCGGCAGAATAGAAATCCGCGGCCGATGCCGTCTGTTTCGCCGCCCAATATGTAATGCCGAGGGTGAGGCCGACAAAGGCGATGAACATGCCAATGGCGACCCAGTTGACCGCCTGCTTTGTGCCACCGTCGATGGTGCCAGCAGCAAATGCGAGTGTGGGCAGGCTGGCAAACATCGCCGCCGCGAGCACGCAGGAGAACTTTTTCACGGCTACGACCTCTCGACAATTCGACGGATCAGGGTGTCATATTTGGAATTGGCCTTACTCACATAGATGCCGGTGAGCACGAACGCCGAGACAATGACGAAGAGGCCGATCGGAATGCCGATGGTCGTTACACCTGTCCCCAGCGGGATGCCGAGGAATTTCGGCGCATACGCGACCAGCAGAATGAAGCCAAAATAGATGACGAGCATAATCAGCGACAGCATCCATCCGAAGGACGAGCGTCGCCGCACCAGCTCCTTGTAGTCCGGATCCCGCTGGATCGCTTCGTGGCTTTTCGTATCCATCCTGTTCCTCCCGGGAAATCGCAGACAAGCACACCGACAAAGTGGTCGCACAAGTTAACCGGCGCGCCACACCAAAGGCGTGCTGCGCACACTTGGCCAAACCGCTTCAAGTGAACGATAAATGCAGCCTGTTTTCCGCCGCCTTAAGGTAACCTATGACGATGCTTCGGAGGGGGCTGTTGATGTAGATCAATCGCCGGATAAATGCAGGCAGTGCACGAAGTCTATGGAGACGAGAGACTGCCTGCCGCGGCCGTTCGACAGCGAGTTCACGTGACCTATTTCAAGGTTGTCAAATAGGCGATGACGTCGGCGCGATCCCTGGACTCCGGCAAGCCCTTGAAGAACATTTTCGCGCCGTGAACGTCCCCGCGTGGATCCGCGAGATAGGCATCCAGTGCGGCTGCAGTCCACGCGGACTTGTTCGCTTTCATCGCTTCCGAATAGGTATAGTCCGGCACACTGGCCGGCTCACGTCCTACGACGCTCCAGAGGCTCGGTCCGACCTTGTTTGTCCCGATTTCCGTGGAGTGGCAGTTTTGGCAGATGTGCTGAAAGATGGCCTTTCCGGAAACCGAATCACCGCCGGAATCCGCCGCAAACGCCGCGGCAGAGGACGTCACCAGCAAGGCGGAAAGAACTACGCGACCGATCATGAGGGCATCCCTTTCATCAATTTCGTTGGCCGGCTCGACGCAATCTGGAAGTACCTATCCGGTGGCAGCCCGCCCGCGGAGATTCGGAATGCATAAGTGTGCAAATCGTTCACGCGCGGTCGGATGTGTCTCTGCGCGGTGGTCTCTCGATCCGCCGCCACCGTCCAGAGGTTTGTTCTGGAGGGTGGCAGCGAAAAACGAGTCATGTTTTGCGTGACGCGCACGCGTACATGTTGATTTCCATCCCTACGGCGACTTCAACGATTTTCGGAGCGTTCCAGGTCATGTTTTCCTCTTTTCAAGTTGGGGGCATCGACACGTGTGTTTTCCCACCATTGCATGTCTTGCGTGGTGGGCGCATTTAAGCACGCGCACCCGCCGACGGAACTGCGATCAAGGTAGTAGGCCGGAGCGGCGCCTCTGGCGTGCGGTGGAGCCGATCGGTCCGCGGTCAAATCCATCTCCAGGCAGCACGCATCTCCAGGTAGATTCATCGTTTGTCGAGCGAACGACCTTTGGTCGAACAGAACTCCTGCGGCGGCGCACAAAGTTCGATTGGCGCAGCGGAGTCATGAGAGCACGTCGCTGCTCGCATGAACTACTACCTTCCGCCTATACGCGCGCGACGACGTTGCTGGCACTTTGTTCGCGATGGGCGAAACAACGCCGCATCATATCTCCGCGTATCCAGCCCTGAATTTGCGAACGCGGTAACAGGAATTTCCGGAGGAGACAGATGGGACTCAGAAGCAGGAGTATCTTTGCTGGCGTTTCGCTCGCTGCCTTTGCGATGGTTGTGGCAAGCAGCGTCCAAGCCAACGATTCGGTTGTGAAGGCTGTATCGGACCCCAACGGCTGGGCGATCGCTGGGCACGACTACGGCAACACGCGTTTTAGCCCGCTCAAGCAAATCACCTCGGAGAACGTTGACAAGCTTCAATTGGCTTACTCGTTGTCGCTGGCTTCGCTTCGTTCCAACGAATCGTCTCCGGTCGTGGTCGGGGACACGCTGTACGTCACGACGTCGTGGGGACCGAAGTATGTTTACGCCATAAATGCCGCCACCGGCGCGCAGAAATGGACCTATCAGCCGGATATACCGGATGACGTGCTGCAGTATGCATGCTGCGACGTCAACAATCGGGGCGTCGCCTATGCCGACGGCAAGATCTTCATCGGCCGGCTCGATGGCAAGCTCACGGCGCTCGATGCCGCCAACGGCAAGGAGCTGTGGACGTCGAAAGTTGTCGACTACAAGCAGGGCTCCGTCATTACCTCGCCGCCGCTTGTCGTTCGCGACAAGATCATCACCGGCTTCGGCGGCGGCGAATATGGCGTACGCGGCTCGCTTTTGGCGTTCGATCTTCAGACCGGCAAGCAGCTCTGGCAGACTTATACCGTTCCGGCGCCGGGCGAGCCCGGCAGCGAAACGTGGAAGGGCGATACCGGCCTTCACGGCGGCGGCGCGGCGTGGTTGGTCGGCTCCTATGATGCGAAGACTGACACGGTGTACTGGGGGACCAGCAATCCAGGGCCCTGGAATACCGGCGTCCGCTCGACCGGGGACGGCAACTTCGGCAAGCTGACCAACCTCTATACCGCATCGACCCTCGCCATCGACCCGAACACCGGCAAGATCAAGTGGCACATCCAGGGCACGCCGGCCGACGCCTGGGACTACGACGGCGTCAACGAATTGCTGTTGACTGACCTGAAGATCGGCGGAGCCGACACGCCGGTCCTGATGAAAGCCGATCGCAACGGCTTCTTCTTCGTCGCCAACCGGGAAACCGGCAAGATGATCTCGGCTGAAAAATACGTCTACGCGAACTGGGCGAAGAAATTCGACATCAGCACCATGCGTGCCGAGGAAGATCCCGACAAGCGTCCAGGTCCCGGCCATCCTGCCAAGGACATCTGCCCGAACCTGATCGGTGGCAAGAACTGGCAGCCGATGTCGTTCAATCCGCAAACCGGCCTCGTCTACATTCCGGCCAACAATGTTTGCATGGATTGGTCGGTGAGCGATGTCAGCTACAAGCGGGGTGTGTTCTACCTGGGCGCTGAATTCCCGACCAAGGAAGGGCCCGGCGGTTTCCTGGGAGAACTGGTCGCCTGGGATCCGGTCGCCAACAAGAAGGTCTGGGGCATCAAGGAAGACCTGCCATTCAATGGCGGAACGCTGAGCACCGGCGGCAACCTGGTGTTCTCCGGCAATCTACACGGCGATTTCCGCGCCATTGATGCGAAGACCGGCAAGCTACTGTGGAGCAAGAACCTTGGAAGCGGAATCGGTGCGGGCCCTGTGACCTACTCGGTGGGCGGCAAGCAGTATGTCGCCATTGTCGTCGGACGCACGGCCGCCCTTCCAGCCTTCCTTGGCGAGATCGGCAAGAAGATGGTGGCAGCCGCGCCCGAAGGCGGCGCCCTGTTCGTGTTTGCTCTGCAATAAGACAAATGAGTGGAGGCAGCAGTGACCCGCACAGTTCCAAACGTAGCTCGTGTTTCAAGGTACGGCTCCCGGTTGGAGAAGGTTGCTCGAGCGCTGCTGCTGTCCACAATCATGGCGACGCCGGCTCTTCGAGCCGGCGTCGATGAAATAAGGCCATTGCGTCTCTGCGCGGATCCGACGAACCTGCCGTTCTCGAGCGATGACCCGGCAAGGCCCGGCCTCTATCTTGAGATCGGTCAGTTGGTCGCTCGGAAACTGGAACGGCCGGTGACCTACAGCTGGTACAAGTCCTACTTCGGCAAGCGAACCGTTCGTGAAACGCTGTTGAGCAAACAGTGCGACGCCATGGTTGGTTTGCCGCAGGTAGACGATTTCATGGGGCCTGCCGTCATCTTCTCGAAGCCGATCGCGAGGGAAGGTTACGCGCTGGTGAGCGCGAAGGGCCGGAACATCGCCGGCATCGAAGATCTGAAGGGGTTGCGCGTCGCCGTACAGTATCAGACCACGCCGCAAAACCTGCTCGCGCTGCGCGACGAGATCGAGAAGGTCACCGTATTGAGTCCTGAAGAAGGAATGAAGATGCTCGACCAGGGAAAGGTCGACGTCGCCTTTATCTGGGCTCCTGTGGCCGGTTGGCTCAACACCACCGCCTATGGTGAAAAGTACCAGATCAGAACCACCGCGGGCGAGGGGCTGCTGTGGTCCACCGCGATCGGCTTTGCGAAAGCGTCGACGGGGCTTCGGGATGATGTTAACGTGGTTCTACCGTCCCTGCAGGAGGACATCGACAGGCTGTTCGTGAAGTATGGCGTGCCGAGCGACGCGCCGGTCAAATTCGGTGAGCTCGGCCATCCGACCGCCATCGCGGATGCGGTTCTGAAGGAACCCGTGACCGTTGGCCAATCGACCGGCGACAGCAAACCCGCCGAAGTGAAGGCTACCGCTTCCGGGGACATATCGGCCGGCCACGAGCTGTTCAACGGGACGTGCGCGCACTGCCACGGGCCTGACGCCGTGCAGGCCGAGAAACGTATCAATCTGCGCCTGCTGAAGAAGCGATATGGCGAAGACATGGAAGCGACGTACTGGAAGACGGTTCATGATGGAAGGCCGTCCAAGGGGATGCCTGCCTGGAAAGAAGTGTTCGGCGACGATGAGCTTCGAAATGTCCTTGTATATCTGCAGACGGTGCAGGAGGCGGCCGACGGTTCGAATTAGGACTGCCGGGCAGGATGCCGCGGCCGTCATAACCTGGATGCAGCCAATGCTTGGTGTGAGGCTCTCATGATGGGATTCCTCATTATCGATGATCATCCGTTGTTTGGCGAAGCGCTCGGCAATGCAATCCGGATCTCGCATCCGGACGCCCGAATCTTCGAGGCGGCGTCGATTCGGCAGGCGCTGAATATCCTGGCGACGGAACGCGACATCGATCTTGCGCTTCTTGATCTTCTGCTGCCGGATGCCGTGGGATTTTCCGGCTTTCTCAGATTGCGCGACAGCCATCCGAGGCTGCCGATTCTCATTTTATCGAGCGTTGAGGACAAACAGACGATCCGCGAAGCGCTCGCGTTGGGGGCCGTCGGCTATCTCTCCAAATCGACATCCGTCAGCGAACTGTCGGACGCAATCGCCCGGATTTTGAGTGGGTCGATTTCCGCACCGAAAGGGTACCTGGCAGCGGGCACCACGGTGCAAACCGAAGCCGCCCTGCGCGAGAAAATCAAGAAGCTGACGCCTCAACAGGTTCGCGTGCTGGACCTGATCAGGAACGGCCTGCAGAATCGCGAGATTGCCGCGGAACTCAAGCTGGCGGAGTCGACCGTAAAGGCTCACGTGACCGAGATTCTGCGTAAGCTCGGACTTTTCAGCCGCAACAAGGCGATCATCGAAATTGGGAGGATTGCCCTGCCGTTGCCAGCTCCCTGCCAAAGCGCAAGGGGCGAACGGGAAAGGCCCTCTTGACGAGGGTGGTTGGTAAGCCGCTTCCCCGCGCACCGGCGCTAGACGTTTCATCGCCGGGTGCGGCGGCGGATACCCCGGCGGCGACAGGCTCCGACTGGCGGGCTGTTCGCTCCGCTATAGGCTTCGTTCCATCCTTGCGATAATGTGCTGATCGTCACGAACGAATTCCGCTGTCCCGATGAGGCGGCTGAATGACGCGATCGGCCGACAGCATGCCGACGCCAGGCGAGGCAAATGCAGTGAGGTTGCTTGTCGTCGAGGACCACCCGCTGTTTCGCGACGCCCTGGTCGGCGTCATTGCTGCGGCCTTTCCCAGCGCCGAGGTGTTTCAGGCAACGTCGATCGACGGCGCACTGGATATCCTTGCCTCGAAGGGCTCCGTCGATATCATTTTGCTCGATTTGTCGATGCCCGGCACGACCAGCCTGCTGGGAGCGTTCCGCGTCCGTGCCGCAGCTCCGAAAAGCGCGCTGGTTATTGTTTCGGCATACGACAGTACCCGGATCGTGGGATGCGCGATGGCGCTCGGCATTTCCGGCTATATCCCGAAATCGACCCCGAAGGCCGAGCTGATTCAGTCGATCCGATCAATTCTGGAGGGGGAGGTCTATGTCCCGAAGCGCCTCCATGGGCGCGCGGCAACCAGACGCTCCGGCGCGGAAATTCAGGACCTGCTGCGTCAACTGTCTTGCCTGACATTCCAGCAGCTTCGTGTTCTCGACATGACTTGTCGAGGTCTTCAGAACAAGCATATCGCTTACGAACTCGATATCTCCATCACGACGGTCAAGGTTCATGTCACCGAGATCCTGCGAAAGCTCGGCGTCCGGAGCCGCACCAACGCAATCATCAAGGTTTCCAGCCTCGAACTGACCCGAGCCGAACGTAGCGCGCCGACGGCTATCCGTGATTCCGGAAGTGTGACGCATTCCTGAACTGGCCGTACCGAACAAAGCGGCCCGAATCTGCCGGCAGACCGATCACGTCAACAGAAAGGAGAGCAGGGACCGCATCTCGGCTGGCTTGATGGGCTTTTTCAGCAGTTCATGCCCGAAGGATGCGGCGTCCGAGGCAGCCTTTGCGGAATAATCGGCCGTCACGATAATCGCGGGAACGTTGGTCTTGATCGCGTTGCGGATCTCCTCGACGGCTTCGATGCCGGTTTCGCCGTTGTCGAGGTGAAGGTCCGCGATGATGACATCGGGAATCTCGTCAAGTGCCCTGATGTTGTCGAGTGCTTCTGCGGCCGATGCCGCTATGGCCACGTCGCACCCCCACTTCTCCAGCAGGCTGGCCAGCCCCTCGGCGCTGGACAGATCGTTTTCGATCAGAAGGATCCTCGCATCCTCCATGCCTCGATAGGCGGACCCGGAAAGGACAGGTTCTCCGCTCGAAGCGGCCTCCTCGGGCGCGGAGGTGCGAGGCACCGTGATACCAAACATCGAGCCTCGCCCCAAGCGCGACTTCAGATGTATGTCATGATTGAGCGCGGTAGCGAATCGCCGAACGATCGAAAGGCCGAGGCCGATGCCCGCATCGGCGCCGATACTGGTTTCCCCGCGCTGAAATTCCATGAAGATGGCTTCGCGCTGGGCTTCGGGAATGCCAGGACCCGTGTCGTGCACCTCTATACTCAGATTGGCGCCCTTGAGTCTGCAACCCATGAGCACGCCGCCACGCTGCGTGTATCGCAGGGCGTTAGCCAGAAGATTCTGCAGGATTCGTCTCAACATCATCGGATCCGACAACACGGTCTCGGCACAGGGTTCGATCCTCAGAAAAAGGTGACGCTTCGCTGCCACGAGGGTGAACTCCTGCCGCAGTGGCTCGAATAGCGTCGAGATTGAAACCGGACGAAATTCCGGTTCCAGAACACCCGCGTCGAGCTTGGAGATATCCAGAAGCGTCCGCAGCAGACCTTCCAACGTCGCAAGCGAACGGTCGATCTGCTCGGTCAGGAGAAGCCCCTTTGGCGCAGCGATCATTTCGTCAAGTGCGGACAGCGTCAGCCGCGCGGCGTTCAGCGGTTGCAGAAGATCATGGGTAACGGAAATCAGGACCGACGACTTCAGCGAACTGGCTGCTTCTGCCTGCTGTTTGGCCTGAGAAAGATAGCCGTTGGTTCTTTCCAGCGATTGCAGGGCCTGCTTGAGCTGCTGGGTTCTGCTGCGGACCTGCTGGTCGAGAGAGATCGCCGTTTCGAACAGCGAAAATGCATTGAGTTGCTGATCCGTGGAGCGTTCCACGCGCGACATCAAGGCCGCGTTGATTTTCCGAAGCTTGGCAATCTCGTGTTCGAGTGACGCGGTCTGGTCCGGCTCAATGTCGATCACGGCGCGACCCTTCGCCTTCCGATCGCAACACCGGTCAGCGTCTGATTGACGTGCATGGATCGATACTGCTCGCCATAGGTCTGAAATCCGATAACGTTGTTGCGACGATACAGCTCGGACATCTCCCGCGACAATTGGTGTTGTTCGACGGCGAGTCGGCGCAGGACGCATTCGAATCCGATGAAGATGGAAACTTCGCCCAAATCATCGATCAGTTGCCTGAAAAGGTCATTCGTCGCTTCGATAGGGTTTTTTACCTGCGCGACGGTGAGGACCATTCCTTCGTCGATGGCGCAGAAGAATCGAAGCGAGCCATCCGGATCCATGCGCTGGATCGAACGGGCATAGTAGGAACCGCCGACTCGCACCAGGACCGGATGCGCGGCAAAGGACAGCGCATCAAGCTTGGTATCTCCGATCCCAACGGCACGGGAATATTCGATCGCGGCCGGCTCGGCATTGATTTCCCTGACGATGCGGCGCTCGATATCCGCTTCGGTGACCACCATCTTGACCGATGTCGGCTCGAAATGATCGCATTTGAAAAGCCGGAACGGCAGGCGTGTCTTGATCAGTATCAGGATGGCTGCATCGGAATGCGCTCGTCCGCCGTGGAAGATCCATGACTTGTCAAACCGCAAGCCGTCGCCGGCCGAACCACCCACGACCGGGATGTCTTCCAGCGAGGTGTAGATCGCGGACATGAGCGCCTCTTCGCGCTGGCACATGCCGTCGATGAACAGGAACCCGAAGGCTTCCTCGCCGCAGTCCTGCTCCGCGGTGCGGCGGGCGAAGTCCTGATGTAGTTCGCTGCAGACTGATCGTCCGTGATCAACTCGAAAGCCCGATAAATCGAGGAAGGGACGCGCGGCGACGATGAAGTCCGCGGCACTGAAGCCCATCGCAACCACGCTGTCCTCTTCCCAGCCTCCGGGTGCCAGTTCACCCGCGGTGGTGCAGCCGAAAATCGGCGTGCCGGGAATTCGGCAAGTTAATTCTTCGATGAATATTGCGGGATCGTAAAATGGGGAAACGAACACGATAATCATCGCAAGATCCAGAGACGCAAGCTGCCGAGAAATTTCCTCGGCTGCTTCGCGTGGACCCACGGTCTTGGCTTGCGCGACGACAATGCTGTCGCCGACGCTAATTTGCGTGCCTCCCAAAGGCTATTCCCCCTCGCACGGGATTTTATTTGTTTTTTGATGGTAGTGGCTTTGACCCGTTCCGAATTGATCTAACGCAAAGTCCCTTTTCGGAGCAAGGATAAAAGGGAGTCGCAGCAAAGAACGCAATCGAGCGATCCTCGATCAAACTGACGTGTGGGTAGCCGGGACGAAGGGCAGAAGGTAACGCGACCGTCGTCACCGACGACGGTCCGTTCCGTTTTTCTCCAAACGGGAAATGCGACAGACAAAGCAGATGCCAATTCTCGATCTTGCACTCGGCCGAATTGAGGGTGAAGCGGACCTGGATCGTGTGTCGGCTTAAAAGTTGGTGGATCGAGCGATCGACAAGACCGACAGCAGTGAATCCGGATTTTGGGAGGAGCGAATGCCGGCAGTCGCGACTATCGACCACGCGGACCGGATCCAGTCTGCGATCTCATCTAATGGCGCAGCGAAATCGGCGCTGATCGCGTCCTGGCAGAGGTCGGCATGCTTTCACAAGCTTGATCCGGCCCGAAGCAATCTTCCCGACTGGGCATCTACGCCTATGTAACCCTGATGACGGGTGCGGAGCCATCCGCGGAACAGCGCAAGGAGCTCGTCGCCTGGGTACGCAAGGAAATCGGCCCGATTGCCGCCCCTGACGTCATCCAGTTTGCGCCCGGATTGCCAAAGACCCGTTCCGGAAAGATCATGCGGCGAATTCTGCGCAAGATCGCGGAGAATGAATTTGGTGCGCTTGGCGATATGTCGACGCTCGCCGACCCAACGGTGGTCGACGATTTGATCAAGAATCGGTAGGGCCGATCGCGTAGGGGAGCATAGTGATGAGACTGGTTCTGTTGGGGCCGCCGGGCGCGGGAAAAGGCACACAGGCGACGAGAATCGCCAAACGTTTTGCTGTTCCGCAACTATCGACCGGGGACATGCTGCGCGAAGCGGTGGCCTCAGAGTCGGCCCTCGGGGCGCGTGTCAAAGATATCATGGAGCGCGGGGATCTCGTGCCTGATGATGTCGTCATTGCGGTTGTTGCCGATCGAATGGACCATTCGGACGCGGCCAACGGCTTTGTCCTCGATGGGTTTCCCCGGACCGTGGCGCAAGCGGAGGCCCTTGATCGGGAACTTGCAGCCAGGGGAATCGGACTCGACGCAGTCCTCGAGCTGGAGGTCGATGAAGACGTGCTTCTGGTCCGCATCAAAGGTCGTGCCGACGAAGCGGCAAATCAGGGCCAGCCCGTGCGCCGCGACGATAACCCCGAAGTCTTCAAGACCCGGCTGAAAGCATACCGCGCGCAAACCGCTCCCGTCACCGAATACTACCGGTCGCAAGGTTTGCTCCATATTGTCGACGGGTTGCAGCCGATTGACGTCGTGACCGAAGAACTCGCGGAGGTACTCTCAGCGTTCGCCTGACATTGGAGTAGGCGTGATAACGAAGTCTCGCATGGTTTACGCGCTTCCGGAAATCATGGTGCAGGATCTTCGCGCCAATTTGCAGCAACAGGAGATGCTAATGTTCGGGCCATGGATCACCGTTGTAATGCTGGTGCTGGAGTCGAGTGAGGTAATTGGTCTCCGCGTCGCAAAACTCGCGCATGGAGGTGTCGATGCACAGAACGAAGCCCATCTCCTGGTGAGCGAAAAGATTGTCGCGGTATTTGATGCCGGCCTGAGGCTCGTGTGCGGCGCGACCACCAGCCACGTGATCGATGGATTCCGGGAGCAGGTCGCGGCGAACGCTCTACGTCTTTCAACCGAACGCCAGCCCGGGCCTGATTTTTTTGGGTGATGGCCTGCAGGATGTCCTCGACCCAAGAAGACGGGCGCACCGTGACTAGCGCGCCAGACCGAAAGGCTGCCGGCAGACGCGGGATGTTCGCGAGTTGCGACGGCGATGGCATGGTCTATTGGTATTGAAGGGTATTTTGAGCGTCTAAGACGCCAGGATTGCCGCAGCATGCGGGGGTAGATGGCATCATCGTTTCAAATCATGGCGGGCGCAACCTGGACTGCGGGCCGAACCCCACTTGCGTCATCGAGAGAATCGTCGAACAAATAGGTTAACGGACGACCGTGCTGGCCGACAGCGGCGTTCGTCGAGGCGGCGACATGGCGAAATACCTTTCACTCGGCGCCAAGGGCGTGCTCATCGGGCGCGCCGCGCTTTACGGTGTCGCAAGTGGCGGGGCTGTGGGCGCCAG
>WNFF01001101.1_pt1 | contig 35101 bp, 31 predicted proteins | sample 5400441 | NCBI WGS metagenome assembly WNFF01 (sample SAMN13153345, study PRJNA577476) | soil metagenome | isolation source: 120 cm saprolite under Douglas fir tree site 2 hole 3 replicate 1 | place: USA:California | collected 2015-04-18
CCGCCAAAGCGACGGATTGCATGGCCAACCGTTGGAGACCCGGGACGCGCGACATGCAGAACGGAATGACCGCAAGCAGTGGCTCGCTCCACAGCGGGCCTGCGACCGTGAAATGCCCCACCCGGATCATCACGTATGCGTGGGGCAAGCGATACGTCGACACGCTGCTCACATTGACGCTTCCGGCGCTGCTTGCACCAGGCAATTTGCCCTATGTCGCCTCACAGGTCCCCTGCGAGCTAGTTATCCTGACCCAACGGCGTTTTTTTTCGAAATTCAATCGTCATCCAGCGATCGCGCGCGTTCGAAGCATTTGTCCCGTTCGCTTTGTCAAACTCGACGATCTGATCGTCTCGAAAGACAAATACGGGATGACGCTGACCTATGCACTGCATCGAGCATTCAGCGATCTTGGTCCGGCGATGACCGAACACTGGCAGATTTTCCTCAATGCCGATTTCATTCTGGCGAACGGAAGCCTGCGCACTCTTATCGGTCATCTTTCTCGTGGACAACGAATTGTTGCCGCACCCAGCTATTGCTCAATCGCTAGCGACGTTATTCCCGAATTATACGGGCATCTCGACGCCTCGACATCGACATTGAGCATATCGAACCGGGAACTAGCCGCCCTTGTCCTCCGCCACCGCCACACAGTCATCCGGGGCAAGACCGTCAACCAGACTTCTTTCCACATGCGCTACATCGATCAGTTCTATTGGTTCGTGGACGAGGCCACATTGACCGGCTATCAGATGCCCGTCTCGATTGTCGGACTGCGACCGGAGCGATATTTGCCAGAGCCTAACACGTATTGGGACTTCGGGCTCATCTGGGAGTACTGCCCGCAGGCCGAAGTTTGCGTCATCGGTGACTCCGACGAATTCATGATGCTGGAATTGCGCGACGATAACGTCGCGCAGGATCAGATCGTTCTCGGCCCGCCCAATAAGAAAGAAATCGCGGAACGGATGATCACGTGGGTTACCCCCTATCAGCGATACTTCCTCAAATTTCCCCTAACGCTACACTGCCGTGATTTGCCGTCAAACATCGACGATGCGCGCACCAAGCTACAGTCTTTCGTCGATGACGTCTTGTCGCATGCGCCGCCATTCCCCTCCCATCTTAAGCATTCGCAGTGGGACTATCACTGGGCGGGATTTCACGACGCACGACGGACCTCCAGGCGAATTCAATCGTCAATCGCGGGGATACTCAAGCGTGCGGTGAAGCCGGCTGTTTGGTTCGCTTCTCGCACCTACCGGGCCATATTGCGAGGTGAAAAAAAAGCAAAGGCCCTTGCGCTCGCTAAGCACATCGCACGTACGGTGGCCGCGCCCGTGCTTCGCCGGTTTTTTGGGCTTGAGGTCGTAAAATCTACGACCCTTAGCGATATGTACACGGAGGCTAAGGAAGCGGCTCGCCTTAAGCGGAAGAACACTGAGCTCGAACGAACGGATGACCACCAAACAATCCCGGTACAAGATAAACTCCGATCGGAGATGTCCACGCTAGAGCCTGATTTTCTGGCGCTCTATAAACAGTGCTCGCAATACACCAGAACGTCTTGGGAGACGCTCTACGCTCTTTACAAGTCGATCCAATATATCGTTGCGAATAGGATTCCAGGGGATATGTTGGAATCCGGAGTATCGGGAGGTGGGAGCATGAAACTGGTTGCCCACCTTCTCCTCTCGCTGGGTGATTCCGATCGCACTTTGTTCCTATACGACCCGATCGAAGTCGTCACGGAACCCGAGTCGGATCTTCGACTAGAGTTATCCAGAAATAGCGCGATCGGCGACCAGCCTGAAATAGAACGTCGGGACGTCAAATCGAGGACTGTGCCCGTTGAAGGAATTCGCGAGATAATCGCCGCCTCAGGATACCCCATCGAAAAGGTAAAGGTTATAAGCAATGCCATAGAGAATACGATTCCGGCAACAATTTCGCAGCGTTTTGCGCTCTTGCGCCTCCAGACAAATTGGTACCCATCGACCAAGCGCGAGATGGAGCTCCTCTATCCGAGGCTTTCCCCCCGAGGCATCCTGATTCTGGATAGCTACGGCCATTATCAAGGTGTCTGTCGTGGTGTTGACGAATACATGTCAAGACTTAAGGAGAAGCCGCTCCTTCAGCGTATCGACTACGCCTGCCGCCTAGCGGTCAAACCAATCCATTGATGCGACCGGTTACCTGATCGGCACGAGAGCACGCATTCGGCGCTTGGCTGACCGCACGACATTGCGCATGTACCTGCGGTACGGGCCCGGCCGGCAATGCGGATCGCTGAGGAGCCGGATGGCCTGATCGGCGTCCAACCGTGCAGCAAAGCGGTCCGCAAAACGTTGGATTGTATCCACAGCAATGTCATTCAGTCCGTGCAATTCATAGATGATTGCGATCTTGATCAACTGCTCGATGCTGAAAGGCCGGCATGCCGTCCGGTAATTTTCCGCGTGGTCGGTCTCGTCGATCGGATCGCGGCAAAACAGAATTTCCACGGTCGCCGGCTTGCCAAGACTGCTGCGGCGAACCGTTGCGTGTCGGCCCGCACGCTCGAGGGCGCGCTCAAAGCTGGCGCGGGGGATTCGATTGAAGCCGACATCGAAGACCAGAAGGTGATGCTCCAGCAGAATGTCATGCACGGCGGCAAAATGCCCCCTCGGGTAGGTCGGGCTGATGCCGAAATTACTCTCGGTTTCCACGCCAAGGACGCCCGCGGCAAGCAGCGCACGAGCGCCGAGAAAGACGTCCTTCTCGAAGCCTTCGACGTCCACTTTGAGGAAGTCCGCCCGCGCAATCACGCCCTCGGCAAAGAGCGTGTCGAGGCGGCGCACCGGCACGGTGCGGGTCTGCTGTCCCGGCTTGACCTCGTATCGACTGTCGCCGTGCGGATACATCGAGCTCACGGTCGGATGGGTCGGGTTGAAATAGAAGACGCGCTCTTCATCGGCGGCTCCCGCCGCGACCGCATGGTAGTGGCGATTTGGCCGGCCCCTGCTGCGACGCTGCAGGTGACCGACAGCCTCCTCGATCGCATCGAGGCCGTGGACGACCAGTTGATCGCCGAGTTGCTCCCATCGCGGATGCTCGCCCCCTTGCACTCCCACATCCACGAGCACAAACGGCTCTTCGAGATGGCCTTGCTTCACCACCCATTGGGTAAATGCAGCGTCGAGATTAAATGAAAGCTCCACAAGGTCCCCCCTGCACACTTCAGGGCGCGAGCCGCCAAATCGGGGGGCGGCGCGTCATCGTGCACCGACATTAGTGCCATCCTCGTGCCACGAACAGCGCCACGCTCGAGCCGGACTGCCCCGGCTGCCCGGACCGGGACAAGGTCTGGGCAGCCCGGCGCATCCTTGCAACTGGAACCAAAAATTCGCATTCTTGCGCATTCCAAGGCCAGTGTCGTACCATGATGTCGGACCGTCACCATTTGGCGTTGCCCCCAAATCCTGCCATGCGCAGTGAAGACTCGAAGCCGCCGCGAGGGACGAAATAGTTCGTGAAATCGTATCCGACCGAGCTCGAGATTCGTGATTGGTGCGTGGCGTATCTCGCCAAGTCGTTCAAGACGCCCGCCGAGCGCATCGATCCCAGCGCCAAATTCGCTCGTCTCGGCATGGACTCCGCCGCCTCGGTGTTTTTCATCGTCGAGCTGGAGGAGTGGCTCGGGATCGAGCTGCCGACCGAGACCGTGTTCAACCATCCGACGCCGGCCGGTCTCGCCCGACACATAGTCGGGCGCTACCTGACCGACGGCGGCACGAGAGGCCGTGTCGGTTGAATGCTGGACACGTGGCGACCACCCTCCTTCTCATCCCTCGTCGATCTGCTTCGTCATCGCGCGGTCGAGCAGCCGGACGATCGCGCCTACATCTTCTTGTCGGATCAGGGGAGCGAAGAGGCCGCCTTGTCGTTCGCCGAGCTCGACCGCCAAGCGGCCGCCGTTGCGGCTCGACTGCTGCAAGACGGACAAGTCGGCGATCGCGCCCTCCTGCTGTTCGGGCCGGGCCTCGCTTTCATCACTGCCTATTTCGGCTGCCTCAGTGCCGGCATCATCCCGGTCCCGATGATGCTGCCGCGACGCAACAGCTCGCTCGACTCGAGTGCACCCATCATCGCCGATTGCTCCCCGCGCTTTGCGATCACCAATTCGCGCTTGAGCAGCGCTCGCCCGGACGTGATCGAACGGTTCCAGCAATCGGGCATGGAATGGATCGTGACCGATCGGCTCGAGCAAGGCTCGTCCAAACCGGGCCGGCTTCCCGGTCCTGGCCGCGAGGAGATCGCATTTCTGCAATATACCTCCGGCTCGACCTCGGATCCGAAAGGCGTGATGGTGACGCACGGTAATCTCATCGACAACCTTGAAATGATCCGTCAGACCCTCGGCAACACGCGACGGTCCACCTATGTGAGCTGGGTCCCGCTCTATCACGACATGGGCCTGATTCTGAATGTCCTCCAGTCGTTGTACCTCGGCGCGCTTTGTGTGTTGATGGCGCCGGTCACCTTCATCCAGCGTCCGCTGAGGTGGCTGCACGCGATCCATCACTATCGGGCCGAGGTCGCGGGAGCGCCGAACTTTGCATTCGATCTCTGCGCTCAGCGATTTCGCCCCGATCACGTGAAGGATCTCGACTTGTCGTCCTGGAAATTGGCGTTCAACGCCGCCGAGCCGATCCGCGCGGATACCATCGATCGGTTTGCCGCCACCTTCTCACCTTACGGATTTGACCCGCGTGCCATGTATCCTCTCTACGGCATGGCGGAGGCCACATTGTTGATCTCGTCAGGCTCGAGGGGCGCCGGTTCGATTATCCGGGCGATCAGCCGCGATGCGTTTCAACGCAATCGGATCGCCGATCCAGCGAGCAGCGACGACGCGCAGCGCGTCGTTGGCTGCGGTCGAAACATCGCCGGTCAGCGCGTTGCCATCGTCGATCCGGAAAGTTGCCGACGGCTCGGACCTGACCGTATCGGCGAGGTGTGGGTCGGCGGACCTCACGTCTGCAAGGGCTATTGGCACAACCCCGAGGCGACCAAATCAGTCTTTCAGGCGTGCATTGCGGATGAAGGCGACGAACACTGGCTGCGCACCGGCGATCTCGGTTTCATGGACGAAGCGGGAGAGCTCTTTATCACCGGCCGCATCAAGGATCTCATCATCGTGCGCGGCATCAATTACTATCCCCAAGACATCGAAAACACGGTTTACGACAGTCATCCGGCGCTCCGCAGGCATTGCGGGGCCGCGTTCTCGCTGATGACCGAAGACAACGAGGAGAAGGTCGTATTGGTGCAAGAGGTGGAACGCACGCACCGGCGTCGCCTCGAAATCGAAGAGATTACCGCCTGTATCCGCGAGGCGGTCGCCAATCAACACGAGATCGCCATCGATACCATCGTGCTTATTCCTCCCGGCGCAATCCCCAAGACGACCAGCGGAAAAATTCAGCGCAGTCTCGCCCGACGCATGTGGCAGCAGAACTTGTTCGAAACGATATGACATGCTTGGCCTCGTCCCCGGATCCTGCAAACGCCGCATCGGTGGAGCGCCCGTGATATCGTTCGCACGGGGTATCATGAGGCGCAGCCGTTGAATGCCGTTCAACTCGCTCGCGTATGCCCTGTTGCTGGCGCTCAGCGGCGCCTGGGTCAGGATTGGCCCGCGTCCCGCGGCGACGCTGATTGTGGCGAGCTTGGCGTTCTATGCGGCCGCCGGCCCATACGACACGACGATCTTTCTCGCGGCGGTGACGCTGAATTGGCTGGTTCAGGTCGCCGTCCCGGCCGGCCGGCAGCGCATCGCCGCGGCGGTCATCGTCAATATCGGGCTGATCGGATATTTCAAATATAGAGATTTCCTGCTTGGCGAAGTGAGCCAGGCCGGCAGCTATCTCGATACCACGCTGCCCCTCGGCATCTCCTTCTACAGTTTCCAAGCCTTGGCCTACCATATCGATGTCGCGCAAGGTCGCAGCGAACCAGCAAAGTCGTTCCGCGAATTTTTCTTGTTCAAGGCTTTCTTTCCGCAACTCGTCGCCGGACCCATCGTCCGTCCCCAGCAGACGCTGCCGCAGTTCCGCCGGCTGTTCGGCGGCCATCGGGCTCGCCACCGGCTGCTCGCCTTCGGGCTTGGTCTCATCGCCTTGGGGCTGACAAAGAAAGTGGTGCTGGCGGACAGCCTCGCTCCTATCGTCGATGAAATTTTTTTCGCTCAGCCAGATAGCGCATATCGGGCATGGCTCGGCGCCGTATTGTTCGCCTTCCAAATCTATTTCGATTTTTCGGGCTATTCCGATATTGCGATCGGCTCGGCTTATCTGCTCGGAATTCGACTCCCGAGGAATTTCGCGACGCCCTTCTTGGCCTCCAGTATTCCGCAATTCTGGCAGCGCTGGCATATTACCTTCACGCTATTCTTGCGCGACTACGTATTCTTGCCTCTTGCCGATATCCGCTTGGTCGCCCGCCGCTATCGCGTCGTGCAACATCTCGGCGCGATCATCCTGACCATGGCGCTCTGCGGACTATGGCACGGTGCGGGATGGAATTTCATCGTCTGGGGCACGTTGCATGGCCTAGCCATTGTGTTCGCAACGGTATGGGCGAGATACCTCGGCTCGCCAGCCGCGGCAGTCGGGTGGGCCGCAACCTTCGGGTTTTTCGTCATCACGTTGGTGTTCTTCCGCTCGCCCAATCTGCCATTTGCGTTCGACTATCTCGGCACCATGCTGTCGTTCCGCGGCGGCCTGCCTCCCACGGTGGATGACGTCGCGCCGCCATGGCAAGCCGCGGTGGGCATAGTGGCATTGTTCGCGCTGCACTGGGCCGAATTTTATGTGCAGCGGACAGACGTGCTTTACGCCCTGCGCCGGCGTGACGGTCCCCTGCTGCGCGGGCTGCTCGCCGGGCTGGCGCTGCTTTTGGTCCTGCTTCCGACCTACAATATAAATCCCTTCATTTATTTTCGCTTCTGAGCCATGGCCCTGCTTCCCTTCCCATCGCGAGGCTCCTACGTGGGTCGCCTGCTGCTCGGCGGATGTCTGTCGTTGTTGCTGGTCGACTGCGGGCTGCGCCTCATCGAGGCAACGCCGCTCTGGCGGATCCTCCCGGTGGTCGAGCCGATCCTCGGCCAGCCGGACAGCGAGTTCGGCTTCGACACGACCCCCGGCGCGCGGGGCGTTTGGACGCGCGAGCATCGTTCACGCGTGCAAATCAACTCGCTCGGCTTGCGCGACGTCGAGCGCGATTCGGTCAAGCCCGCCGGGACTGTTCGGGTCGGCCTCCTCGGCGACTCGACGGTCGAGGCGGTGCAGGTAAGCCAGGAGGCCACGTTCGGCACCCTCGCCGAACGCCGACTGCGCGAAGCAGGCTACAAGATCGAGCTGATCAACTTGGGCATTGCGGGTCCGAATCCCATTCGCCAGCTGTTACGGTTGGAAAAGCGCGGATATGCCTTGAACCTCGATTTTGTATTGGCCAACAGCGCCGCCGTGAGCTTCTGGTCCGGCGCACTGCTCGACGACAGCGGAAACCCGGCCTACGTGGATGCCGGCGACGGACACGTCGTGCGCGGTTACGCCTTTCGCCAGCGTTTCTCGCAGCGCCATGCCGACGACCTGTTGGGCCGATCGTTCGTGGCGCTCTATCAAAACTCACCGCTCGTCCGCATGCTGTATCTGCACGTGAAGCAGCCGTGGCCAGAGATATTTGGACTGCCGACGGCGCAATCGGCTCAGCGGCCGGTCCTGGCTGCGGCGACCCCGGATCCAGCCTCTCTCTGCAACGCCGCGGCAGCCGCGCTGCAGCCGCACATCGAGCTCTGGCTGGGTCACCGCCCCGAGGGCGAATGGGCGGCCACCGTCCAGTTCCTGGACGATTTCTCGGACAGCACCAGGGCCCACGGCGTGAAGGTAGTTTACGCGGTGCGCGACATCCCTTTGCCCCCGGTCGGGTGTTCTTCCGCGGACGCCCGCCGATCGGAGCTGATCTCGGCAATGGCCGGCGAATTCAGCCGCCGCGGCATGGCGTTTGTCGACTGGTCGGCCGCGGTCGCCGCGGCCGTAGGCACGCGAAATCTCGGACCGCTCCATGGGTTCGGCGTGCACCGAGGCGACGGCCATTTGAATTATGACGGGCACCGGGCGTGGGCCGCCGCCTTGGTCGATCTACTCAGAACAGAGGTGGTCCATCCGCTCACAGAGCGTCCTTGAAGGCGTTTGCCAGAGCGCGGCCCCTGCGCTGCGTTAAGTTGTATTCAATAATAGATAACTCTACTACGAGAAATAAAACCTGTGCTTCAGCCAAGTCTTCGCGGCCCGGCGGCGCACCCGGGGCCTTTCGCGCCCTCCAGCATCCCAGAAAATGCGAACCTCGCATGGCCTCGCAGGGCAATCTTGGTGGCCTCGTCTAGCACCCGGAATCGCAAATCCGCGTCGGGTGGAGAGTGCCCCTATGTGACTCAATTGACTCGTCATTTTGGGGCCGGCCTTGAATCAGGGATTTGCGATAGCGGGTACTAGGACCTCACGCGTGTGCTCGCCCTATGAGCCGAAGGATCTCAGAAGCAACAAATTTGGCACCTAGTGAAGTTTTCGATATATCTTGTAGCGAATCACTTGGTGGCGTGAAGGAGTACTGATTCAGGTCGGTCCGGCAACACCAGAATACCGAATCGATGAACTCCGAGATCACGGTCGATCCGCTCGCGCCGCCCTCGCGCATCAACGCCGCACTAGCCGACTTGGTCGATGGACTGTCCAAGAGTTGGCTATGGTCGGCCATGGCGTTGCAAGACGTCAAACTGCGCTATCGCGGGTCGGTACTGGGCCCATTCTGGCTCACCCTGAGCACGCTGATCCTGGTGGCCGCGATGGGAGGGATTTACGCCCGGCTGTTCGGCATGGAGGTCTCGCACTATCTGCCGTTTCTGACCATTGGGCTCGTGACTTGGCAATTCATCTGCTCCGCGATCAACGAGGGATGCTACACGTTCTTGTCCTCGCAGCAGATCATCCAGCAGGCGTGCATGCCTTTCTCCATCTACGCCTGGCGGACGGTATGTCGCAACCTGCTCGTGTTGCTGCACAGCGCCGTCATTCTGCCGATCTTGTTCATGATCTGCCCCACACCGATCGGTTGGCACGTCGTCACGAGCGCTCTCGCGCTGGCGCTGCTCGCAATCAATGCATTTTGGATCGCCATGCTGCTCGGGATGATCAGTGCACGATATCGCGACGTTCCTCCGATCGTGGCCAACGCGGTTCAAGTCGTATTCTTCGTCACGCCTATCTTCTGGCCGCCCGAGTCGCTCGGCCAATGGCAGAGCTTCCTTCCGATAAACCCGGTCTTTGCGGCCATCGATGTGGTGCGGGCTCCCCTGCTCGGATCCGAACCGCTCGCCTATTCATGGACGGCACTGCTGCTCGCAACCTTGTTCGGCTCGCTCGGCACGTTTGCCGCCTTCGTCAAGTTTCGGCCTAGCATCGCCTACTGGGTGTAATCATGCCTCTGCTTCGCCTTCGAAATGTTTCAGTCGAATTTCCAGTATATGGGGGCGGAAGCCGGTCATTGAAGAAATGCCTGTTCGCATCGACGACGCATGGAAATATCGCTCGCGATGCGCTCGACCAAATCAAAGTATGCGCTTTGAACAATGTGACGATGGACATCGTCAACGGCGACAGGGTGGGCGTCATCGGGGCCAACGGGGCCGGAAAATCGACGCTTCTGAAGGTCCTCGCCGGCATTTATCATCCGACGCGGGGAGCCGTCCACGCTTCGGGAAGAAGATCGGCTCTCCTCGACATCACATTGGGCTTCAATCCTGAAGCCACCGGCCGAGAGAACATAATACTGCGTGGAATGTACATGGAAATACATCCGCGCGACATGCGCGCTCGCGTCGACGAGATCGTCGAGTTTGCGGACCTCGGCGCCTACATAGACATGCCGGTGCGCACCTACTCGGAAGGCATGATGATTCGGCTCGGCTTCGCGATCTCGACCTGCGTTCCCCCGGAAATCCTGCTGATGGACGAATGGCTTTCTGCCGGTGACGATCGATTCCTCAACAAGGCGCAGCGGCGCATGGAGGACCTGCTCGACCGATCGAGCATCATGGTGCTGGCGTCGCATTCGCTGCCGTTGCTGCAGAAATGGTGTAACCGCGGCGTCCTGCTTCAGAAAGGGCATGTCGCCGCTGTCGGCGACATCATGGATGTGATCGCCGTCTATACCGGGATCCCGAGATTTGGACGTGGCCGCAGGCTGTCAGCCAATCCGTCGGTTGATCTGGCGACCGACGGCGAGGGCGCTCGCCGCATGTCTCGGTAGCCGCGCGCGTTACGGTCCGCCGGCTCGATCCGATCAACTGCGAGCGTCGAGCCTTTCAAATCCCTCGCAATTGTCGCGCGGCTCCGCTCGGCGGCGCAACGCCATTTCCTGTTTTTGATAGAAAACCGCAATGGTTTGAAATCCGGCATCCGCCCCGTTCATGTCGACAACCCGCGCCCGCACGCAGACCATCCAGCCAAAAAGTCCCTGCTCCACGAACGGCCGGGGCGTGGTCACGAGAACGTCCGTCGGGTGGGACGACGGCGCGAAAATCTGGGCGACGTTCCCTGCGATCATCTGCTTGGTCGGGGCCTGGCCCTGCGGGGCCGTCGGCTCGTAAAGTTGCGCCGAGCAGGCAGACAGAACCGCTGCGAATCCGATCGGATAGAGACGCATCAATCCGTGTCCGCGCAAGCCGAGCCAGCCTGTCATCCGAGCAAACGGCACAAGTCGCATCGTTCGGATGCTCCCACGACGCGTGGGCCACAACGGCTAGCCCAAGTTGGAATCTATTGCAAACATTGTGAAATTGTGCAGTTTTGGCTCGCCATCCGCACCGGTGAGGCGGGATGAAAGACAGGTATTTCGGCGCTCACGAGTTCCAGGCTCGGGACGAGGTCGTCAAGATCTCGTCCGAGCGCAGCTTCGGCCTCGCTTTTGCCGGATTTTTCGCGCTGCTCGGCGCGCTGAGCTTCTATCAGGGCGGCACGCGCTGGTACTACTGGCTGCCGCTCGCCGCCTTGTTCGCAGTGCTGGGCTGCGCCGCGCCAGGCGTTCTCGCGCCGCTCAACCGCCTCTGGGCAAAATTCGGCTTGCTGCTGCACCTGGTCGTCAGCCCTCTCCTCCTCGGGGTCTTGTTCTATGTCTGCATCACCCCGATCGGATTTCTGATGCGGCTCACCGGCAAGGACCCGATGCGGCGAACATTCGAGCCGGCGGCGAACAGCTATTGGATCGTCCGCAAGCCGCCCGGCCCGGCACCCGAAACATTCAAGAACCAGTTCTGAGGCGTCGATGGTGAGCTTTCTGCGCGAGTTTTGGGCCTTTCTGCGCGTGCGCAAGAAGTTTTGGCTCCTGCCGGTATTCATCGTCATGGCCGTCTTCGGCGGATTGATCGTCCTGACCAAGGGCTCGGCCGTGGCGCCATTCATCTACACGCTCTTCTGAAACACCGCGGTGCGCGTTCTCGGTATCTCCGCATTCTATCATGACAGCGCCGCCGCGCTGGTCGAGGACGGCCGCGTCGTGGCCGCCGCGCAGGAAGAGCGCTTCACGCGCAAGAAATTCGATGCCGGCTATCCGCGCCACGCGATCGACTATTGCCTGAGCGCGGGCAACATCAAGCTCAAGGACGTCGACCGCGTCGTCTTCTACGACAAGCCGTTCATCAAGTTCGAACGCCTGCTGGAGACCTATCTCACCTACAGCCCGCGCGGGTTCACGTCGTTCCGCATGGCGCTGCCGCTGTGGCTGCGCGAGAAGCTGTTTCAGAAATCGCTGCTCGCCGGCGAGCTCAAGGCCGTCGAGCCCGACCTCGACTGGGACGGTCGCCTGACGTTCTGCGAGCACCACCTGAGCCACGCCGCCTCGGCCTTCTATCCGTCACCGTTCGAGCGAGCCGCCGTCCTCACCCTCGATGGCGTCGGCGAGTGGGCCACCACGGCGGCCGCCATCGGCGACGGCAAGGACCTCGCGATCCACAAGGAGATCCATTTCCCGCACAGCCTGGGGCTGCTCTACTCCGCCTTCACCTATTACACCGGCTTCAAGGTCAATTCCGGCGAATACAAGCTGATGGGGCTCGCCCCTTATGGCACGCCGAAATACGAAAAGATCATTCGCGACAACCTGATCGATCTCAAGCCCGACGGCTCGTTCCGGCTCAATCTCGATTACTTCAACTATTGCACCGGCCTCACCATGACCAACGGGCGCTTCGACGCGCTGTTCGGCGGGCCTCCGCGCAATCCCGAGACCTGGCTCGAGCAGAAGCACATGGACATCGCCGCATCGGTCCAGGTGGTCCTGGAGGATGCGGTCCTGCGCCTCACCCGGAGCCTCGCTGCCGAAACCGGCATGGACAACCTGTGTCTCGCCGGCGGCGTCGCGCTCAACTGCGTCGCCAATGGCAAGGTCCTGCGCGACGGCCGCTTTCGCAATATCTGGGTGCAGCCGGCGGCGGGCGATGCCGGCGGTGCGCTCGGGGCCGCGCTCGCGGTCCACCATCTCCACGCGGGCCGGGAGCGCGTCCGCCCGAACGCCATCGACGGCATGCAGGGCGGCTATCTCGGACCCGAGTTCGACCAGGGCGACATCGACAAGCGCCTGACCGCCGTCGGCGCGCGGTTTGCGACCGTGCCGCGCGACACCATGCTCGACACCGCCGCCAGGGCCCTGGCGGACGGCCAGGCGGTGGGCTGGTTCCAGGGCCGGATGGAATTCGGGCCGCGGGCGCTGGGCAATCGCTCGATCCTCGGCGATCCGCGCAGCCCGAGCATGCAGAAGAACCTCAACCTCAAGGTCAAGTACCGCGAGAGCTTCCGGCCGTTCGCCCCGTCGGTGCTGCGCGAGCAAGTGGCGAGCTGGTTCGATCTCGACGTCGACAGCCCCTATATGCTCCTGGTCGCGCCGGTCGCTCGGCAGCACATGCGGCACATGACGTCCGAGGAGGAGGCGCTATTCGGCATCGACAAGCTCAACGTCGCGCGCTCGACCATCCCGGCGGTGACCCACGTCGACTATTCGGCGCGGGTGCAAACCGTGCATCGCGAGACCAATCCGGTCTATCACGAGCTCATCAGCCGCTTCTACCGGCTGACCGACTGCCCGGTAGTGATCAACACCAGCTTCAACGTGCGCAGCGAGCCGATCGTGTGCACGCCCGAGGACGCCTTCCGATGCTTCATGGGGACCGAGCTCGACCTGCTCGTTGTCGGCAACTCGGTGCTCCGAAAGGAGGATCAGGATCCGGCGCTCAAGGTCGTCTACAAGGACAAATTCGAGCTGGACTGAAGGCCCACCGCCGATCTGTCGTTCTGTCGGTGTGATATAGTCGACGGCTACATCGCGCTGCCGGCGAATTCGCCGACCGGCATCGGCGGCCGCGGAACGTCGAGCCGGTCTCGTGGCGAGAGCCAGGACGGAACGAGCTTGGCGAGCAGGGGCCGGTCGCTGTTCGCCGCGGGCGCAGCTGGTGCGTCGCGGGCCGGGCCCGGGTCGGCGCCCGCTGCCCGCGCGCCCGCCGCCGAGGCACTCGGCGGGGTGGCGCTTTGCGCGGAAGCCCTGGGTGCCGGATCGGAGAGCACGGCCGGCGATTGCGCCGGCTTCGCCTCGACCGGGCGCGGCCTGCCCTCGTGCGCCGCGTCCGGCTTCTGATTGCGGCGCGGCGGCGCGGCTGAGGCCTGCTTCGCCGGCTTCGGAGCCGGAGCGCCGGCGGCCGCGGCGGCGCTTTCCGGCTGCTTCGGGGCCTCGGCTCCCTTGCGCACCAGCTCGAGGAGCAGCGCGTGATCGTCCCGCGCCAAACGGACCGCATCTTCGGTCGCGGGCGAGGTCACGGCCGCGCTCGGCGCGGCCACCGTTGCGGCAGGAGCCGTCCTCCCGATCTGGCCGAGACAGTAAGCGCACACCGCGCTGGCAACGCCGGCACCGGCGACCTCGAGAAACTTGACGAAAAACCGCGATACAAAAGCCGATTTCAACTCCACGATCCCCTCCGACGTCACGCGACCGGCCTGTTTTCAAGCACCGGTCTTGGACGACTTCGCGGCGAAACCGAACGCCGAGCATGGCAAAACGGGGGAAAAGTGACGCAAGCCGGCAACGACGCCGCGATCATTGCTGGCTGCCCCAGAAGCTCATGGCCGCGGACGACGCCGCACCCCCGATCACGCATGGCAGCCCGAGCTCGACGTGGCCGGTTACCGCCGCGGCGATGCAACCCAACGCCAGCGCGCCCTGCCCGACCTGTCCCCAGGTGGTGATGTCGCGCTTGTAGCCCGGACCTTTGCGCTTGAGCTCCTCGATCGACGCCAGCGCCTGCTTGCGCACCCGGGCGGTATCCATCGTCTCGGCGGCGTCGATTACCTCCGCGAGCGCCACGGCGACCGCCCTGGGCTCGCTCTTGCTCTGGCGCTTGAGCATCGCCAGCAGCTCGGTATCGCGCGCGGCATTGTTGGCGAGCGTGTACTTCGCCATGCTCGCGACAGTGAGCTTGTCGACGCTGTCGCGCTCGCTCGACCAAGCCAGCAGCTGAACGATACGCTCGATCGGCCGATGGGAGCCGGTGGCAAAATAGTACCCCCACAGCGTGTCGATCAGCTCGGGCGACTGCTCGAACGTCATCTCGGATGCGCGCGTGCCCTCCCGCTCGTTGCGGAAGAGGCCGCGCGCCTTGTCCCACAGGGTCGGCTTTTTCTTCTCCAACGGAACATCCTCGAGCGGCACGAGCTTGCCCTCGAGGTATTTGTCCACCATCACCTGGCGCAGCGGCATGCGCGGCGCGAATTTTTGCAACAGGCCCTTCCAGTCGGGATGGCCGGAATACGCGATTGCCCGCACGATCGCCCACTGATCCGCCACCGCGATGGGAAACATCCTGCCGACGAGATCGTTGGCCCTCATCGGATTGGCGCCGAGGACGCCGGCCATGAATCCGACGTAGACGCCCGAGCCCTCCGCATCCTTGAACGCGCCGAGCCGGCTCAACGCGTGAACCGCGGCCGGCAACCGCGCCGGCTGCGGCCTTGCGCGGTAGTTGCTGATCCATTGGCTCACCGCATCGAGCGACGAGAATTCGATGCGGTTCGGCAGCGCGGCCGATGCCGGCGCGCCGAGACCGACGATGATGCCGGCGATGACTGCAGCGATGACGCAACGCATGTCCCCCTCCCGACTGAGCGAGCGCGCTTTCACGCCAATCCTTTTCCCCGGCGCCGCGCGCCCGCGCGACATGCCGCGACGTGATCAAGGCGCTGCGTCATTTTGCGGGCGGCGATGTGCGCAGGCGATGGCCGCTGAGGCGCGCGAGTGAGGCACGCCGCCCCAATGGTTTATGGCAGCCGCGCGGCGAGCGCCGGGCCGATGTGGTTAACGAAGCGCTGCCGCCTCGCCCCGGCTCCTGGAGGAGGTCAAGCAGGACGGCGCACGGAAACGGCGGCGCCGAACGCGCGCCGCGGAGGACGACGCACGTCATGCGCCTTGCCCTTGCGCGCCGAACCCGGCAATTTCCACCGACTGGCCCCGCCGCAATCGAGACACGAGACATGTCGAGCAAGTTCAGAGGGGTCATGCAGAGCCCGGTGACGCCGCTCAAGGACGACTTCAGCCTCGACCTGCCGACCTTCGAGCGACTGCTGGACTTTCACGTGCGCACCGGCGCGACCGCCATCTCCTGGCCGCATCACAAGGGCGAATCGCTCAGCCTGACGATCGCCGAGCGCAAGCTGTTCGCCGAGGCCGCGGTCCGCGTCGTCGACGGGCGCATCCCGGTGACCATCCACGTGAGCGCGCTCGCGGTGGAGGACACCATGGAACTCGCCCGCCACGCCCAGGCGATCGGCGCGGACGGCATCCTCGCCATCACGCCCTATTTCTGGACGCCGTCGCTCGAAGCCATCCATGCCTATTTCGTGCGGCTCTGCGGCTCGATCGACATTCCGGTGCTGTCCTACAACTCGCCGAGCTACCTCGCGGGCGTCGAGATCACCGGCGAGCTGATGTCGCGGCTGATCGAGCGACTGCCCAACTTCGTCGGCGTCAAGGAGGCGAGCTTCAACAGCGAGAAGTTCCTGGAGATTTCCCGCGCCGCGCTCGACCTGCGGCCGGACTTCGCGCTGCTGACCGGCGTCGAATATCTCCTCCCGTCGGTCCCGCTCGGCGGCGTCGGCTCCTATTCGGCCGCCGGCTCGATCTGTCCGAATCTCTGCACGCAGCTGTTCAATGCCTGCCTCGGCGGCGATTGGCCGCGCGCGCGCGAGCTGCAGTCCAAGATTTCGTGGCTGTGGCTGCTGTTCCGTGACCAATATCCCTCCTCGCTCAAGGGCGGCATGGTGATGATGGGTCGCCCGGTCGGGCCCACGCGCGCGCCGCTGCCGACCGCCAGCGCGGAGCGCCAAGCCTATGTCCGCGGCGAGCTTGAGCGGCTCGGCATCCTCGATACCGAACCGCACGGCTGGTGATCAGAGCTCATGCCCGCCTTTGATCCAGGCCTTGTGCACACGCCGGTCACTCCGTTCACGCGCGAACGCGCCGTCGATTTCGACCGCTTCGGTAAGCTCATCGAATTCCACATCGGCCACGGTGCCGACGCGCTGGCGCTGCCGATGCATGCGGGCGAGTCCGTCAGCCTCCCCGACGGCGAACGCCGTGCGCTGCTGGAATTCGCGATTGCGCGCGTCAAGGGGCGCCGGCCGGTCATCGCCCATGTCAGCGAGACCGGGAGCGCGATCGCGGCCGCGCTCGCGCGCCACGCCGAAGCGGCCGGGGCGGCCGCCGTCGTGGCGACCACTCCCTACTATTGGACGCCGCCGCCGGCGATGCTGCTGGAGCATTTCGTTGAAATCGGCGCGGCAGTGACGGTTCCGATGCTCGTCTACAACGCGCCCGAGGAGATGCAGGGGGGCAGGCTGACCGCCGAGCTCTGTCGCAAGCTGATCGAACGGCTGCCTAACTTCGCCGGCGTCGTCGATCTGAGCCTCGATTGGCAGTTCATGATCGAGCTGATGACCGATGCGCCGCGCCTGCGCCCGGGCTTCCGACTGCTGGCGGGAGCGGAATTGATGGTCTCCGCGGCCGCGATCGGGGCAACCGGCATGTTCGCGCCGCTCGCCGGCATTGCCCCGCGCCTCGTTCGCGAGCTCTACGATCTCTGCCGCGGCCAAAAATTGTTCGAGGCGCGTCCGGCGCAGGAGCAGACAGCGGCGCTGCGCCAGGCCGTGAAGGGCGTTGCGAGCCTCAAGGCCGCCATGCGCGCAACGGGACGCGATTGCGGGGAGCCGCGACCGCCGCTGCTCCCGCTTGATGCGGTCGCCTACCAGAAGCTCGTTGGCGAGCTCGATGCGATCGCCGCGCTGCGCGCCGAGCCGCGGGGCTGGTAAGCCTTACGCCGTCGTCAGCCCGCCATCGAGCACGAGCGTCTGCCCGGTGATCGACGCGGCCTGCGGGCTGGCGAGGTAGCACACAGCCGCCGCCACCTCGTCGGCCGTCGCGAGCCGCCCGAGCGGAATGCGCGAGCGCATCGCTTGCATATAGCCGGGATCGCCGGTGCGCGCGGCGCGCGCGGGCGACGGCGTATCGAGCCGGCCGGGCGCGATCGCATTGACCCGGATGCCGTGCTCCGCCCATTCGATCGCCAGCATCCGCGTCATCTGGATCAGGCCGCCTTTCGAGATGCCGTAGGTCGACCGCTCGGCGACGCCGAGGAGCCCGTGGGTCGAGGCGATGTTGACGATGGCGCCGGGCCGGTCACTCGCGATCAGGTATCGCGCGACCTGCTGGCTGAGGAAAAAGGCACCGCGCAGATTGACGGCCAGCACCTCGTCCCATTCCGAAGGGGTGACCTCGACCGCGAGCTTGCGCAGGCTGGCGCCGGCATTGTTGACCAGCAGATCGAGCCGGCCGAAGCCCGAGACAACCTCGGCCATCGCGACCTCGATGCTCGATTGCGAGCGCAGGTCGAGCACGAGCGGCGCCGCGCGCGCGCCCGTTGTCTCGAGCTTCGCCATCGTGTCGTCGAGGTTTTCGGCGCGGGTCGCCGATACCGCCAGGTCGAAGCCCTCGCGGGCGAGCGCCAGCGCGGTCGCCGCCCCGACCCCGTACGACGCCCCGGTCACCAATGCGGTTCGTCTTTGCATTTGCCTCGGCGGCACGCGCTCCGACGTTATCCGAATTCCAGTTTGGCCGAACGCGCTCTAATATGCGATCGGAAATCACGCAAAAAACCGCGCGGGAGGAACAATGTCGCGAATCGGGCCGATCGCCGCCGCACTCGCAGTCGGTCTTGCATCCGGCACGGCAGCGCAGGCGCAAACCAAGGTGCGGGTCGGCCAGCCCCAGGTCGGAACGTTCCAATTCGTACCGCTGCAGGTCGGCAGCGAGACCGGCATCTTCAAGCAGCACGGCATCGATGTCGAGGTGATCAGCTTCGCGGGCGGCCCGCGCGTGCAGCAGGCGATCGCGGCGGATTCGATCGATATCGGCATCGGCTCCGGGCCCGAGCTCGCCTTTGTCGCCAAGGGCGCGCCGGAAATCGGCGTCGCCGCCATGGCGGATGCGCCCTACTCGGTCGTGCTGGCGGTGCCCAAGGATTCGCCGATCAAGAGCGCCGAGGACCTCAAGGGCAAGACCATCAGCATTTCCAGCAAGGGATCGTTGACCGACTGGCTCGGCCAGGAGCTGTCGCGCCAGCTGGGCTGGGGCTCGGCCGGAATCAATCTCGCGCCGCTCGGCTCGACCGCGGCGCAGGCGGCGGCGCTCAAGACCCGCCAGATCGACGGCATGATCGTCGAGGCCAATGCCGGTTACAAGATGGAGGAGGACGGCACCGGCCGCGTGCTGGTGCAGTTCGGCGACCGCATCAAGCTCTTCCATATCTACGTCTTCTACGCGCGCAAAGCCTTCGCCGAGAAAAGCCCGGAGGCGGTGCGCGGATTTCTCGCCGGCTGGTTCGCGACCATCGGCTACATGCACGAGCACCGGGCCGAAACCATCGACGTCGTGCAACGCACCGCCCTGGTATCGCCCGGCGTCGCCAAGCGCGACTACGACGAGCTGATGGGCATGTTCAACCGGACCGGAACGTTCGATGCGCGGGCGCTCGACGTGCTGGCGCGCTCGTTCGTCGAAATGGGCTTGCTGGCCAAGGCCCCCGACATGCGCACGCTGATCACCGAAGAGTATCTGCCGAGGGCGAAATGAGCGCGGCAGGACCTTCGGCAAGGATCACTTTGGCCGGCCTCGCACCGAGCGTCTTCCTCCTGCTGCTCGCCGGGGCGTCCGCCGCCGACGAGCTCGACGACATCAAGACGCGCGGGCAGCTGATCGTGGGGGTGAGCGAATCGTCGCCGCCGTTCAGCTATCGCGACAAAGAGAAAGGCGTGGTCGGCTACGACGTCGATCTCGCCTCCCATGTCGCGCGGCGGCTGGATGTCGGCATGAAGAAACTCTCGCTCATCAATGCCGAGCGTATTCCCGCGCTGCAGCAGGGCAGGGTCGACCTGGTGGCGACGGGAATGACCCGGGCCGAGAACCGCAGGCGCGACGTCGCCTTCAGCCTGGCCTATTTGGTGTCGCCGCACAAAGTGCTGGTGCGCAGCGAAGCGGCGATCACCTCGGTCAAGGACATCCGCAGGCTCGCTCTGGTGAGATCGGCGAGCGTCGATGCCGAGCTCAAGCAGGCGGTCCCGACGCTGCAGATTGCCTCGTTTGACGATTACGGCGCCTGCTTTGCCGCCTTGCGGGACGGGCGCGTCGACGGCTTTCTGGCCGATGAGCTTCTGCTGCTGTCGTTCGCGCAGAGGAGCGGCTCGCCGCAAGACTTCACCCTCGTTCCCGACTACGAGTTGCCGAGAACCGCGGGGTTCGGAATCAAGAAGGACGAGCCGCGCTTCACGGACTTCGTCAACCGGACCCTCCTCGAGCTCGAGGCTTCGGGCGAGGCGGCGGCGATCTTCGATCGATGGTTCGCGCCCCTGCCGCGGCCGTTCAGGTTTCGGTTGGATTGATGCGGCCACGAAGCTGCCGTCGCTGAACTGATCCAGCCACCCGCACCGCAATCGACTCACTCGAGCCGGATCGCCGCGGGCGTGCCGGGCGGCAGCGGGCGTGGATCGACCTCGACCACGCCGCGCGCTACCCGCACGCGGTAGGTGACGAGCTTCTCGGTGAACGGCGGCGGCGCGCAGCCGTCCGCCAACCGGTATTGATAGCCGTGCCAGGGGCAGGTCACACAGCCGTCGACGATGCGGCCCTCGCCGATCGGCCCGTTCTGATGGGCGCAGAGATTGGAGAGCGCGCCGATCTGGCCGCCGTCGCGGAACACCGCGATGCGCTCGCCGCCGCGCGCCGCGACGATGCGGGCTCCCCGGTCCGGGATCGAGCCTGGCGGCCCGACCACGAGCCAACCTCCCTCGCCCGTCGCCTCGCCACGGTCACGCATCCGCTCGCGCCAGCCGGCGATCAGGTGCAGCACGCTCACGCCGGCCAAGCCGACCACCAGCATCGCCGGGATCAGCGGGCTGCGATCGCTCTGCATGATGCCGAGCGCCACATGCATCACCACCAGCCCATAGGCGAGGTAGACCGCCATGTGCAGGCTTTTCCAGACCGGCGGCGTCAGGAACGTCAACCAGAAATCATGGCTGGTCGCCGCCATCAGGAACACCAGGACGAGCGCGGCGAGGCCGAGCGCCTTGAACGGAAAGCCGATGAACTTGGCGTAATCGGACGCCCTGGTCAGCTCGTCATAGAGATTCGGCAGCGCGTCCTGGACCGCGAACCATTCGACCATGAACGCGGCGTGCGTGAGCGCGATGAGAAACGTCAGAACCCCGAAATGGCGCCGGTTGTAAAGCAGCGCGAGGAAGCGCCGATCGAGCCGCGCCAGCGGACCGATCGAGAGGATGACGGTCAGCATGATGAAGGCGCAGCTGCCGAAGGCGCGGATGCGCAGATCGATCGCCGCCGGCAGATCCTTGGGCGGGTCGAGCCGATGGGCAATGAGCAGGAAGATGCCGATATAGAGCGCGACGCCCGCGAGCAGGATGCCGTCGTACCGGAGCTTCGCCCGGTTCCACTGCACGGCCCGGTAGCCCACGCTCATGGCTTTGCTTCCTCGACGCCTTGCGGAGCGCCCGCATCGGGCGGCGGCCGCAGCGCCAGCGCCGCCGCCAGACCGAGCGCCATCGCCATGGCCAGAACCGGCCAGAGCGCCCGGTGCACCGATCGATGCGACCGTCTCATCGGCGCGCCTTCATCCAGCGCACGAGCACATAGGGCCAGAGCGCGGCGGCGCCGGGAAACAAGAGGACGCGCGCGCCCCACGTCACCGGCGCCGGCTCCGGCAGTACCTGCGTCACTCCGAACGTCACGAATCCGAGCCCGACGGCGATGCCGACCGCGACATAGAGCGCAAGACCGATGAGCGCGATCATGGCGCCCTGCTACCGCTTCGGCTCGAGCGGCGAATGGCCCGAGAGCCCGGCCGGCTCCATGCGCCGGCGGAACGAGGGCGAATCGATCGCCTCGTTGAGGCGCTTGTTGAGCAAGGCGACGATCGGCGCCGGGGTCTTGCCGGGCGCGGCGAGGCCGACGAAGCCGCGGTGGTCGAAGCCGGGAAAGCCGAGCTCGCCCATGGTCGGGATTTCGGGCCAGTTCGCCATCCGCTGCGGGCTGGCGACCGCGAGCGCGCGCACCTTGCCGTCGTCGTTGAGCGGCCTGGCATTGGAGTAGAACACGAAGGCGCCCTGGACCTCGCCCGTCACCACCGCGACGGCGGCCGGCGCCGAGCCGCGATACGGCACCTCGACGATGCGGGTCCCGGCGAGCGCGTTGAGCTGCGATACCGCGATCGCCGGCGAGGTGGCGGGACCGGAGGTCCCGAAGCTCACCTTGCTCGGATGCGCCCTGGCATCGGCGATGACGTCCGCCACCGACCGGTAGGACGAGCCGGCGCCCACGATGAGGACGAGCGGCGGGCCGTCCGTGACCTGGCCGATCAGGGCAAAATCGGTCACCGCATCGTAGGGCACCGGCAGGTAATGCAGGTTCTGCACGTCGGCCAGCGCATTGACCAGGAGCGTGTAGCCGTCCGGCTCCGCCCGCCAGACATAGCTTGCGCCGGTCACGCCCGATGCGCCGGGCTTGTTCTCGACCACGATCGACTGGCCGATCCGCTCCTGCATCTCCGCCGCCAGCACGCGGCCCGGCACGTCGGAGAGGCCGCCCGGCGCGAACGGCACCACGAAGGTGATGGGACGGCTGGGATAGGTCTGCGCCCATGCCGGCGCCGCCGGCGGCGCGAGCAGCGCGGCGATGAGGCAGAGGAACACTTGCCGGCGTGTGGTCATCGGTCGCTCTCCTCGGCAGGCGGCCTCATGGCGCCTTGCGATTGCACAGGTCGAGCGCGGTGGCGAGATAGATTTTTGCCGCGGCGACGCAGTCGTCGACCAGCACATGCTCGCCGAACGCATGCATCGAGGCGCCGCGCGCGTCCGGATGCAGGCGCCCGCCCGGACCGAAGGCGACGCAGGGCACGCCGTAGGCCGTGAGATGCACCGCGTCGGCCCCGGGCCGCCGGATGATCGGCGGCGGCCGTTCGCCGGTCACCGCCGCCTGCGCCGCGCCGAGCGCCTGGACGACCGGCAGGGATTCGTCGAGCACCACCGGCGGATCGCTGACATAGACGTGCAGGGCCGGCTCCGGCGTGCCGGTGCGCTGCGCGAAGGCGCGCAGCACACGCCGCAGGTCGCGCTTGACGCCGTCGACGGTCTTTCCGGGCACGGTACGGACGTCGAGATAGAGGCTGCATGAATGGGGATTGCGCGACAGCCGCCACGGCGCGCCGCCGCGGATCGCGGCGATCGTCACATTGGGATGCTCGCCCATGAAGACGTGCGCGGCCTCGTAGTCGCTCGCCCAGCGGGCGATGTCGCTCTGCAGCGCGTGCATGACCGCGATCGCGTTGACCACGTTCCCGCGGTTGGCGAGCGCGGAATGCGCCACGCTGCCGCCGACCGTGATGCGCAGCCAGATCGCGCCCATATTGGCGATCGAGATGCGCATGCCGGTCGGCTCCGCCAGCACGGCGAAATCGGCGGTGACGCCGTGGGTGACGAGATGCCGGCTGCCGACGCCGTAGCCGGAATATTCCGCGCCCTGGAATTCGTCGATCGCGGTCTTCTCGATCTCGCCGACCACGCCGCCGAACGAGACGTCGCCCAGGAGCTCGATGCCGGCCTTGGCGATCGCCTCGATCGCGATGAGCGCCGCGGCCAATCCGCTCTTCATGTTGTTGGCGCCGAGCCCCCAGACCCAGCCGTTGCGATAGATCGCCTCCGGCCTGAATCCTTCGCCCGCGAGATGCTCCTCCTCGCCGGAATACGACGTATCCATGTGGCCGGTGAACAGGAGATTGAGCCCGTCGCCCCGCCCGCGCCGGTGTCCGACCGCGTTCGGCCGGCCTGCCTCGACCAGCGGCAGGTCGGTGTCGAGGCCTGCCCTGCGCATGCGCTCGGCGAGATAACGGGCGACGCCGATCTCATTGCCGGTCGCGCTCGGGATGTCGACGAGCGCCATCAACAGGTCGCGGACATTGTCGGCGGTGACGTGAGAGGCGGCCTTGGCGAAATCGGGATGAGTCATGGGGGCTCCGGGCGGATCGTAAACGGCGCCGAGCCGACTTCACAAGCGCTGCGCAACTGCCCCGCGTCGAGGGACGAGAAGGCGCTTGCAATGCGGATACGCTCGGATAGTCTCGCGGGCGGCCGCCGGGGGACCTCACCATGATCAAGGCGCTGCTCGCCCTCCTGCCGTGCTTTCTCGCATTGAGCATCACATGTGCCATGGCCGATGATATTCCCCGCAACGTCGTGACCGAGCTGGCGCCGAGCGGCAAGCTGCGCGCGGCAATCAATTTCGGCAATACCGTGCTCGCCCAGAAGGACCCGGCGACCGGCGCGCCGCGCGGCGTTTCCGGCGACCTGGCGCGCGAGCTCGCGAAGCGTCTCGGCGTTGCGATCGAGTTCGTTGCCTTCGACGCCGCCGGCAAGGTGGTCGAGGCGCTCAAGACCGGCGCCTGGGACATCGCCTTCCTGGCGATCGATCCGGTGCGCGCGGCCGGCATCGACTTCACCGGGCCCTATGTGGTGATCGAAGGCAGCTATGTGGTGCCGTCGAATTCGCCGCTGCGTACGGTCGAGGACGTCGATCGCGACGGCGTGCGCATCGCGGTCGCCCGCGCCAGCGCCTACGACCTCTATCTCACGCGGGCGGTCAAGCACGCCACGCTCGTCCGGGAGCCGAGCGGTCCGGAGGCGCTCGAGCTGTTTCTCAGAGACAAGCTGGAAGCCGCCGCCGGCGTCAAGCAGCCGATCGTCGCCTTCGCGCAGGCACATCCCGACACCCGCGTCATCCCGGGCCGCTTCATGGCGATCGAGCAGGCCATGGGCACGCCCAAGGGCCGCGACAACGGCGTGCGTTATCTGCGCAAGTTCGTCGAGGAGATGAAGGCCTCGGGCTTCGTCGCCAATGCGCTCAAGGCGAGCGGCCAGGGCGATGCCGCGGTCGCCCCGCCCACGCCGGTCCCGTGAGCGAGGAGCATTTTCAGGAAAAAGCCTGCCCCGGACTCGTTCCGGGGTGGGAACCGGTTTTCCGTCCGAAAATGCGACCATGCAAAAAAGCCAGAGCGCATTCAGCTTCCTGCTAAAGCTGAATGCGCTCTAGAACAGCTCGAAATATTCGCGCTGCTCCCACTCCGTGACCTCGGCCTGGTAGCGGGCGACCTCGGCCTCCTTGATGCGCAGATAGTAGTCGATGAAGGCGCGGCCGAAGCCGTCGGCGAGGCAGGTGTCGTTGCGCAGCGCGTGCAGCGCCTCCTCGAGGCTTCTCGGCAGCTGCGGCGCCTGCGCCTCGTAGGGGGTATCCGCTGGCGGGCCGGGATCGAGCATGCGCTCCATGCCGTCGAGACCGGTGACGATCTGCGAGGCCATGTAGAGGTACGGATTGGCCGCCGGGTCACCCACGCGGTTCTCGATCCGCGCCGCCGCCTCGCCCGCCCCGCCGAGCGCCCGCACCATCACGCCGCGATTGTCGCGTCCCCAGATCGCGCGGTCGGGCGCCAGCGAGTAGCTGCGGTAGCGCTTGTAGCCGTTGATCGTCGGCGTGGTGAAGGCGGCCGCCGCGCGCGCGTGCGCGAGCAGTCCGGCCAGAAAATGGCGGCCGAGGCGCGACAGCGGCTCCTTCTCGTTGCCGGTGAAGGCATTGCCGTTCCCGCGCCGGTCGCGCAGCGACTGGTGCAGATGCCACCCGCTCGACAGCACGTTGGCGAGCTTCGGGCGCGCCATGAAGCTCGCGTGGTAGCCCTGCCGCCGGCAGACCTGCTTCACCGCGCTGCGGAACAGCATCATGCCGTCGGCGGGCGCGAGCCCGACCTGCGGGTGGAAGGTGAACTCGCACTGGCTCGGCCCGAGCTCGATCTCGACCGAGCGCAGCGGCAGGCCGAGCGCGACGATCGCGCGCCGCACCGTCTCGAGGATCGACTCCATCTGGTCGAAGCGCGTCTCGGTCAGATACTGGTAGCCCTGCGAGATGAGGCTGACCTCGGGCGCCTCGCCGGGCCAGGTGGCGTCGGCGGGCTTGAGGCGCGGATCGTCGAGCTTGAACACGTGGAACTCGACCTCGAGCCCGGCGACGTAATCGAACCCGGCCTCGGAAAGTCTTTGCAGCGCCCGGCGATAGAGGTGGCGGGTCGAGAACGGCACCGCCTGGCCGTTGGCGAAATACATGTCGCACAACACCCAGCCGGTCTGCGGCGCCCAAGGCAGCACGCGGAAGGTCGTGGGATCGGCGATCATCAGAAAATCGCCGGCACCTTCCATCTCCGCCATGCCGAAGCCGCCGCCGGGGGTGAACACCGGGAATACGGTCTTGTGCGAGGTGTCCTTGGCCAACAGCGTGGTGGTGATGCCGCAGCCGTTGCGCATGACATGCGCGGCATCGCTCGCCGTCACGGTCTTGCCGCGCAGGATGCCGTGCTGGTCGGGAAACGAGAAGCGGACGACCTCGAGCCCGCGCTCCTCGATCGATTTCTCGGCGTTGGCGGCGGCCGCGAACTGCTCGTCGCTCCACAGCCCCTGGCGCTCGACGAAGCTGCGCGCCGTTCTTTCCTCGGATGACGACACCGGACCCGCTCACTGCCGCTCGACCGGCGCAAGGTTAGAGCATTTTCAGGAAAAGTGGGACCCGGTTTTCCGTCCGAAAATGCGACCACGCAGAAAAAGCCAGAGCGCATTCAGTTTCCAACGAAACTAAATGCGCTCTGGTCGATTTAGCCGCCGCGTTCGAGCCCGATCCTTCGCCGTTGCCGGTTTTCCACGTCACATTCGGACGAGTGCAAGCGGCGCAATTCCACGTCGTTACCGGGCGGCCGCGTCAATGCAGGCTCGCCGCCTTTCCCTGCAGGCCCGCCAGGAGATCGCTCGAGCCCTGCACCGCCAGGCGCTGGTGATAGAAGCGCAAGCCGTGAAGCCCGCCCAGCTCCTCGCCGGCGCCGGCGCGGCCGGGGCCGCCGTGATTGCATTGCGGCATCACGATGCCGTGGCCGGTATGGGCGCTCGCGATCGCGGGATCGACGGCGAGAATGCGCCCGTGGCTCGGCCCGATCTCGCTGACCATGCGGATGAGAAAATCCTGGTCCTCGCCGTAGACCGAGGCGACGAGCGAGCCGCCGCCGCGCGCGATCAGCGCCGCCGCCTCCGCCTCGTCGCGATAAGGGACCAGGGTCGCGGCCGGGCCGAACACCTCGACCTCGTGTACGGCCTTGGCTGCGCCGGCGTCCTCGAGCCTGAGCAGGGTCGGGGCCACGAACGCCGATCTGCTTTTGTCGATGCCCGCGAGCGCCGGCGCCTCGGTCCCGCCGCAGACAACCACCGCTTCCGACATGAGCCGCCCGATGCCGTCGAATGCGGCGGCCTGCTGGCCGCGCGTGACCACCGGTCCCATGCGGGTGTCGCCCGCGCGCGGATCGCCGACCTTGGTGGCCTTGAGCTTCTCCGCGAGCGCGTCGGCGACGGCGTCGGCCTGTTCCGCCGGCACGAAGATGCGGCGGATCGCGGTGCATTTCTGCCCTGCCTTCACCGTCATCTCGCGCACGACCTCGCGCACGAAGGCGTCGAAGGCGGCGCCGCCGGGCGCCGCGCCCGGCGCCAGCAGCGCGGCGTTGATGCTGTCGGCTTCTATGTTCACGGGGACGCTGCGCGCGACCACGTCGGGGTGGCCGCGCACGCGCGCCGCGGTATCGGCCGAGCCGGTGAAGGCGATGACGTCGTCGGAGCCGAGCGCGGCGAGGAGATCGCCGGCGCCGCCGCAGAGCAGGCTGAGCGAGCCTTCCGGCAGCACTTTCGCCGCGACCACGTCCTTGACCATGGCATGGGCGAGCAGCGCGGTCGCGGAGGCGGGTTTCGCGAGCACCGGCACGCCCGCGACGAGCGACACCGCGGCCTTCTCCCACAGCCCCCAGCTCGGGAAATTGAAGGCGTTGATGTGGACCGCGGCGCCGCGCCGCGGCAGCATCAGGTGGATGGCCTGAAAATTCTCCGCCTTGGCGAGCCGCACCGGCTTCTCGTCGATGAGCATGCGCGCCTCGCCGAGCCCGGCGCCAAGTCGCGCGTAATATTTCAGCGTGCCGATGCCGCCGTCGATGTCGATCGCCGCGTCGGTCTTGGTGTTGCCGGAATTGGCGATGGCGATCTCCTCGTAGCGGGCGCGATTGGCGGCGAGCACGTCGGCGACCGCGCCGACGAGCTTGGCTCGATCGGCGTAGCTCATGCTGCGCAGCGCGCCCTGCCCCTCCCGGCGCGCGAATGCGAGCGCGCCTTCAAGATCGAGCCCCGTGGCCGAGACCGTCGCCAGCTCGTCGCCCCTGACCGGATCGACGAGCCGGGTCTCGACGCCCTCGCCGCGCAGCCAGCGGCCGGACAGATAGCTCTCGAGATTTTCTGGCGTCGCGGTCATAGCTCACTCCTTAAGCGAGATTGTCTTACGACTCGCACGAATCTCTACTCCGCCCTCATCCTGAGGAGCGCGCGCGACGCACGAGTTGGGGAAACGCGGGACTCATGCGCGCGCGTCTCGAAAGCCTGCCCCCGCGCAAGCGGGGGGATGAGGGCGGCCCGGACCGCGGCGGCCTCATGCTTCGAGACGCATCGCAGCGCGGTCGTGCGCGTGGAAGCCGACGTGCGGATCTGCGCTGCGATGCTCCTCAGCATGAGGCCGCGAGAGAGCACGCCTAGTCAATCATTTCTTGTGCCCGTGGCCGCCGTCGGGCTTGGTGAGCATGTGGGCGCAGCCGGCCTTGCTCGCCCAATATTCCCACGCCCGCCAGGTCTCGGTCGAATAGGGGCTGTAGCCGCGGTTGCGGGCGTCGATCTCGCCTTGCCGGAGATACTTGATCTCGCCGCCCAATTGCTTGGCGCGCAGCAGCGCACGCGCATTGCGCGGCAGGTAGACCGACATCCGCACCACCTCGATCAAGGAGCGGCCGGCGGAGGCGAAGCCGTGACCGCGCATCAGCGCGACGTTGTTGTCCGCGAGGCATTTCGCGAGATCGCGGCCCTGCTCCATGTTGGTGACCAGGAGGTTGGTGTCGCCGAACTTGTCGGCGATGTCCCAGACCGGCACGTTGGCGCCGATGAAGCTGCCGGAATGGATCACCGGGCGCAACGGCGTCGCCTGCGCGATCCCGAACGGCAGGATGTCCTCGGCATGGGCGTGGACGACGGCGTGGATGTCCGGTCGCGCCTCGTAGATCGCGGCATGAATGAATCGCTCGAGATAGAGCGCGCGTTTTTCCTCGCGCACCGGCTGCCCGTCGAGGCCGAGCTCCACGATATCGTCGCGCTCGACCAGATCGGGCGCGACCGACCGCGACAGGAAGAAGTGCCTGGGATCGTCGGGATTGCGGATGCTGACATGGCCGTAGGCATCGACCACGTCCTCCTTCGCGAGGATTCGGTTGGCGACGACGAGGTCCTGAACGACGGTGTCGAGCTTGCGCATGATCGGTGACCCGGACTGATTGGTTTTGGTCTAGTAGGTCGGAACGAACAGATCGTCGACCGGAACCGGCGCGGCGATCAACGACTGGTCGACGAGATAGGTGACGAAGGCTTCCAAGGTCGGCCGGTTGGGCTCGAGGCCGTAGGGCCAGGGATCGCCGTCGAATAGCTCGTAGATTTCGTCGATGTCGCGCATGAGGAACGGCGTCATGTAGCGCAGCGCCCGCAGATTGTACATTTTCGCGAGCGCGATCTTCTTCGCCTCGCAGAACGCGTCGTAGAGGCTGGTCGCGACGAACGGATATTTCTCGTAGACCTGCTTGCGGATCGCGACCAGGTGCATGATCGGATAGATCCGGGTGCGCTTGTAGAATTCCTTCTCGAGCTCGACGTAATTGGGAAACAGCCGCACGACGTCGGGGTTGCTGCGGATCGCCTCCGGCAGGCTCGTGCCCAGCGTCGCGTCGACCTCGCGCTCCTCGATGAGGTCGCTCATCGATTTCTTCGAGGTGTTCTGCTCGATCGGCATCGGCTTGATGAGCGGCAGCACCGTCGGGCTGCCGTGGGCGCCGCCGGTATTCATCGCGCCCTGCACCCAATGGATCTTGCGCAGATCGACGCCATATTCATGCTGCAAGAGCCCGTTGATGTAGATCGCCGCGCTCATGGTGAACAGCGGCACCCCCACCCGCTTGCCCTCGAGGTCCTTGGGCGTCTTGATGCCGGCTTTGCGGTGGACGGCGATGAAGCCGTGGCGGAACGCGCGCGAGGGAAATACCGGGATGGCGACGAACGGGCACTGCTTGTTGGCGAAGCGCTGGACGAATTCCGAGCTCGAGAACTCGGCGACGTCGAATTCCTCGCCGCCCGCCATCCGGTCGAAGATCGGGCGCGGCTGATCGATCGCGATGAAGTTGAGATCGACGCCATCGACCTTGACCTCGCCGGTATGGAGCGGCTGCATGCGGTCGTAGAGCCCGCACGCGAACGAAAGCTGCAGCTTGGCCATTTGTTGGTTGCCCCGGTCCTCTCGAGCGCAGGTTTAGCCTTACCACGCGGGCGCGGCGGCCGAAAACCCCGCTCATCAGATGAGCACCACCCGCACCTCGTTGCCTTCGGTCACGAACCTGGTGCCGAACGACGCGCTGCGGCGAACGACGTCGGCGAGCTCGTCGGCCTCGCTGTCCATGCTGCAGGGAACCGTCTCGTTGCGCTCGTTGTGCCGCACGAACTGGAGGGTCACGCCGTCGATGCCCCTCCCGCTCGTGGTCGCCCGCACCAGCGTGCCGACCCAATCGCCGTGCCGGCGGCCGCCGTGTCCGGTGTGGAACGAAAAGTTGCCGAGCCCGTAGAAGATCGGCTTGCCCTCGTAGACCTCGATCGGCAGCGAATAATGCGGGCCGTGACCGACGACGATGTCCGCCCCGGCATCGATCGCCGCGTGCGCGATCTCGCTCATGTATCCCAGCACGTCCTTGCCCAATCCCCAGTGGCACGATGCGACCAGCACATCGACGTGCGGGCGCAGCTCGGCGATGTCCTCCTTGAACCAGTCGAGATAGGCCGCATCCGCCCAGGTGATGATCTCGGGCGGAATCCCGGGACGGTTGGGCGGCGGCACATCGGCGCGCGTCTTGAACATCGGCACGTGATAGGCGGTGTGGCCGCGAATGACGGCAATGCCGGCGCCGTCCTTGCGCGCCTCGTGATTGGTCGGCCAGTAGACCGAGCTGCGCTGCAGGAAACCGAAGCGGACGCCGCCCCGCTCGAGGATCGCCGGCGCGCGCGCCGCGGCGAGGTCGGCGCCGGCGCCCGCGTGCAGGATGCCGAGCTGATCGAGCCGCGCGATCGAGGCTTTGATATTGGCGTCGCCGTAGTGCACGTTGTTGGCGATGCCGACGGCGTCAATCCCGGCAATCTCGAGCGCCGCGCCGCCGACCTTCGGGTCGGCGAAGAAGCCTTCGTTGCTCTGGGAATGGCCGCCCGGCGGCTCGACCAGGCAGCATTCGAGATTGCTGAAGATCACGTCCGCCTTGCGTAATTCGCCGGCGATGAGGGCGAACGGTGCGTCAGGATCGGCGACGTTCATGAGGTTCACGTCGCCGGTCAGGATCATCGTCATCGGCATGTCCCCTCCCCTTGCTTTCCTTCCGATTGCGCACGGGCCGGAGAAATTGTTTAACATCGGCATCCGACCCGGAACAGGAGCAATCGCATGCTCGCGTTGATGCGGTTCGTCGCCGGCGTGGCCGTCATGCTGGCCGTCTGCCAGGCGCAGAACGCGCCGGCGCTTGACTATCCGGCGCGGCCGGTGCGCATCATCGTTCCGTTCGCGGCCGGCGGGCCGGGCGACCTGATCGCGCGGCTGATCGCGCAAAAGCTCTCGGAAGGGTTGGGCAAGCAGTTCTACGTCGAGAACCAGGCCGGCGCCGGCGGCAATATCGGCATGGGGATGGCGGCGCGCGCGCCGGCGGACGGCCACACGATCATGATCGCGAGCTCGACCTTCATGGTCAATCCGAGCCTCTACGACAAGGTGCCCTACGACCCGGTCAAGGACTTCGACCCCGTCACCATCGCGGCCACCACCCCGAACGTGCTGGTGGCGCACAAGTCGGTGCCCGCAGATAGCGTGAGGGAGCTGGTCGCGCTGATCCGCGCCGGCAAGTACACCAATTACGCCACGCCGGGAGCCGGAACCCCGTCGCACCTGTCGGGCGAGCTGTTCAAGCTCGCTTTGAAGCTCGACCTGACCGCGGTTCCCTTCCATGGCGGCGGCCCGATGATCCAATCCGTGCTCGGCGGGCACACCCCGATCGCCTTCTCGTCGCTACCTCCCGCCGCGTCGATGATCCGGGACGGGCAGGTGCGGGCGCTCGCCGTGACCACGGCCAGGCGCGTGAGCCTGCTGCCCGACGTGCCGACGCTGGAAGAAGCGGGCTTTCCGGGCCAGGAGGGCGATACGCCGCAATGCGTCCTGGTGCCGGCCGGCACGCCGAAGGAGATCGTCGCGCTGCTCAATGGCGAGATCCGGCGCATCATCGCGCTCCCCGACGTGAAGGAGAAGCTCGCGGCGATCGGCTTCGAGCCGATCGGCACCACGCCGGAGGAATTCGCCGCCCGCATCGCGACCGAGGTTCCGCGCTGGGCGAGGATCGTGCGCGAGGCCCATATCAAGGTGGAATGACATCGGTTGCAATTGCAACGACCGGCATCGATCGACTAGAGTGCTGAGCGCCTGCCCGCCCGACCCGAGGTGTCGCCATGAACAAGCCGGTCACTGACCTTCCGCATCCGAAAATGCTGGTCGATTCCTATGCCAGCTGGGCGGCGAACGAAGGGGTTCCGATCACCGAGGATTTCGGCGTTGACCTGCTCGCAGTCCCGACCGCGCCCTGGCCGCGATTCGGCGTCGACGGCGGCCTGGTGCATCTCAAGGGCCGCGGCGACTTCGTCTCGATCTTCGTGCTCGACCTCGCGCCCGGCATGAAGTCGGCGCCGCAGAAGCACCTGTTCGAGGAGGTGGTCTACGTGCTGTCCGGCCACGGCAACACCACTATCGAGGGAAGCGACGGGCGCAAGCACAGCTTCGAATGGGGACCGAAGAGCCTGTTCGCGCTGCCGCTCAATTCCCGCTACCAGCACTTCAACTCGAGCGGGCGCGAGCGCGTGCGGCTCGCCTCGACCAACAATCTCGCGCTCATGCTCAACCTGTTCCACAACGACGCCTTCGTATTCGACAACCGCTACGAGTTCCCGGAGCGGCAAGGCGCGGCGAAATATTTCAGCGGCGAAGGCGAGTTCATCCCGGTTCGCCCCGGCCGCAACATGTGGGAGACCAATTTCGTCCCCGATCTCGCGGGCTTCGAGCTCAAGACCTGGGAGCAGCGCGGCGCCGGCGGCTCCAACATGATGTTCATCCTGGCCGACGGCACCATGCACGCGCACACCTCGCAGATGCCGGTCGGCACCTACAAGAAGGCTCACCGCCATGGGCCCGACTTCCACGTCTTCGCCGTCACCGGCCACGGCTTCTCGCTGCTTTGGTACGAAGGCGAGCAGGACTTCGTGCGCATCGACTGGAAGCACGGCTGGGTGTTCGCGCCGCCCGACCAGATGTTCCATCAGCACTTCAACACCGCCCCCGATCCAGCGCGCTATCTCGCCGTCGCCTTCGGGAGTCTCCGCTATCCGTTCACCACCGACAAGCGCCGCCTGTTCCTCGGGATGGACGTGAGCGTGAAGGACGGCGGCTGCCAGATCGAGTACGAGCACCAGGACCCGCGCATCCACGAGATCTATCTTGCGGAGCTGGCGAAGCACGGCGTGTCGTCGGGCATGGCCAGGTTCATCGACGAACGGCCCCGCGCCAGGGCGCCGGCCTGAACCGCAGCCGGTAGAGCTTGTAGGCGTCAACGAAGCTGGACGAGAGCGGTTTCCGATTGCAGGGAATCCGCTCGAGAGGTTCGATGCACGATCTCGAATTCGAGCACCTTCACGTCAATCCCGACGACGCCGCGGTCAACGAGGTCGCCTGGGCCGCCGACAACGTCGAGCTGACCACCGTCGGCATCGATATCGGCTCCTCCACCTCGCATCTGATGTTCGCGCGCGTGCACCTGCAGCGGCTGTCGACCGCCTTGTCGAGCCGCTTCGTGGTGGTCGAGCGGAAGATTCTTTGGCAGTCGCCGATCCTGCTCACGCCCTACCGGGGCGACTATACGATCGACGTCGACGAGCTCGCGGGCTTCATCGGCGGCTGCTACGCCTACGCCGGCATCGAGCGCGAGGCGGTCGATAGCGGCGCCGTCATCCTGACCGGGGAGGCGCTCAAGCGCCGCAATGCGCGCGCCATCGCCGATCTGTTTTCCGAGGAGGCCGGCAAGTTCGTCTGCGCCTCCGCCGGCCACCACATGGAAAGCCAGATGGCGGCGCACGGCTCGGGCGCCATCGCGCTGTCGCGCGGCCGCAATGCCACGCTGCTCAATGTCGACATCGGCGGCGGCACCACCAAGTTCGCCCTGATCGAGAACGGCCGCATCCTCGCGACCTGCGCGATCGCCGTCGGCGGCCGCCTGATCGTCGAAGACGAAACCAGTGGATTGGCGCGCATCGAGCCGCCGGCGGAAGCGGTCGCCCATGCGCTCGGCACCGAGCTTGCGCTCGGCAAGCCGCTCCCCCCGGACGACCGCAAGCGCCTCGCCGCGCGCATGGCGCGCCTGATCATGGGGCTGATCGACCTGCGCCAGCCGGGTGAGCTCGGGCGGGCGTTGATGGTGACCGAGGCCTGGCCGGCGGCGCTCGCCAACAAGGCCGTCGACGCCATGACCTTCTCCGGCGGGGTTGCCGAATATCTCTATAAGCGCGAGAGCCGGCGCTTCGGCGATCTCGGCAGCGACCTCGCCGAGGAGCTGCGCCGCGCGCTCGCGCACCGCCGCGATCTGCCGCCGGTATGGGACCCGGGCCAGGGCATCCGCGCGACCGTCATCGGCGCCGCGCAATTCTCGGTCCAGATCAGCGGCAACACCATCCTCGTCGCCGATCCCGACAAGCTGCCGCTGCAGAACCTGCCGGTGCTCGCCTGCAGCTTTCCGCTCGACGACGACGTCGCCGAGGACGCCGTCGCCGAGGTCGTGCGCGGCGCGCTCGCCCGCGCCGATCTCGAGGACGGCGAAAGCCCGATCACGCTCTCGTTTCCCTGGCGCGGCGACCCTTCCCATGCCCGCCTCCACGCGGTCGCGGCCGGCATCTGCGCCGCGCTGCCGCGCACGATCGCCGAGCCGATGCCGCTGGTGCTCTTGATCGACGGCGACGTCGGCAAGAGCCTCGGCCGCATCATCCGGCACGAGATCGCGCCGCGGGCCGACGTGATCGCCATCGACGGCGTCCAGCTCAAGGAATTCGACTACGTCGACATCGGCAGCGTCATCGAGCTCACCAACGTGGTGCCGATCATCATCAAGTCGCTGCTGTTCAAGTGA
>WNFF01000393.1_pt1 | contig 35068 bp, 39 predicted proteins | sample 5400441 | NCBI WGS metagenome assembly WNFF01 (sample SAMN13153345, study PRJNA577476) | soil metagenome | isolation source: 120 cm saprolite under Douglas fir tree site 2 hole 3 replicate 1 | place: USA:California | collected 2015-04-18
AGCGCCCAGTTGAGCTGGTGCGCTTTGCGGCCGGGCCCGGGCATGGCGAGGTGCGAGAGGCGCTTCTGCTGGTAGGGGGGCAGCGTCTCGCGGAGGCGGCGCACGAGCTCGCCCGTGCTCACGCCCATGGCGGGGTGCGGATTGCGCTCCTCCTCCTCCTTGGTCACGACCACCACGTGCAGATTCGCGTGCGGATAGCGGGAGGCGCAGAGGGCGCGCAGCGTGCCCGCGATGTCGGGCTCCTGATAGGCGGGCACCAGGTGGAGAAAGACGGGCGCCCGCTCGTCGCGCTCGAGGGCGTCTTCCCCCGGCAGCCCGGCCAGGCGCGCGTAGGCCTCGCGCACGAAGCGCACCGTGGTCAGCATGCCGCGCCAGTCGAGGCTCAGCTTGAACGAGGCGCGGATGTTCAGAAAGAGCGTGACGACGAACAGGATGGGCAGGAGGTAGTCCACGGCCGTCATCGGCTTCCCCGCCCCGGGGCATCGGAGGGCCCGGCGGGGCCAGGGGTCGGGGGCAGCTTGTAGACGTGATCGCCCGGCTTGACGAGGCCGAGCCGCTCGCGCGCCATCTGCTCGATGAATTCGGGATCGCTGCGGAGGCGATCCACCTCGGCGGTGAGGCGGCTGGTCTCCACGCGGAGCACGGCCACCTCGCGCTCGAGACTGTCCACCTCCTGCATGAGGCGCCAGACGCGGGTGAGGCTCTGGCCGCCGAAGCCCGCGAGGGACAGGGCCAGGACCGCCAGGACGGCGGTGCGGAGCAGGCGGAGCGAGCGGAGGCTCACCGCTCGCGGTTCCCGAACGCGGCCCGCCCGGGCCATACGGCGGCCGAGGCCAGCTCCTCCTCGATGCGCAGGAGCTGATTGTATTTCGCCGTGCGCTCGCCCCGCGCCAGCGAGCCCGTCTTGATCTGGCCGGCGTTGACGGCCACGGCGAGGTCGGCAATGAAGGTATCTTCCGTCTCGCCGGAGCGATGGGAGATGACGGTGCCCCAGCCCGCGCGCTTGGCCAGCTCGATGGCCTCCAGCGTCTCCGTCAGCGTGCCGATCTGGTTGACCTTGACGAGGACGGCATTGGCCATGCCGCGGCGGATGCCCTCCTGCAGGATGGCGGGGTTGGTGACGAAGAGATCGTCGCCCACGAGCTGCACGCGCGCGCCCAGGCGCTTGGTCAGGGCCTGCCACCCCTCGCGGTCGTCCTCGCCCAGGCCGTCCTCGATGGAGCAGATCGGATAGCGACCGATGAGCGACTCGTACCAGGCGATCATCTCCTCGCTCGAGCGCTCCACGCGGTCGGCCTTGAACTTGTAGCGCCCGCGCTCGCCGAACTCGCTGGCCGCCGGATCCATGGCGAGGAAGACGTCCTCCCCAGGCCGATACCCCGCGCGCTCGATGGCGCGCAGGACGAAGTCGAGCGCGGCCTCGTTGCCCGGCAGCACGGGCGCGAAGCCGCCCTCGTCGCCCACGCCCGTTGAGAGCCCCTTGTCCTTCAGGAGCTTCTTGAGCATGTGAAAGGTCTCGGCGCCCATGCGGAGCGCCTCGGCGAAGGAGCCGGCGCCCGCGGGGACGATCATGAATTCTTGAACGTCGAGGCCATTGTCGGCGTGCGCGCCCCCGTTCAGCACGTTCATGAGGGGCACGGGCAGGATGCGCGCGCCGGGGCCGCCGAGGTACTGGTAGAGGGGCAGCCCGCATTCATCGGCGGCGGCGCGCGCGACCGCGAGCGAGACGCCGAGCAGCGCGTTGGCGCCCAGGCCCGACTTGTTGGGCGTGCCGTCCAGCTCGAGGAGGGCCTGGTCGACCGCGCTCTGCTCCGTCGCCTCCAGGCCCTCGATCTCCGGCGCGATGGTCTCGACCACGTTGTGCACGGCCTGGCGCACGCCCTTGCCGCCGTAGCGCGCGGCGTCGTCGTCGCGCAGCTCCACGGCTTCGCGCTTGCCCGTGGAGGCGCCCGAAGGGACCATGCCGCGACCGAAGGCGCCCGAGTCGAGCCACACGTCCACCTCGATGGTCGGGTTGCCGCGCGAGTCGAGGATCTCGCGGGCGTGGACCGTGCGGATCTCGGACACGCTCAGGCCTTCCGCTTCATCCCTCTCCCCCAACGGGGGAGAGGGCCGCAGTTCGAGCTGAAGGGCAAGGCCCTGAGGCGAGGGCTGAGTCGGGTGAGGGGGCATCCCAAGGGCGCATCAGGCCTTCCGCTCGACGATGAAGGTGCCGAGGGCGCGCAGGGCCTCGGCGCGGGGGCCGAACGACTGGAGCGCCGCGTGCGCTTCCCCCACGAGGGCCTTGGCGTGGATGCGCGACAGCTCGAGGCCGTGCACGGCGGGGTAGGTCGCCTTCTGCTGCGCCTGGTCCTTGCCCGCCGTCTTGCCCAGCTCCTCGCTCGTCGCCGTCACGTCCAGGATGTCGTCCATGATCTGGAAGGCGAGCCCGAGATTGCCGCCGGCGAGACCCAGCGCCACGAGCTGGAAAGGGGTGGCGCCCGCCAGCATGGCCCCGGCGCGGATCGAAGCGCGGATCAAGGCCGCCGTCTTGTGCGTGTGGATGTAGTCCACGGTCTCGGCGCCGACCCGCTTGCCCTCGGACTCGATGTCGGCCACCTGCCCGCCGACCATGCCCGCGCTGCCCGCGGCATCGCCAATCTCGATCAGGACATTGCGGAGCGCATGGGCATCGGAGCCGGCCGCGAAGTTGTCGGCGAGCAGCCGGAAGGCCAGGGTCAGCAGCGCGTCGCCGGCCAGGATGGCGATGGCCTCGCCGAAGACCTTGTGGTTGGTGGGCACGCCGCGGCGGAAGTCGTCGTTGTCCATGGCGGGGAGATCGTCGTGGATGAGGGAGTACGTGTGGATCATCTCGACGGCGCAGGCCGTCTCCATGACCTCGTCCATCCGGCCGCCCATCGCTTCCGCCCCCGCGATCACGAAGACGGGGCGGAGGCGCTTGCCGCCCGCGAAGACGCTGTAGCGCATGGCCTTGTGGAGCGTCGCCGGCGGATCCGACTCGGAGGGAAGATACCGGGCGAGGGCGGCATCCACGGCGCGGGCCCGCTCCGCCATGTAGCTCTGCACGTCCACCCTCATCCCTGCCCGTCCTTGTCCCACTCGAAGGGCTCGGTCTTGAGGAGACCGCCCTCGTCCTTGGTCAGGAGCTCGATGCGCTTCTCGGCCTCCTCGAGATACTTGGAGCAGCGGCGGGCGAGGGCCACGCCTTCCTCGAAGACCTTGAGCGAGTCCTCGAGGGGAAGCTCGCCCGTCTCGAGGCGGTCCACGATCTCCTCGAGACGCTGGAGGGCGTCCTCAAACTTGATGTCGCTCATCCCGTTCCCGGACCTCCGTGACGCGGGCGCCGAGGGCGCCCTGGTGCAGCAGGATCTCGAGCAGGTCGCCGGCCCGCGCCTGCGCGGCCGAGCGGACGAGCGCGCCCGAGGGCAGCCGCGTCACGCTATAGCCTCGCGAGAGGACGGCGAGGGGCGAGAGGCTCTCGAGGCGGCCCACCGAGGTGGCAAAGCGCGCGCGCGAAGCCTGGACGCCGTGCGCGGCCCCGGCGACCAGCCGCCCGCGGAGCTGGCCGAGCAGCGCGACATCGGCGCTGATTCTCGCCGCCGGATTCCTCGCGCTCAGAGCCTGCGTGAGGAGGGCGAGGCGGTGGCGGATCTGCCGCTGGCCCGCGCGCAGCCCGAGCCGCAGCCTCCCCTGGAGGTCATCCAGGCGGCGGTAGAGATCTCGCAGCGCGCGGGCGGGATCCGTCAGGACCCGGCGCCGCGCGAGGAACTGGAGGCGCTCGCGCTGAGCCGTCACATCCGCCGTTACCGCCTGCTTGAGCCGGGCGTAGAGATCCACCAGGCGCTCGATCACCGCGAGCTTCTCGCGCACCACCAGCTCGGCGGCCCCGGAGGGCGTGGGCGCGCGCAGATCGGCCACGAAGTCGGCGATGGTGAAGTCGGTCTCGTGACCGACGGCCGAGATCACGGGCACCCGGCAGGCCACGATGGCGCGGGCCACCGTCTCGTCGTTGAAGGCCCAGAGGTCCTCGATGGAGCCGCCCCCGCGCCCCACCACGATCACGTCCAGCTCCGCCATCTCCTGGAGGTTGACGAGGGCCTGAACGATCTCGGCGGGCGCGCCGTCGCCCTGCACGCGCACGGGGGCGATGAGGATGCGCAGGTCGCCGAAGCGGCGGCCGATGATGTTGAGCATGTCGCGGATCGCCGCGCCCGTGGGCGAGGTGACGATGCCGATGACGCGCGGGTAGACAGGGAGCTTCCGCTTGCGGCCCTCGTCGAAGAGCCCTTCCGCCTCCAGCTTGCGCTTGAGCTGCTCGAAGGCGAGCTGGAGCGCGCCCAGGCCCTGCGGCTCCATGAGCTCGACTACCAGCTGGTACTGACCGCGCGCCGCGTAGACGTCGAGGCCGCCGAAGGCGAGCACGTGCATGCCGTCCTCCGGCTCGAAGCGCACGCGCCGGCCGCGCCCCCTGAAGAGCACGGCCGAGAGCTGCGCCCCCTCGTCCTTCAGCGTGAAGTACGCGTGCCCCGAGGACGGCACGCGCAGGTTCGAGATCTCCCCCTCCACCCAGACCGCGGGAAACGCGCCCTCGAGTGTCCCCTTGATCCCCGCCGTCAGCTCCGAAACCGTGTAGACCCTCCGCTCGCCCCCGCTCATCGCCCCCTCACATTACCCGGCCGGAGAGAGGGTTTCATGGGAGGGGACCCTTCACTAGAGGTGGCTGGCACTCTAAGATCCCTCTCCCCTCTGGGGAGAGGGCAGGGTGAGGGGCCTGTGCCGGACTCATGCGGCACCGAGCTGGCGGGTGGCGGCGAGGAGCGTGTTCTTCATGAGCATGGCCACGGTCATGAGGCCGACCCCGCCGGGCACGGGCGTGATGGCGCGGGCGCGCTTGGAGGCGGATTCGAAGTCGACGTCACCCGCGAGCTTGCCCGTATCGAGCCGGTTGACGCCGACGTCGATGACCACGGCGCCCTCTTTCACCATGTCACCGGTGATCACGCGCGGCTTGCCCGCGGCCACGCAGAGGATATCCGCGCGACGGCAGTGGGCAGCGAGATCACGCGTGCGCGTGTGGCACATGGTCACCGTGGCATTGCGGGCGAGGAGAAGCTGGGCCAGCGGCTTGCCCACGAGACGCGAGCGGCCAACGACGACGGCTTCGGTGCCCTCGAGCGGGATGCCGTAGAAGTCCAGGATCTCGATGCAGCCGGACGGCGTGCAGGGCACCGTCGACGGCTTGCCCACGAGGAGGTTGCCCAGGTTCGTCGGATGAAGACCGTCAGCATCCTTGGCCGCGGCGATGGCATTCACCGCCTCGTTCTCCTCCATACCCTTGGGTAGCGGGAGCTGGAGGAGAACGCCGTGGATAGAGGCATCGGCGTTGATCCGCCGGATCGTCTCGAGCAGCTCGGCCTGCGTGCACCCCTGCGGGAACAGGAAATCGCGCGAGGCGATGCCCACCTCGTCGGCCGCGCGCTTCTTGTTGCGGACGTAGATCTGGGAGGCGGGATCCTCGCCCACGAGGATGACGGCCAGGGTGGGCTCGACGCCGGTCTTCTGCTTGAGGGCACTCACGCCGGCCTTGACCTCGGCCAGCACCTTGTCCGCGACCGGCCTGCCGTGGAGGATCTGCACCGCGCTCAGTCGGAAAGGGGCACGCGCAACCGCTCGATCGAGAGCCCTCGGCCCGTTTCGGCGTCGACCTTGATCAGGGCGCCGTGGAGCGCCACGGGGCCCTTGGCGGGCTCGAAGCGATTTGGCATCTGCGAGATGAAGCGCTCGAGAGCAATGTCTTTGTCCACGCCGATGACGGAGTCGGTGGGGCCCGTCATGCCCAGATCCGTGATGTACGCCGTGCCCTGCGGCAGCACGCGCTCGTCCGCGGTCTGGACGTGACGGTGGGTGCCCACGACCGCGCTCACCCGCCCGTCGAGATGCCAGCCCATGGCCTGCGACTCGCTGGTGGCCTCGGCGTGCATGTCCACGATGATGACGGGCGTGTCCTTGCGGAGCTCGGGCAGGATCTCGTCGGCCTTCCGGAAGGGGCAGTCGATGGGCAGCATGAACACGCGCCCCATGAGGTTGAGCACGGCCACCTTGTGCGGGCCAGCCTTCACCGTGACGTAGCCGGAGCCGGGCGTCCCCGTGGGAAAATTGGCCGGGCGCAGCAGAAGGTTGTCCTTCGCGATGTGCTCGACGATCTCCTTCTTGTCCCAGATGTGGTTGCCGGAGGTCATGACGTCCACGCCCTGCTCCAGGAAAGCGCGCGCCATCTGGGGCGTGACCCCGAAGCCCCCGGCCGAGTTCTCCACGTTGACGATGGCCAGATCGACGTCATGCTGCTTGCGGAGCTTGGGCAGCAGGACCTGGACGGCCCGGCGCCCGGGCTCGCCAAACACGTCCCCGACGCAAAGAATCGTGAGCGGCTTGGGCATTTATTGGGTTCTGGGGGGGAGCGGCGCCGCTCCTCCCCCAGACCCCCCCACCGCATTGACCAGGGGGGTCCTCGACGAAGTGATCAGCTCGGGGCTTGTCACTTGGCCACTTCCACCGCGCGCGTCTCGCGGATCACGATCACCTTGATGTGCCCGGGGTACTGCATCTCGGCCTCGATGCGCTTGGAGATGTCCTTGGCGAGCTGATGGGCGTCGAGGTCGGAGATCTGCTCGGCCTTGGTCATGATGCGCAGCTCGCGGCCCGCCTGGATCGCGTAGCACATCTCCACGCCCTTGTAGGACATGGCGATCTCCTCGAGCTTGGCGAGGCGCTTGATGTAGCTCTCCAGCACGTCGCGGCGGGCGCCCGGGCGGGCGGCCGAGATGCCGTCGGCGGCCTCGGTCAGCACCGCCTCGATGGTCTCGGGCTCCACGTTCTCGTGACCGCAGAGCGCGGCATTGATGATCTGGGGTGACTCGCCGTACTTGGTCAGCACCTGGAGCGACAGCTCCGGGTGGCTGCCCTCCTGCTCGTGCGTCAGGGCCTTGCCGATGTCGTGGAGCAGGCCCATGCGCTTGGCGAGCTTGACGTCGGCCTTGATCTCCGCCGCCATCATGCCGGCCAGCCACGCCACCTCCTTGGAGTGCTGGAGACAGTTCTGGCCGTAGGAGGTCCGGTACTTCATGCGACCCACCAGTTTGACCAGCTCGGGGTGCAGGCCGTGCACGCCCACCTCGAAGCAGGCCTTGTCACCCTCCTCCTTGAGGTGCTCCTCCATGTCCTTCTTGACCTTCTCGACGACCTCCTCGATGCGCGCGGGGTGAATGCGCCCGTCGGCGATCAGCTTCTGCAGGGCCAGCCGCGCGATCTCCCGCCGGTAGGGATCATAGGCCGAGATGAGGACGGCCTCCGGGGTGTCGTCCACGATCAGGTCCACGCCCGTGTGCAGCTCGAGGGCACGGATGTTCCGCCCCTCGCGTCCGATGATGCGCCCCTTCATGTCATCCGAGGGCAAGTCCACGATGGAGACGGCCGTCTCGACGGTGTAGTCGGGAGCCAGGCGCTGGATGGTGGTGGCCAGGACTTCCTTGGCCTTGGCCTGCGCCGTCTCCCTGGCCTCCTCTTCGAGCTTCATGCCCAGGAGCTGGGCCTCGCGGCGACACTCGACCTCGACCTGGGCCATGAGCTGCCGCCTGGCCTCCTCCGCCGTGAGCCCCGCGATGCCTTCGAGCTTGCGGCGCTGCTCTTCCAGGGCCGAGCTCAGGCGGCTTTCGGATGCCGAGACGACCTTGTCTCGCTCGCCCAGGGCACGGTCGCGAGTCTGCAGGTCGCTCTCCCGCCGGTCGAGCTGGTCGAGCCGGCGGGCCAGCTGCTCCTCCTGCTGGAGCACGCGCCGCTCGACGTCCTGGATCTCCTTCTGCCGGGTGCGCGTCTCCTGCTCGAGCTCCCCACGCATCTTGAGGGCCATCTCCTTGGCCTCGAGGTCGGCGGTGCGCGCGCGCGACTCCGCCTCGCGCAGCTTGCTCTCCGCGTCAACGCGCGCCTGCTCCACCACGCGCTGCGCGTCACCGACGATTCGCTTGGCGCGCGTCTCCGCATCGCCCAGGGAGCGCGTGACGGAGAGCTTGTGGCTCATGTAGCCGACGAAGACGGCGAGGACGGCGACGAGGGGAAGGAGGACGAGGACGAGCTTGACGTCCATTGCTATCTCCAAACCGGGGAAACCCCGGACCGATCAGACTGTTTCGGATGCTGCCCGAGAACCGAAAAACCGCTGAAAGTATAGGCGCTTCGGAGTGGGAAAGTCAACGAGGGAGGCGCCCCGCCTCTGCCGTGTGCCGACGGTGTTTCGAACCTGGCAAGCCAGGTGGGCGCCAAAATGGAGGGCTTCAGGCTTCCCCCCCGAAGAGGGGCATGCGCACCACCCTCGTGAGCGGCGTCCTCTTGTGTATCGAGGTTGAAACTTTCCCCCGACATCACAAACAGCGCAGGGCCCTTCCTGTCTACATCCGGCGGGCCCAGCAGTCAAGTTTAGGTCTGACGCGGTGCGATGGCCTCGAGCACGCTGATCATGGCGCCGATGCGCTTGGGGACCTCCCCCTCGTAGCCGGCCAGCTCCTCGCGGGCGCGGAACAGCTCATCGGCGATGTAGAGGGCGGACAGGGCCAGGGCCTTGACGGGGTCCTGCCCCCGCACCTGCCCCTCCACGCTCTTGGCGCGCTGCTCGACATAAGCGGCGAGGTCACGGACGTACTTGGGGTCCGCCTCGCTGCGGATCGTGTACTTCTGTCCGAGGATCTCGACCTCGACGCGGTGGGCCTCGCTCATAGCTGGAGTCTCTCCATTTCCTTGAGCATGGCGTTGACCTGCGACAGCACGTCCTTGCGCTCTTGCCGGAGCCGGGCAAGCTCCGCGCGGTCGCTCTCGCCGGCCCCGAGCCTGGCCTGGAGCTGGTCGCGCTCGCGTCGGAGCATGGCGATCACCTCGGCGGCTCGGCGCACCGCCTTCTCGAGCTCTTCCAGCCGGTCGCTCAGCGGCTGCTCGGGCATCAGGCTCCTCTCACCTCGGCCCGGAAGCGGCGGCCGATCTCGACGACGATCTTGGCGTGGACGTCATTGACCTCGCGGTCGGTCAGCGTCCGGTCCGGCGCCTGATAGGTCAGGCTCCAGGCGAGACTCCGCCGGCCCGCCCCGATCTGGTCGCCCTCGTAGACGTCGAAGAGCGTGAGCTGCCGGAGCAGCGGCAGCCTCATCCCGCGAATGGCCGCCTCCACCTCGCCCGCCGTCACCTCGGCCGGGACCACGAGGGCGAGGTCGCGCTGGACGGCGGGGAAGCGCGGCAACGGCTGGTACCGGATGGTCTCGCGCGGCAGCGCCAGGAGCGCGGTCAGCGAGAGCTCGGCGAGAAAGACCGGCACGGGGAGGTCGAAGGCTTCCCGGACGGCCAGGGCGACCTCGCCGAACCACCCGACCTCGCGGGCGCCCGACAGCAGCGCCGCGGCCCGTCCCTGCTCGAGGTAGCGCGGGCCCTGCCCCGCCTCGTACGGTGCCACCTCGACCGGCTTCGCCCCCGCCGCGTGGAGGGCGAGCTCCGCGGCCCCCTTGATGTCGTAGACGTCCACCCGCTCCCGCGAGGCATGCCAGACACGCGGGGCGCGCTGCCCCGTCATGATCACGCCGAGCCACAGCTCTTCATGGGCGGGCCGGTCGCCGTCCTCCTCGCGATGAGGCGCGAAGGTGTGCCCGATCTCGAAGGCGCGCACGTCGGGAATCTGGTGGCTCGCGTTGAGCGCCACCACTTCGAGAAGGCCGGGGGCCAGGGCCGGGCGCAGGACGGACCGCTCGATGGAGATGGGATTCTGCAGGGTGATCAAGCCCTCCGGAGCGTCCCAGCCCATGGCCTTGAGCCGTCCCGGATCGACGAAGGCGTAGGTGATGGCCTGCGACAGACCGGCATCGGTCAGCGCCCGGGTGACGGCGCGGCTGATCTGCAGCTCCGGCGGGTGGGAGACGGGCCTGAGCTGGCTACCCCGGGGCAGCGTCGAGGGAATCTTGTCATAGCCCCAGACGCGGATGACTTCCTCGACGAGGTCGTCTTCCTGGACGATGTCGCGGCGAAAGCTCGGCACCACGGCCTGAAGCTCCTCGCCGGAGTCGTCGACCGCGAAGCCCAGGGTCTGGAGGATGCGGACGATCTCCTCCTGGGGCGGGCAGGCGCCGATGAGTCGCTCGATCCGGGCCCGCCGCAGGGTGACGCGCGGGCGCGGCCGGGGGCTCGGATACACGTCGATCGCACCCTTGGCGACCGTGCCTCCGCCAAGATCGGCCATGAGCTGCGCGGCGCGATCGAGGGCCTCGCGCAGCCCCTCGATGTCCGCGCCGCGCTCGAAGCGATAGGCGGCGTCGGTGTGAAGCCCCAGGGCGCGCGAGGTCCGGCGGACGGAGCCGGGATTGAAGTAGGCGGACTCGAGGAGGACCGTGGTCGTCGCCTGCGTCACTTCCGTGGCGCCCCCGCCCATGACGCCGCCCACGGCGACGGCCCGCTCGGGGTCACAGATCATGAGCATCTCGGAGGAGAGGGCGCGGTCCTGGCCGTCGAGCGTGCGGAGCCGCTCGCCGGGGCGGGCGCGCCGGACCACGATCCTGTGCTCGGCGATGGTGTCGTAGTCGAAGGCATGGAGGGGCTGGCCCATCTCCCAGAGGACGTAGTTGGTCACGTCCACGAGATTGTTGATGGGACGCAAGCCCACCGCACGCAGGCGCTGGGCCAGCCACGGCGGCGAGGGCTTGACCGTGAGCCCGCCGATGACGCGCGCGGCGTATCGCGGGCACAGATCGGGATCGAGGATCTCGACGGCGGCAAGCGAGGCCGCCTCCGTCTCCCCTTCCCGCACCGTGATCTGGGGAAAGCGAAACGGCGCGCCTGTCAGGGCCGCCACTTCTCGCGCGATCCCCACGATCGACAGCGCGTCGGGGCGGTTCGGCGTGATCTCGATCTCGAGGATGGTGTCGTCGAGGCCGAGATACTGGATGAGGGCGGCGCCGAGCGGGGCGTCGGCAGCCAGCGCGAGAATGCCGTCTTCGTCGTCGCCGATGCCGAGCTCTTTCTCCGAGCAGAGCAGCCCCTCGGACACGGTCCCGCGTATCTTGGCGGCCTTGACGGCTCGGCCGCCAGGAAGCGTCGCCCCGGGCGGGGCGAACGCCGTGCGCAGGCCGGGCGCGGCATTCGGCGCGCCGCAGATCACCGAGAACGTCTTGCCCGGCACCGCGACCCGGCAGAGGCGGATGTGGTGGCCGGCCGCGGTGACGCCGAGGTCACGCTCGATGGCCTCGATCTCGCCCACCACCACGCCGGAGAGCCCCTCCACGAGGGGCGACAGCGAAGCGACCTCGATGCCCGCGTTGACCAGGCGATCGGCGATCTGCGCCGGCGTCTGATCCGTCTCCACGAACTCCAGCAGCCAGCGGTACGAGATCTTCACGGCGCGAACTGTCCCAGGAAGCGCAGGTCGTTCTCGAAGAACAGTCGGATGTCGTCGATGCGGTACTTCAGCATGGCCACGCGCTCCACGCCCATGCCGAAAGCCCAGCCCGTCACCTCCTCGGGGTCATAGCCGACGTTGCGCAGCACGTTGGGGTGGACCATGCCCGAGCCCAGGATCTCGAGCCAGCCCGACTGCTTGCAGAGCCGACAGCCGGAGCCGCCACAGCCGAAGCAGCTCACGTCGGCCTCGGCGGAGGGCTCCGTGAACGGGAAGAACGACGGCCGGAAGCGAATGCTCACGCGGGAGCCGAACATCTCGCGCGCGAAGTGCTCGAGGGTGCCCTTGAGATCGCCCATGGAGATGTTCGTGTCCACGGCCAGGCCTTCCACCTGATGGAACATGGGCGAGTGCGTGGTGTCGGCGTCGCGACGGTACGTCTTGCCCGGGAAGATGTAGCGCACGGGCGGCCGCCGCGCCTTCATCGTCCGGATCTGCACGGGCGAGGTGTGGGTGCGCAGGAGCGTGTCCGCGGAGAGGTGGAAAGTGTCCTGCATGTCCCGCGCGGGATGATCGTCGGGGAAATTGAGCGCGGCGAAGTTGTAGTAGTCCGTCTCGACCTCCGGACCCTCGGCCACCGAGAAGCCGAGCCTCCCGAAGATCTCGATGATCTCGTCCTGAACCCGCGCGATCGGGTGAACCGCCCCGGGAGGGATCGCGCGACCCGGCAAGCTCAGGTCGGGGCGCTGGGCCTGCAAGGCCAGGCGGTGCTCCTCGGCCTTGAGGGCGACCAGGCGAGCCGCGAGCTCGGCCTCGAGACGCTCCTTGGCACGGTTGACCTCCTCGCCGAGGCGCGGGCGATCGGCCGCGGGCACCTTGCCGAGCCCGCGCAGGAGCGCCGTCAGCTCGCCCGAGCGCCCGAGCACACGCACGCGCACCTGCTCGAGGGCAGACGTGGATCGGGCCCCGGCGATGTCCGCCAGGGCCCGATCGAGGATGTCCTGGACCCGCGGGTCCCCCGCCACGATTCTCAGCCCCGCTGGGCGGCGACTTTCTCGGCCAGCTTCGCGAAGGCCGGCGGATCGGAGACGGCGAGCTCGGCCAGGATCTTCCGGTCGAGCATGATGCCGGCCTTCTTGAGCCCGGCCATGAAGACGGAGTAGGAGAGCCCCACCTGCCGGCACGCCGCATTGACACGGATGATCCAGAGGGCGCGCGCGCGGCGCTTCTTCTGCTTGCGCCCCCGGTAGGCAAAGGCGCCCGCCCGGAGCACGGTCTCCGCCGCTGTGCGGTAGAGCTTGCGCCGCCCGCCGAAATATCCCTTCGCCCGCTTCAGGACCTTCTTCCTGCGCTGGCGGGTCTTGGACCCGCCCTTTGCCCGTGGCATCTGTCTCTCTCCTTTGGTCTCGAGGGGCCCGACTCCCTCATTCTCTCAGCCCTCGCCTCGCCGTTCGAAACGTCTCAGCTCGAACTGCGGCCCTCTCCCTCAGTGGGGGAGAGGGATTCAATTTACAGGTAGGGGACGAGCCGTCTCAGTCTCGGCGCATCGGCGGCGGTGATGAGGCTCGGCTTGCGGAGCTTGCGCTTCCGCTTGGGGCTCTTGGCCTCGAGCAAGTGGCGCTTCCATCCGCTCCGGCGCATGAGCTTGCCCGTGCCGGTGGCCTTGAGCCGCTTGGCCGCCGCCCGATTCGTCTTCATCTTTGGCATGTTGGTAGGCCTTCTTTCCTTATATCCCTCTCCCCTCTGGGGGAGAGGGCCGCAGTTCGAGCTGAACGGCTCAGCCGCGAGGCGAGACCCGAATCAATCAGGGGCCGTCTCCCCTAGTGCGGCTTGGGCGACAGGATCATCGAGAGCATGCGCCCTTCCATCCGCGGATGGTTCTCGATGACCGCGACGTCCGACATGATCTCCGTCATCTTGTTCAGCATCTTCCAGCCGAGCTCGGTGTGGGCCATCTCGCGCCCCTTGAAGCGCACCGTCACCTTCGCCTTGTTCCCTTCCTCCAGGAAGCGCCGCACGTGCTTGGCCTTGAAGTCGAAGTCGTGCGTGTCGGTCTTCGGCCCGAGCTTCACCTCTTTCACCTGGATGATCGTCTGCTTCTTGCGCGCGTCCTTCTGCCGGCGCGCCTGCATGTACTTGTACTTGCCGAAATCCATGATCCGGCACACCGGGGGCACCGCCTCCGCCGCCACCTCCACGAGATCCATCTCCCGCTGCCGCGCCAGCTCCAGCGCCTGCGCGATGGGCAGGATCCCCAGCTGCTCGCCGTCCGCGCTGACCACGCGGACTTCCCGCACGCGAATGCCCTCGTTGATCCGGATGTCCTTGGACTGTATGGGCGTGGCTCCTAGCTGCGGGCAGCGCTCAGCCTGAGCGGCCCACGGTGAGGGTGGCGGACCGGCTGCCGATCTCGGCGACGATGTCGTGGAGGATCTGATCGACCGGCAGCACCGCGGACTGATCGCTCCCGCGCAGGCGAAGGCTCGCGGTACCCTGCTGCGCCTCGCGCTCGCCCACCACCAGCGTGTACGGCACCTTGTGCATCTGCGCCTCGCGGATCCGATAGCCCAGCTTCTCGTTGCGGTCGTCGAGGTCCGCGCGGAGGCCCGCCTCGCGCAGACGCCCATGCACGCTCGTGCCGTACGCGGCGTGCTTCTCGCTCACGGGGAGGACGCGGGCCTGGACGGGGGCGAGCCACGTCGGGAAGGCGCCCGCGAAGTGCTCGGTGAGGATGGCGATGAACCGCTCGTAGGAGCCGAAGATGGCGCGGTGGACGACCACCGGCCGCCTGGGCTGTCCGTCCGAGTCGATGTACTCGCACTGCATCCGCTCGGGCAGCATGGTCAGATCGACCTGGACGGTGGCGAGCTGCCAGGGGCGCCCGAGGACGTCGCGGACGTCGATGTCGATCTTGGGGCCGTAGAAGGTGCCGTCGCCCGGCTTGAGGTCGTAGGCGAGCCCGTTGGCCTTGAGGGCCTCGTGGAGCGCGCGCTCGGCCTGCTCCCATTGCGCGTCCGTCCCCAGGCTCTGGACCGGCCGCGTGGCGAGCCTGAACGATGGCTCGAGATTGAACGTCTTGTACCACTCGCCCACCAGGTGCAGGAGCGAGGTGATCTCGTCCTGGAGCTGATCGGGCCGAAGATAGATGTGCGCGTCGTCCTGGGTGAACTGGCGGACACGGACCAGACCCGAGAGCGTGCCCGAGCGCTCGTTGCGGTGGCAGCGGCCCATCTCCGAGTAGCGAATGGGCAGGTCGCGGTAGGAGCGGACCGTGCGACGGTACACGTAGGCGGACTCGGGGCAGTTCATGGGCTTGAGGCTGAACGTCTCGTTCTCGATCTCCAGCTTGAACATGTTGTCGCTGTAGTGCTCCCAGTGCCCCGACTGCTCCCAGAGCTTCTTGTTGACGAGCAGCGGCGTCGAGATCTCCTGGTAGCCCCGCGCGTCGAGATGCTCGCGCGCGAACTTCTCCAGCTCGCGGACGAGGATCATGCCGCCGGGCAGCCAGAAGGCCGCCCCCGGGGCCACGTCGTGGAACTCGAAGAGGTCGAGCTCGCGCCCCAGCTTGCGGTGATCGCGCTTCTTGGCCTCCTCGAGCCGCCAGAGGTACTGGTCCAGATCCTTCTGGCTGAGCCAGGCGGTGCCGTAGATGCGCTGGAGCATCGGGTTCTTCTCGCTCCCGCGCCAGTAGGCGCCGGACGAGGACAGGAGCTTGAAGAACTTGATCGCCCCCGTGGAGGCGACGTGCGGCCCGCGGCAGAGGTCCACGAAGTCGCCCTGGCGGTAGAAGGAGACGGTGGGCGCCTCGAGGCCGCGCAGGATCTCGACCTTGAAGGGCTCCTGGCGCTCCTCGAAGAAGCGGATGGCCTTGTCCCGCGGCATGTCCTCACGGACGAAGGGCTGGTCCTGCTTGGCGAGCTCACGCATCTTCGTCTCGATGCGCTCGAGATCCTCGGGCGTGAAGGGCGCGGGCCTGGAGAAATCGTAGTAGAAGCCGTCCTCGATGGCGGGCCCGATGGCGACCTTGACCCCCGGGAAGAGCTGCGTCACGGCCTGGGCCATGAGATGGGCGGTCGAGTGACGCAGTGTGGGCAGCGGCTCGGGGGCGCAGTCGGCCTCCCCGGCCAGGCGCAAATGCCTGTCTTCTTCAGAATCGATCATGTCTTTGTTCAGCACTCGCCTCGCCGCGCTCCTCGCCTGCGGGATCCACCCAGCCCTCGCCTCACGACGTCCTCTGGACGCCGCTCAGCTCGAACGGCGGGCCGCGTCTCAGCTCGAAGGTCAAAAGATAAAAAAGCATCACGGGAATGGCGCCCAGTGATGCTTCGCGCTCCCCCTCTCGCACCCTGCGTCCCGTTACCTTCGATGGCACCCCTCAACGAAATGGTGCGAAAAAGAAATGGTAGGCTCGGGCGGTATCGAACCGCCGACCTCTACCGTGTCAAGGTAGCGCTCTCCCCCTGAGCTACGAGCCTACACGGAAAAAGTACAAATGAGACTACAGGATAGCCGTCACGGCTGTCAAGCGCGCGACCCCCGATGAGCGGGCGCGCCGGGGAGCCTGACCCCCTCCCGGAGAAGCTCAACGGAGGTAGTTATTGAGCAGGCTGGCGCCCACGATCTGATAGCGGAAGATGCCGTTGATGGGAAGCCCACCCTTGGAGATCGCATCGGGCACGGGCGGGAACGGAGAAGCGAGCTGGACGGCCCGCAGGGCGTACTCGTCGAGGATGGGCACTCCCGAGGTCTTCCGCAGCAGGATGAACTGTAGCTGTCCGCTCTTGGCGATCCCGAACTCGATCAGGAGCTCGCCTTCGATGCCGCGGTCACCCGCCTCGCGCGGATAGATCCAGTTGCGCTTGATCTTCTCGCGGATCTTGTTGAAGTAGTCCTGGAATCTCGGCTCTGGCGTGTCGAGAGGAATGGCCTGGCCCTCGATGCCGCCCCGCCCTCCCTGGAGCCCTCCGCCGCCGCCGGGCGCGCGGAACATTCCGGGAGGCGGTGACACGGGCTGGGGCACGGACGCAACCCGCGGCTCGCTGCCCGGCGAGGGGGGCGGCGTCTGCTGCTGGGGCTGGGGCTGAGCCGGGGGCTCAGGCTGGGCCTTGGCCGTCTGGGGCTGCGTCTGGGCACTCCTGCCCTCATAAGCGGGCTCCTCGCCCTTGGGTGTCGGAGCAGGCGGTTGGGGCGCTGACTTGGTGAGCTCGGGCGCTCGCGGCGTCGGCTTGGGCGCCTCGGCGACCTTTGGAGCCGGCGGGACTGGACGGGCGGCCGGCGACGGCGGCTGCGCCTTGGCGGGAGGCGGAGTGAGGGGCCTCGGCTTCTCGGGCTCGGCCACGTCCGGGCCCACGGGCCGCGCCGGACTGCCGAGGGGAGCGGTCTCCTTGGGCTTGTCGGGCGCGATGTCCACGAAGAGCGGCTCGCCGCGCTTGGCGAGGACGGGATTGCTGAGCCCGCCCGAGAGGAGCAGGGCCACGCCGACGAGAACGTGGAGCAGCAGCGAGACAAGGACCGTGACCACCAGATACCGATTGGTCCGGTCCTCCGGCAGGAACTTCACACACCATGCCCATGCGCGCCGCACCGCCCGGAGTACCCGCATCCCGCTGATTATAAGCCACCTTCGAGCGAGTCGATGTCTTCCCACGCGAAGAGGTGCGGAGTCAGCGTGGAGAGCTCAGCTTGACCCGAGCTTCGGCCCATATCACGATGGTGGCAACGTCGGGACGGTCGCGCGGCTCGCGGGAGATCGAGGGAGGCACACGGATGGGCAAGGTCAGCGTCCGATACATCGTGGCCGACGTCGACGCGGCAATTCCCTTCTATACCGAGATGCTCGGCTTCCAGGTGGACATACATCCCGCCCCGGGCTTCGCCAGGCTCTCCAAGGGTGATCTGCACTTGCTGCTCAACCGGCCCGGCGCGGGCGGAGCTGGGCAGTCGATGTCCGACGGCCAAGCGCCCGCTCCCGGCGGATGGAACCGGATCCAGATCGAGGTCGACGACCTCGCCATTACCGTCGAGAAGCTCAGGGCCGCGGGATGCCGGTTTCGCAACGAGATCGTCGTCGGCAACGGAGGAAAGCAGATCCTCGTGGACGATCCCTCCGGCAACCCGATCGAGCTGTTCCAGCCCGCCCGCGACTAGAGACTGCGGCCCACCGCCTCCGCGACGGGGCGCAGCTCGCGCATGAGCTGGGCGAACTTCGACGGCTTGAGCGACTGGGGCCCGTCGGACAGCGCCTCCTCGGGCTTCGGATGCACCTCGATGATGAGCCCGTCGGCCCCGCAGGCGACGGCGCCCTTGGCCATGGGCGCCACCAGGTCCCAGTGGCCTGTTCCATGCGAAGGATCGACGACCACGGGCAGGTGGGACAGCTTCTTCAGCACGGGCACCGCGTTCAGATCGAGGGTGAAGCGCGTGCTCGTCTCGAAGGTACGGATGCCGCGCTCGCAGAGAATCACGTTGGGATTGCCCGCGGCGAGAATGTACTCGGCGGAGAGCAGGAACTCCTGGATGCTCGTGGCCATCCCGCGCTTGAGGAGCACGGGCTTGCCCATCTCCCCCACCCGCCGCAGCAGGGTGAAGTTCTGGATGTTGCGCGCGCCGATCTGCAGGATGTCGGAATACTCGGCCACCATCTCGACGCTCTCCGTCTCGAGCACCTCGGTGACCACGGGCAGCCCTGTGCGCTTGCGCGCCTCCGCCAGGTACTTGAGCCCCTGCTCCTTCAATCCCTGGAAGGCATAGGGCGAGGTGCGCGGCTTGAAGGCGCCCCCCCGCAGGATGCGCGCCCCCGACTCCTTGACGCGGTCGGCGACCTCGAGCACCTGGGCCTCTGACTCGACCGAGCAGGGCCCCGCCATGACCACGATGTCCTTGCCGCCGATGACCACGCCATTGACGCGCACCTCGGACGGCTCCTGCCGCACTTCCCTGCTCGCCAGCTTGAAGGGCTGCTGGACGGGCATGACCGATTCCACGATCTCGACGGCTTCCAGGAGGCGCAGGTCCGGGCGGCCGCGCTCCTCGCCCACCGCGGCCACGATGGTCTTGAACTCGCCGCGGATGACGTGGGGAGCATAGCCCATCTCGGTCACGCGCCGGCAGATGTCCTCGACGTCGCCGTCGCCGATGCCGCTCTTGAGCACGATGATCATAGCGATCTCCCCAGAACCTCGGCCAGGGGCCGGAGCTCGGACATGAGTTTGCCGAACTTGTCCGGCTTGAGCGACTGGGGCCCGTCGGACAGCGCCTCGGCCGGATTGTTGTGCACCTCGATGATGAGCCCATCCGCCCCCGCGGCCAGCCCCGCCTTGGCCATGGCCGACACGTATTCCCAGTGGCCCGTGCCGTGCGAAGGATCGACGAGGACGGGGAGGTGAGAGAGCTTCTTGACCACGGGGATGGCGTTGAGGTCGAGGGTGAAGCGCGTGGAAGTCTCGAAGGTGCGGATCCCCCGCTCGCACAGGATGACGTTGGGGTTGCCGCCGGCCAGCACGTACTCGGCGGAGAGGAGCCACTCCTGGATGGAGGTCGACATGCCGCGCTTGAGGAGCACGGGCTTGCCGCACTCCGCCACGCGCTTGAGGAGCGAGAAGTTCTGGATGTTGCGCGCGCCGATCTGGAGGATGTCGGCGTGCTCGGCGACCACGTCGACCTTGTCGGGCTCCATCACCTCGGTGACGACGGGCAGCCCCGTGGCCTTGCTCGCCTCGTGCAGGATCTTGAGCCCTTCCTCCTCGAGCCCCTGGAAGGCATAGGGCGAGGTCCGCGGCTTGAAGGCCCCGCCGCGCAGGACGTGCGCCCCGCCGGCCTTGACGCCCTCGGCCACGGCCATGAGCTGGGGGCGCGACTCGACGGAGCAGGGCCCGGCCATGACCACGAGCTGCTTGCCGCCGATGGGCACCCCGTGGATCCTGAACTGCGTCGATTCCGGGTGCGCCTCCCGGCTCGCCAGCTTGAAGGGCTGGAGAATCCGGACCACGTTCTCCACGCTCTCCAGGGCCTGCAGGGCCAGGAGCTGTTCCTTGGCGCGGTCGTCGCCCACCACGCCGATGATGGTGCGTTCCTCGCCTCGCGAGAGATGCGTCTTGAAGCCCAGGTCCCGCACCCGGCGTGAGACGTCCTCGATGTCCGCCTCGCTCGCTCCTGCCTTCAGCACGATGATCATGGCCGTCCCCCCTGACCGCTCCAGGTCAGAAAAGCAAAAACGCCACGGGTCGCTCGACCCGCGGCGTCTGTCTTCTCACATGGCCACGGGCGGGCGGCTCGTCCGCCCCGTGGCTCCTCGGTTCAGCTCATGGGAGCCAGTGGGCAGACGTGGGGAAAGTAAAAATACCGCCACCCACCCTGCGCGCTCCCCGTGCCCACTCCGTTCACTGGCTTGATGCCTCCCATGAAGAAAGTGCCGCCGACTGTACGTGGTCCGGTCCCCGATGTCAAGTTCCTGGCCCTGGGGTCTCTCCGGAGCCGGGGGTCTCGTCATCGGCCTGGGTCCGCCCTTCCATCCAGGCCACGAGCCGGTGCCGGTAGTAGTAGAGCGGGATGGCCACGGCGGCGACCACAGCCGTGAGCACCGCGACTTCGAGATAGTGACCGGAGGCGGTCTTCGCGCCCTGGGCGGAGAGCACCAAGGTCCCGGGCACCCGCCCGAGCGACGACACGATGGCGAAGACCCAGAAGGGCATGGGCGAGAGGCCAAAGAGATAGCAGACGATGTCCTTGGGCAGCCCCGGGATCAGGAAGATGATGAAGCAGACGATGGCGCCCTCGGCCTCCACGATGAAGCCGAGCTTCTGCCAGGTCTCTTCCTTGACGAGGTTCTTGACGTAGTGAGCGCCCAGCCACCGCCCCAGCGTGAATGCCACGAGCGAGCCCACGGTGAGCCCGATGGTCGAGTACAGGAGCCCGAGCCACTGGCCGAAGAGAATGCCGCCGAGAATACCAGTGGCCTCGCCGGGAATGGGCGCGATGATGACCTGCAGCGCCTGGAGCCCGATGAAGACGATGGGCCCGAGGATGCCCCACTCCGAGACCGTCTGCTTGAGGAATTGCTTGTCGACGTAGAGGCGGACGAGGTACTGATACGCGGGGGCGTCGGTCCACACGAGCCAGATGCAGTATCCGATGATGGCCGCGCTCACCAGTGACGCGAGGGCCAACCGGGTGCGGGAGGTCAGAGCCGCGCTCCCGCGACGCGTGTCATGCCGCGCCCGTCCCCGTCACGAGCGGGTCGGGATCGAAGCGCCCGAACCAGCCATAGCGCGGCCACCAGCGGGGCAGCACGGGCTGGCGCGCCGCCGCCTGGGCCAGCGTGACGAACCATCGCGTGGGTGTGTGCTCGGCCATCCACTGCGCGACGCGCAGGATTCGATAGGGAACGCGATAGCCATCGACGATGGCGCGATATCGGTCGAGCCCTTCCTGGAGGCCGAGCCGCCCGTCGAGGATCTGCTGCACGATGCGCCCGCACTGGACGCCGAAGTAGAGGGCGGGCCGTATCCCCTCGGCCGTGAGAGGCAGGCACTGCCCCGCGGCATCGCCCACCGCGAAGAGCCGGCCCACCGTGGGGCGGAAGAGCCGGTTCGGGAAATAGGTGCCGTGATACGTGGTGCCCACGGTGCCGCAGTCGCGCAGGAAGCGCTCGAGGGCGGGCTTCAGCTTGGACAGGCCGACATAGGATCCGAGCCCGATCAAGCTGCCCTTGCCCACGGGAAAGACCCAACCGAGACCGCGCGGGATCAACCCGCGATCGAGCCAGAAATACAGGCCCTCCTCGGAGAGGTCCGTGTGCGTCTCGAGGCCGAAGGAAAACTGGCCGCGCGCGGGCGCCGTGGTGGTGCCGGAATTCACCACGGCTCCCCGCCAGCCGGAGCAGTCCACCACCACAGGCGCGGTGAAGCGCCCCTCCGTCGTCACCACGGCGCCGTCGTCGACTCCGATCACCGAGGTGCGGAGGAAGCGCGCGCGCACCTGCCCCAGCATGCCCTGGCAGAAGCGCCTGTAGTCGAAGGTGCAGAAGGGAACGGCCGAGAGGTCGTAGGTGACGGAGCGCGTCGGGCCGCGCACGGTGAGCTTGTCATGAACCTGCAACACGCTATCGGCGACGCCGAAGGCCTCGGGCACCCAGAGGGGCGTGCCGCAGGCCGAAGTCTGCACGGCGCCGATCTCGTTGCGGTCGAGCAGCAAGACCTCGCCGTGAAGCTGCCGAGCCACCGCCAAGCCGGCGAAGCTGCCGCCCACGACGATTGCGTCATAGTTTCGGGTGGGCATGTTATCGGATAGTCCGATAGACGCCAGGTGAAGTCAAATATCGCTGGGGCTTGCGCGGCGCTCGCACGGCAGCAGCGGATCAGTCGCTGTAGCGCTCGACGGTATCGCCGTTCGGATCGCGCACATAGACGGCGTAGAGCCGCGCCGGGCCCGAATGGACGGCGCGAGAGGGCGGAGCCCTCGCTGCCCGGAAGGCGGGGATGCGCTCACGGCCGCGGGCGCCGCGCCGGCTCTCGCCTCGCTTTCGCCGCGCGCCGCACGATGGCCTCGCGCTCGACCGTGGCCGCCTCGATGGGCCTCTTGCTCTTCTTGTTCTTGCCGACGCTCTTTCTGATGCCCATGACGGGATCCAGTGTACTCCAGGGCACCGACGCCTGCCCCCGTGGTGGCGCTCATGCGCGATCCGTCAGAGCGAGCTCGAGATGATTGTGGCAGGCGCGGCAGTCGAGCCGCCACGTCGGCGCGAATCGGTTGCCCACGGCAAAATCTTGCTCGAACGTGCACCGTGGACAGACGCCGCGGACACGGACGACCGTCTTGGTGTCACGGACGCGCATCACCCCGGTCACGATGCCGATGACGAAGAAGCCCGGCACGAGGACAAAGTGAAGTCCCGGGATGAAGATGCAGGCGCCGGCGATCGCCCAGAATGCCCCTGCGCCTCGGAACCCTCGCGCGAGTCGCTGACCCGGGGTCAGGCGCGCGACTGATACCGCGGCACGGCTCGGCATCGACCCGAAGGCCGTGAGGGAGGCGTTGAGCACCTCGGGCTCGATCACGCTGCCGCAGCCGTGCGCATGGCCTGGGGCTCGCGGAGCCGCCGCTCGACCGTCGCCCAGTCAACGTTGCGGAAGAACGCGTCGATGTAGCGCCCCTTCTCGTTCGCCGCGTAGTCGCGCATGAAGGCGTGCTCCCAGACATCCATCACGAGGAGCGGCTTGAATCCGGCGGGCACGCCGTCCTGATGCAGGGTCACCCAGTGGTTCGTCACGCGGGCGGTGGCGGGGTCCTGGCAGAGGAGCACCCAGCCCACGCCTCGCATCCCGCCGATGGCCCGGAAGTCCGTCTGCCAGCGCTCCACGGAGCCGAAGGCGTCCTGGAGCGCGGCGGCGACGGCGGAGCCGGCGGCCGGGCGCGGATCGGCGCCGCCGCGAAGGTTCGAGAAGTAGTACTCGTGCAGGATCATGCCGTTGTACTCGTAGCCGAGACGGCGGGTCAGCTCGGCGAACTGCATGTCGCGGCCCGAGGCGCGGCCCTGCGCGCGGAGGGCGGCCAGCTCGTCGTTGAGAATGTTGACCTGTCGGACATAGCCGGCGTAGAGCACGAGGTGCTCGGCGACCTGCATGGCGGACAGGCCGTCGAGCCCTTCGAGACTGGCGAAGCGCTGCTCCTGGTAGCCCGTCGCGTTCACATACGGCATTGCCGACTCCTCCTCACGCCGCGATGGCGCGGCGCATCCGCGAAGCTCCTACACTAGACACTACGAGTGGAGCATGAGAGAAGGATGAGAGCCGAATGAGAAGGCGCCTTTCGAGTGCTGCGCCATGGTTGCGCGCTCCCGCCACCGTGTGTTATCTCCGCCACATACTCAGGGCAGGACTCGCCGGCGCCGTCCTCTTCTTGGCCGCTCTGCTTCCCTCGACGGCCCGCGCGCAGGCGGTGGGCCAGGTGTTCCAGCGGGCCAATCCCTCCGTCGTCACCATCCGCACGACAGAGCGCGAGATTGCCGGCACCGAGCCCGGCCAGTTCACGGGAGTGGCCGGTCTGGGCTCGGGCGTCTTGATCTCCGCGGACGGCAAGATCATGACGGCGGCCCACGTCGTGCAGCTCGCCGACAAGATCACCGTGGAGTTCCTGAGCGGAGAAACCGTGGGCGCCCAGGTCGTCGCCTCGGAGCCCGACGCCGACGTGGCCCTGCTCCGGCTCGCGAGCGTCCCCGCGGGCGCCGTCCCTGCCTGGCTGGGAGACTCGGACCGGGCGCGCATCGGCGACCAGGTGCTCATCATCGGCGCCCCCTACGGCATCGGCCACAGCCTCTCCGTCGGGTACGTCAGCGCCCGCCACAAGCCGAATACCATCTTCGGGGCCATGGCGGCGGCCGAGTTCCTCCAGACGGATGCCGCCATCAACCAGGGCAACTCGGGCGGGCCCATGTTCAACATGCAGGCCGAGGTGATCGGCGTGGTCAGCCACATCATCTCGAAGTCGGGGGGCTTCGAGGGACTGGGCTTCGTGGTCAGCTCGAACATGGCGCGCAAGCTGCTGCTCGAGCAGCGCTCCTTCTGGAGCGGGACGGCCGGCTTCGTCCTCTCGGGCGAGCTGGCCAAGGTGTTCAACCTGCCTCAGCCCGTGGGCCTGCTCGTTCAGCGCATCGCGAAAAACCCGCCCGCCGAAGGCATCGGTCTCCGCCCCGGCACCATGCAGGCCACCATCGGAGGGCAGACGCTCACGGTGGGCGGCGACATCGTTCTCGAGGTCGAAGGCATCCGGATCGAGAACCAGGAGAGCTACACGCGCATCCAGGAGCGCCTGAGCCGCAAGAGGGCCGGCGAGACGATCGCCCTCAAGGTCTTGCGCGAAGGGCGCATCATCGAGCTCTCCGGCGTCAAGCCCTAGCAGGCGGCTGAAAAAAGCCCATCTGCTTCGTTGGCGCCCTCAACCGCAGGCTCAACGTAGAGAGACTACGCCTCGCCTGCGGATCAACTAAGCTCTCCTCTCGCGACGGCCAGGGCCGCCGCTCAACTCGAACGGCGGAGCGCCGCCTCGCATCTGGACCTTTTTGAGCCGCCTGTCAGGAGGCTATTTTGCGGCGGCGAACTTGCCTGGGAGCCTTCCGAGAATCCGATCCGTCCATGAGGAGGCGCTTGGCCACGAAGTACTTCTTCGGGTGGCGCCGATTCTCACGAGCCCGCTCGCGATAGCGCTCGAGCTGCCGCTCCAGAGCGGCCATGACCCCGTCGAAGGCGAGGCGGGGTGTGGCCGCCACGTGCTCGATGTGGATGGCGGGACGATAGGGAACGTGAAGGTTCACCGCGCAGCGCAAGGCCAGGCCTCCCTTGGGACCGTCATCGTCGAAGAAGGTCACGCGAGCGCGGACGGGGGCGGCCTTGATCGTCTCGAGCGCCGCGCCGACGAGCCGGCCCACGCGCCCCCGCAGCATCGGATCTCTCTCCAGCCCCTGGATGTCGACCTTCATGGCTTCCCTCCGACGGAGACGCCGGCTAGCGACCGCGCACGGTCAGCACGGGATTCCGGGACCCCGCCACCACGCGAGATGCGACGCTGCCGAGAAAGAGCCGGGCGAGGCCCGTGCGTCCGTGCGTCCCGATCACGATGAGGTCGGCCTTCCGGCGGCGCGCGGTGCGGAGGATCTGATCGTCGGCCACTCCCTCGACGAGCAGCGCGGTGGCGCGGGCCCCCGCCTTGCGGGCCTTGGCCTGCAGCGCGGCCAGCCGCTTCTCGGCGTATTTCCGGGCCGAGGCTTCGAGATCTTCGTAGACCTGGGGGGCGACATAGCCCTCGCCGCCGATGGGCATGGGCGGCGCGAGCACGTGAAGGAGGAAGAGCTGAGCGCGGTCGGCTCGAGCCAGGGCCACAGCCCGTGTGAACGCCGCGCTCGAGGCGCCGGAGAAATCCGTCGGATGGAGGATGCGCCGCCACATGCTCATGGATGGCCTCCTGGGAGCGCTGAGTTCTACCCCGAGCATAGCACGCCGTCGCCGGCGGCCCGGCGTCGGCCTCAATGGGGGCGCGGGCGTGCCGCATGATCTCCTCCGTACTCCACGCGATAGCGCGTGCGGCGGGCGGCTTCGAGGGCGGGCGTGCTGAGCGAGAGCGTGGCTGTCCCGCCCGGCTCCATTCGCGACGGCACGGGCACCGCGGATTTTGCCCAGAGGATCTTGCCGAAGAAATCATAGAACTCCACGGTGACCCGGACCACGCGCACGGGACGCGGCCCGCTGTTCCTGAGCAGGGCGACGTGCTGGACGGACGGCGCAGGGTGGGCGCCGCCGGGCTTCCTCTGGGCGGCGGCCGGCGTGCGCGTCTCCTGGACGACCACCACGGGGTCGCCGTCCGTGGCGAGCGCCGGGCGGACGAAGGCCGCGAAGGCCACGAGCGCGAAGGCGGAGCACCAATACCTCATGCTCCGTGACGCTAGGGTGCCCTCGCGACCTCGTCAATGTCCGAAGTTCGATACGCGAGCTCGACGGACTAGTCGAGCTCGACGTCCGGCTCTTTCATCAGCAGGTCGGGCACGGTCTTGCCGGACTTCTTGAGGCTGTCGGCGCGGTCCTTGATGGTGTCGCGATAGCACGCGGTGAACTGCCGGATCTCGCCGCGGGACTCGGCGTCGGCGTGGACCTTGAGATTGCCGTCGAGGTCGACCTGGTCCACGTGGAGCGTGTGGTAGCGGCTCTCGCAATGTCCCGCCGCGTCCAGGAAGATCTCATGGCTGAGCCGCTGCTCCGGGGTCATGCTGACGCAGCCGGCGCCCAGAAGCGCGAGGCCCGCGAGAATCCCGTGCACAGTGCGCATGTCGTCCCTCCGCTAAACTGCGGCGCATCCTAGCAATCTCTGCCACGCTCCGGTAGGGGGGTAAACGATGCTGACAGCGGACGAGATCATCGCACGGCTGGGCCTCCGGCCACATCCGGAAGAGGGAGGCTTCTTCGCCGAGACCTATCGGGCGGCGGAGCGCCTCGAGGCCCCTGGCCTCCACTCTCGCTACGCCGGGCCTCGCGCGGTCAGCACCGCGATCTACTACCTGCTGACGCTCGAAACCGTCTCGGCCCTGCACCGCCTCGCCTCCGACGAGGTCTTTCATTTCTACCTGGGAGACCCGGTGGAGATGCTCCACCTGCTGCCGGATCGGTCTCATCGGGTGCTCACGCTGGGGCAAGATCTGGCCGCGGGCATGACGCCCCAGGTGGTGGTGCCCGCCGGAGTGTGGCAGGGCGCGCGGCTCGCGGCCGGGGGGCGATGGGCGCTCCTCGGCTGCACGGTGGCGCCGGGCTTCGAGTTCGCGGACTACGAGCACGGGCGCCGCGGACCCCTCGCGGAAGCGTACCCAGCCGCGCGTGACCTCATCGTCGCGCTCACGCGCTATGATAGCCGGCATGACGCCGCGAGCTGACGCGGGCTCGCATCGGGTGCTCTGGGGATTGGCGCTGGCCGTGATCGTGCTGGCGGCGTTCTTCGGGGGCATGCTCGTCGAGCGTCTGCGTCTGGACGCCAAGCGGGACGAGGTGATCCAGCGATACAATCGCGTGCTCCAGGAGCACCGGGAGCAGCAGATGCGCTCGGAAAAGTCCGTCTCGCGCTAGCCGGTCGGGGTCTGGTCGTACTTGAGGACCCGCACCTTCTCCATGGTGATGAGCCCGCCCCGCATCATCCCGTCGACCTCTGGCAGCACGGAGTCCAATCGCTCCTGCGAATCCACGACCTCGATGACGAGGGGCAGATCGGCGGAGAGCCGCAGGATATTCGCCGTGTGCACCACGGAATTTGCCCCGAAGCCGGCGACGGCACGCAGCACGGTGGCTCCCGCCAGGCCCCGCGTTCGAAACAGCTCGAGCAGCGCGGCGTGAAGCGGGCGGTGCTCCCAGCGGTCGCTCTCTCCGACGAAAATGCGCATCAGGACCTGCTCTCCGTCCAACTTCCGCATGGCTACAACCCTCCCTTCCACCCGACCACGACCCGTCCCAGGCCAAGGCCGAGCACGCAGACGACAAGGCAGAGACCGGTCGTGAGCACGACGTTGGCGGCCGCCCCCAGCCATGATCCATTCTCGATCAGGCTGATCGTCTCGTAGGAGAAGGACGAGTACGTCGTGAAGCCGCCCATGACCCCGATCGTCAGCACGAGACGCGTCGTCTCGGGAATGGCTAGCGTGGTGAGTCCCACCTGCTGAACGAACCCAATCAAGAACGAACCCAGCACGTTGATGAAGAGGGTGCCGTAGGGGAACTCGGAGCCAAGCCAGCGCGCGGCCAGTCCGCCGATGAGATATCGGGCCCCCGTCCCCACGGCGCCGCCCAGACAGATCAGCAGGAGGCGCACGGGGCGCGGTTCAGTCGAGGGGCGGACGCCGCGCGGCCCACGGGTGCGCCGCTTCGAAGGCCGCCGAAGCGGCGAGGACGGCGCGCTCGGCGAAGCGGCGCCCGACGATCTGCAGCCCGACCGGCAACCCCGCCGCCGTGAAGCCCACGGGCACCGTGGCCGCGGGCTGCCCGGTGAGATTGAAGGGAAAGCAGAACGGGATCCAGCCGAGGGGGGAGACGGGCTCGCCGTTGATCTCCTTGACGGCGGGGCGCGCGACAGGAAACGGCGGCACCGCCACCGTGGGCGTGATCAAGAGATCGAAGCGCGCGAGGAAGCGCTGCACCTCGGTCCAGAGCTCGTGCCGCCGACGCGTGGCGGCCAGGTACTGATCGATGGTGACCGTTCGGCCATGCTTGAGCACGGCCACGAAGCTCCGGTCAAGCTGCTCGGCCGCGTCGTCGAGCCGCTCTCCCCACGCCGCGTGGGTCTCCGCCGTCCCGATCGTCCGGAAGATCTCCTCCGGGTCGTCCCAGCCCGGTGACACCACTTCGACATGGCAGCCCAGGCTCTCGAATTGCTCCGCCGCCTCGGCGCACAGCTCGGCGACCTCCGCATCCACGCGCGCATAGCCCAGATCGGCCGACCAGCCCACGCTGAGGCCCTCGAGTCCGTTCTCGCAGGCCGCGAGGAATGACGATCCGGCGTCGGCGGGCAGCGACCAGCGATCACGGTCGTCGGGCCCGGCCAGGACGTCGAGCATGAGGGCCGCGTCGCGCACCGTGCGCGTCATGGGCCCGGTCACCGAGAAGCTCTGCCACCCCGGGAAGCCCGGCGCCTGGGGCACGCGACCGAATGAGGGCTTCAGACCGTAGATCCCGCAGAAGGCCGCGGGGATCCGGATCGATCCGCCGCCGTCGGTGCCGAGGGCGAGCGGCCCCATGCCCGTCGCGGCCGCGACCGCCGCGCCGCCGCTCGAGCCGCCTGGCGTGAGGGACGGGCTCCAGGGATTGCGCGTGATGCCGAAGAGGGGGTTGTCGGTCACGCCCTTGTGACCAAACTCCGGCGTATTGGTCTTGCCGAGGATGATCGCGCCCGCTCCCTTGAGGCGCTCGACGGAGACGGCATCCTCCTCCGGCACGTGGTCGGCGAAGAGGCGCGAGCCGCCCGTGGTCAGCACGCGTCGCGTGAAGACGAGGTCCTTGATCGAGACGGGCACGCCGTGCAGCGCGCCGAGCTCTTCCCCGGTCATCACGGAGACTTCGGCGGCCTGGGCGGCGTCCCGCGCTTCCTCGGCGGTGACGGTGCAGTAGGCGTTGAGGGCGGGATTGTGGCGCTCGATGCGTGCGAGGGCGGCGTCGACGACCTCGACCGGGGAAACCTTGCGCGCGCGGATCAGCGCGGCAAGCTCGAGCGCGGGAAGCCAGGTGAGATCGTCGGCGGCCACGGGTCTAGCGGACCACCCGGGCGACCGGGACGACCTCGGCGCACGCGACACACGGCACGGCGGCGCCGATCAGGAGAGCACGCACGCGTCGAATTGTATCATCATCGTGACCATGGACCGCGCCGCCCCCGCCCGCTTGGCCGCCTGGCTGGACCGCGCGGAGATGCTCGCCCTCGACCCGCCGCGACTCGAGGCTCTCCGCGACTCGCTGAGCGCGCCCGACCCCCCGATCTGGGTCGGGCGCTGGGGCACGCTCGTCGGCTTCGAGGCGGGACCGGCTCACCGGCGCCTCGTGCAGTTCGATCGCCACGGTCACCTCGTGGCCGCGCTTCGATGGTCATCCGACGGTGAGCTGCGCTGGGCCCGCTGCCGCACGGCCGCGGGGGCCTGGATCGGCGTGGAGCCCGGCGTGGCGACGCATCCGGGGTGGGGGCGATCGGATCAGCTCTGGCTCCTGGACGGCGCGGAGCCCTGGCGGCCTGTCGAGCCCCTCACCGTGTTCCGTTCGCTCGACTGGGCGCGCCTCGATCACATCCCCCCGCTGGCCGAGCCGGGCCGCCTGCCTCGTGGCGCGGGCAGCGCCGTGCTCAACCTCGTGGCCGCGCTCATGAAGGACCAGGGCGTGGCCCGCGTGCGGTATCGCGGTCCGTTCCCCTCGGAGCAGCTCTTCACCACGCTGCTGGAATGCTTTCGCTACGATCCGCGCCAGACGCTGCCGCTCGAGCGCTTCGTGGCGGACGGCGGTCTCGACTGGCTTCCCGCCCCGTATGAGAGCCATCGGGTCGCGCCGTGGGTGACCGTGAGCTTGCGCGAGAGCATCGACACCGTGACGGCCGACGGCATCACCTTCTCGCGCCCCGACTGGCAGGGAGTGGTGCGCCGCGAGCCGCGCGTGGTCCGGGTGGACGGCGAGCGCGTCCGCTGCTCCTTCTGGGTCCTCGGCGGTCCGCTCGAAGACCGTCTCGTGCTCGACCAGGCGGGGGAAGTGCTGGAGGCGCCCTCGGCCCGGGAGCCCGACGCGGCGCCGGCGCCCTTGCCGCCCGTCTGGAACACGGCGCTCGCCGACCTCATCGCGCGCGAGAGCGCGGCTCCCCTCGCCGCCGCCATCAAGGACGTGCTCCGGGATGTCGCCATCGAGTGGGGCGCCGTGCCGGACGACCTGCTTCGCGCCTGGGATCGCCGCATCCGCTTGAGCGGGAGACTGCGGGAGGCTGGTCAGGCATCCCTGCGCGGCGCGGCACCCGGACAGGATCGCGCGGAGCAGGCGCTCCGCTTCATCCTGGAAGTGGCGCGTCTCCTCGGCCCCGAGATCAGGACCCGGGCCCAGGCGCTCCTCGAAGCGCTCCCGGAGGGCGAGCAACAGCGAAGACTCGAGGCGGCCGCCGCCGAGCTGCCCCCCGAGTTGGATGATGCCCTGGACGAGTCCGTGGGTAAGCTGATCGCCCTGGTGGCGCGAAGCGCCTAGCGACTAGGCGTGCTTGGCGGAGAGGATAAGCCAGGCATTCAGGCCGACGAAGGCCATCACCGACAGGAGCGAGAGCGTGAAGTAGGCGAGGTAGACGACTTCCTGCCGCCGGAACCGCCCCACGGCGATCCGCTTCAGGAACGTGCCGCGCATGAACTGCGAGGACTCCTGGGAGAGGCGCGGCATGCCCACCGCGTCTTCGAGCACATGGTAGCCGTCCATCTCGAGAAAGGAGAAGGGGTAGATGCAGACGATGAAGGACTGCAGCTGCAAGACGGCCGAGGCGGCCACGCAGGCCTGCAGGAGCCCCGGGCCGAGAGCGTTGGCCCAGATGACGCCCAGCATGCCCAGGACGAGGTGCACGGTGGGACCCGCCAGGGCATTCACCACGCGCGCGCGGCGCGAGGCCATGAAGAGGTCGGTGACGTCGGCGTAGAAGGTCGGCACGACCAGGTGGTGGACGATGAAGCCGACTTCCTTGACGCGGCGGCCATAGTGCACGCAGGCGAGCGCGTGCACGAGCTGATGAAGGGCCACCGTGAGGAAGAAGGCGAGCTTGAGGGCGATGATGGCCACGATGGCGTGGTGCCCGAGCGCGGAGCTGATGGCGCCGAGATCGTTCCAGAGATTGACGAGGGCGCGCGTGCCGAAGGCCGTCAGCACGATGAGGCCGATCACCGCGGCCGGCGTGAAGAGCAGCCAGCCGCCCCAGCGATGGATCCGCTCGAAGAGGTCGTTCCAGCGCCGGCTCGACACGTTGAGTCGCTCGATGGCGTGCAGCCCCGCTTCCATGGCCCGCGCCGCCGGGTTGCGCCGGTTGCGCGCGAGGATGTCGCGTAGCCGCGACATCGGCCGGAGGGTGAGCAGATCGGCAAGCAGGAGCTTGCGGATCAGCTGGGGAATTTTCTCGAAGTCGAAGGAGCCGTAGCGCATGACGTAGGCCACGGCGATGTCCTGCATGCTCACACGCCCGTCCATCTGCTGCCACAGGAAGCGCTCTTCCTCGTCGAGCTGGAGATAGTTCTCGGCGCGGCGGCTCTTGAGCACGTACTTCTTGGTGCCGGGAACGCCCGACGGCAACTGGGCCAGCTCCCACTGGTCGTCGGGGAGCCGCTGGGGACGGAGCTGGAGGTAGGCGGCCGGTCTCGCGATCTCCCGGGTCTCGAAGCTCTCACCGTCCTCGGAGCGAGGGGCGGGGCGCCGCGCCGGGAGCGGTCAATCCAGCCTGCGGGCCCGGCTCGCTCACCGGGACGGGCCTCCGCTCTTGCGCTCGGCATCGAGACCGGTCGCCTCGAGCCCCCAGCGGGTGACCTCGCTCACGAGCTGGCTCGACTGGACGAGCCGGCGGATCAGCACGACCACGAGCTGCTGGAAGAGACGGGCGGCATCCTTCGGATTGGCCTCGATGAACTCGTTGATGCTCTTCCGGTCCAGCGAGAGGAGCGAGGCCTCGTTCTCGGCCTGGATGGTGGCGGTGCGTATGGGCTCGTCGCCGAACACGCTCATCTCGCCGAAGACATCGCCGGCCTGAAGTCGGCTCAGGATCTGCTCCACGCGGCCGCTCACGACCTTGGAGACCAGGATGGTGCCGGTGCGGATGAAGAACATCTCCTCGCCGGGGTCGCCCTCGCGAAACAGCACTTCGCTCTTGCGGAGGCGGCGCTCGCGGAGCCGCGGCCAGAGCGCGACGAGCTGGGGTTCCTCGAGGTCCTTGAGGAGGCTGATCTCACGGAGGAAGGAAAGGTCGGCCGACTTGGCCACGTGAGGGATCCGCGCTACATGGCCCAGCGCTTCATGAGCACGGCCTTGGCGGCGCGTGCGCGCTCGGCCGTGGGCGCCTGTCCCACGCGACCCAGAGCCTGGACCACCATGGCGCGCTCGTCGTCCGAGAGCACATAGTCGGCCAGGGTCGCGCCGGGATCGCGCACGAGCTCGTCCAGGAAGTCCGGATCGGTCATGACCCGTCCCACCAGGTCCCGGAAACCCAGCGAATCCATACGCCCCCTTGGCTGACATGATGAACCCGGCGGGCTGGACCGCTCTGAGCGCCGCCTGAAATCTTGTGAACGCTTCCGGCCGGCTCGCGGCACGGATCGGGCACAAGCTGCAGTATAGCCTAGTTACGGTCATCGTTGGAATGGCGCCCGAGAACACGATGGGAGGGAGAATCCGGATCAACCAGAAGCGCAATAAATGCACATCAGTGACGGAAACCGAGATCCGCCACGACGAACCCGCGATCGGCGGGATTACTTTCCGCCGACCGTGACCTTGCTGCCCGCCCCGCTCACTGACACGAGCGCGCTGGTCGGGCTCGCGTACTTGATGGCCCCGAGGCTCGGGTTCTTCACGGCGCCGTCGGCGATGGCGACATTGGTGGCGGTGGCCCCGTTCAGGAGGGCCACCGGGATCCCCCCGAACAGCGCGCAGGAGCCGCCGCACAGGTTGTTCGAGACGGAGAGCAGGTTGCCCCCCGTGCCCCCGAAGGCCACCAGGGCCCCGCCGATGCTGGCGAAGGAGCCGCCGCTGACGCTCAGCAGCGGGCCATTCAGGAGCAACACCGTGCTGCTGTTGCTCAGGGTCAGCAGATTGCCCGTCACGGTCAGCCCGCTGCCGCCCGTCACGTTCACGAGGGCGCCGCGGGAGACGACGAGCCGGCTGGCATCGAGGGCGACCAGGGTCGTCCCGTGGCTCGTGAGCCGGCTCTGGCCGCCCAGCGCGATCGCGTCCGAGGCGCTGGTCAGCTGGCTGCCCCGGAGGAGGGCAACCACGGGCGCAGTGGCCTCCAGGAGGGCCTTGTCGACCCGGGCTACGTGCTGGGTCGTGATCGTGGCGCCGTCGGCGGCGAGCAGCCCGCCGCCCGTCGTGAGCGGCGTGTCCGTTGCCACGGTTTGCCCCGTCAGGGGATCGACGGCCGTGCCGCTGCCCGCGAGATCGAAGATCGCGATGTCGGTGCCGATGGCGTGGTTGCCACCGGTCAGGGAAACCAGGGGATCGGTCGTCGTCGAGACGAAGCTTCCGCCGGGCAGCACGGAGAGCAGGCTCACGGGGGCCGTGAGATTGGTGTCGGTGGCACGGAGCAGCGGGCCGCCCAGGCTTGCCTTCGACCCTGCTGCCACGACCATCGCAGAGTCGAAAGTTGCGGCGCCACCGTGATAGTCGAGCAGCGGATCAGAGCTCGTACGGGTCAGCGTCGCCCCACCCTGGACCAGGTACAGGGGCGGATCCTGAAGCACGGACACCTCATCGATCAGGACGCCACTGGGATAGGCGGTGTCGCCCACGTCGCCCAGTTCGAAGACGAGCGAGGCCTCGCCGGACTTGGCCGGCGCCAGCCAGCTGAACGTGAGCGTCTTGAAGCCGGTATATCCCCACCCGCACGTCGGGCAATCTCCCCCGGCGCTGAAGCCGGCGACACTGACCTGCTGCTGGGAGACCTGGCTGGGGGTGAAGGCGCTATTGACTGACAGCGTTGTTAGCGTCGTCTCCCCTGCTGCTGTCTTGATCTTGACGTTGAACGTGTCATTGAAAGGGCTATTGCCCCCGTAGAGCGTGGTCCAGTACGGATACTCGTTGCTGACGAAGTTGTAGGTGGCCTTGACCGTGTAGAGCGTTTGGCCGGTGGCCTGGAAGGACTGGGACAGCGTGCTGAACTGAGTGAAGCGACCACTTGGATCAAGCGAGCCGGGCATGGAGCCTGGCCCACTGGAGACGAATCCCATGAAATGCCCTGCCGGAGTGGTGAAGGCTCCCAGGCTCGTGATCACCTGGCCGCTACCCCCAAGGCTCCAGCCGGGAGGGAAGCTGCCCGATTCGAAGCCGCCATTGCTCAGCTTCTCGCCCTTCAGGGTGCTTGGAATGTTCTGGAGCCCAACGGGCGGGATGATCTGGGCCTGGCATCCCGAGGTGCAGCCCTGGATCTTCGTGTCGGCCTCAGTGCTTTCGGGCGAGATAGCTGCCGCCAGGAGCATCAGCTTTTTCTGCTCCTGGCCGATCAGGGCCTCCCGGCCCTGACGGACACCGGCGACCAGCGGCGCAGTGAAGCCGGCAAGTTTCTGGCTCATCTCCCCCACCGTGACGGGTCGGCTGCTACCCAGGAAAGCCCCGACCACTCCGACCGTGCGGAACGGGGTCAGCTGGGTGCTCTGGCCCAGGTTCGCCCGCGGGGCAACGTCCACCGCCCCGTTGACGCAGGTCACGAGCGTATTGGCGGCCAGGGGACCCTGCGTCCCCTGGGCCCCCTGCTGCGTCACCTCCACCACGAACACGGTGCCGCGCACCGCAGCCACGGCGTTGGGGGTGTGCACCTCGAGCCGCTCCCCGGGCTGCATGCGCTGCTTGGCCACGCCCACGGCGATCTTGCCCGAGGTGAGGTTGATCGTCGTCTTGCCCAGCTCCTCGGTGATGGTCAGCACCGACAGCT
>WNFF01000856.1_pt1 | contig 34878 bp, 40 predicted proteins | sample 5400441 | NCBI WGS metagenome assembly WNFF01 (sample SAMN13153345, study PRJNA577476) | soil metagenome | isolation source: 120 cm saprolite under Douglas fir tree site 2 hole 3 replicate 1 | place: USA:California | collected 2015-04-18
CAGTGACGCGTCGAAGACGCGGTCTAAGCTTGTGACCCTACAATCGGCAGGAAAGCGACACGTGTGCGCCGATCTGGGGTCGGCTGGATGGCGGTGCTTGGGAAGTGAGAGGGGGGATCGAGCTGGGCTTCTCAGCTCACTTGAGAAGCAACTGCGCGCGTATTAATACCTCAAAACCAGCTCGGAAGCAAGCTGCTGCAGTTCGGGGTAGTGGGCTACTTTGGTTTTTTCGCGCTTAAAATCAGAAGATAGGCACCTAGGAAAGAGAACGAAACCGCCAAACTAGCAACACCGAAAGTCAGGATTGCTATGGCTGGCGGTTTAGAGACCAGAGAGATCCGATAGGAAATGATCCATGTGACGAGTCCCACCCCGTTCACAACTGCCCAACGGGTAAGCGCGCGGAAGCCAGGTGGTTTGCCTCAACTGTTCCTGGAAAGGCCGCGCGGAGGGTCCTGGGGACGCAGCGGCCGATGTAGTATCTCGCGGGTGCAAAGGAGGACAGCTATTCCCGCGCACGCATACCAATTGCGCGCCACGCGCGCCGGGCCAAGGCGGTTCGAGCCGGGCTATTGGATGGCGCTACCCACTGACGAAAAGACGTTATTGGCGTTGGAGCCGATCAACCGGATCGTGCCCACTACAATCACCAGAATCACTGCCAGCATCACGGCATATTCAGCGATATCCTGACCTTGATCCTCATGCCACAAACTACGCACGATGCTCACCATGGTTTCACCTTCCTGTTCGAACCAGGCTTGCCTTCGCGGGCAAACCGATCCGGGGGGATTCCGGGCAAAGACCTCAAGGCTTGCAAAGCGGCTGGACTTTAGGGTGGTTGGGTAGGATTCTGCGCTGCGGGGTGGTCTCTGTCAAGAGATCTGAATTTTGTCTCGCATCCGGCGCGGAGTAGATCGGCGCTGGCTGTTGCCACGGCTCTGATCCGCGGCCTCAACCGCTCTTGGCAGGCTTGCTCTGAAGCTGCTGGACGTGCAGTTTTCGGATGGCGTCGTTGATGGCCGGTACCTGGCGCAGCTTCCAGCACAAACAATCTGGGCCGCAGGTGTGCTTCTGATTCAGGATCAGCTCCGCAACACATTCGATTACTGCCCTGGGTTTTACGTAACGCATTCGGCGCCGCACGCGGCTTCGATCTTTTCAATTCGCAGTCTGGGGGAAGTTTCCCTTGTCTCGACCGCCCGGCTGAACATCAACCGCAAGTTGCGCGGTGCGCCCTCGGGAAGTGGGCTGGCCAGAACCAGCGTCGCGCCGTCAGCCAGCGTGAACTTCGTGACGGTGCGGAAAAGACGGTTGAACAGGCCATCCGGACAGACCTCCCGGAAGCCGAACTCTTCTACTTGCTCTTGTAGCTTGGAGCGCAGTTTTTCTTCTTCCAGCCGGATCTCTTCCAAGCGGGCAGCCGTCATGTCGAGTTCTTCGGCCGTCATGCGCTTCACGGTAGGCCCAGTATGGCTGAATGTTATCAACTTAGTAAACCGTAAAAATCGGAATTATCCTCCTTCGCAGAACCAGGGCGACTAGGACAATTAAGCGGCGGTCGTTTCGTGGAGTTTGCTTAACCGTTTCCGGATAGCGAGAGGAAGGCTTAAGAGGTAGTCGGCGGACACACTCTCAAGGTAGTAGCAGTGCTTTTGCAGGGCAGACTGGAGTTCACCAAGCGCAGCTTCCAGTTCCAACTCATCCGGCGCTAGCACTACCTTATGGCGCAGCTCATCGATGAGATCTTCGGGGGTCATGGGGGCACCCTATGGAATGTTTTCGATACCGTACATACTATATTGTCCGGAATACCCTCCCAAAAAACAATAGCCACCGGTGGCGGGGTATCGCCACCGAAGATGATGAGGGCGTGCCTGCCCTTCGGAGGGGGGTCGGCTATCACTAGCAGCACCGTTGCCGGAGTCAAGGCCCGTTTTTGGTGCAGCCTGTCCAGGCTGCAAGCCGCTTACGCATCGGCTTCGCTAGGGCGGAACGAGGCTCACGGAGTCATTTCCTCTTGCAAAATAATTCTGGATACTTCACGTTTTATTGTAGAACCGGATAGCCGTCGGTAGGGGAAGCTTCGTCAGCGCTATGCAGAAATCCGGCTTGCCGATCGCGGAAAGGCCCAATCTATTACTCAAAGGCAGCGGCCGGGTGAACCGCATCCTTGGGCCTCAGGAGGACCTGACCGACATCCTGGGAAAGAGCCTGAGACAAGCGAGAAGGCAGAGGGAGCAGTAATACTTTGGCCACGCCTTTCGCGTTTTGAGCCATCCAATTTTCACTCACTTATGACCCTAGGCTTACCCCGGCTGCAGTCCGCGGGGTTGGCCTCAGGTCTGGGCGGAGTTACCCCAGTAATTCTCTATCTGTGATCAAGTGCAGCTATGCTTACGACAGAAATATCCTACAGGGAAAGCTATGAAAGCCACTCCGGCGAAGAAGGCGCTCATCCGTATTGCTGTGGTGGGGAGCGACCCTCTGCAGTTCGTGGGCCTCCGGGCCGTGTTCGATTCTGAGCGGGATTTTGAGCTGATTTCTTCTTCATTATCTGACGTCGGTACGCAGCAGAAGATTGATCTGGTGCTGCTGGGCGACCGATCGGGCCAGAACCTGTTCGATGTGATGGCCAGCTTGAAAGCGACTCGTCCACACTTGCGGATTATCGTAATCGGCTCCGGCATGGACGAAGAGAACATTCTCAGGGCCATCGCTTTCGGAGCCAAGGGCTACGTGGACGCGGCTGCATCGCCCGCTGATTTCGTGCAGGCGATACGGATCGTCAGTCAGGGCTCGGTCTGGGCTCCACGCCGAGTCCTTTCCATGTTCATTGAACGCGTGAGCAGCTCACCCGGAAGCATCTTTCCTGCCGGCCGGGTGACCTTTACGGACCGCGAGCAAGAAGTTTTGGAGATGCTGGTGGGAGGCCGATCGAACAAGGAAATTGGCGCCACACTAGGCATCGAAGCGCGCACCGTGAAAGCCCACGTATCCAAGCTGCTGCGCAAGAATGGTGTGCAGAACCGCGTCGCGCTTTCAATACACGCCGTTACGCATTCGCTAGTTTCCCCGCAAAAGGAAAACTGAAAGGCGAAAGCCGGACTAGGCGCCAGCGCTGATGTTCAAGAAACACATCCACAAAATGAGTGGTACAGAGGCACTGAATGGCCCTTATTTGACGGCTAATTTTTGGACCATGCTGCACAAGCGTGGTGGTTGGCTATCAGCTCTGTTTCTCGGTGAAATGCTCACGGCCACGGCCATGACTCACTTTGAAAATGAAATTGCCCGCGCCGTTGTGCTGGCGCTCTTCATCCCGCTTATCATCAGCACTGGCGGCAATAGCGGCTCTCAATCCGCGGCGTTTGTCATCCGCTCTCTGGCGTTGGGGGAATTGACGCTACGGGACTGGCGTCGTGTCTTAGTGAAGGAGTTTTCCTCGGGAGCAATACTCGGTTTGTTCCTTGGCATGGTTGGTTTCTGCCGAATCATGCTATGGCAGAAGCTGCACCTAACCAACTACGGACCACACTATTTTCTAATCGCCGTGACGGTGTGGCTCAGTCTCATTGGCGTAGTGCTTTTTGGAACGGTAGCCGGAAGCATGTTGCCTCTGATGCTTCGTTGGGCTGGCTTTGACCCGGCAACCGGAGCAGAGCTGTTCGTTGCCACGCTGGTGGATGTGAGCGGACTGATCATCTACTTCAGCGTTGCCATGCTGATTCTGCGTGGCACTCTGCTTTGAAGAAACAAGAGCTGCTCCAAATGTTAGGACACGAGCTGCATTGCGTCTGGGATGCCAAAAATACCCGAGGACCGGGCGCGCAAGGCGGAGCAATCACATGCTGCGATGAATGCAAAAGGCAATACGCCAATTATCGCCGCAGGATCCGCGCGCAGGCAAAGTGCCGTCTCTGTGGCAGGGGAAGACGGCGAACCTCGAAATTAGACCCTGTGCTCATGGAGCACAGAGGCATTTACGGGCAGATGGAAAGGCAATGAGTCGGTCTGATCTCCAATACTTAGCCTCAAGCCATCGGTTAACAGCCGATTCGCTTTTGTCCAAATTACTGCCCACCAAACTAAACCTCCCCCGGTTCGTCGGCCCGGCGCAACCTTTTGTCCGGCTTGAACTCATCAGAAACGATGGGCCGACCTGTTCATCGGGAGCGCCTCGGGAAATACACTCAACCTGACAGGAATCACCCAACCCCGCGTAGACGACCGTGAAGTAGTGCGCTGCGAGTGTGGGCTGATTAAGTTTCTAACCAAGGACGGTAAGTGCCGCCGTGCGTCTTGCCGTTTGCCGTTCGCGAAGCCGTGGGCTGATCTATTTGTCGGGAGCGCCTCGGGAAACACCCTCAAGCTAACAGACGCCCTTGGGCAACATTCGACCGCTAAAGCCTGACACGTTTAGCGATGGGAGCAGCATCGCCGTGTTTGAAGCGCTCAATGGCTATAAAGAGCATGACCCGGGGTGTACGCCCCCTCGGTCCACGATTGGAACGCACCCCCGCTCGCAAAGAGCGGAACCGTTCAACCGGCCACTGACGAGATCACCAACCGTAAACATCTAAGGCAGCGACACTGGTACGCCGCATCGCCGGGACGTGCCGTGTGGCCGCACTTGTCGCAGATGTACCTGCCGTCCACATGGGCGACCATAGTCCGAAATTCAAGTCCTGAAACACAATAGGGGCATCGAACAATGTCCTTCATCGCGCTGACCTCTGGGGTGGGTTGCATGCAGGCTAAGCTCGGCCGCACGAGCAGGTAAATGGCCCGCCGGTGGTAAGGGGGGCACAGTTTGGGTATGACCTCTACGCACTGAAAGCACGCTCGGACCAAACCCGAAAGCGCACGTTGCAATCAAGCGACGCGCGCGGGGCGAATTATTTTAGGTTCTGAATCTTGGGAGCAATCGAGCGCAGGTTGTGCAACGCTTCCTCGATGACGCGGCGTTTCTCTTCGGCAGCGTATCGTTCCTCCTCGCCTTCCAGACGTTGGAGGGTTCGGTATGCGTCATCAATAGCTTGGATCTCTGCGGCGTGAAGGCCAGGAACATCGCGCAGTTTCTCTATGCGTGCTGCAAGCTCGGTCCGAGCGTCTCCGATCCGGCCTGTCATCTTCGCATGCTCCAATTCCAGAATAGCCTTCTTGTAAATCTCGACCCACTTCTCTTTATCGTAATCAGTCGGCATCAGGCACTCCAGTAAACCTGCCACGCGCACCTGAGATGCGCCTGAGCATTCGTTTGGAGGCTCTAGAGGGGATGCTTTGTTAGAAATACAGGCCAATTCCCTGTTCCCTGCGGGTAGCGAGGGGAGTAGTGATGTAGTCTTGTTGTCAGAAAAGCTAGCGTCACGCCACCAGTGCGTGTGCTTGTGCGATTAGTTTGTCTGCGGCCTGACTTTTAGGAACCACCGCTTGTATCCCGGCCTCACGTGACAGCCGGTTCACTTCGGGACCGTCGTGGGCTGTGAACAATATCATCCGCACGTTGGGCAGCACCTTTCTCAGCAGTGGCGCTGCCTCTAGCCCGTTCATCACGGGCATCGCTAGGTCCAAGATGATCAAGTCTGGCTTGAGGTTTTCGGCTTTCTCGACAGCCTCACGCCCGTTTTCTGCTTCTCCACAAACTTCGAAGTCTGGGTGGGAGTCGAAAAGGCGGCGCACCGCGGCGCGGACCACGACGTTGTCGTCCACAAGCTGCACGCGCTTCTTAGGCATGGCGTTCTCAAATCTAACGCTCTGATGCGCGAACCCCGTAAGCGCCTACTCTTTTTTGTTCCAGTCGGGATAGTTCAGCTTGTCCGTTTGGATAACCCGCAGTGTGCGCATAGCATCCTCAATAGCCTCGCGCTCCGCACGTCCGTCGGGGCTTTGAACCAGAGCTTGCTGCCGCAGAAAGATAGCGGCTTCGGCGGCTCTCACTCGCTCCGGCAGCTTTTGCGGATCAACTTCGAGGAGTGCGGACTCGTATTCGCTCTGCCAGTCTGGGAATCTCAGGTCCTGGGTAGATGGAGAATTATCGTGGTCAGCCATTGACGGCCTCCTGTGCAGAACGTTGCCGTTCATCGATTGCACAAGAGACCGACGCCCTAAGGGCGCGGCGGAGAGATGTGAAACAGACTCTTTAAGGATATCACCTTGCTGATCGAGATTGCTATGTCTGGCATCGCACAAAGAAGTTGGTCGTCCGCTGGTTCACAAGTGTTCCAAAAACAAGTGTTTCTCGAACGCCTGAAATGTCCGTCGCTGACTGCTTGAAAACAACCACTTGCGAGTCGCGCTCCCGGGGGGATTTTGGAACGCTGTAACGACCACTGCGATCTCAAGAACCGATGCGACGGACAGTTACGTTGGGATTTCAGGTCAACGAGATAAGCCCGGACCGACGGACGAACAACCTCACATGGGGCCACCGCATCCCAAGTTCTCCGAAGTGGTCTGAGTCAAAGGAAGACTTTCCCCCGGGGGTGCGCCCGTGGCGAAGACCGTATTGATCGTTGATGACAATGAGTTTATCCGTCAGGCACTTTGCGAGCTATTTCAACGCCAAGCAGACTTTGAGGTATGCGCAGATGCAGAGAATGGGCGAGAGGCGATTGAAATGGCTGAGCAGTTGCGTCCCGATTTAATTGTGCTTGACCTCTCTATGCCTGTGATGAATGGCCTCGATGCGGCTCGGGTTCTGAAACGCATGATGCCTACGATTCCGCTGATTATGTACAGCGCCTTCGGAGACAGATTCGTGGAGCAGCAAGCGCGACTGATAGGAATCTCCGAGGTGGTCTCGAAATCTGATCCCTTCTCGGTGTTACTTGCGAAAGCGTGCAACTTGCTCTATCCCACAGCCGCCTGAGCAGAAACTAGCCGGGTTAGTGTTGCGTCCGCAATCGGCTCCCCGCGCGCGTTTTCACTAACTCACTCAGGGATTACGTAGGAGCGTTCGGTGGCCCTAGCGGAAGGACGCAACGGCTGCGGCCTCGTCGTCCTTGACGTCGAAGAGGGTGTACAGCTTGGTGATCTGGAGCAGGTCGCGGGTCCTCTTGCTGAGATTCACCAGCTTTAGTTCGCCGCCTTGGCTGCGAACGGTGGAAAAACTACTGACCAGCACGCCGATGCCTGAGCTGTCGATGTAGTCGACCTTGCCAAGATTTAGCAGGATTTTCTTATTGCCTTTGCCCATGAGGTCGTTGATGACGTCACGCACCACAACGCTTGCTTCACCCAGCGTGATCCGGCCGCTGAGGTCCACGATGGTGACACCTTCTACCTGTCGGGTACTGGTCTTCAGCTTCTCCAAGGGGTCCTCCTCCCAAAATCGTCAGGCAGTATAGCACCGAGAACCAATGGGGCTGGCCCAATGGGGGCTGCTTGCACGGCTATGAGGGCTTTCATCGGAAACGCGCAAATCAGGCAGGCAGAGCCGATGGGCAGCGCGTCGCAACGAGCGTCACCAATCTACAGGGAATTTCCCGAAGCCTTAGGGGTTTTACTGTATTGAGGAACTCCCGGATTTAGCTATGCTGGCGGATTTAACTACCCTGGCATGGAGGAAGGGGTCTTCCCCGATGAATCGAGTCAAAAACATGACGTTGAACATGGTCAGTTACATCTCGGATAACGTGACCGTGCTTCGTTGTTCGGGCCGCCTTGTGCTTGGCGAGGACGCCGATGCGCTACGCGAAAGAGCTAAAAAGCTGTTGGTAGAGGGGCATAGAATTGTCGTGAACCTCACCGAACTGGAGCACATCGATAGTGTGGGTCTCGCGACCGTCGCCGGCCTTCATAGATTGGACAATTCCCGGATCAAGCTAGTTTGTTCGAGCGTACACCTCACCGGTTTGCTTCGACGGACGAGGCTGGACACTGTAATCCGCTTCTATGAAACCGAGGATGAGGCTGTTGCAGTACTGTCTGGCCATGGAGCCTTGCTGAGCCCGAGCCCCGCGGGAGACGGACCAGTCGAGCTTCGACATTAAGGCCCACCCCCACGCCGGACGGACGCCCTTCATCGCGCGTTTCCGATGAAAGCCCTCATAGCGTAGCAACGACCGCTCGCCGGCTGCCCCACTTTTGTGCCATTCCGACGGAGGCTCTTTCAGTGTCACAATTGACTTAGGTTTCTGACTGAGGCTCCACGTGAAAGAAGTGGGAGATGTGGGGCCTCAGCAGTTGTTAACCGCTGGGAGTGTGATCGCTCGCCAGCAACAAACTCCGCAGTAATCTTCCGCGCGCCGCTTCCTGTAGCCTCAATTACGCGATTCCCGCAGTTCCCTCAGAAGCTACGAAAACGCACGCGCGGCATCACTTGTCGGCGAGCTGGCCCTTTAGCAGTTCTTCCAAATACTTTGCCAGTTGGGAAACGTCGAGTTTGCCCTCATCCCAAGCTTGATCGGCGCTACGCAGTGCAGCATAGTAAGGCGCTCGGTCCTCGCGAATGCGTTCGGGAACTATTTTCTTACCGGGAAGCAATTTGCCATGTTTCATGCAGATCAAGTAGTAGCATGCCGCCCTAGCTGTTCTTCCGTTGCCCTCGACGAATGGATGAATCCAGTTCAATCTCCACAGAGCATAAGCCGCGAGCCAGGTAGGATGGTCAACCAATGTCCAGTTTTCGTGAATGAGCGAAAAGAACCGATCCATCAAATCCGGGACATCCTTGAAATGTGGAGGAATGTGGTGTCCAACGAGAATCGGCTCCTCACGGTATCTTCCCCCAAACTGAGCTATATTGGCGACGGCAGCATAGTTCAAGGCCCATAACGTGTATTTGTCGAAGGACTCGATGCCTTTTTCTAGCGCGATCTCGACGCAATTCGAGAGCAGGTCGTATTGCCGCAGTAGATTTTGTTCTTGAATCCTCGTATACAGGGCAGGATTATCTTTTTCTCGAACGGACATGAGAGGAGATGTGGCCCGTGTCGTGGCGGGCCATGCCAAAAATGTTACGACCGCAACCGTATGTGCTCAGATGTATGCCGCACACTGTCCTTGGTTATATTCTTAGCGTCGGCTGGGGCATTGCCAAAAGCGAAGCTGATCCGCTGCTCGCGCAGGTCCTCCTCTGTCACTGTGGTTTGTGCCGCAGCTTTCAATAGTTCTACGAGTTCTGGATCGGGTTTGATGTCGCCAAAGAACTGTTTCCTGTCTGCCATAGTGTTCCCCTTTTCACCTTTTGTTCGGCTGGTTTTCCGACTGGGCTCGAATAGGCATGATACCTCTTAAGCCTGTTGTGTCAATATTTTAGTACATGTACCCTGTGGATTAAAAGGGCACCCAAGGCGCTGTTGCTACGCTCTGAGGAGTCAGTGTTGGATCCGCGGCGTTCCCTATTTCCCCCGTCGCGCGACACCCTCCAGGGCTGACCGGCTCTTTAGGATTGACGGCGCAAAAAACCCGCACCGGTGGATGAGGCCGCGGGTGCGGGGATCGAATGAAACGTGCTCGCCAATCCTAGAGATCGACAGATCGCCCTCCAATACAGTTAATTCTGTATTCCTGTGAGGGCTTTTTCACAGTTGTTCACCTCCGATGCCCGGGCGTGCCAGATGCCCCCGGTTGTAAGTGTCATTCAGGGCTTGGAGGCTAGGTCCGGTTTGCCAGTTTCCATGTCTACGGGAACCGAAACGTGCTCCTGCGTGATCAGCCATTTGCCGTTGATCTTGCGATAGCAGTCGGTGACGCGCACTGTTAAGTTGAACTTCGAGCCGTCTTTGGCCGTAAGGGTCGCCGGCTGGATGCTGTGCGAATAGGCCAGCTTGCCGTCTGTGACGATGCGACGAATGCTAAGGTCCTGGACTTCAAACTTATCGACAGGGCCTGGGAAGGTCGCGAAGAAAGTCCTGCCAATCCTTCTTGTAGTCATCGAAACCAACGTGCTGGCGCGGAGGTGTCACGTCGAAAGCGACCAACTCGGCGCCCGGCACGTAACCCGCCATGATGGTATTTACATCCTTGGCGCGGAAAGCCGCTGCGAACCGATCCTCGAGCGCCCGGATTTCCCGCTCGTTGTTATTTGCGCTACTGGCGCGAGGTGCTGCGTACAAGCATGGCCCCGATAAACCCGACGACAATCCATAGTCTCCAATTTTTCATGGTGTTTCTCCTCGGAGAATTTTGTAGGGCAACCGATGAGCCTCTTACAGTGAGGCATCATACACCTGTGCCTGCGTGGAGCGGCAGCCCGCTGCGACTGGAAGGGTGCGCTCATCAAGCGGAGAAGAGAAGGGGCAAGATCTACAGTCCCCAGGCGAACAGTACCGGGCCAAGCAGAAATTCGAGACCCTTCTTCAGGCTGGCATTCTCCTCGAGAAGTTCCATCTTTTCACGGTGCAGCTTCGCCACTTCGTGGGCGAGTATTGATGCCGGCTCAGGGTTAGGCTTCAATGGTTGCTGCATGTTGGCTCCTCTCCTGAAGGTGTGAGTTTCAGCGCCGAGCCAGCTCTTCGCGATGCCGGCCCGGCGCGCTCTCGTTTTCCTATTCCTTCCCTGCTCTACAGCTTCATATGGCCCTCCTTCCGGGGATTTTCCAGCGCAGTCTTTCGCGACCTCGGCGCCGCAGTCCTTGCACGCCATGCGCCCGTGAGTGCATTCCACCTTCACCGGTCCATAGCGAAGGATCCCGTCCGCGGGAGAGATTTCCCGGGTGCGCCAGCCCGCACTCGACTAAGGCCGTCAGCAGTCTCCAAACGGTGCCGTATGACGTTCTTGGGTCGGCCTTCTTTGTGCGAAGCCACAGGTCGGTGATGGTGACGGGCTCCGTGCCTGCCAAGAAGACAGGGAGGATGGTCCGGCGATTACTGGTTAGGTTCAGGCCGGCACCACGCAAGCGCGCCAAAACCCTCTCGTCTTGGTCGGTTGACTCGACTCGTAAGCTCATGGCTCCTCCTCGGTTGATGGTGGAAGGCATAAACGACTGCTTGTGCCGGAAGGGCGGCAACTCTGCGTAATGTTCCCGCGGGCCTAACGCGGTAATCCCGCGCAGATGGGGGGCGGCGACCTTATGATTAAAGATGGACGAGGCCGATCACAGAGTTTTAGGCCCAGAAGAACATACAACAAGGAGCAAGTCTGATGACGAGGTTCGGGCGATTTGAGTTTGGCAAGACTGAGCCTGCTGAAATATACGAAGGCGACTCCATCAGGCAAGAGAGGGGCTACGTAATGGTGTACAAAGGGGGCCGAAACCTCACGGAAGTTGCGCGCCTTGTCGGCACGATTCATTTGGGAAAGGACCAGAGCGAGCGCGAGATCGACTGATGGTGGGCATTCTCCCATTTGCTTTCCCGAGCACGCTCGTATGACGGTGAAGCCGGGCAACGAGCAAAGGACTCCAGCACCACTCTGGCAAGGCTCCGGTCGTGCCCGTCCTGCAATGCAACGCGACGGTCGTGTGCAGTCTAGGCATATCGAGCGAGTCACGGCTGAGAACCTGAGGCCAAATGATTGAAACGATGGTTGCGGACGATGCACACATCATGACCGATAGCGGGTTTGTCCTGAAAGGCGCATTGATGGGCCGCAAACACGATCAGGTCAATCACCGGCCCGGAGAATATGTGCAGCGCGAGAATGGCGTGGTCATTTCCACGAACACGATTGAGGGCTATTTCGCAACGCTGAATCGTGGTATTAACGGTGTGTATCATCACGTCGGCAAGCAGCACTTGCACAGGTATTTGAGTGAGTTCGATTTTCGTTACAACTCTCGCAAGGAGAAGGACGGAGACCGGACATTGTTGGCGCTCAAGAGCACAGGCGGAAAGCGGCTGATGCTGCGGGACTCAAAGCCAAACTAGGAGAGAAGAAACCGAATCTCAGAGTTCCTAAAACTGCGAAAGGTCAGCTGGCAGGCTGACCTTTGCAGCAAATCCAAATTTGTTGGCGGCGCTCAGTCCGTTCCCCCCGAACGGGCCAGGATAAGTGTATCTACTGGCAGCACCAATATACCAGAGGGATGCTGCCATGCCTAGAAAAACTGCGACAACCGAACCCGTTGTGTTTCAGATCGAATTCAAAAAGGGTAAAGCGGCACACAATCGCCTACCGCTCGCGCACGTTCTCGCGGCTCTTCAGGAGTTGGATCTGATGATCCGCGAACTGGGAAAGAAGGTCCAGCGCGACAGCGGTATGGAGAATCCAGACGGAGATTTCGGTATTGAACTACTCGCTGGTCCAGCGGGCGCTGCGTTCCCTAAAGGAAGTGTCAAATCCCGCTGGGCCATAACTCGGGACATTGAGAATGGGGTGCGCTTCGGTCTCTCATGTGATCAGCACCACCGCGATTGTAGAGAAAAAACAGGTTGCCTCCGTAGATGAATACGGCGCGCCGATTGTTCGACGCTTGGCGAAAATAGGCGATATTCAGGAAAAGGATCGGACTGAACTGCAACTGCAATTGGCGCAGAAGGGAAAGATAACAGATAAGGCGAGTTTGTCTCAGCGTGGCGTGCAAACCCTCAAGGCTCTGAGCGCCAGCGATTTCGCCATTGAATCCGTGACGTTGTATGGGAAACTCGGGAAACTAGCCGACTACAGTAAGGATGATGAGGAGGGGTTTATTTGGGGCGAACTCTTGGAAGACAATGGGAATGCTTGGCGTGTTCGGTTCGCTAGAACTGAACTAAAGAAAGTGCAGCGTCTTTTCACGGAACAGGTTGTTATTTCCGGCGACGCCAACTATTTCAAGACGAAGAGTCCAAGGCTTGATGCCAAGTCTGTAGACGCAGATAAGGACCGCAATTATGTTGCTGGATTCAACCGCTTTCGCAGGAACTATCGGACTATCTTCGGAGACCGTGATCCCCAGGAAATTCTTAAGGAAATCAGGGGGTAAACTATGCCGCTGCGCAGAGTGTATTTCGATACATCAATATTTCTTGAGATGGGCGCAAAGAAAAGCAAGCACTTCAAAAATATCAAGGGCTTGCTCAGCAACTTGAACGCTGATAAAGCGCGGGTGTATACGTCAATCTTGACGGTCGAAGAATTCTCCGTGGCCGCATACCGAAAGGGTACTCCTGGGCGAGATACTTATGGCGATATTCATCCTCTCGCACGTATTTACGGCGTGACAAAGGATGTCGCGCTGACTGCGGCCAAACATGAAGCTGAACTGCGAGACATCATGGCGGAAAACGAAGGGAAACGTGACCCCAAAAAACCAGAGACGGAAGAGCAAAAGCTAGAGCGTATCTGCGAGAACAGGCGGAGAAAATGGGATTGCTTTCATCTCGCAACTGCCCAATTAGTAGGCTGCCTGGAGATGTATAGCACAGATGAAAATCTACCGAAGAGACCAGCGCAACTAGGCATCAAGAATCTCCGCGTCATCGGACCGGAACCTGCTAAGCGACATATCAGCGGGCCACTCACCGATCCAGCTGGACACATTGACGTATGATTTGAGCGAGATTCGATCGAGTAGGCAAGCCGGATCACTTCTTGGGCTACTATCGTCCAAAATATGTAGACTAACCGGACTGAGGCTGCCGATCACCGAATGTATGGCTCGACCAAAACTTGAGGAAGCTGAACTTTAGATGACTGCCAAGGTCTCGCTCCTCGCGTTCATCGGGTTGCGTACCCGACGACCTCTTCCTTGTCAGCACCGGGCGATTCAAAACTCTGGTTGCGCTCCCGGGCGAAAGCCGCAGGTGTGTGCGAAGTCCAAAACCAGCCCTCCAGCATACCGTCGAGAAAGAGCTGGCGCCGTCAAATACCTCGCCGGAGATCGTCTGAATCAATGAGTCGCACAGGCAATAGCGTTTGAGCTGATTTTTCCAGCCGCCGGACTAGCGCTGGCGATCGAGGTGGAAAGAGGCGGCCTGGAAATCGCCTCGCAGGTCCAGTTGGAGACCGTGGCGCATCCACCAGGCGCCTGAGGCGTTTTCCGGAGTTCCCGGCCAGGATTTGCCTTCAATCCAAGTGAGCTTGTATTCCGCATCGGGATCGAGCCCTTGTAGTTGCAGCAGGGGAAAGCCGCGGCCTTCGGTTGTGGCGTTCGCGAAGGCGAAGACGACGGCTTGGTTCTTATCGCTGGAGACCGTTTCGGTGGCGGACATCTGACTGCTATCGCGCGGGCTGATGATGCGGTAGAGATCGCCGCGCACGATCGTTCGCTGCACGGAGTGATAGGCAGCGATCAGGCGCTTGGCGGTGGCAAAGTCTTCCGCAATCCAATGATTCAGATTGGCGCCGATGCCCAACGAGCCCTGCATTGAGCTGAGCATGCGGTAGGTAAGAGAGGTGGAGCGGTGGTTGTGCCAGTGCGGTGAGTCGGTGACCCACGCCATCATGATCTGCGGCGTGTATGCGTAGGTAAACCCATCCTGCATCGAGAGCCGGTCGAAGGGATCGGTATTGTCCGAGGGCCAGACCTCATCGGTGTAGCGCAAAATTCCCAGATCGACGCGGCCGCCGCCGCCGGAACACGATTCAATCTCGACTTTGGGATGCTTCTTCCGCAGGTCGGCGAGAATCGCGTACAGATTGCGAATGAACTCGACGTAGACGCGCTTCTGCTCATCGACGGGAACCTGATCCCAACCCGGCTCGGACCAGTTGCGGTTGTAATCCCACTTGAGAAAAGCAATATCGTTTTCGGTGAGCAGCTTGTCGAGAAATCCCGCGATGTAGTCGCGCACATCCGGGCGAGCGAGGTTGAGCACAAGCTGGTTGCGCGATTCAGAACGCGGCCGTCCGGAAAAATTCAAAACCCAATCGGGATGTTTGCGGTAGAGGTCGGAATCCGGGTTGACCATTTCCGGCTCGACCCACAAACCAAAATCCATGCCCAGCACGTGAACCTTGTCGATTAGCGGCTTCAGACCGCGAGGAAACTTGTCTGAGTTCACATACCAGTCGCCCAGGCCGGCGTGGTCGTTCTTGCGTTGGCCAAACCAGCCGTCGTCCATCACAAATCGATCGACGCCAATGGACGCGGCCTTTTCCGCCAACGCCATTTGGCCGGCTTCATTGACGTTGAACTCGGTCGCTTCCCAGGAGTTGTAAATCACGGGACGCAGCTTGGGGTCTGGTGCTTGCGGCAGAATGTGAGCGATTTCAAAACGGTGCAACAGCCGTGACGCCCCACCCAGGCCCTGATCGGAATAGCCCCCGTAAAAAACGGGCGTCTCCAGATGTTCGCCGGGTTTTAGTTTGTAACCGAAATCAAAAGGATTGAAGCCTCCGGTCACGCGGACAGCATCGAGTTGAGTGTGTTCGATCGTGATGCGCCAGGAACCGGACCAGGCTAGGGCGCCAAACCAGATTTCGCCGTGCTCTTCGTCCGCGATAGCCGGTGCCGCGGCGTTTTGGCGGGTGTCGCGGGAAATTGCAAACCACGGATTAGCCTGATGGCCGGTGGTTCCGCGACGGCTTTCGATGACGCGGGCTCCGCCTAGAATCTGCTCCTGATTCAGCGTCCATTCTCCCGCCCAACGGCCCGTCAAATAGCTCAAGGTATAGCGAGCAGGAGGAAGAGTCCATTGCGCGGCAGCGGCTTGTTCGACTACCACCGGCTGCTTTTCCCGATTTTCGATGCTCGCGGAGCGCGCGAGGACGCCACTGTCCGGATCAATGGTGTAGTGCAGCGTCACGTAAATCTCGCGCAAAATATCCTTCAGCAACACCTCTATTGATTGGGAACCGTTCGGCGTGGCGCGGACAAAACGCAGAACCAGATCGCGATTGCCATCGGCGAAGGTGAGCTTGAGCGCGGGTTCCGCAAACAGCCCGGCGCCCCAGCTTGCGTACTCCTGCGGCGTGGTGGTGTAAGGCGAATCGAATGAGGCCATTTCGGGTAATGAATGCGCGGGACGAATGCTGTCGTGCGGGCCGAGACGTCCGCCCCAGTAGAGCGGTTGCAAATCGCCACGTTCATTCACGCCGAAGGCATAGGTGGAGTTGCCGCCATCGAGGCGGAACACCTGCGCGGTTTGGGCCATGGTGGAACCGGCGGCGAGCAGGGTCAGGAAAAGAGTCGCCCTCAGGGTCAAGGAGAGCCGCATTTTTGGAGACTTCGTCATGACGCCGTATCGTAGCATTCGCTACGACGGCTGTCCTGCGCTGCGATGGGGCACTTCCGGTTTGCGGCTCTGTGTCATTCCGAGGGAGAGGTTCGGCTGAGGAATTTGCATTCTTCCGTCGCTTTGCGGCAACGGCTTGAATTTGACGATTCGGAATGGAGGATTGATTGGCCGGAAGCAATCGCCAACAGAAAACCAGCTCACCGCCGAAGAGAAAAGGAAGGTATACAGAAGCTTGCTGCCCTCGGTTGGGAACTGGCGGGATTCGCCCGCGTTGTCAACCTTGGAGCACTGTGCCAGGATCGTGTTCGCCTCGTCTTGCTTTTTTCCGCCGGAGAGTAACTTCTGCGCTTCAAACAAATAGGCCATGCTGTTGAGACGGAGTTTGTGAATCTTCTCCAAAGTCTCGATCGTGGCAACAGCGGCCACACCGACTCCACTGACCAGGGCGGGTACCCCCACTCCTATTAAATCTGTAAGATTGTGCCCGCGCAAGACGGCGATGCCGGCAATTGCGCCCCCAGAGGCCGCGAGAACTGCTTTTTTAACGATTTCGAAGCCTATAGAAAGCCACGCGTCTCTGCCTTCTTCGTCTAGTTCCTGTCGCTGCTTTGCCGCCTGCAATCGGAGATCAGTGAGTGCGTCAAGGAAGTCTTGCCCTTCACCCAGAACGTGATACTTTTGGGCCACTTCCAGTATGCTGAATTGATGTTTTTCTAATAGTCCGTGAGTTTTTTCCTTGAATTTCGTCAATTGGTCCATGGGGACCGAAACCAAAGCATCGTCTGAAAGAAAGTCAAGCGACAGTCCCGCCGCAAAACCTGCGAACGACCATGATGATGAAAAAGTGAAAGGTGATCTTTGGGTCATCCACCCGAAGAACATTTCTGCTATCCCATTAAGGTCAGCTTGTTGGCAACAATCGTGCTCCCGATAACCGCCTTTTACGCCGGTAGCACACTTGTTCGAATCAGAGACGCGAATCGGTTCCGACAAAGCCTTCCATCAAGAAGCGCTAAAGCAGCGCCAAAACTCGGCGATCACTAACCCGCCCCTTCAAACTGCAGCTTCAAAGGGCATCTCAAACTGCCTGTATCTGATCTGCTATCCTTCCGCGCATGCGACCTCTTCATTGGTTTTCTTCGTTATTTCTTCTGATCTTGACTGTTCCGCTTCTTCACGCCCGGGTAGATCGGGTTGAGATCGCCTCGCGACAGGAGGTTTCGAGCGGCAAATCATTTGGCAGTGTCGGTGCCTATGAGCGGATCACTGGACGAGTCTTCTTTTCCGTGCCGGTCGCAAATCCGCACAATCGAAGCATCGTAGATCTCGACAGGGCGGTGAACCTGAACCACGGTGCGGTAGAGTTTTCTGCTGACTTCATGGCACTGCGACCGAAGGATTCCAGCAAGAGCAACGGATCCCTTTTGCTTGAGATCCCGAACCGCGGCCGGGGACGCATCGTCAGTCTGATTGACGGAGGTGACTGGGACGCGGCCCAGGACGCCGGAGACGGGTGGTTGCTGCGTAATGGATACAGCGTTGTATCTCTCGGATGGCAGTGGGACGCTTCCGGTGACGCGCTACGTTTGTATGCGCCTGTTGCCGAGGAAAATGGGAAGCCGATCCTCGGATTGCTGCGCGGCGACCTGATGCCTTCGGAAGTGATGACAGAGATTCCGCTCGGGCACCTCATCCTCGACAAAATCGGCGGCAGGGAATATCCCGTGGCCGACCCGGGTGACTCGCGGAACGAACTGACTGTGCGGGATTCGCGCGAAACGAAACGCAAGATAATTCCCCGGTTTGAGTGGCAGTTCGCACATACGGTTGACGGAAGACTCCTTGCCAGCGACCGGCACATTCATCTCGATGGAGGGTTTCAGCAAGGCAAGATTTACGAATACATCTACCTGGTTCGCGATCCGGTGGTTGCGGGACTGGGTTTCGCTGCGGTGCGCGACTTCGCTGCGTATGCCAAGCACGCGCCGGACACACTCGTTCCCGCAACGCGCGCGTATGGAGAAGGTATCTCGCAGAACGGACGCTTTCTGCGCGATTTTCTTTACCAGGGTTTCAATGCGGACGAAGCCGGAAGGATGGCGCTGGATGGCGTTCTTGCGCACGTCGCGGGAGCGGGCCGAGGCAGTTTCAACCTCCGATTTGCTCAGCCGTCGCGCGACGCCCAGCCTACATCGGCGGTCTTTTTCCCTACAGACATCTTCCCGTTCACCGACCAGCCGGAGACCGATCCTTTCACCGGGGACAAGGAAGGATTGCTAGATCGCGCCGCGGCAGACAAGGTTCTTCCCCGGATTTTCCTTTCGAACACGTCGTATGAATATTGGGGACGGGCAGCCTCGCTGATTCATACCACCCCTGACGGAAAGCAGGACGCTGCGATTTCTCCCAGTGTCCGCATTTATCACTTCTCGGGACTACAGCATTTTTCGGGTCCGTTTCCGCCGGCGAAGGGTACCGGAGACCTGCATGGGCAGGAGCCACAATCGCCCCTGCCGATCAGATACTTCTGGCGGGCCATGGTCGCCAACATGGATGCTTGGGTTCGCAATGGCACCGAGCCACCGGAGAGCAGCTATCCTAAGATTGCCGACCACACGCTGGTGCAGGTGAGCGATTGCGAGTTCCCTGCAATTCCTCACGTCAACAAGCCCCAGGAAGCAAATCGAGCATATCGGCTGAATTTCGGGGCCGAGTGGAGCCGCGGCATCATCAGCATCCAACCTCCGAAAGTAGGCGAACCGTTCCCGGCTCTCGTGCCTCAGGTCGATCGCGACGGCAATGAGTTTGCAGGCATTCACCTGCCGGAAATCGCCGTGCCGCTGGCGACCTACACAGGATGGAACCTGCGTGACTCTTCGATTGGAGCGCCCGAACAACGAGTCTCGTTTGAGGGTTCGTACCTGCCGTTTCCCAAAACATCGGTAGAGCGTGAGAAGACGCGCGATCCACGGATGTCGATCGCCGAGCGCTACTCGAGCCGCGAAGACTATCTCGGCCGCTACGGAAAGGCGGTTGACGCGCTGGTGAAGGAGCGCTGGATTTTGGAGGAAGACCGTACGGCTCTGCTGGATCGTGGCAGCACCGAGTGGAATGAGGTAATGAAATAGGATAGTTTCTGGTCCGCGTTGAGCAGCAGCATCTGCCGGACTAGGTGCCGCGCAAGTTGGGCCATCAACCCAACGGCGCAAATTGCAGCTGCTCTCGATAGTCCGCAAAAACAGAGGTTGCCGTTGCAGGCTTAGCTTTCCGGGACGCTCCTAACTGGATCCCACAAGTCCGTTATTAACAGCCTCGAGGCGATGCCTGGCTCCTCGCCCGGCACAGCTTCAAGTCGTCACTCCCGGGATCCGCATCAACGAGGCTACAATGCGTATGCAGAAAACGGAGGATCCCTCGATGCCGAAGAAAAAGACAAACCCAGCCTTCCTGAAGATGGCCCAGATGCCCCTGAAGCCCTCACCACAACTGGCTGAAATATTGGGATCACCTGCGCCCATCTCCCGACCCCAGGTTGCGAAGAAGGTGTGGGCCTATATCAAGAAGCATAAACTCCAGGATCCGAAGAAACGGCGGGAAATCGTGGCCGACGAAAAACTGAAGCCGGTCTTCGGAAAGGCCAGACTGGATATGTTCCAGATGACCAAAGCCATCAGCAAACACTTAAAGGAGATTGACTAGCCTTGTCTCATCCACAGCCGACCTGGGCCACTGGACCCGCCGTAGGTCCTGTCAGATTTCCAATCCGTCGGACAGCCGGACGATTAACTAGCCGGACTGGTTTCGTCTCGAGGGAAAAAAGGTCTTCCGTCTTACCGAAGGCTGCTGCTGATGCCTAGCACGAACAAACCGGCATTACGTCTGTCGCCACCGGTAGTCCATTCGTGCACCAGCGGAGCTGGAGCGGAAGGGTCAGCGTAAACTCGCCAACAATGTCCTGAGCGTTTGTGTCCCTAGGAAACGCAAACTCGCCAAAAATGTCGTGTTCCGCATCCCTCAGCAGTGGAAACTTGCCAAGGATGTCCTTGGTGCTTGCACTCCTCAGAGGCGCAAGACACTCATATTTCAGAACCGTCAAAGTAACGAGGTCGTTTACGCGGCCCATTGCCTTCAACCCGCTGGCCAGGGACGATAAACGACGTCGAGTGATTCCCAGTTCCTTAATGGCGTAGGATTCGACAAAACCTGTGTCCTTGCGTCTCCAGGAATTGAGATAGGTTTCAAGAGAGCAAAACATCGAGTCGAAAATGCAAAGCTCCAGTTCATTTCCTTCGAACGCCGGGTGACGGCGCCCAACGTTACGGCGAAGGATACGCCAATTTGCTCCTGGTTTTACCAAATCTGAGACCGCTTCTTCATCGAAACCCACGCCAGATGGTCTCTCCACCCCTTTGATTGAGCCGATGCAGACAAACCAGTAGGTTTCATGCCGCAGCGCCAGCTCCAGCGCGTGAATCCCTCCAGCACCGAGAATGTCGTCTTCGCTGTAGATCCGGTACCCGGGGCCGTGTTCAGGAATGTGAGCAAAGTAAATGACAAACTGCTTCGATTGCAGATTTCTGTCGCAAACAAGGCTCTCCCACAGCAAATGACAGTCCCTGCCCGGCCCGGACGACAGGGGATGTACACTACCCTCCGTCTTCGCAGACGGGAACCATAAGCTCCCCTCCGCGGCGTTTGCTTCCTCGCAGAATCGGTAATCATCCGTGATCTGACCTTTGCTGAACCATTTCGAGCAGTCGTATTTTCCGTCCGCCCACAGTTTGTTGTTCTCCATGTTCCAGCCGATGGCCCCCACAAAATCTCTGGAGCATCCCGTGAAGTGACTCAGGGCATCGGTATCAGTATTTTGGAGAACGGCTGCAGAAAAAAGTACGACTTCAAGTGCGAAGTAGGGGCAGTCGACCCCGATGTCGGGGTATATCCGATCCAAATATTTGACTACCCGCCTCAAATTCCATCCAAGTCTGGAGTCTCTCATCAAGATTGCGTTTCCTTTCAAGTACCAAGGCGGTGAGGTAAAAGCCACACGACTGTGCGGCCGTTGTCGCAGCCTGGAGAGATTCGTTGGGCCGCCCACCCAAAGGCCAAAAGTTGCGCTAGCTGTGGACTCAGGGCATTGCCGAAAGCCGTACTCCCGTCTCGCTCCCATAGCCATTGTGCCGCCTGCTGTTTTGGCATTCCTGTGGTGCCGCCAGATCTGGCCCGAGTACACTCCACGCGATCCCAATACAGGTCTCCTGCGCCGACATTCCAGAAAACATGCAAACTAGCTAACTGGAATGTAATTTCGCGGTCTCGATCAAGGTGTAATTCCGGCAAACTTCCATCGGTGGTTTCACCCGCTCGGCTCTTGCAGCTGCGAGCCTGTCCTGAATTCCGGCCATTTCAGCTGCCTTGTCCATCTCCAATGCCATCTCGATAACTCGGTCGTGCAATTCTTCTGTGGTGAGACTGCCGAGCTCCTCCTGCAGGGAAACCGACGCTGGGTCGGGTGGTGCCAGCTCGAGAGCCTGCCGAGCTTTCCCCTCCGTCCGGTCTGCGATCTCAGCCGCAGCGCGAACGCTTCCGCTCGCGGCTTCAGCAGCCACCCGTGCGGCGATCACTTCAGCGACCGTTCGCCGTTGCCTGTCTCCCGGGAACCGCTTCGCGAGAACTGCCCTGTAGGCTTCTGTCAACACCATGGCCTTTGGCCGTCCACCCGGATTGGGGCTGGCCTGCCCCTTCTTCCATCGCGTGGCACGACCGATTTCAGGATCGAAAGTACTCGCCATACTGCCTGTTTGTCGCCTGTTCTCACGCATGTGTCAAGTGTGAAAATCGTCGGAACCGCCACTATTTGGTCGCTTGGCACTTTGTTCAACTGACTCCACGACGCCAATGTTACGTCGAGTACGAATGAACAATCCAAACAATCGATAAGTACTTCGTTGCCTGACATCAGGTCTCCCATTGCGTGCGCAACTGTAATCAAGAAAGGTAACCGACGCTGCCGCATTACCTTTTTCTGGCAGATTCGTAGCGCAACCATCCGTCGTTGCGTCTCCCGATTCCAATATCTTCGGGTGGAGATCAAGAACTTAGCTGCCTCACCTTTGCCGCCATCGCCGATCAAGTAAACGATTCCTAATCCGTACGCCGGGCGTACGGATTAGATTCTCTTGGCAGATTGGTCCCCACCCCTCCCGGTTCACGGGCTGCACGTACAGTGCTTCGGAATTGCTGTGACACTGAAATGGAAAGGGTAAGACGGCGCGATCAGCGTCGGGATTGTGGTGATGATCAATGCGTGCGTGAAAGTTCTCAAGAATATCGGCAAGAAACGACAATTCCCTACCCGGCCCTTCACAATACTCTCCGATACCGGATGACACACATGTCGAATTTTCGTTTATTCGGAATGAAAGGTTTTATTTCAGCAAAATCATACGTACATGAATCGAGTCCTGTGCTAGTATCGTCGCCGTAACAAACTAACGGCTCATCGAGCCGACACAGGAGGTTGGTTATGAATTTGTTTGTGAGGCTAATGAATGTACCAACAAGGTGGTTTGCCAAACAGTTCGGAGACGCGTGATGAGAGCCGTATACTGCAGGTTTCGAACAGCTCAGATAAGCCCCCTTCGGACCAACCTCCTCCAATTCCCCTCCCGGTCTTTCCAAACAGCCTAAGTCCCCTTTCGGCCGTCAGTGCTATTGAGTTCCTACATCGGGGAGAAGGTGCAGTTGTCACCTTTCATCGAAAAAACGCAGAATGCTGGCAGAACCTCGGCGGAATTCTTGTCCGCGATCTGCGCGAGCGATTCGTCAGTTTGCGGGAGTCTCTGTTCAGTGACTCCTACTTCCTCATCAACTCGACCTACGTCCGGCCAACTTCAAACAGAACATCTGATCTCACGGGACTGCCGTTTTGTTCACGCCGGCAGGAAGCGCTTCGATGGCTCAATGCTTTTTATGTGGATGTCGACGCCGCGCACAACAACGAGGACTTCTGCGTTGAATCCCTTCTCGCGTCTTTACTCACTGAGTTGGACCGCGCTGGCTTCCCCACTCCGAGCGTATTGGTCTTTTCAGGCCGTGGAGTATGGCTGCTATGGCCACTGGTAGACCACGCGGATCGCGGCAGGCCAGTCCAGGCATTTCCAGAGAAATGCGAGATCTACAAGCGTATCAACCGGGCCCTCGCGAACCGTTTCCGACACTTCGGCGCCGATGTAGGCAGCACGGATCCCAGCCGGGTGATGCGTGTCGCAGGAAGCCTCAACACAAAGGCTCCCAACCAATATCAGGAAGTGAAGTTCTACAAACATCCGGGTGAATTTAACACGATGCCGGAGTTTGCAGACCTGCTGGGCCTAAGGGCCCGGAAAATCACGTTTTCGGAAAAGCGCGTCATCCCAAAGGACGAAGCAAGGGTTCGGGCAGGGATTGCGCGTTGGTCGAGGCCGCTCGAGGGCTTTCTCGATTTGTGGAAAGTCCGCGGGCATTTCGGCGAACGGGTTCGACATTCTGCAGTCTATATCTACGCCCTGTTGCTTCGGAGAAACCGCGTCTGTATTAGCGACATTGTAAAACGTTGCGAGAGTTTGGGTCGCGCATGCGTACCTCCGCTAAGCGCGGCGGATATTCGCCGTTGCGTATCGTCAAGCCGCAAGGCTGTCTCGGGTAGTTTTGACGAATCGATTAGCAATACCGCAATTGCAAATATGCTCCAAATAACGTGTGAAGAAAAAGCGACCCTGACCGGATGGTTCAAGCCACCAGCGGTAACGAGAGCTGACAAGATCGCCAATCGCAGGAACTTGATCGTTCTTGAGTTGAAGCGCGCCGCGGTTTTCGGTCCCGATCGGGGTCGCTGGATCGCGGCTCGTAAGATGTCACAAATCCTTTCCAAACTTTCCACACTGAAAACTGCAACACGAAATCAGGCCACGCTGGAGGAAATATTGAATCACGAACATGAGCATTCGCAAGCAGAGCAAACGGAACTTCGTACAGACGGTCTCGCGGTCGAAAGCGTCGCGACATCACCTATGCTGGCTGTCCAAGATGATCCAGTTCTCACCCCTCGGGAAGCTGCGCAATATCTGCGCATCAGTGTAGCGACATTGTTGCGGCACACTCGGATGGGGGAAATAAAGAGCTTTCGCATCGGCAAGCTCTGGAGGTACCGGAAATCCCAACTTTAGGAATACTGAATTCTGGCGTACCCCTTTGCGCCATTCATGGTACGACGAGAGGAGAGGACGAAAAGTGTACTCGCGGCAAAGATAGACGCAACGATATCTCACGAGAAACGCCCTAGCGAGAGTATTCGGGAAATCTGCTACCACGGGAAAAAGCCTATAGGGCCAGCACGACGGCGGTCAGTGCAACCCACAGGAATGGAATAAGCGGCAACTAAAATGAAACCGAGAACCATGAATCATCTTCAGAAACACTCGACAGCCAGTCTCAACGACATTCTCGAAACAGTCTTGCTTCGCCTTTCTGGAACAGTCAAGCACCTGGAGGTCCTTGCGTGCCACAGCGGATTGCGAATGAGCGGCGGCTCCGTTTTGCCAGTGTCAATGCTGCGAGGGGCAAGCTGCTGAAATCATGCCGAAGCATTTTTCCATTTCGCAAACGGAAGCGCGCGAGATCAAGGCGGCGAGACAGTTATCGCGACGCTTGCTCAGGTTAAAGCCTGCTGCAGAGTACTTGTCGCTGTCTCCGGGTAAGCTGCGCGCGCTTATTCAGGCCTCTGAGATTCCGTTGGTCAAATATGGCGAGAACGCACCATGGTTGATCGACGTGCGTGATCTGGATTCTTGGATAGAACGAAGCAAGACGAACATTCACTGAACAAGAGCAACAGAGCTTTTTACCTTTGAGGAGCGAGAAATATGCTTGATCAATATGAGGGCACACTGAAATGTGTGGTGGATTTCAATAATGGCGACTTTGACGATTGCGACATCGTAGATGCTCGCTCGAGCAATCCAGATGCGTCCATCGATGACGAGTTTTGGCTGGACTTCGGCATTCAAGTGCATCCCGAGCGCTTGGGACTTACCCAGAAGGAGTTCAGAACCGAATATCCGGCGGGCAAAGCGTTCATGGTTGAGCTTAGAGTGCGAGTGCTGCCCTCATGCTGGTAGCACATTGAAAAATTCATCCAGCTCTCCCATTAGACACGCTCCACCGCATCTCTTGCATGAGGGAAGCGTGCGCACGGACACCCTATCCGGTCAGTCATTTAAGAACGCCGGGGTAAAGGCGTGTTTTAATGGCAAACCGTTCGGGACGGGGCGTAAACTAAAGCCGCACTGGCCGATGCTTGTGACATCGACCAGCGCGTAACCAGGCGTCGCCCCACAGGAGGCAACGATGGCTGCCATCCAACATAACGTCCCTGTTGTTCAATCTCAACCTCCGGCAATAGTACCTTTCTCCGCCGACGGTCCTGATTCATTCTCTTCGGCTTCATCCCGGTCCCCTGGACCGAAAACCAAAAAGGAGTGTCCAACCATGGAACACAAAGCAGAACGACACCAACGGCCCCGCCAGAAAGGAGGCGTTTTCCAAAACGGCTCCGCAACCTGGTGGATCAAATTCTCGGACCGCGGCATTCCGCGTCGCGAGAACAGCCAGTCTACTGACAGGCGAGTTGCAGAGAAATTGCTGCTGCGGCGCCTGGCCGAAGTTGCCACGGTAACCTACATTCCGCGGGAGAACATCCGCGTAGATGAACTGATCAACGATCTTCTCGAGGAGCACAAGGTCAATGGGCGCAAGAGTACTTCTGACGCCGAGGCCCGCTGGCGGTTGCACCTGCTGCCCTTCTTGACTCGCAGACGTGCAACAGATGTGACGACCGACCTGGTTCGTCGCTACATCGGTCTAAGGCAGCAGGAAGGCGCAGAGAACGCAACCATCAACCGAGAACTATCACTGCTTAAACGCGCATTCAATCTGGCGCGAGAGTGCACGCCATCCAAGGTCCGAATCGTGCCTTACATCCCGATGCTTAAAGAGTCGAACGTTCGTAAGGGTTTCGTCGAATGGGAACAGTACGACCGCCTCGCGGGTGAGTGCGCGCAAGTTGGCCTCTGGATGCGCGCCCTGGTGGAGGTGGGATCCACCTACGGCTGGCGTCACGCCGAGCTCGCATTTCTACGCGTCGGCCAGTTGAGTCTCATCGCCGGCTCAATTCGACTGGATCCCGGTACCACTAAGAATGATGAAGGTAGAGAAGTGGTCATGACCAAGCCGATACGCGAGCTGCTGATGCAATGCGTTCAAGGCAAGGGGCCTGATGATTACGTGTTCACCCGCGACGACGGCCGACCCGTCCGCGACTTCCGGGGCACTTGGGCTAAGGTCTGCTGCGCCGCCGGTCTCGGAGAGCTGGTCTGCCCGAAGTGCGAACAGGCGCCTGACGAGGGCCACTGCAATGCTTGTTCACGCAAATGGAAACGCAATGACCTCAAGTATGTCGGGTTGATCTTCCACGATCTCCGGAGGACGGCGGTGCGCAACATGGTGCGAGCCGGCGTGCCCGAGCGTGTCGCCATGACCATCAGCGGACACAAGACTCGGAGCGTGTTCGATCGCTACCACATCGTTTCCCGGTCCGACATCGCGGATGCGGCGCGGAGAGTTGAGGCGAGTCAGGAGCGCGACGCGGCGGCTCAGAAAAAATCCGACGCGGCCTGTTTCGGGCAGAACTCGGGCAGAGTTGCACCAAAAATGGGAAATGCTCGCTCAGCAGCTTTCCCCGCTTCCCTTCCTAACTAGCTTTTCTTCGTGTGGGTTGGACTGGTGCCGGGAGGGGGAGTTGAACCCCCAAGGGCCGAAGCCCGGCGGATTTTGAGTCCGCTGCGTCTGCCAGTTCCGCCATCCCGGCTTTCTCAACTTAAGTCTTTGGCAGGTAATGACCTAGTTGATGATGGGTGCTGCGACTTTCGAATGCGCCGATTCATCGGTGTCCGTTCTGGTGTCACTTGGCGCAGCCAGTGCAGCACCAGTATCGCATAGCCGCTGCACTGCCGCCAATTGGTGCTTAGGGGCCAAATGAGCATATCTAACCGTCATCTGGATAGTCTTGTGTCCCATTAGCTCCTGGACTGTTCGCAAGTCAACACCAGCCATCACCAGACGACTGGCGAATGTGTGGCGCAAGCAATGCCAGGTAAAGTCCTTTAAGCCCGCCGCTTTCACCGCGGGATCAAACCACTCCCGTGGGGAAACCAGCCTCTGTCCATACTTGTTTAGAAACACGAAGGGTTGGTCATTACAACACTTCCGAGCGCACTTAGCGCTGCCAAAGCCTCGTCGTTCAACGGGACGTGGCGGAGTTCGCCGTTCTTGCTCAGGGGAATGGTCAGAGTCCGACGATCAAAATCTATGCAATCCCATGCCAGACCGTATTGTTCACTCAGCCTGAGTCCGGTGTGTAGAGCGAGATCCAGCTGCGGCAGATGTTTAAGCCATTTCTCAAGCATGACCTTCCGCAATGCATCTTCTTCTTTGGCGGAAAGGAAGCGAATTCTGCCATTGTTCTCCTTCCTTTGACGAACCAATCGCGCGGGATTGAGCTTTACCTTCCCGTTTTGCATGGCAAGGCGGTACGCCAAAGAGAGCAGAGCGCGATATCTATTCAAGGTGGCGGGCTTTAGGGTCGATTTGGCCGACAGCCAACGCTCGATTTCTTGTGGAGACACCGATTCCGCCGGGCGATCGCTAAGCCAGTCCGTCAATTTTGCCATTCTGATCTTGTCATCACCGTAGCTACGTTTGTGCGCAGCAGAGTATTCGAGTGTGTCCTTGGCAAGCTCACTGAAAAGGACCTTCCGAGCACGCAATTTCTCCGGCAACTTCCGCCCCTCGAGAGCCTCGGTCTTGCGCTTCCGGTACAGATCAGTGGCCGCACTCTTGCGGCCCGCTTTCTCACGACGCTTCCGACCATCCGCGTCGAAATAGCAAATCCACCAGATTCCCGTTCCCGGAACTTTTGCTCGTAGGTGCATTTCAAACGTCGCTTTACTTTCTGGTCTTTCCGCAGTCTCTCAGGAAAGATTGTTTCAACCAGCGTTTGATTCATCTCCTTCCAAACGCGGCCTAACTTTCCTGGAGAGACCCTGAACTTCGAGACCGTTCCCATCGATAGGAACCCATCGGTCACGGAAGAGATGCCATCGATAGCGCACGTTTGTACGTGCGTTTTTTGGTATCGCGCTAAGCTCCCGTCCCGACGAACAAAATCTAAGATAATCGAACAGCGATCGGTCTCCAACCCCATTTGGTGTTGCGATGGCCGATCAACGAGCGTTCTTACGAGTTCGCGCAGTCCACGTTTATAGTCCGCAGTGAAATCAGCGTACTTCTTATCCCGCAAGAAAATAGGAAGAGGTGTTTCTTCCAGCAAAACTGGAAGAATGATTTGCCGCTTTCGGGCAGCCTCCATTGTGTATGCGGCATTTAGTTCTCGCCGGACCCAAGCGCTCCTCAGAGCTTGCCGGGACAGAGCGATCAAGACAAAATCAGCTCTTTCTAAACCCCTTTCTATAGATTCCCGCAGCGAATCACCAACCCGGACTCGCTCCTCGTCTAACCAGACTTCAACACCATAGCGCCGCAAGTCTGACGTAAGCCTGCGCAGAAGGGGCTTGTCAGGCGTCGCGTGGCAGATGAAGACTGTGGTTACTTTTGGCATGGTTCGTGTCCGCGCCGCTAGTGGGAGCGCGAGATGACCTCAGGCTTTACTGCACCGGATCAACCTTGCCCGCCCGGGGACCGGGCCAATTCCTCCAGCACCTTGCAGCGCTCGATTAAGGAAATGAACTCGCCCGAATCGCCCACCACGGCGAGATAAGGCGCGGTCAAACCTACGACCTTGCGAACTTTCTCCTCAGTGCTGGTACTCTGCGGAATTCGCTCGGTTAAAATTACGCCATCGAAGTCGCGCAGTAAGAGGTCTGCATCAATCCAAGCTCCGTACTCCTTGCTCGTGCCAACTTGCACCCAGAACTCATCGGGTCTCTCGGGTAGGAACGTAGGGTAATTGGCTTCTGCCGTCACATTGGGGAAGGTCGCTGCTCCCTTCCAACTATCTTTGAGAAGCAGAACGTACTCTTGGGCCACAACGGCCGCAAGGTCTTTATCCAGCATGCCGAAACCCTGAGTTGTGATTGGCTTCAACGGTGTAGGGGGTGTAGGGACAGGCAGAGGTTGCCACAGCTGATCTTTATAAGCCTTGGCAAAAATCCGCTCCAGCCAGGGGTAGCGTCGCGCTAGAGTCCAGCGGATATCCTCGATCGCGATCGTCCCTAGATATTGACGTGGACCGCCGCTGCCGCTCACAAACACGAAGCAGCGCACGCCACGCACCAGACGCAACATGACAGCGAAAATAAAAAGCCTTGAGATGAGCCAACTCTGACCGGTCCCGAGATCAATAATTGCGTACGAATGGGGCACCGGGCGCCCCTGCAACGCATTCTTGAGCGTCTGGCTGTAGCTGTCGTTGGCTAACCGCTGCGAATCCATGCTGCCGAACGAGGTGGCGTCAGAACTCAACTGAGCGCTTGGGGTCTTGGCCAGTTCGAGTTCGATCCCTGCAATAGAAATCTTCGAAAGCCTGCCTCCGACGGTGGACAGGAACCTAGCGATCGGTTTGCGAAATATAATTAACGCGACGAGCGCGAGAAAACCCCAGATGGCAGTGCCTCCGAAAGCCAGTATTGCTTCGGGCAAGTGCGAGGAAGGCGGATCCAGTCGGGAGATCTGGACCTCAGTCGGTCCCAGCATGATTCCGCCGATCAGCATGGCGGGGAATTATAGTCCAGAACCCGCTGGGCGCAAGCAGTGGATTGCGAACAACTGTTTTGCGAACGGCCTTTGCTCTAGGCCGCAGCGGGCAGCAACGGCCCCGAATGAGCCAGCTATTATCTTGCTCTTTAAGATCGCTAGGCATACCCTCTACGATTATGGGTAGACGCTGCGGTGCGTTCGGAGTGCCTCCTTTGGTTGGATGTCAGGGGCAGATAAGTTCGTCACACTGAACAAACACTAGCAGCGTCGGTCTTGCCTAATCGACCCTGCCGGGTGAGTGTGCCCCAGCTAGTGGTTCGATTCTCTAAACATCCCTGCTCGCTTTAGCCAGTCCACATCGAGCTGGCGACAATCTTCGACCGTTAATGTGGATGTCCACTTTGGTCGGCCCATGGCAGAATTCACCTTCGAGCGCTTCGACAAGGGGATCAATTCCCTGTGGGGCAGACATGAGTCCGGTCAAAAAGCCCAATTGCCCTGGATACGGCAGGGTTCGATTTCCCTCACGCTAATCCTATGTAACTAAATGAAAGCAAAAGCCATTACAATTAATATCGGAGCTGATGAGCCATATTGACTATTATAGCCATTATGGCTATAATAGCTTACAAGGTTGGTGAGAAGTGATAGCCACAGGATATCCAAAAGGTCGCGTTCTCATTGTAGATGCCAAGCCCTCGATCCTGGAGTCTTACAGCCGGTGTTTAACCGACGCAGGGTTCGAAGTGGCCGGAGCCTCAGAGACCGTCGAGGCGTTACGCCGCAATGAGACTGGCTTGTTCGACGTTATTTTCAGCGACCTTTTGATGCCGGAAACTGAGGGTTTGAAATTTCTTCGTCGCATTCAAGTGCAATCTCCGCACGTGCCCGTATTCGTCATGTTGGACGCGCAGGATAACAGAATCGCGGTGCAAGCCACCGAGGCGGGAGTAGTGCAATCCCTAGTTAAGCCCATTGAACCGAAAGTACTTAAGGAGTTAGCAGCTTACGGCGTTCGCCTCAACCGTACGCGCCAGAGTAAACAAAGCCACATGGTGCCTTTCCGCAACTCTCGCGGCGAGCGTACCGAGGCGGCTTCTGTTAGCGCGACAGAAGCGAAGAACGAGTTTGGCCGGGTCCTCGAAAGTGCTATTCAGGGCGGCTTGATGTTCATCACCAAGTACGAAGCTGCGAGAGCAGTTCTAATGTCTGTTGAAGAATTCTACGCTCTTTCGAGTGCCGCCGAGGTTAAGCTCAACACGCTGAGTAGTAAATTCGATGCGCTTCTTGCTCAAATGCAGACGTCAGAATCTCGCGCGGGCATGAAAGCCACATTCGACGCAACGCCTGAGCAGATGGGAAAGGCTGCTGTAGCAGCTCTGCGCACGCGTGACTGATGCAGCTCAAATCCCATCCATCTATGTAATAGCGGGAACCAATGGGGCTGGAAAGAGCAGCTTAGCGGGCGCAATGTTATTGCAACAAGGCGGCAACTATTTCAATCCCGACGAGGCAGCAAGCCAGATTTTATCTGCCAATCCGGGGATCACTCGATTGCAGGCGAATAGCGAAGCATGGTACGAGGGAAAACGACTCTTGGAACGCGCAGTCGCCGAACGACTCTACTTCGCCTTCGAGACTACGCTTGGAGGGAAAACCATCACCGGTATCATACACGAAGCGCTGTCGAGGGGACTCGAGGTACGCATGTTGTACGTGGGCTTGAGCAGTCCGGATCTCCACATCGCGCGCGTGCGTTCCAGAGTCACGAGAGGCGGGCATGATATTCCGGTGGCAAAGATCCTCGAGCGGTATAACAGAAGTCTCGTGAACCTGATCAAGCTTGTCCCGATGTTGACTGAACTCAAGGTGTACGACAACAGCAAAGAAGCCGATCCAAACACGGGCGCTGCTCCACAACCGGTACTGATCCTCCACTCGGAGCGCGGCAAGATCGTGAGCCGGTGCGAGTTGAGCGATGTTCCGCAGTGGGCCAAGCCAATCGTTGCGGCAGCGATGTAGCATTCGCATGTGAGTTAGTGAAGGTGTGGTTCAACGAACAAAGCTGTCCGCCAAACAAAATCCATGAGTCCCCAGTCGTAACCCACAAACTTCACTGAGCGCCAAAGGTTCGGAATCGCTGGATTTTCTTTAGAAATTCTTGAAGATAACGTTCTTTCACGTTGGGGATTCTGTCGCAAAAAAGGCGAGCCTTCGTTCCGAAGCTCTTCCTGAACACCTTGTTAGAATGAAAATAGTGATGAAGAAAGTTTGCCACCAGACTGATACCGCGCGGAGAGACAGAGCGTGAACAGTTTTACGCAGAACGAGCTTGCCTCGCGTCTTGGGCTGTTGGACGATGACATGAAGAGCCAGGGTATTCCTTTACGGTTTCGGCCACTGGAATGCTTCAAAAGACTGTACGGCCCAATACCCGACGGCGATCTACGCACTAGCTTGTTCGACTCAATAGCCTCATGGTTCGTAGATCGCTATGGTAAGCGCGCTACGTGGGACCAAGTCTTAGGGCGTATTCCTGTATTCATTAGAGGCGAGCTGTACTTTGTTCAGGTCCCGTTTGTAAGCGAACAGACAATTGTCACGCTTACGGACCGAATCGATGACCTCCCGATTGAAGTCGCAAAGAGCTTTACGAATGACGAATTCCACGAACTTGCGCCTAAAGTAACTGCAGCGACGGAGGCATTGCAAAAGCTTTACACCCTGCATGTGGACGATCACATCTTGGACGACGCACAACGGGAACTGGCTTGGCGGGCGTTTTTTGATCTTGAGCATGCTACGGTGTCTCTCAAGGAAACTGGCGACACACAGAATGCGATCTTCCACAGCCATGCCGCTGCGGAGAAGTTTATGAAAATCGCGCTGATGAGAGCAGGCGTAGGGGAAGATCCAAAACGTCTAGGGCATGATCTACCCAAGATCTTTAAGCGACTGGTGCAGACGCAGCGAAGATTTGACTGGTTAGAATGCTCCGTCCAAGCTCTTCAGGACTCTGCACCTAGCATGGAGATTCGATATTCTGGCGTAGGGCGAACGGTGCAGGAAGCCGTTACGGCATATAACGCCGCGCTGCACGTCTGTGAAGCTTTGGCTGGAGTCTGGATGTTCGACGCTGCAAGAGGATCGTCCGAAGCCAGGTTCGTGATCGGGCGATTCTACATTGATTCTGGACACAGGACCTATCACTGCGAGAACTTCCCGGATTCCGATACCGCTTGCCTTACCCTGTTTATGCGCGCTCCTAGTCGTACCTTGTTCATGGCGGAAACGGTCGTGAAGAACTTGTACAGCAGCTTTTACCTCGAGGTGACACTAGCGCACGAGATCAGAACCCTCCAGGAACGGTTCGATTTCCATGTGAGGAACAAGGGCCGGGAGGTCACGCATGAGGAGATTGGTCTGAAAATGGCATCGGGACCAGAAGGTACCTATGCGACAGCAGTCGATACGGTAGAGATCGAATCGCGGCCTAGCAAGCGGAGGCGTGACTAGGGTGCAGCGGAGCATTTACCCCATTCGCACGATTGGCAAGGTCTTGCGCAACTGGTGAGCGTTTCGGACAAAAGCTGAAGCACGTCACGACGATTCGATTATTATTCGATCCCAGTAGGGTCGCGGAGAAGGGGCGGTACGCATAGACGTGCAGGCTGGCGCTTACAACCTAACGCCTTCGGCTTCGCAATATTCGTCTCAGCCGCGTGTTGAGTCCCGATTCCTATTGGGAATTTTCCGGGAACATGTCCATCGTAGACACGTCTGTGTTCTTATCATTTGTAACCAACATCAATGATTCCCTCTTTATGTCTTTGAGGAGTTGTTGGAGCTCACCTGCTCTCGGAAACCTTGTGCAGGCTTCGTTAACAATTCGAATCAGCCTTGCGAGAAATCTCTCTTTTTCCGGCCGGATATGGGTACCTCGCCGCGCCCACGAAAGTCCCTGGCTTCCGAGGACGTGGTATGGGTATGAGTCCGCGACGCCCGATCTGCCTATAAGATCCTCAAGCAACAGGGTCGCCTCTTCGACAAGAGCAGGAGCTTCAATCGAAACCGGATGATCAAGTGCCTTCTTAAACAGGAGGTATCCCCACTCCGTCTGAACGAAAGGATCGTCAGGTGCCAGTCCACGTGCTTGATTGAGAAAGTTCTCGGCCAAAGGTGCATCGCCGAACTCAACTTCAAGGCTTCCCCTCTGGAGCCAATAATGATAGTCCCAAGACAACAAGGACTCGAGGCTTCCATAAAGGTTGCGCGCAGCCTCGGGGTAAATGGAGCGGGCTAAAAAATCGTGGTTCAGCAACGTTCTTAACATTCTCCACGGCCTTGCAGAACGTCTCATACTTGGGCCGACTTTGGTTGCAACTGCGAAGGTCAGACCTTCCAGAACGTCCCGGAGTTCACCAGTCCTCTTGAGCTCATCTAACAAGAGATCGGCAATGACGCGATGTCTAGCACGGACAGAATTGTCATCTTCCAGCTGCGTAATAACATGGCGGCGAATTAATTGATCGAGCACGTTCAGGGAAGCGTTAGTCTGATCCCCCGATGCAACCAGAATCTCTTCTTTTGTAAGTTTGAACCTGAAGGCTGAAGCAACTGCCACGAGAGCGTATACTTGCCGTCCCTCCACCGGAAGATCGCCCAACTCTTCCACCGCTTTCTCCTTAAACGGAGCACCTGAGGTGGCCTGAATCATCGCCACCAGCAGTTGCCTACCTGCCTGACTCCTAAACATTATCTCCTGCTCTGAACGTGACTTGCCTTTGAGAACTCCGAGTCGATTCTCTCGATCAAGCACGTCCAGCAGCTTTCCTATATCCGCGTCCGTCAGATGCGGTATTACGATCTCGTAGTACGGTAAACCCTTCAGGAGTGTGGCATCGAGCGCTCGATCTACTTTTCCGGAGCGAATACCCAATAATATGAAATGCCCAGCCCTGGCCGATGAGATTTCCCGGACAAGGTGGCTCAGCTCCGCACCGAACAGGTCGGCATCGTC
>WNFF01000390.1_pt1 | contig 34783 bp, 44 predicted proteins | sample 5400441 | NCBI WGS metagenome assembly WNFF01 (sample SAMN13153345, study PRJNA577476) | soil metagenome | isolation source: 120 cm saprolite under Douglas fir tree site 2 hole 3 replicate 1 | place: USA:California | collected 2015-04-18
TCCGGCGTGACGGGCAGGCCCGGGCGAGCGATGCCGCCGCCCACCTGGAGGGCGCGGATCAGGACGTCCTGGCTCCCCGCTTCCGCCGGCGGCTTGCGGGCCACGAAGAGCTGCTGCAGCGCATGGCGCACCCGCTCTCCATCGGCTCCGCCCACCTGCGCGGCCACCTGATCCAGCAGTTCGGGCAGGGGCCCCGGAGGCGGCGCCTGCCCGACCCCGAGCACCGCGAGCGCGGCGGGGAAGTCCAGCGCGCGGAGCTGGTCGACCAACCCCTCACCCTGGATCCGGTCGACCGCGGCATTCCAGAGACCGTCAAATCCCTTCATCACGCCTTACTGTGTCAGGGGCGGTCGGGAGGCCGCTCCTCGGTCGCGTCCACCCGGTCCGAGTAGAAGGCCAGATATCCCTTGATGGGCGCCATCTCGTCGTACGGCGTCTCGTAGCTCCACACCGCGTTCTCCACGGTGCGCGGCCCGCTGCGGATGCTCCAGTAGGCCGCGTCGCCCTTGTAGGGGCAGTGGGTCACGAGGTCGGTGCGGACCAGGCGCGTCATGTCCACATCTTCTCGCGGAATGTACGGCTGATCCGGCGTCCCCGGCGCGCGCATGACGAGCGCGCGGGTCGTATCGGCGACGATCGCCCCGCCCAGCCGGACGATGACCCGGTTCGGGTTGGGCGCGATGGTGATCCCCGCGGCGGCGGCGGATCGGCCGGCCATCAGCCGACCAACCGCACCAGCTCGTCGGGCTGGCTGAGCATCGGATAGTGCCCGGTGTCCATCTCCGCGTAGCTCGCCTTCAGGCGCTCGGCCGTGCGGCGCTGGTGCGGCTCGGGCGGATTCTTGGCGCGCCGGCACCGGATCACCGACGCGGGCCACTTGCGATCCCAGAAATCCGTCAGCTCCATGGGAGCCTCGAGCGCCGCGATCGGATGCGGCGTGTAGCGCGCCAGCGCCCACGCGCGGGTGGCCGGCTCGAGATCCGCGAACATGCGACTCTCGGCGTCGGCGCGCGCCGGCGCGATCGTCACCGCGGTCACGTCGCCGGCGGGGCGGCTGACGATGTCGCCCACCTTCTCGCCCGGCAGCAGGGCGAGGGCGTCCACGAAGACCAGGCGGGCGAGGCGGTCGGCGGCCAGCTCGGCCACCTTGCAGATGACCATGCCGCCCGCGCTCGTGCCGACCAGCACGACGTCGCGCAGGTCTTCGTAGTGGAGTAGCCGGGCCACCTCCCGGGCGTGAGTCCCGACGGTGATGCCGGGCCGGACCTGGTCGGCCCGCTCGGCGCAGCCGTCGAGCGTGGGCGCGTAGACCGCGTGGCCGGCCGCGCGCAGGCGCTCGGCCACCGGCTTCCAGATCCAGCCGCCCTGGTAGGCTCCGTGAACCAGCACGTAGGTCGCCATCGCGCTATCCCTTCCCGCCGACCTTCACGCCGGCGAGCTGCTCGTAGACCTTCACGACCGCGGAGCCGTCCTCCTTGTTGAGGCCGGCCGCCCGCGCCATCTGGTAGACCTGCTGGGTCACGTTGGCCAGGAGCACCGGCACGCCGAGCTGCTTGGCGAACGCGGTCTCCAGCTCCTGGTCCTTGAACGAGATATCGATGGTCCCGCCCGGTGAGAAATCCCGCTTGAGGATCCGCGGCACGCGCATCTCGAACGCGAAGCTATTGCCCGTGCTCACCCGCACCACGTCGTAGATCGCCTGCGGGTCGAGCCCCGCCTTCACCCCGAGCACGAGCGCCTCGGCCACCGCGATCGTGTTGACCTGGACCAGCATGTTGTTCACGAGCTTCATGGCGAGCCCCTGCCCGAGCCCGCCCATGTGGAACACGTTGGCGCCCATCGCGCGGAAGAGGTCCTGGCAGGCCGCCACCGTCTGAGCATCGCCGCCCACGATGATGGACAGCTCGCCCGACGCGGCCCGCTCGGTGCCCCCGCTCACCGGCGCGTCCACCATCGCGATGCCGCGGGCCGCGAGCTGCTCCGCGAGCCGGCGCGCCGCGAACGGATCGATGGTGCTCATGCAGGCCACGATGTGCCCGGCCCGCGCCATGTGGATGATGCCGCGCTCGCCCGCGATGACCGCCTCGGCCTGCGCGGTGGTCTCCACCATGCAGATCGTCCGATCGGTCTTGGCCGCCACGTCCGCGGGCGAGGGCGCCAGGGTGGCGCCGCGCGTGCGCCACCGCTCGGCCTTCACGGGATCGATGTCGTGCACCACCAGGGAGAAGCCGCGCTTGAGGAGGTTGAGCGCCATCGGATCGCCCATGGCCCCGAGACCGATGAATCCGACTATGCCGGGCATTGTGCGGGGACCTCCTTGGGTGAGCGGATCGGACGTCACCGGGACTATACCCCGGACGATCCGCGACGGCGAGCGGAGGCCCGGCGCGGTGTCTACACCCAGCCGCCGTCCACGACGTAGCTCTGGTTGGTGCAGGCGCCGCTGTCGTCGGCGGCCAGGAAGAGGACCACGCGCGCGACGTCCTCGGGCAAGAGCTTCCGCTTGAGACATTGCCGGCGGAGCAGCTCCTGCTCGCCCTCCGGCGTGAGCCACCGCGCGATCTGCCGCTCGGTCATGATCCACCCGGGCACGACGGAATTGACCCGGATGTTCCGGGGCCCGAGGTCCCGGGCAAGCGCCCGGGTCAGCCCGACGACGGCTGACTTGGCGCTCAGGTAGGCCGGCATGCCCCCCTGCCCCACCATCCACGACGTCGAGCCGAGATTGACGATCGAGCCCCCGCCGGCCTCCGCCATCGCGGGCACCACGGCCTGGGCCGAGAAGAACTGGTGGCGCAGGTTCAGCGCGAAGCGATCGTCCCAGTACTCGGGCGTGACGGCCTCGATGGTGTGCCGCTCGTCGTGGGCCGCGTTGTTGACCAGCACGCGAATCGCCCCGAGGCGCGTCTGCGCCTCCGTGACCGCCGCGCGCAGCGCCGCGATGTCGCGCAGGTCGCACGGGATGAACACCGGCGCGGGCAGGCCGCGGGCCCGGATCGTCTCGACGAGCGCCGTCGAGGCCTCGCGCTGGATATCCACGAACGCCACGCGGGCTCGCTGGGCGCACAGGTGCTCGACGATGGAGGCGCCGATGCCGCTCCCGCCCCCCGTCACGAACACGACGCGATCCTCGAGGCTGGGGTACGTCGCGGACCGGATCATGCGAACAGGGGAGGCCGCCGCGCCTACGCGGGCGCCTTCGGCATGATGAGCCAGAGGACGATGTAGGCCAGGATCCCGGGGAACGCGACCGACGCGCACGAGACCACCACGTACAGGATGCGGACCACGGTCGGATCCCAGCCGAGCCACTCCGCGATGCCGCCGCAAACCCCGGCGATCATCTTGTGCTTGCGCGAGCGCTGGAGCGGCACCGCGAGTCTTCTACTTGAGGGGCGTGCCGCCGGTGATCATCTAGCCGCCTCCGCCACGATGCTCCCCGTCATCGCCCGTGGTCACGAGGTGCGCCCGTCGCTCCTCCAGGAGCACGACGAGCCGGTCGAGGACGCCGCGGAGCTCGTCTCGCTCGGCACGGAGCCGCCCCACCTCCGCCTCCAGCTCCAGGAGCTGGCGCTCGGATCCCGGGTCGGCGATGATGCCGGGCACTTCCTGCGCCTCGTTCGGCGGCACGCGCCGAGTCGACAGCACGACGCCCAGGATGCCCGCGAGGAAAAGACCGACCGCCAGCCCGAAGAGCCAGACCCCCGGATCGTAGAGCATGACGGTCAGTGTACGGATTCTTCGCGAGAGGTCAAAGAACTGCGGGAGGCTTGACCACGCGGCGGCCAGGGCGCAGGATCGGGCCCAGCCGCGAACCCTGCCCCAGCCGCGAACCCTATCAAGGAGGGAACGAGTGATGCGCCGGCTCAATGCGGTGTTGGTTGCGCTCGCTGCCGTCGTGCTCCTGGCCCCGGGCGAAGGTGGCGCCCAGGACGGCGTGGTCAAGATCGGGGTGCTGGACGACATGTCCGGCCCCTATTCGGACAACACCGGTCCCGGCGACGTGCTGGCGGTGCGGATGGCGGTGGCGGATTTCGGTGGTTCCGTGCTCGGCAAGCCGATCGAGGTGATCTCGGCCGACATGCAGAACAAGGTCGACGTCGGCGTCGGGATCGCGCGGCGCTGGTACGAGCAGGAGCAGGTCGACATGATCATCGGCATCCCGCACTCGGCGATCGCCCTCGGGGTGGTGAAGCTCGCCGAGCAGACGAACCGGCTCGTGATGCCGACCGCGGCGGCCACCGCGGAGCTGACCGGCAAGTCGTGCTCGGCGCACAGCGTGCACTGGGTCTACGACACCTACGGCCAGGGCAAGACCATCGCCAACGCGATCGTGAAGCAGGGCGGTGATACCTGGTTCTTCATCACCGTCGACTATGCCTTCGGCCACGCGCTGGAGCAGAACGCGACCGAGTTCGTCAAGGCGGCGGGCGGCAAGGTGCTGGGCTCCGCCCGGCATCCGCTGAACAACGCCGATTTCTCGTCCTACCTGCTGCAGGCGCAGGGCTCGAAGGCGAAGGTGGTCGTGATGGCGAATGGGGGCGCCGACATCACCAACGCGATCAAGCAGGCCAATGAGTTCGGTCTCGAGCGGGGCGGGCAGCGGCTGGCCGCGCTCCTGATCCAGTATCCCGAAGTGCGCGCCCTCGGCCTCCGGACCGCGCAGGGGTTGTTGATGGCCAGCTCCTTCTACTGGGACATGAGCCCGGAGGCGCGCGCCTTCACCGACCGGTTCGCGGCGGCGAAGGGCATGCCGCCGACCATGATCCAGGCCGGCACCTACGGCGCCACCGTGCACTACCTGAAGGCGGTCAAGGCGGCCGGCACCGACGAGGCGAAGGCGGTCATGGCGAAGATGAAGGAGATGCCGATCAACGACTTCATGACCAGGAACGGCCGCATCCGGGAGGACGGGCGGGTGATCCGCGACATGTACCTGATGCAGGCCAAGACGCCAGACGAGTCGAAGAGCGAATGGGACCTGGCCAAGATCATCGCGACGATTCCGGGGGAGCAGGCGTTCCGCCCGCTCGCCGAGGGCGGCTGCCCGCTCGTGAAGAAATAGTGCGCCTCAAGAGGGCGACCCCTCCCCTTCGGGCGAAGGCCGGGTGCCCGGTAACCGTCAGCTTATCGCCGCTCTCGATCGAGGTTGGTCTAGCTCGGTCGGCTTCACCGGATGCGCGCTACCGGCCCCGCCCGTGGCCTTTTCCGTGCCCCCTCACCCGATCGTCGTCCCGGTCGTCATCCTTCCAGCCCCGCTTATCGGCCCACTCCGGGCCCCAATCCTCCCGCCAGCGCGGCGCATGCTTGCGCTCCCACTTATTCCAGTGGCCGGGCGGGACGTGGTAGTACTGCACCGGCACCATCAGGACGGGACGGGGCACGAACTGCGGACCAACGACCACCCATGGGCCGTTGTGCCCCCTGCTGACGTGCCAGCCCCCGTTGGCGAACGCCCAGTACTGCCCGCCGTAAAGGAAGAGATTGACGGGAGCGGCCGGGGCTGGCACGTACCTCACCTCGGGGATCTGGGGCACGATGACGAGATGGGGTGGCGCGGGAAGATGGATGCCGATGTCCACGTGCACCTGGGCGTGGGCAGGTGCGACGAGCACGAACGCAAGCAGCGCGACGATCAAAGCGTACATGAGTGGCCCTCCTGTCGCCTATTTTCGCGCACGACACCATTTTAATTAGCCCTCGATTTTGCGGGCCGCCCGGCGACGGATGATCCTACGAGGGCTCGCGGGCTCGCCGCAGCGGCGGTCCTCCTGTAGGAAGGCGTCGAGGGCGGTAAGTAGGTGACCAAACATCTCGAACCCCTCACAGGAGGAGACTTGGAGCGATGAAGACAACCGTAGGGCTGCTGGGCGCTCTCTTGGTCGCAGGATGCGCGACAGGAGGCAGGTTGCCAGCCGTCGTGCTTCGGTAGGTACTACCTGCCCGCCGGGAACAATCTACTCGCGCCGGAGCGACAGCGAACGCCGCTCACGCATCGCATGTCGGCCACTCCGCCGACCACACGTCGTAGCACCTGCGATGGAGCCGGATTGTCCCGCCGCCGGGCAAGTCGCACTCGACTTCCACGTCGTTGGCCACGATGGGCTGCTCGCACGCCACGCAGATCCCGCCGGTTCCGGGGCCGTACCACGTCATGCGGCAGTTCTGTTTCGGGAGATCACCCGCGAGGATCTTGCGGCGGATCCACTGCAACAGGTCATCTGACTGAGTCATGCATTTGCTCCTCTTCGTTTGGCTGACCGTTGTCGGGATCGACAAAGGAGCATAGCGCCATCCTGCGCCGGCTTGTAACCCCCCCCTCTACTCGATCACCTGATCTGCCCGCAGCAGGAGCGACCGCGGGATCTTCAGGCCGAGGGCCTTGGCGGTCTTGAGATTGATGACCAGCTCGTACTTGGTCGGTTGCTCGATGGGCAAGTCCGCCGGCTTAGCGCCCTTGAGGATCTTGTCAACGAACACCGCGGCACGCTGGAACAGATCTGGGTAGTCCGCGCCGTAACTCATGAGTCCACCAGCCTCGGGATACTCCTTCGACCCGCCGACACTGGGCAGGCGGTGTGTGAGGGCAAGATCACTGAGCAGTTGGTAACTGGCAAAAAAAGCCGAGCTCTGCACCACGATGACCGCTCCGGCGCCGTCGCGCTTTATGGCCACGAACGCGGCATCGTAGTCTCTGGGATCGGGACGCACGGCGACACTTTGCAGACCGATTCCCAGTGATCGAGCCGCAACCTCCGTGTCCCGTACATTGAGCGCCGACCCGCGAGCGGCACGATCCCAGAGGGCGGCCACTCGGGACACCTGTGGGATCAGCTCTTTGAGCAGTCCGATTCGCTTCGCGGACAACTCGCTGGATATCGATGTCACACCCGTGACATTTCCGCCCGGTCGCGCCAAGGTCGCCGCGAGTCCAAGCTCGACCGGATCAGGACCGTTCGCGGTCACGATGGGAATGGAGCTTGTCACCTGCTTGGCCGCGAGCGCTGCCGGGTTGCCCGCTGTCACGAATATGTCAACCTTGGCTGCAACAAGTTCGGTGGCCAAGCCCTGGAGTCGGCTCACCTGTCCGTTCCCCCATCGCGGTTCAAAGACGACATTCTGCCGCCTACCCGCCAAACCCTCCTCGCCTGCTGCCCCTCGGCGGCGAACGGCGCGGCGAGGAGGCCACCCGCGATCATCCCGAGGAACGTTCGCCGCTCCATCGCTGGCCTCATCCGTGGCGGAGTCTAACAGAGGCACCGCCGAAGCGCCGCCGAGAAGAATTCGGGGCGACAAGGACACCCGGTTGACCTTCGCCGTAAGATTAGAAGTGTGGGCCCATCGACACGCCCCTGCTCCGCCCCTCGCTGTCCATCCCCGGCTTCGCGGAGACGACCACCGCGATGATCCCGATGCGGCGGCTTGGGCAGCCGGCGGGGATGGCGGCCTGCGTGATGTTCCTCGCCTCCGACCTGGCCTCCTACGTGACCGGCGCGGCCCTGGTGGCCGACGGCGGGCTCACCGCCCAGACCGGGCTGTCCACGAGGATCCCGCTGCCGTGAGGCGCGGAGGGCCGGCGGCGTGATCATCGGTGTGCCGCGCGAGATCAAGTCCGGCGAGCAGCGCTTGGCGCTGACGCCGCCCGGCGCCCGCGCCCTGGTCGAGGGGGGGCACCGCGTGGTGGTCGAGCGCGGCGCCGGCCTCGGCAGCAGCATCCGCGACGAGGAGTACACGCGCGAGGGGGCGACGCTCGCGTCGGTCGATGAGGTGTGGAAGCAGGCCGGGCTGATCCTCAAGGTGAAGGAGCCACTGCCGGAGGAGTACCCCCGGATGCGCCCGGGCCAGATCCTCTTCACCTACCTGCACCTGGCGCCGGCGCCCGAGCTGGCGCGGGCCCTCCAGGCCGCCCAGGTCATCGCGATCGCCTACGAGACGGTGCAGCGCCCCGACGGCACGCTGCCCCTGCTGGCGCCGATGAGCGAGGTGGCCGGACGCCTGTCGGTACAGGAGGGCGCGTTCTTCCTCACCAAAGCGCGCGGCGGTCGCGGCATCCTGCTGGCCGGGGTCCCCGGCGTGCCGCCCGGCAATATCGTGGTGCTGGGCGCGGGCACCGTCGGCGTCAACGCCGCGCGCATCGCCCTGGGCCTGGGCGCCGACGTCTCGATCCTCGACATCAATCTCGATCGCCTGCGCGCGGTGGACGATCTCTTCCACGGCCGCGTCATCACGCTCGTATCCAACAGCTTCAACATCAGCCAGGTGCTGCGCCGGGCCGACCTCCTGGTCGGCGCCGTGCTCGTCACCGGCGCCCGGGCCCCGGTGCTGGTCACCAAGGAGATGGTGGCCTCCATGAAGGAGGGCTCGGTGATCGTGGACGTGGCGGTGGACCAGGGCGGCACCGTGGAGACGATCCGTCCGACCACCCTGCTCGACCCGACCTATCTCGTCTCGGGGGTCGTCCACTACGGCGTGGCCAACATGCCGGCGCTCGTGCCGCGCACGTCCACCTTCGCGCTGACCAACGCGACACTGCCCTACGTGCTCGAGCTGGCCGGCAAGGGCCTGGCCGCGGCCGTCCGCGACAACGCGCCGCTCGCGAAGGGCGTCAATATCTGGCGCGGGCGGATCGCGCACCCGGCGGTGGCGGAAGCGCTCGGGGAGCCGGCGACGGAGCTTCAGACCCTACTCGAGAGGAGCTGACCCCGCTGAGCGCGATGACCACCAGGAACTCGCTCAAGCCTAAGCCGACCAGCTGGGTCACGCCACCGCTGGTGGGGGCGTCGTCAGGGCTTGCGCATCGGCGATGAGACCCGCGGGAGAGCCTAGCAGAGCCCAGGCCGAAGGCGTCTCGAATATGTCCGCCTGACCTGCGGCGAACGGGCTATTCCTGAGCTCGCGTTTGCCGCTCCGGGAAGTCGTCCTGCATGGCGAGGCTGTTGGCCGGCGTGAGCTCCAGAGCCTTTATCTCACTCGGCTTGAGCTCGACCCGGAGACGCCAGATGGGCTGGCCGGCCACGCGATCGATGAGCTTGTACGGACCCGGGACGACATCCGGGAACTTGAAGTTCCCCTCCTCGTCGGTCCTCAGGTGGTAACGCTCTTTCTGAGTCGGGCTCTCCGGAACCTGAGTCGGGCTCTCCGGAACCAGGAAGAGCTGCAAGCGAGCCATCGGCTTGGGCGCCTGCCCCGCTTCGGCAAAGATGGCTCGGCCTTCGAGGCTGGCATTGCCGGCCTGCCGCTCCTCGCCGGATCGGCTCGAGGCTGGCGTGCCGAGACTCGTGGACGGCAGCGCGCCAGCCCTGATGAGCCATTGCCGGGCCGCCGCGACCTCGGGAGCGGTCTGGGGCCCGTACTGCACCACCCATCTGAATTCCCGAACCGCGTCGTCCCGGCGATCGAGGTGCGAGCTGGCCACACCGAGCCCGTAGTGGAGGCCCACCTTGCCCGGCGCGTCGGCGAGCGCCTGCCGGTACAGCTCGAGGGCATCCGTGTAGCGACCTCCGGCGAGCGCGCGGGCGGCCATTGCCGCGGGATCCTCGGGCGCCGACGATTGCACCGGCCGCGACGGAGACTGACACCCGGCCAGGAGCGCGAGAAGGCCGATCAACACGTACGCCTTGGGAGGCGTCATGAAGATCCCGAGACCTCCTTGTAGGTGCCGGGCTGGACGGTGAAGCCCTGCGGCATCTGGCCGCCCGGGTTGGTCGCGTAGCCGCAGTTGTAGACGATGCTCGAATTGCCGCCCGTGTACGTGTCGATGGTCGTCGACGAGATATCCCGGATGTTCTGGCTCATCACCGCGCCCTCGATCAGGCCGGTGCCGGTGCCCATGTAGATCAAGTCGTTCACCGCGTAGACCATCCCCCGCGCGTGGAAGTCGCCGCTGATTGACAGCGTACCCGCGACGATGATCATGCCGCGGAAGATCCCGCTCGGGTCGGCCGGCGAATTACCGTGGATAGACACGCTGGCCAAGTCCGAAGTGGCAGTGGTGTTCGCCCCGTTCACGTCGACATTCAGACCGCTCACCGTGTCAACGAAGATGATGCCGTTCGGCAGCTGGTTGCCCGCGTTGAAGGTCAAGCTGCTAACACCGGCGCCCGAATAGTAGGTCCCGGCGGCCTTCGCCATGGCTTTGAGGCTGTTCAGGTCCTGGTTCTTGAGGATGAACGGGGCGAACGCGGAAGTGGGCACGTTCTGCTTCACGTCGGTGATGCCGCTCGCCGCCGACTGGTTCTTAGTATTATTCCCATCGGCGCCGTAGACGTCCCCCGAGCCCCCGACGGCCGTGAGCCCTACGCTCCACGTGCCGTCCTTGGCACCGCAGCTCTGATCAGGACGCGAGTCGATGTTCGTGTTACCGGTGATGTTGATCTGGCCCTGCACCGTCAGGGAGGCCGGCGGGGGGTTCCCGCTGAAGATAAACTGGGAGACCGTTGCCTGGATCTTCTGACGCGCCGCCTTGGGCGTGTTCGTCGGGACCCAGCCCACCGTGGTGACGTTCCTCTCGTTCAGGTTGGTTCCCGGGGTGACCGTCACGCGCGCCACGCCGATCTGCGTCCCGCTGCTGTTCGAGATCGGGATGTCGGTGCTGCCGTCGTAAGGGGAGGGCACCGTCCCCGGCAGCGGGCTGGGCAGGCCGTTGGCGTCGGTCGGGTTATTGAGCGCCCAGATGGCCTGCTCCAGGCCGGATTCGGCGACGGCGCGGGCCTGGGCCACCATCTTCTGGTTGGTGGCGATCAGGGGCTCGGAGGTGGCCAGCAAGGCAAACGAGATGACCAGGGTCGAGAGGATGAGGAGCGCCAGCAGCGACATCGGGAGAGCGATGCCCCGCTGATCTCGCAACATCCCGACGTTCAGGTGGAGGCCGCGCATGTGTATCTCCTTGTCCTACGGAATGTTTCTCAGCCGCACCAGGGATTCCATGGTGGCGTGCTGATTGGCCGGCGAGCCGGCCCCTGCGTAATCCTCGGTCCCGGTGACCAACTGGAGCCGGACGAGCTTGACGCTCGCGGGCACCGTGGTCGTCGTGCCGGTATTGGTCGCGCCGTTCCAGGCCGAGTAGTAGTTCATCGTCAGCGTCTGCACGCCTCCGATGAGCGGAGTCGTGTTACGACAGAGCGTCGCCCCTCCACTGACGGTGCAGGACGTCCCCGAGAGCCAGTAACGGACTGGGACGATATCGGCGGCGAGGCAGGGCGTCGTCGGGGTCGGGTAGGGATTCTGGCAGGTCATAAAAGTCAGATCCGTAGGGCCGCCGAGCGTTGTGACGGAATCGGCCGAACGGAGGTCGCGAACCATCAGTTCAAGCGCGGCGCGGTTGTTCTGCTGCACCTCGACCCGGTGGGAGCCGAAGAGATACGCCTGCTGGCCCTGCATCTGGATCAGCACCACCCCGGCCAGGATCATGCCGAGGACCGTAGCCACCACGAGCAGTTCGCTCAGGGTGAACCCTCTTTGATCCCTGAGTACGGCGCGAAGCTGACTCATCGCTGGGCGATCTCCATGTTGACGGCCACGGAGCGTGAGCCGGAGACCGCGCTCGTCCCCGTGGCACTCATTGGCCGGTAGGTCACCGTCACCGTGACCCTGCGGAGCCCATAAGTGCCGGTGATCGCCCCGGTAACGCCACAGACCGTGGTGGAGGCGACAGAATCCGTTATGCGAACCTGGCGAGTGTAGGCCGCGTAGGGCGCGGCGATCGCATTCTCGTCGGCAAACATGGTGGTGCCGCCCGAAGTCGGAGCCGCCGTCGAAGATGCGGAGACGCCAAGGGTGTCCACCGTTGCCGGGCACGTGGCCAACCACTGCGCGTTCCGGACCTGCTCGAGACGCTGGTTGGCGAGGAAGGTTGCCGTGGAGGTCTGGCTACCGTCCTGGATCGCGTAGGTGGAGAGCGGAATGGCCGACAGCAGAGCCAGGAGCCCGATCGTGATGATCGGCAGCGCGACCAGCACTTCGGCCAGCGTCATGCCGCGCTGATTGGAGACCAGTCGTCGCATCTGAGGGCTCCTCGTCACGGGATCGTGATCCGGCCAGAGGCCGCCACCGACACGGTCAGAGTGGCGTTGGTCTGGGTATTGGTTAGGGTATAGACGGCCACCGGCGAGGCGGACCCGATGTAATTGAAGACGGGACTGGCACTGGCGGTCGCCGTGATGCCCGTAGGGAGCTTGATATTGCCCGCGGCGTCGGTCCCGGCTCCCACCCACGCCAGACCCGCGCAGGTGCTGAGCGCATACGTCATCTGGGTGGCGTTGGCGCCCGGCAGCTTGACGCACACGTTCCCGTTCTCCTTGATGGCGAGTTCGCGGGCCTGGTTGATCAGGGTCACGAGCTGCTGCGCGCCCGACTTCAGCGTGGCCGCCTGGTTGTAGCGGAGGAAAGACGGGACCGCCATCACGGCGAGGATGCCTATGACCGCGATGACGATGATCAGCTCGGCGAGGGTAAACCCTGCCGCCATGTCCGACCTGTCGACCCGATGGGCTCTGTTCCTCGTCACGATTGCCGGCCGCTCCTTAGCTGCTGTCGAAATGCTGCGCTGGTAGACAAGGGCAAGTTCAGTGCCAGCGCCAGGTCATTCGTAGCCGGGCCGCCGTCGACCGTTTTCGCTTGCGTTGGCAGCCACTTGCGACACGGGCTAAACAAGTGCCGGCCTACCTACCGCGCCCAGAGTGTCACGATTAGAGACAAAACGTGGCAGCGCTGACGGGCGGCCAGCCGCGCCCGCCGGGAGCGCGGTCAGCGGCCGACGCCGAGATAGGTGGCGGTGACCTGCTCGTCGGCGCGAAGCGACTCCGGCGTGCCTTCGAACACGATGGTCCCGTGGTCGATGACGTAGACGCGGTCGGCGAGCCCGAGCGCCATCTCCGCGTTCTGCTCGACCAGCAGCATGCTGACGCGCTCGCGCTTGAGCTCGCGCACCGTCCCCATGACCGCCTCCACCACGAGCGGCGCCAGCCCCTGCGACGGCTCGTCCAGCAGGAGCAGCTCCGGGCCGGTCAGCAGGGCGCGGGCGATGGCCAGCATCTGCTGCTCACCGCCCGAGAGGAACCGGCCCTTGCGGTCCAGGACCTCGCGGAGCTTCGGGAAGCGCTCGAGCACGCTCTCCATCGGCCAGCGGGAGCCGGGCCGGCGGGCGATCTCGAGATTTTCGCGCGCGGTGAGGTAGGAGAAGATGCCCCGCGTCTCGGGCACCAGCGCGATGCCGAGCTGGGAGATCGCATGCGGCGGGAGGCTCGCGATATTGCCTCCCTTGTAGGTGATCTCACCGCTTCGGGGCGGGGTGAGGCCGGTGATGGAGCGGAGCGTGGTGGTCTTGCCCGCGCCGTTACGCCCCAGGAGAGCCACGACCTCGCCTTCGCCGACCCGGAGCGAGAGGCCATGGAGGATGTGCCCGAGCCCGTAGTAGGTGTCGATGCCGCGGACCTCGAGGATCACGGCGCCGCGATGCCCCCCAGGTAGGCGCGGCGCACGTCGGCGTTCCGGCGGATCTCGTCCGGGGTGCCCTCCGCGATCACGCGGCCGAAGTGCATGACCGAGATGCGGTCCGACATGCTCATCACGACGTCGATCTTGTGCTCGATCAGGACGATCGTGTAGCGCCCCTTGAGCGCCTGCACCAGCGTCACCATCTTCCGCGTCTCGTCCGGCGACAGCCCCGCCGCCGGCTCGTCAAGCAGGAGCAGGCGCGGGGTCGCCGCCAGTGCGATGGCCAGCTCGAGCTGGCGCTGCTCGCCGTGGGAGATCGCGCGGGCGGGCAGGCCGGCCTTCTCGCCCAGCCCCACCTCGCCCAGCACGTCCAGGGCCCGGCGGCTGAGCTCTGGATAGCGGTCGGCCCGGCGCCACGCCAGTCCCCGCCAGGACGCCTGCCGGGCGAAAGCGGCCAGCCAGACATTGTCCAGGATGGAGAGCACGGGGAAGATGCTGGTGCGCTGGAACGAGCGCGCGATGCCCAGGTGGGCGATGCGGTGGGGCGGCGTCCCCGCGATGTCGCGCCCGGCGAAGATGATCCGGCCCGAGCTGGGCGCGTGCTGGCCGGTCAGCAGATTGAAGAACGTGGTCTTGCCCGCCCCGTTGGGCCCGATGACCGAATGCAGCGACCCCTCCTCGACCTCGAGCGTGACCTCGTTGACCGCGGTCAGGGCCCCGAAGGCCTTCGTGAGACGCTCGGTCCTAACGAGGGGCATCGATCCGCACGCGGGCGGGCGCCCGGCGCGCCGCGCGCCACGCCCAGAAGCGCGCCCACGCCTCGACCACTCCGCCCCGGAAGAACAGCACGACGATCACGAAGGCGACGCCGAGCAGGAGCGGCCAGCGCGCCCACATGGCGCTCACCGACTCCGACAGCCAGATGAAGACGAACGAGCCGATCACGGGCCCGTAGAGGGAGCCGGAGCCGCCGATGAGGGTGGCGAAGACCACGTTGCCGGAGAACACGAAGCCGATCGCCTCCAGCGGCACGATGCCGAACAGCATGGCGTAGAGCACGCCGGCCAGGCCCGAGAAGGCCCCGCCCACCACGAAGGCGACCAGCTTCATGCGCGGGACGTCGTAGCCGAGGGCCTCCGCCCGCAGCTCGTTCTCGCGGATGGCCTGCAGGATCTTGCCGAGCGGCGACTCGACGATGCGCTTCATGATCCAGAGCGAGACGAGGAAAAGCATCGCGACCGCCGCGTAGTAGGCGAGCGGCCCGTGGATGTCGAGCCCGAGGACGCTCGGGCGCGGGATGCCGGGCATGCCGTCCTCGCCCCCGGTCACCGTCGTCCACTGGTAGGCGGTGAAGAAGAACATCTGGTTCAACGCGAAGGTCAGCATGATGAAGTAGAGGCCGGAGCGCTGCACGCAAAGGTAGCCCACCACCGCGGCCGAGGCGGCCCCCACCACGACCCCGATGCCCAAGGCCAGGAAGATGTTGATGCCGTAGTACTTCAGCAGGTAGCCGGCCACGTACGCGGCCGATCCGAAGAAGGTGGCCTGGCCGAAGGAGAGCAGCCCGGTGTAGCCCATGAGCAGGTTCAGACCGAGGCCGAAGATCGCGAAGATCCAGATCTCGGTGGCGATGGCGTGGCGGACGAAGACCGGCAGCAAGATGACCGCGGCCAGGATGGCGAGCCAGGCTTTCTGGCTCTGGCTGATGCTCATCGGATGCCGAAGAGGCCTTGGGGGCGCACCAGCAGGATGGCGGCCATGACCGCGAAGATGACCGCCACCGAGGCCTCCGGCCAGAACAGCGCCACCAGGCTCTGGGCCACGCCCACGAGCAGCCCGGCCACGATGGAGCCCAGCAGGTTGCCGAGCCCGGCGAGCGCCACCACCACGAAGGCGATGCCGAGCATGTCCACCCCCATCCACGGATTCAGCCCGCGGATCGGCGCGGTCAGGGCCCCCGCGAGCCCGGCCATGGCGCAGCCCAGCGCGAAGGCGGCGGTGAAGAGGCGGTGGATGTCGATGCCGAGGAGCGACACCATCTCCTTGTCCTCGATGCCCGCGCGCATGATGGCCCCGTAGCGCGTCTTCTCGAGGAAGAGCCAGGCCCCGAGCACGAGCAGCCCGGCCGCCACCATCACGAAGAGGCGGTACTTCGGGTAGAACGTGATACCGAGGTCGACACCGCCCCGCAGCACGGGCGGCGGGAGCTGGCTCATGCCCACCGGGCTCCAGATGATGATGATGCCCTCGGTCACGATGAGCGACAGGCCGAACGTCAGCAGCAGCTGGTAGTCGTGGCCGGCCTTGTAGAGCGGCCGGATCCCGACGTACTCGATCAGGACGCCGAGGAGCCCCACGCCCAGCGGGGCCAGCAGCAACGCCAGCCAGAAATTCCCGACGACCTGGATCACGGTGTAGAGCGAATAGGCGCCGAGGGCGAAGAGGGCGCCGTGGGCGAAGTTCGGGATATTGAGCACGCCCGTGATGATGGACAGGCCAATGCCCATCAGCGCGTAGAGCATGCCGGTGGCCAGGCCGTTCAAGACCTGGCTCACCAGCAGCGAGATCTTCACGCTTCGAGCGCCGACGAGGCTAGAGCGCTCCGATGTCCTTGCAGGCGGCGTACTCCGCGGGCAGCGGCGTCGAGCCCGTCGCGATGATGTCGGCGAAGTCCATCGGCCCCTTCATCGCTTCCTTCTTCTTGCAGCGCATGAAGAAGTACGGGCGCAGTGTCTGATGGGTCTTCGGGTCGACGCGCATACGGCCCACCAGGTCGTCCACCTCGAGGCCCTCGCAGGCTCGGATGACGTCCGGCACCTCGGTGGACTTCGCCTTGTCCATCGCGTGGAGCAGCATCCGCGTCATCCCGTAGGCCGCGGCCGGAGCGTAGCCGGGAGGGCTGCCGAACTTGGCCTGGTAGCTCTTCACGAACTCGCGCGCCACCGGGGTGTCGGCGGTGTAGTAGAAGTTCGAGCCGACCCAGATGTTCTCGCGGATCTCGGGGGCGAGCTGGACGAGCTCCTCCACGCCCGAGGACCACGTCATGATGAGCGGGATCTTCGGAGTGAGCCCGAAGTTGAAGATCTCGCGCGCGCCGGTGACCGCGTCGAGGCCGAAGTTGATCATGACGACGACGTCCGGCTTGTTGCCCGCCGCCTTGGTCACGTAGTTGGAAAACTCGCGCTCGCCGAGCGGGTGCCGGTCGGCGCCCACGAACTCGATCCCGTGCGTCTTGCCCACTTCCTTGATGTACTTCTCCACCGACCACCCGAAGGCATAGTCGGCCACCAGGAGGTGCCAGCGCTTGGCCTTGGGATTGGCCTGCATGAAGGTGTCCACGACCGTCTTGGCCGCGGTGTACGGGCTCGCCGCCCACTGGAACGAATAGCGGTGGCAGCGCGCGCCCGAGATGTCCTCGGTGCCGCCGCTGAAGTAGTGGAAGACCTTCTTCCGCTTGGCCACCTCGGAGACGGCCAGCGCGACGCCCGAGGACCAGGGCCCGATGATGTACTTCACGCCGTCGGCGTCCACTGCCTCCTCGGCCCGGCGCGTGGCGCTGCCCGCCTTGGTCTCGTCGTCGCGGGTGATGTACTTGATGGTCTTGCCCTGGATCTTCATGCCGCGCTCGTCCAGCGCCAGCTTCATCCCACGATCGAGCACGGGGCCCACATCGGAGAACGCGCCGGTGAAGGACCAGAGGCCCAGCATGGGCACTTCCTTTGCCTGGGCCCGCAGCACGGCCGGAAAGCCGAGCCCCGCGGCCGCGGCGGCGGTGCCGCCCAGTTTCAGCACGTCCCGTCGAGTGAGTTCGCGCATGATCGATCCTCCGCGCTGGGGTGTGGGTCCGGTCCCGTTCCCGGGCTGGTCGCTGGAGGGAGAATCGGTCCGGGGCGGCTCGGTGTCAACCCCTCGCCGGGCGGAGCGCGCTAGGCCGACCGGGGCGGCGTGTGCTCGAACGGCAGCTTGGCGTAGCGCGCCTTCTCGACCTCGATCAAGAGCGCGACCCGTCCCTCCGGATTGCGGAACGGGAACGGCTGGCCGGTGTACTTCCGCGACACCGGATCCATGATCGCGAGGTCGGGGTCGGGCCGGCGCTCGACGACCCGGCCGCGGATCTGGGCTTCCATGTAGGGATCGTGGAAGTCCACGATGGACAGGGCCACCCGGGGGTCCCGGCGGGTATTGCGCGCCTTCAGCGAGCCTTCCCCGGTGCACACCAGGATCCGATCACCGTCGCGCCCCACCCAGACCGGGACGCTCTGCGGGGAGCCGTCCGGCATCAGGGTGGCGAGATGCGCGAAATTGGGGCGGTCCAGAAGCTGCTTGATCTCCTGGGACAGTGGCTGTGGCATGGGAGCCTCTCTTCAGGTTGTGGGTTCACGCCCATCATGCTCCTCTCTCACGCGGCCTGCGCCGTTCTCCGTCGCAGCAGCCAGAGGTAGAAGCCGAGCAGCAGCGCGCCGGCCAGGCCGAGCCCGAGCGACTGCATCAGCCACATGCCGGTGACACCCCGGGGCGGCCCCCAGACCCCGCGAAAGGCGACCTGATAGCCACCGAAGAGGCCGACCCCCCAGAGCGCGAGCGCGTAGACCACGGTCGGCGCCACCGCGCGCTTGTGGGCGCGCAACACGAAGCCGACCGCGGTCTGCAATGCGTCGAAGACGTGAAAGGCGGCCAGATAGGGAATCAACGTCAGCGCCACCGCCGCCACCGCCGCATCGCTCGTGTACGTCCGGATGATGGGATGGCGCAGCGTCCACACCGCGAGCGCGAGCGACGCCCCCGTGATCACCGCGATCCGGATCCCGGTGGCCGCGGTCCGGTGCGTCCGCCCGGCGTCCTCCGCGCCGATCGCGTGGGCGGTGAGGGTGGCGGTCGCGACCGCGAGCGAGAGCGGCACCATGAAGCAGAGGGCCGCGAGATTCGCCGCGATCTGGTGGCCGGCCATCACGCTGGTGCCGAGGCGCGCCACCATCAGGGTGATGAAGGTGAAGGACGTCGCCTCGAGCGCGTAGGACAGGCCCATCGGGATCCCGAGCTGAACCTGCTCGCGGAGGACGGACCAGCGGGGCGCCTCCCCGCGGATCGTGAAGCGGCGGTAGAAGGGGTCGAGGCGCGTGTGCGCCCAGCCCGCCACGAAGAGCGCCCAGAAGACGATGGCCGAGGCGAGCGCGCCGCCCACCGCGCCCAGGCGGGGCAGTCCGAGCGCGCCAAAGATCAAGCCATAGCTCAGAACCACCTTCAGCGCGAGCCCCGCGACCTGCATGCGCATCACGATCTGGGGCCGCGCCACCGCGATGTTCAGCGCGGAGATCACCCGGAACATCAGCGAAGCGGGCAGGGCCACGCTGAGGACGCGCAGGTACCGCGTCACCAGGGCCTCGACGTCGGACGGAGCGTGGATCCAGCCGAGCCATGGCTCCGGAAACGCGAGGAAGAGGCCGCCCGCGATGGAGAGCAGCAGCGCCAGCGGGCCCAAAAGGACAGCTCCTGCTCGGAAGCCTCCGTGACTTCCAGCGAGATCAGCTCGCCTTCTGAAGAGTCCCGGCGTCCGCGTGCTTCGGCCCGCCGCTGACCGCCTGACGATTAGCGGCAGCCGTCACGCGCCCCTCGGCCGGCGCTCCCAGGTACTCCGCGGCTAGGACTTGCGCGACGTCTGGGAAAAGAACGTACTGACCACCGGTTGAAGGCCTTTGCCACCGCACTGCGGACAGGCAGGAGCTATCTTGCCATGCTGGCTAATGGACAACGTCACCGCCATCGTCCGCCGGCAATTGTCACAGTAGTACTCGTAGACAGGCATACCTGACCCTCCCTGGCATCCTCGGTTAGTAGATCCCCGGCGAAGGTTTCTTGCGGATCTCGTCTGCCGTCGCGGTGGTGACCCGGTCGCGGTACGCGAGGCCGGTCGTCCATCTCACCTTGTAGCGGCCGTCGGCCAAGACGGCGATGACCTCACCTTCGACGTATTCATCGCTCCCGCGCAGGACGACGACATCACCCGCCCGGGGGCTCGGGCGGGGCGGTGTGGACATGGTCCGCATCACGGGCGCACCGACGCGGGGGCTTCGGCCACGACGTGGATGACACGCAGGCCGAACTTGCGCTCGGCCCGGTGCACCAGGTCCAGCTTCAGCCAGCGGGAGATGCCCGGCGGTAATGTACAGATGATGAGGGCATCGTAGCCGGGCCGCGCAAGCAGCTCGTCGGTGATCGCCTGGAGCGGATCTGGCGCCCCCACCGCCGTCCGGACGACGCGCGCCCGCGCTGTCTCTTCGAGTAGCGTCTTGGCGGCTTCGGCGCGCTGCCCAGCCACGTCCACCGTTTCGCCCTCCCACGTCGTTGGCACCCCGGGCGCTTCGGGCACGAGCACCGCGAACTCGGCGGCGGGGTCCTCCGCGACCAGCGTCCTCACTTTGCGCTGGAGGTCGGGGCTCAAAGCGGTCTGATGCGTGACGACGAGATACCTCGACATGTTCCCACCTCCGTCATGAATCTCGGCCGTCGATGGCCCTCCGCTGCATTTTCTACGGCATGGTCCACAGCAGGTAGGCAGTCATGGCCGTTCCCGCGAGGGCGGCGCCATAGCACAGGACGGCGATGAGCGCGGTCAAGTGCTTCAGCTGCAGCCCATCGTAGAGCGTGTAGCGAAAGCGATGAGCCCAATGGAAGAGCGGCAAGGAGATGAGCACGAGGAGGTAGAGTCGCGTCACCGGATGCGCCAGGAGACGGTGGAGGAGCTCGTAGCGAGGTGCCTCGAGCCATCCCAGAGGAAAGGCCAGGCCGGTCAGGAAGAAATGGACGGGCAAGAGGAGCGCGGCGACCGTCCCCCCGGCGCTGAACAGGAGCCACAAGAGCGGCGTGATCCGTTCCACCGTCTACCCGCGCAGCAGTATGAAGGCCACAGCCCCTGAGACCACGAGCCAGGCCGCGTAGTTCGAGCCGACGATAACGTAGTCGGGCACCCGCTTCCCCCGCAGCCGCACCACCATCGCCTTCGGGGTCAGATTGAACCAGGTGATGGCGTGGAAGATGACGAAGAGGAAGGCCACCGTATCGAGGGCGAGGAAGAGCGGCGTCTTCAGCCGGGCGAGGAACTGTCCATAGGCCTCGGGGCCCTGGGCCAGGGCGCGGAGCTGCCACAGATAGAGCACCGCGAAGAAAGCCACGAAGACGCTGGTGAGCTCGCGCAAGACAAACCGAGTGTAGGACCGGTTCTGCAGCCACCACCAGACCGACACGCGGCGCCTGTACCACCGGGGATGATACAGGGTGTAGTGCGGCTCGGCGCTCATCGCGTGCCCCACGGGAGGAGCAGCGACTTGACCCAGTGAGTCGCGGCGGTGAGCTTGTATTGCTGGATAGCGCCCGCGGGATCCACGTGCTTGGGGCACACCTTCGTGCACTCGCCCACGAAGGTGCACTGCCAGATGCCGTCGTGCTCGGAGAGGATGTTCAGGCGTTCCGCCGCCCCCTGGTCCCGGGAGTCCATGTTGTAGCGCTGAGCGAGGGCGATGGCGGCGGGACCGATGAAGCCCGGCTCGAGTCCGTAGATGGGGCACGCGGAGTAGCACAGCATGCAGTTGATGCACATGCTGAACTGCTTGTACGTGTCGAGCTGATCGGGAGTCTGGAGGTACTCGCCCTCGCTCAGCGGCTTCTCCTCCTTGCGGACGATCCAGGGCTTCACCTGCTTCAGCTTTCGCACGAAATCGGTGATGTCCACGACCAGGTCGCGCACCACCGGGAAGTAGTCCAGGGGCTCTACGCGAATGGGCCCAGGTAGGTAGTCGGAGAGGAAGGTCGCGCACGTGAGCTTCGGGGTGCCGTTCACCTTCATCCCACAGCTTCCGCACACGCCCATCCGGCACGACCACCGGAAGGAGAGGGATCCGTCCACGATGTCCTTGACGTGGTTGAGGGCATCCAGGATCACCCAGTCCTTCCGAAACGGGACCTCATAGGTTTGGAAGGTGGGCTCGGACTCTTTTTCCGGACGGTAGCGCGCAACGGAGAGAGCGACGGTGGACGGCATCCTTCCCTACCTCCCGTAGACCCGCTTGCCCGGCGGCCAGCGGGTGATCGTGACCGGCCGATACTCGATCCGGGGCTGGCCATCCTCCGCGCGATTGGCCAGCGAGTGCGCCAGGAACCGGTCGTCGTCGCGCTGCGGATAGTCGGTGCGCTGGTGCGAGCCGCGCGACTCCCTTCGCTCGAGGGCGGATTGGATGATCGTCTGGCCCACATCCAGCATGTAGGAGAGCTCGAGGGCGGCGGTCAGCTCGGTGTTGAACGTGTAGCTCTGGTCGTCGAAGACGAGATCCTGGAACCGCTCCTGGAGTCGCCGCAGCTTCCCGGTCGCCTCCTTGAGAACCGCCTCGGTCCGATAGATGCCCGCGCTCTCCTCCATGATCTGGTGCATCTCGGCGCGCAGCGTGGCGATCCTCTCCCTGCCCCCGCTCTTGCGGAGGAATCCGTCCTCGAGCCGTCGGTGTTCGTCGTGGGCCTGAGCCTCGAGGGACGGGCTCGCCCCGGCCTGCTCGGCCGCGAAGGCCGCGGCGGCCTGTCCGGCCCGCGCGCCGAAGACCAGGATCTCGGTCAGCGAGTTGGAGCCCAGCCGGTTGGCTCCGTTGATGCTCACACAGGCGGCCTCCCCCGCCGCATAGAGCCCCTTCAGCGGGGTGGCCCCGTGGATATCCGTGTGAATGCCGCCCATCATGTAGTGGACGACCGGCCGGACCGGGATCATCTCGTGCACCGGATCGATCCCCGCGTACTTGAGGCAGAGCTCCCGGACGAAGGGAATCTGCCGGTCGATCAGCTTCTCTCCCAGGTGGCGAATGTCCAGGTGGACGTAGTGCCCGTACGGTCCCTCGAAAGTCCGGCCCTTCTCCTGCTCCTTGACGAAGCACTGCGACAGCCGATCGCGCGGGCCCAGCTCCATCGAGCGCAGCACCGGCTTGGGCGTCGGCGTGCCGAGGTCGTAGTCCTGGAGGTACCGGTAGCCGTCCTTGTTCAGGAGCCAGCCTCCCTCGGCCCGCGCCGCCTCGGTGATCAGGATCCCGGTGAACGGCAGACCGGTCGGATGGTACTGGACGAACTCCATGTCCTTGAGCGGGGCGCCCGCGCGATAGGCCAGGGCCATGCCATCGCCGTTCTTGATGTTGGCGTTGGTGGTGAAGGGAAAGACCTTGCCGCAGCCTCCCGTGCAGAGGATGACCGCCTTGGCGGTGATGGCGCGGACCTGCCCGGTGCCGAGCTCGATGGCCACGACGCCTTGGCACCGTCCGTCGTCCACGAGCAGCTTGGTGACGAAGAACTCGTCGTAGCGCTCGATGGCATCGTACTTGAGCGTGGTCTGGAACAGCGCGTGGAGCAGATGGAAGCCGGTCTTGTCAGCCGCGAACCACGTTCGCTCGATCTTCATCCCTCCGAAGGGACGCACCGCGATGTGGCCGTCGGGCTCGCGGCTCCAGGGACAGCCCCAGTGCTCCAGCCGCAGCATCTCCTGGGGGGCCTCTCTCACGAAGGCCTCCACCGCGTCCTGATCGCTCAGCCAGTCGCCACCGGAGATGGTGTCGTAGGCGTGCTCGTCCAGGCTGTCCTGCGCCTTGATCACCGCGGCGGCTCCGCCCTCCGCCGAGACGGTATGGCTGCGCATGGGATAGACCTTGGAAATCACGGCGACGCGGAGCTTCGGATGCGTCTCGGCCACCGCGATGGCGGCGCGCAGGCCCGCCCCACCGCCGCCCACGACGAGCACGTCGCAGGTGAACAGATCCATCAGGGCGGACCCCTGCGGCGGCCACTGGGATGGCCAACGAGGTCAGCGAAAGGTTGTCCGAGAACCCGAACCAAGGACATCGTTCCCCCCACGGGATCGGACGGGCTACTTCGTGAAGCGGGGGGAGTATGTGCGGGCCCGGGGGGCCTGTCAATGCCATTCTCGCGTGCCGCCCCCTGCATCGCGGTGCCGAGGAAGACTGCCACCTTGACGCCGCGGCGCGCCCCACCTACCATCCGCCCATAGCCCCGTCCACCGACCCGTCCCGGGAGGTGCGAGCCATGAAGGTCCGAGACATCCTCAAGGTCAAGGGATCACAGGTGTACTCGATTCGGCCCGATCAGACCGTCCTGGACGCGGTCGCCATTCTCATGCAGCACCGCATCGGCGCCCTGCTCGTGCGCGACGCGACCGGTACGGTATGCGGGCTCATCAGTGAGCGCGACGTCTTGCGCGAGTGCCTGCACCGGAGCACCGATCTGGGTCGCGTCCCTGTCCGCGAGGCCATGACCAAGGACCTTGTTGTGTGCGTGCCTGATGACGAGATCGACTACGCGATGGGAATCGTGACGAAGAACCGGGTCCGCCACCTACCGATCATGGACGGCGACGGAGTAGCGGGGGTGATCTCCATCGGCGATCTCGTCAAGGCGGGCCTGGAGGAGGCCGCGTACGAAAACCGGTACCTGAAAGAGTACATCCAGAGCCGCTGAGGCCACGACGGATCCCCTCGGCCGCGCGCTCATGGCAGGTCATGCCGGCCAACCTTGCAGACGGCGGCCGCGGCGATGCTGGTCGTGGATTCGGCGCGGACTGGTCCGCGCCGGGGTCAACGCCGGACCACGTAGCCGACCGACTCGCGGTCCCAGGTGGCCGCGGTGATCCCGGCCTCGCGCAGGGGCGTCTTCTGCAGCTTGCCGGTGGGGGTCTTGGCCAGCTCACCGGTCACCACCTCCACGAAGCGGGGCACCGCGAAGTGCGGCATCCGGGGCGCGCACCAGTCGAGCAGCGCCACCAAGTCGACCGTCGCGCGGGCCGCCGGCACGACGTAGGCCTTCACCTCGTCCTCACCGCCGGCTCCGGCCACCTTGATGCCGACCACGGCCGACTCGGCCACCGCCGGATGGGCGTTGAGCACCTGCTCGATCTCGAAGCTCGAGATGTTCTCGCCCCGCCGGCGGATGCAATCCTTGATGCGGTCGACGTAGTGCAGCCGGCCGAGGTCGTCGAACCGGCCGGCGTCGCCGGTGTGAAACCACAGGTTGCGCCACGCCTCGACGGTCTTCTCGGGCATCCGGAAGTAGCCCGCCATGACGCAGCCCGGGAGCTTCGGCCGCACCACGATCTCACCGGTCTGGCCCGGCGGAAGCGGCGCGTCGGTGTGGGGATCGGCGATGCCGACCTCGAACCAGTCGGCCAGCGGATACCCGGCGCAGCCGGGCACCAGATCGTCGCCCGGGCGCGTGTAGGCCACGATATTGCACTCGGTCATGCCGAACCCCTGCATGAAGGGGACGCCGAAGCGCTTCTCGAAGGCCGCGCCCCACTCGGGCGCGATGGGCACCGCCATCATCAGCCGCAAGCGGTGGTCGCGATCGCGGCCGGTCGGGGGCTGGCGGAAGATGAACTCGGGAATGACGCCGAGACCGTTCGTGATCGTGGCCTCGGCCGCGCGCACCTCCTCGAGCCAGCTCGTCGCCCGGAAACGCTCGGTCACCACCACCTGGGCCCCCGCGATGAGACTGCCCACGAACTGCATGAGCAGGGCGTTGGCGTGGAACAGGGGCATGCAGACGAAGTAGCGGTCGGCCGCGGTGAGGGCGGTGGCCTCCGCCAGCCCGAGGCCGGCCAGGTAGCAGTGGCCATGAGGGATGAGGACGCCCTTCGACGGACCGGTCGTGCCCGAGGTGTACATGATCATCGTCACGTCACCAGGCGAGGGAGTCACAAGTTCCAAGTCGGCCGGCGCCCGGAGCGCGCGCAGCTCGGGGAACATCAGACGCCGGGCCGTAGCCAGGCACGCCGGCGTCGGCGTGACCGGATCGCCGACGATGACCAGGGCCTCGGGTGCCACCGGGCCGGCCACGACGTCGCGGAGGTTCGCGGCCAGGCGGTCCTCCAGGACGACGACGCAGGGCTCGGCGTTGTGAAGCTGGTGCTCGAGGAACGCGCCGCGCAGGCCGGTGTTGACCGGCACCCAGACGGCGCCGAGCTTCACCGTGGCGAAGAGCATCCCGATCGACTCGGCCCGGTTGCCGACCAGGCCCAGCACGCGATCGCCGGCCCAGACCCCGAGCGCGGCCAGCGATCCGGCCAGCGCGTCCGTCCATGCGTCGAGCTGGCGGAAGGTGAAGGCCTGGCCGTCCTCGAAGCGGACGAACGGCCGGTCGCCCTGCTCGGCGGCCTGGCGGCGGAGCAGGTGGATCAGCGTCCACTCGCGCCACGGCGCCCGGCCCAGATTGCTTGCCGGATCAGCCACCAGGCGGACGGTATCCGGCTCCCTGCGCCAGGAGCAGGGCGTCGAAGCCTTCGTCGGGCGACATGAGGACGGTGGTCTTGAACTCCTTCACGGCCCCGCTCCCCGCGATGGCCATGGAGAACGCCGCGGCATTGATGGCGCTGGGCACGTCGAAGAGCACGAGCACGTCGTAGTCGCCGAACGTGTAGTACCAGGCGAGAACCTGACCGCCAAGCTTCTCGACGACCGGCTTGAGCGCCTCCATCCGGTTCTCGGGCCGCTGGACCAGCTTGTTCCACGCGGTATTCGTGTAGGACGCCTGCACCATGTAAGTCGGCATCGGGGTCCTCCTCGCCCACAGTGCGCTGCGCCGAAAACTCTGCGCCTCTCCGCGTCGGCAGTCAAGACGCGAGGAGCACCGGCTTAGCGGTCGACCAGGACCGTGAATCCGTCGTAGATCATGCGCTTGACGTCGAACGGCATCGACTTCGGATCCATGGCCCCCGCCAGGCGCTTGTCCTTCATCACCTTGGCGTTGACGCGATCGCGATGCGCCCGCGACTTGAACACGATCCACGAGAACACCACCGTCTCGCCGCGCTTGAGCGGTATCCGTGGTCGAGGCGATTCAGTCGTCGATCGCCTGATAGGTTGCCGTCCAGAAATCGCGACAGACATCCGGAGGACTGGGCGAGGTCCAGGCGCGCTGGGTCATCAGGAGGCCGACCCGGCGCGACGACGTGGCCGGGTCCGTCGGACAGACAGGATGCGCTCGCGCCCATGCCGGCCCTTGTTCAGCATCATCCGACCGAAGGCGAGGTAGTCATCGACGGTCGAGACGAGACCGCCGGCGGCGGACGGGAACGCGGGCGCGCGGCTCCACTGGCCGCCCTTGGCCTCGTCGTAGACCTCGAGCGCCCCGGTTTCGGGACCGGTCCAGTAGCTGGTCGCCAGCCGATCGATCTTGGCCGCGGGCACGCTGAAGCCGGTGTCCTTCATGCCGAGCGGCTCGAAGAGGCGCTCGCGCAGGAAGGTCTCGAGCGGCTGGCCCGCGGCGCGCGCGATCAGCACGCCCAGCACGTCCAGCCCCAGGTCGTACATCCACGTCTCGCCGGGCTGGTGCATCAGCGGTAGTGTCGCGAAGCGGCGAATCCACTCGTCCGGCGCCGGGAGGACCTGGGGTCGCGGAGGGCCGAGAAGAAGCTGCTGCTCGTTGGCGGCCTTCAGGATCGGGTAGGGGCTCGACGCCTCCGTGACGTAGCCGAAGCCCATCCGGAGGGTCAGCAGGTCCCGCAGGCTGATCGGTCGGCTGGCGGGCACGGTCTCGTCGAGCGGCCCGTCGAGCCGCTTCAGGATCTTGCGGTCCGCCAGCTCGGGGAGCAGCCGATCCACCGGCTCGTCCAGCCGCAGCCGGCATTCCTCCACCAGGAGCATCGCCGCCGCCACCGCGACCGGCTTGCTCATGGAGCTGATGCGGAAGATCGTGTCGCGCCGGATCGGGGCGCGCCCGCCAACCGCCTTCGCGCCGATCGCCTCGACATGCACCTCACCCCTCCGGCTGACCAGGGTGACGAGGCCGGGCACTTCACCGCGCTCGACATGGCCGGCCATGACGTCACGCAGGCGGCCGAGCCGCCCCTTGGACAATCCCCCGACGCTCATCGCCCGAGGTGTCCTAGCCGCCGGCCATGGCTCCCACGACCAGGAACGGCTCCGCCCCCGCCACGACCGCGTCGGGGAGTGGGGTATCCGGCGGCTCGAGGGACAGGTCCTGCTCGCAGGCGAAGAACCTGAGGAACGGCCGGCGCTGTAGCGTGACGTGATCGCGGATCGTCCCGCGCAGCATCGGATAGCCGGCCTCCAGCGCGTCGAGCACCGCGCGCAGGGTGACCGGCCCCTCGACGGCAACCTTCACCTCGCCGTCGACGCGCGCGAGCGTGCGCAGGTGGGCCGGGAGCACGACCCGGATCATGGCAGCGTCTGGACCTCGACGGATACCACGGCCGGGAGATCCCGGACGATGGGCGCCCAGGTGTCGCCGGCGTCGGCCGAGGCGTACACCTGCCCGCCGGTGGTGCCGAAGTACACGCCGCACGGATCGAGCGTGTCGATGCTCATCGCGTCGCGCAATACGTTGACGTAGCAGTGGCTCTGCGGCAGGCCCTTGGTGAGCGCCTCCCAATCGTTACCGCCCGTGCGGCTCCGGTACACGCGCAGCTTGCCCTCGGGCGGATAGTGCTCCGAGTCGCTCTTGATCGGGACGACGTAGATCGTCTCCGGCTCGTGCGCGTGCACGTCGATCGGGAACCCGAAATCGGTCGGCAGGTTGCCGCTGACCTCTCGCCACGACTCCCCCGCGTCGTCGCTCCGCATCACGTCCCAGTGTTTCTGCATGAACAGCACCCCGGGGCGCGATCGGTGCATCGCGATGCGGTGCACGCAGTGGCCGACCTCGGCCGTCGGATCGGGGATGCCCTCCGACTTCAGGCCGCGGTTCACCGGCCGCCACGTCTTGCCCGCGTCGTCACTCCGGAACGCACCCGCCGCCGAGATGGCGATGAACATCCGCCCGGGCTGGCTCGGATCCAGCAGGATCGTGTGCAGGCACATTCCGCCGGCGCCCGGCTGCCAGGAGGACGCCGAGGCGTGGTTGCGCAGTCCGGGGAGCTCCTGCCAGCTCTGGCCGCCGTCGGTGGTGCGGAACAGGGCGGCGTCCTCGACCCCGGCGTAGACCGTGTCCGGATCGCTCAGGGAGGGCTCCAGATGCCAGACCCGCGCGAACCCCCAGGGGTGCGGCGTGCCGTCGTACCACAGATGCGTGCCGGTGGGCCCGTCGTAGACGAACTTGTTGCCCGCCGACTCCCACGTCTTGCCCCCGTCGTTCGAGCGCTGGATCACCTGCCCGAACCACCCGCTGGATTGCGAGGCGTAGAGCCGGTTCGGGTCGGCGGGCGATCCCTTGAGGTGGTAGATCTCCCAGCCCCCGAAGTGGGGGCCGCTGACGTCCCAGCGGTCGCGCTTTCCGTCTGACGTCAGCACGAACGCGCCCTTGCGCGTGCCCACCAGTACTCGTACCCGGCTCATCGCTTCGCGGCCTTCCGCTGCAGCTCCTGGCGCAGCTCCTCCTCCCGCGCGGCGTCCTCGGGGGGAAAGACGTCGGCCGGGAAGTCGGAGGCCTCGAACACCTGGCGAACCTCCACTACCTCGCCGTCCGCGAAGGGCACGCGCGAGGCCCATGCGATCGCCTCCGCCTTCGACTTCACCTGGATCATCCAGAAGCCGGCGAGCAGCTCCTTGGTCTCCGCGAAGGGCCCGTCGGTCACGCTGCGCTTCGATCCGGAGAACGTGATGCGCGCGCCCTTCGAGCTCGCCTGGAGCCCCTCGCCGGCGAGCAGCACGCCGGCCTTCGCCATCTCCTCGTTGAACTGCCCCATCGCGGCGAGGAGCTCCTTGCTGGGGAGCGCGCCCGCCTCCGAGTCCTTCGAGGCCTTCACCAGCATCATGAATCGCATCGTCATGTCTCCTTCTGGGTTCGGATTCGGAGCCGAGGTAGGCTCCTACTTATCGGTCGAACGGAGGACGGCGAGATCGACAGGCCCGGTACGTTCTCAGGATTTCCTCAGCGGGATGAGCGTCTTCAGGCGATGCTCGCGCAGGTAGATCCCGAGCCAGATGACGAGCCCGATCGCGACCTGAGGCAAGAACGGATCGCCGACGCGCCAGTGGGTGCAGATCGCCCCCCCGATATATCCGGCGAGGAGAATCGCGCCCAGCACCGACGTCGCCGGGATCAGATAGATCACCGTGCAGGCCGCCTCGAGGATCCCCAGCGGGATGATCATCGACTCGGGCAGCCCCAGGTGAGTCATGCCCTCCTTCACCTCGGCCCCGCCCATGAACTTCATGGCCGCGCTGAAGAGGAAGAGGAGTGACACCAGCACCGTGATCACCCGACCGGTCCACACGATCTTTCCGCTCGCCAACTCCAAGGTATCCCTCCTCTGGACGGCGGAGCCGTCAGCGGCCGACTGTTTTCCGGATGCTGCCGAAGTGCTCGTCGATGTGGACGAGCAGGCCGTTGACGATCACCTGCTCGGCGGTCATCGGGGGCAGGCCCTTCAACAGCGTACCGCTCGTCGCAAGCTCCGCGTCGCTCAGACCACGGATCGTCGCGGCGGCGGTCGCGCAGCCCTTCCGGTGCAGCTCGATCGTCTCCGCTCTGGTGCAGTCAGCGAAGTCCTTCGCGTGCCGGGCATTCATCTCGTCGAGCAGCTCCAGGCTGAGATCGCCCGGAGCCTGCCCCGCCGCGACGGCCTTGATCATGGTGGAGATCGGCTCCAGCACGCCGGCCAGGTGGTGGGCGGTCACCCCCACCGACCACTTCTCGGCCTCCGTCACCTTCTTCCAGTCCGCGTCGCTGAGCTTCTCCAGCGTGGCCATCGCTTCCCGAGCCTTCGCCTCGAACTGCTTGGCGAGCGCCTCACTCTTTGCTCCCATGGCAGCCTCCTATTGCCGGGGTCCCGCTTCGACCACCGACTTCATTTGCGCCAGCCCTTTCTCGAAATCGCCGCCGACCATCTTGTCCATGTTCATGACCAGGTGCATGGCCTTCGCCATGAAGTTGTTCCGGCCGTCCAGGCTCCACGTCACCGCGGTTCGCTCGCCCTCGGGCTTGAAGGTGAACTCCGCGGTACTGGTGCCGGCAAAGGGCCTCACGAACTCGAGCTTGATCCTGATCAGCTCGCTCGGCCGGCTCTCGATGATCGTCGTACGGCCCTCCCCTACCTCATGATTGCCGGACCACGTGTAGATCGCGCCGACCCCGGCCGGGGCGCCCTCGATGGTCTTCTTCATCGCGGGATCGCGCTTCGCATAGGGGGACCATGCTTCCCACTTGTGGAAATCGTTCACCTGGCCGAATACCACCGGCGCCGGGGCGGACATGGTGGCGGTCCGCTGAACGCGAAACTCGGATGGCCGCGTGGCGACGACGACCACGAGCACGACAACGATCACCGCGAGTGCTATCAGGATCTTGATGACCATGGTGGCTCCGTTTCCTCCCGTAGATCCTACACGTCCTGGCGTAACGCCTTGACGACAGATAGTCGTCCGGGGAAGCCCGGGATCGACAGCGGGAGTACCGAGCCGGAAGGACGGGTGGTGGGGTGCGCGCAAGCTGGCGCCGGAAAAGCAGAAGGTCTGGGCTGACTCCTACGGCGTGATGCCCGGCCGCTGAGGCGCCGGAGCGTGCGGGTTCAAGTAGGGGCTGGGGTTGATCCGCCGAACCTGGGAGAAGTCGAACGAGTGCGCGCGGCCATCGACCGCCTGGCCGGCCGCGGTGTAGCACCGGCAGGGTCTGGTGATCTGGATGACGGTGCCCGGCGGCAGGAGGCACCAGCCCCACGCGGTGTTGCACACGTTCGCGATGGTGCTCTGCGGCGCGGCAGACGGTGCGGCCAGGAGAAGGACGAGCGCGAAGACGACCAGCCGGATCCAACGGGGACAATGCATACCGGAACTCTCCCCGGCGAGTCGGACCCGGGACAGGTCGGACCGGTACCGAGAGCTTAGTCCCGGCTCACCCTGGGAACGGGGTCACCACGGGCATCTCCGCGATTCTCAGCTTGACGTTCTCAACCCCCGTGACGCCTCTCGCCACCGCGACGGCAACGTCAGGGTCCACACCAGCGGGGAGGTCGAGCGTCACCAGGCCGCGGGTGGACTCCACATCGATCCGGTACCGCCGCATGTCGGGATGGCCGGCGAGCGCGACCTCCACCTGCGATGCCACCACTCGGTCGCCCACGAGCTGTCTGGCCGCGTCCGTGGTTACGAGCTCGGGCCGCCGGGCCACATCGGCGAGCAGGTTCACCGCCGCCTCGCGGGAGAAGGCCGCGGTGTTGATGAGGATGTCGTAGAGGTTGGGATCCTTGACGTCGGCGTCGAAGAGATAGCGCATCCGGGCCGTCTTCTGAATGTCATCCCGGCGAATGAACTGGGCGACGGTCTTCGGCGTGACGCGTTCCCGCCCCTGGGCCGACAATGTGGCGGTCAGCCGGGTCACGCGCTCGGGGAAGGGAGCGACGATCCGCGTCCGAAGCACGTGGGGTACGCCCCGGAGCAACCATTGGCCACCACCGCCCATCAGGACGACGTTATCGTCCTGCGCAAATTCGTACAGGACCACCTGGAGGGCGATGATGCACCGGCGAGTCGTAACCGAGGCGGGTCGCCACCGCCATGCCAATCTCGGCACCCCCGCTGCCCATTTCGTGGGAGATCGTCAGAATCGCCATGGCATCCTCCTGCCCAGCATGCCCTCGGATCTGAGGAGCCGGGCCGAACCGGTCGGACGGTGGCGAGAGCTTAGTCTTGGCGGTCGATTGCGTCAAGCCTATCCTGGCCTACCTCCCGGGAACCTCCCTCGCGTCTCCGCGTGGTGCGGCGGACGTGGTGACGGGTCGCCGGCGCCACTCCGCGAGCCGTTCCACCGCCACGTAGAACGCGGGGACGAGCAGTACGCCGATCACCGTCACCGCCAGCATCCCGCCGACCACGGTGGTGCCCATCGAGTTCCGGCTGGCCGCCCCCGCGCCGGTCGCGAAGACCAGCGGCAGCGAGCCCAGGATGAACGCGAAGGACGTCATCAGGATGGGCCGGAAGCGCAGCCGGGCGGCTTCGCGCGCCGCGTCCTGGATGGGGGCCCCGTGCTCCCGGCGCTCCTTGGCGAACTCCACGATGAGGATGGCGTTCTTGCTCGCCAGCCCCATGAGGAGCGCGAGCCCGATCTGCGCATACACGTCGTTGGCGAGCCCGCTGAGCCAGAGGGCGCCCAGCGCGCCGAGCACACCCAGCGGCACCGCCAGGAGCACGGCCAGGGGGACGAGCCAGCTCTCGTACTGGGCGGCCAGGACGAGGAAGACGAAGAGCGCGGACAGGGCGAAGACGAATCCCGCCCGGCTGCCCGCCTCGATTTCCTGGTAGGCGAGGCCGGTCCACTCATAGGCCATACCCGGTGGCATGACGGTGCGCGCCACGTCCTGCATGGCCGCGATGGCCTGGCCGGAGCTGGCGCCGGGCGCCGTGTCACCCGCGATCTCCGCCGTCCGATAGAGATTGTAGTGGGAGATCGTGTCGGGCCCGGTGATCGGCTTCACGGAGACGAGCGTGCTCAGCGGCACCATCTGGGCGGCCTGCCCGTTCGCCCCAGGCTGGCTCCGGACATAGAGTCGCGCGACGTCGTTGGGCGAGGCGCGGAAGCTCGGCTCGGCCTGGAGCTGGACACGGTACACACGACCGAAGGCGTTGAAGTCGTTGACGTAGAGCGAGCCCAGGAAGATCTGCAGGCTCGAGAAGACGTCGGACAGCGGCACGCCGAGCGCCTTGGCCTTGGCGCGGTCCACCTGCGCGTCGAGCTGCGGCACCCCCGCCCGGAACCCCGTGAAGGTCGCGGCCAGCTCCGGGCGCTGGCGGGCCGCGTCCATGATCTTCCGGGCCGTCACATCCAGCTCCTGGAGCGATCCGCCGGCCACGCTTTGCAGCTCGAACTGGAACCCGCCGCCGGAGCTGATGCCCCGGATGGGGGGCGGCGGGAAGACCACGATGGAGGCCTCCTGGAGGCTGCTGAGGCGCGCGCGCAGGCGGGCCAGGATGGCGCCCGCCTGGAGCTCGGGCGCCTTCCGGTGCGACCAGGGCGTGAGCCGGGGAAAGAGGGAGGCCACGTTCGGGCCATTGACGCCCGTGATGAAGCTGCGCCCGCCGATGGCCACCACGGTCTCGACGCCGGGCGTCTCGAGCAGGATCTGCTCGATCTGACGCACCACCGCGTCGGTGCGCTCGACGGAGGCGGCGTCGGGAAGCTGGACGTTGACGAGGAGGTAGCCCTGGTCCTCGGTGGGCGCGAAGCCGGTGGGCACGGCGCGCAGCAAGGCGTAACCGGCCCCGCTCAGGAGCAACAGCAGCACCACCGCGAGGGCGGACCGCTGGACGATGCGCCGGACGGATCGATCGTAGCCGTTGGTGAGCCGGAGGAACGCCGCATTCCAGGTCCGGGCGAGCCATCGCTTCCGGGTCGCGCCGGCGGGACGGAGGAGGAGCGCGCACAGCGCCGGGGTCAGGGTGAGCGCGTTCAGCGCGGACAGCGCCACCGACACCGCGATGGTCAGCGCGAACTGCCGGTAGAGCTGGCCGGTGATGCCGGGCAGGAAGGCGATCGGGATGAACACCGCCATCAAGACGAGCGCGGTGGCGATGACCGGGCCCACCACCTCCGCGGTCGCGCGACGGGTCGCCTCGCGCGGATCCAACCCCTCCTCGTCGAGATGTCGCTGGGTGTTCTCCACCACCACGATGGCGTCGTCCACCACGATCCCGATGGCCAGGACGAGGCCGAAGAGCGTCAGCGTATTGATCGAGAACCCGAACACGCTGATGACCGCGAAGGTGCCCACCAGCGACACCGGGATGGTCAGGGTCGGGATGAGGGTGGCCCGCCAGTCCTGCAGGAAGACATAGACGACGAGCACGACGAGAGCGATGGCGATGAAGAGGGTCAGCACGACCTCCTCGATCGAGACCCGGACGAACTCCGTCGTATTGTACGGGCGCTCATGGGTGACCCCACTCGGAAAGCTCGGGGCGAGGCGGGCCACCGCCGCCTGGACGCCCTTCGACACGTCGAGCGCATTGGCACCCGGCAGCTGGAAGATGCCGATGAGCGCCGCCGGCTTGCCGCCGACTCGGCCGAACGACCCGTAGCTCTGGGCGCCCAGCTCCACGCGCGCCACATCGCGGACGCGGAGCAGCGAGCCGTCGGAGCGGGTGCGGAGGATGATGTCCTCGAACTCGGCCGGGGTCGAGAGGCGTCCGCGCGTGGTGACGGTGTACTGGAACGGCTGCCCGGGGAGTGACGGAGGCTGGCCGATCTGCCCGGCCGCGGCCTGGAGGTTCTGCTCCCGAACCGCGTCGGCCACATCGCCGGCGGTGAGCCCGAGACTGGCGAGCCGGTCGGGGTTCAGCCAGAGACGCATGCCATAGTCCCGCCCGTTGAACACGGTCACCTGCCCCACGCCGCGCACCCGCGCCAGCACATCCACGACCTGCAG
>WNFF01000317.1_pt1 | contig 34772 bp, 30 predicted proteins | sample 5400441 | NCBI WGS metagenome assembly WNFF01 (sample SAMN13153345, study PRJNA577476) | soil metagenome | isolation source: 120 cm saprolite under Douglas fir tree site 2 hole 3 replicate 1 | place: USA:California | collected 2015-04-18
CCGGCATGCACGTGCAGCGCCCATTCATCGAGGACGCGATCGCGCGGGCCCACCACGCCGGGAAGCCGGTGGTGCTCGGCGGCCCCTCGGTATCGGGCTGCCCCGAGCACTACCCGGGCGCCGATCTGATCCAGGTCGGCGAGATGGGCGACTCGACCGACGCCATCATCCGGTGGCTCGACGACCATGCCGGACGCCCGCCCGCCCAGCTCCGCTTCGACACCGGGACGCGCCTGCCGCTCACCGACTTCCCGCTTCCCGCCTATCACCTGATCCGGCTGCCGCAGTACTTCATCTCGAGTGTCCAGTTCTCGAGCGGCTGCCCGTACACGTGCGAGTTCTGCGACATCCCCGCGCTCTACGGCCGCAATCCACGGCTCAAGACGCCCGGGCAGGTGCTGGCCGAGCTCGACGTCCTCGTCGCGGGCGGGGCGGTCGCCATCTACTTCGTGGACGACAACTTCATCGCGAACCAGAAAGGGGCCCTCGAGCTCCTCCCCCACCTGGTGGAATGGCAGCGGCGCCATCGCTTCCCGGTGCGCTTCGCCTGCGAGGCCACGCTCAACATCGCCAGGAACGAGCGCGTGCTCGGCCTCATGCGCGACGCCGGCTTCCACGTGGTCTTCTGCGGCATCGAGACTCCGGAGCCGGACGCGCTCCGGTCGATGTCCAAGGACCAGAATCTCCGCATGCCGATCCTCGAGGCGGTGCGGAAGCTCAACGATTACGGCCTCGAGGTGGTCTCCGGCATCATCCTGGGGCTCGACACCGACACCCCCGCGACCGTCGACCACCTGATCGAGTTCATCGAGGCCTCCCGGATCCCGATGCTGACCATCAACATCCTCTACGCGCTGCCCCGGACGCCGCTCTGGGAGCGCCTCGCCGCCGAGGGCCGCATCCTGCCCGACGGCGGACGCGAGTCCAACGTGGTGTTTTGCCTGCCCGAGAAGACCGTGATCGGCATGTGGCGCCGTGCCATCGGCGCGGCCTACGCGCCGGAAGCGATCTACCGGCGCTTCGCCCACAACCTGTCCCACACCTTCGCCAGGCGCCCGGCCTATCCCCGCAACCCGCGGCGGGCTTCGATGCGCCACGCCGTCTCCGGGCTGGCCCTGCTCGGACGCATCGTCTGGCGCGTCGGGGTCCGCGGCGACTATCGACGCACGTTCTGGCGGGTCGCCCGCCGGGCCCTGCGCCGCGGCCAGATCGAGGAGCTGATCCAGGCCGCGGTGGTGAGCCATCACCTGATCGAGTTCACCCGCCAGTGCCTCCGCGGGGCGCACGAGGCTTCCTTCTACGCCCCCCGCGTCCCCGCCACCGCGGCGGTGCCGCCCACGCCCTCCGCGCCGCTCCGCGTGCCCCGGCCCGGCCTCGAGCGCGAGCGCGCCTCCCGCTAGCGCGGGAAGACAGGAGACTTCCCATGTCGAACGCCCCCGACCGGCCCGCGGTGGTCCGGCAGGACCTGGACAACGTCATCCACCCGATCGTGCCCCACCGGCAGCTCGAGCAGCAGCAGCTCGTCATCGTCTCCGGCAAGGACTCCACGGTGGTGGACGCCGACGGCCGCGAGTACCTCGACGGCATGGCCGGGCTCTGGTGCGTGAACATCGGCTACGGCCGCACCGAGCTGGCCGAGGTCGCGGCGGACCAGATGCGGGACCTCGCCTACTACCCGCACACCGCGATGAACCGGCCCGCCGCCGCGCTCGCCGAGAAGCTGAACGGGCTGCTCGGCGGCGACAACCACGTCTACTTCGTCAGCTCGGGCTCGGAGGCCAACGAGGCCGCCTTCAAGTTCGCGCGGCAGTACGCGCGGCACGAGTTCCCCCAGCAGAACCGCTACAAGACGATCAGCCGCTACTACGCCTATCACGGCACCACCCTCGCCACCCTCGCCGCCGGCGGCATGGGCGACCGCAAGATGAAGTTCGAGCCGCTCTCCGGCAACGACTTCGTCCACGTGGCCCCGCCCTACTGCTACCGCTGCCCGTTCGGGCTCGAGCCGACGAGCTGCGAGCTGGCCTGCGTGAAGAACATGGAGACCACCATCCAGGGCGAGGGCCCGGAGACGGTGGCCGAGGTGATCATCGAGCCGATCATGAGCGCGGTGGGCGTCGCGGTCCCGCCGGACGGCTACCTGCCCGCGGTGGCCGATCTCTGCAAGAAGCACGGGGTGCTGCTGCACGTCGACGAGGTCATCAACGGCTTCGGCCGGACCGGGCGGCTCTTCGCCCACGAGCACGCGGGGATCAAGCCCGACATCGTCACGGTGGCCAAGGGCATCTCGAGCGCCTACCTGCCCATGGCCGCCGCCGTGGTGCGCAACACCGTCTTCCAGTCCTTCCTGGGCGACCCGTCGGAGAACCGGCAGGTGAACCAGGTCAACACCTACGGCGGCCATCCGGTGGCGGCCGCGGTGGCGCTGCGGAACATCGAGATCCTGCTCCAGGAGCAGCTCACCGAGCGCTCCGCCGAGAACGGCGCGTACCTGCTCGATGGGCTCCGGACCCTGACCCGGCACAAGTGGGTGGGCGACGTGCGCGGCAAGGGTCTCTACGCGGGCGTGGAGCTAGTGACCGATCGCGCCTCGAAGGCGGTGATGCCCCAGGCCCAGATCAAGCGCATCACCGAGCGCTGCCAGGAGCTGGGCGTGATCGTGGGCCGGTCGGGCGGCGGCCGCCACCTCGGCAACACCCTCGTGCTGGCGCCCCCGCTGGTGCTCACCCGCCCCGAGATCGACCGCATCGTGTCGGTGCTGGACCAGGTGATCCCCGAGGTCTGCCCGGAGGCCGCGGCATGAGCGCGCAGTTCCCCCACCATCATCTGCACGGCAGCCACCATGAGGTCGGTCGCCAGCACGGCGAGGCCCTGCGTCCCATGATCCGGGCGCACCTCGAGCTGATCTACACCCAGGGCGCTCAGCGCTCGAACCTCGCCCCGGAGACCGCGCGCCGCTGGGCCCTGGCCTTCGGGCCGACGATCGGCGACGCCGCCCCCCACTTCCTCGACGAGATCGAGGGCGTGGCCGAGGGCGCCGGCATCGACCGCGCGGAGGCGCTGCTCCTCCAGGTCCGCCAGGAGGTCGCCCACGTGGCCCGCTTCGGCACCGTGGACCTCGAGTGCACGAGCTTCGCGGTCTCGGGGGCCTACACCCGCACCGGCGGGACCTTCGCGGGCCAGAACGCGGACCTCGCGGGCGGCGTCGAGGCCTTCAGCGCGGTGCTCACCTTCGCGGTCACCGGCAAGCCCGCGGTGATGATGCTGGTGCCGGCGGGGCAGATCAGCTACCTCGGCATCAGCAGCGAGGGTCTCTCGGCCGACGCCAACTTCCTGCGCTCGGCGGGCTGGCGCACCGGGTTCCCGCGCTACCTGCTGACCCGGCTGGCCATCGAGCAGCCCAATCTCAAGGCCGCGGTGGACGCGGCGCTGGCCCCGCGGCGCGCGTCGTCACGCAATCTCCTGCTCGCCGACCGCGCCGGGGCCATGGTCGACATCGAGACCACCGCGCAGGAGCACGGCCTCGCCTGGGGCGACGGCTGCCTCGTGCACGCCAACCACCACGTGCTGCCCGGGATGGCCGCGCACGAGACCGCCAACCCGGACGAGCTGCACAACTCCACCTGCCGCCAGGCGCGCATCGCGGCGCTGATGGAGGCGCATCGCGGGCGGCTCGATGCCGAGACCCTCAAGACGGTGCTGCGCGACCACGCCAACCGGCCCCATTCCATCTGCGCTCACCCGGGGGAGCGGGCGTCCTACAGCTTCGCCTCGATCATCTCGGATCTCGACGCCGGGCGGATGGAGATCGCGGTCGGCCCACCCTGCGAGCACGACTACGTGCGCTACGAGGTGCGCGCATAGCCACCGAGCTCTGGCGGCTGGACGCGGTCGAGCTCGCGGACCTGATCCGCCGACGCAAGGCCTCCTGCCGCGAGGCGATCGAGGCCGCGCTCGCCCGCCTGGACGCGGTCAACCCGGCGCTCAACGCGGTGGTGCGGCCGCTGCACGAGTCCGCGCTCGCCGAGGCCACCGCGGCCGACCAGGCCCTCGCGCGCGGCGAGCCGGTCGGCGCGCTCCACGGGGTCCCGGCCACGATCAAGGTGAACGTGGACATGGCCGGCTCGCCGACCGACAACGGGGTGGTCGCGTTCAAGGACGCGATGGCGACGCGCGACAACCCGGTGGTCGCCAACCTGCGACGCGCGGGGGCCATCGTGATCGGCCGCACCAACACCCCCACCTTCTCGATGCGCTGGTTCACCGACAACGCGCTCCACGGCGCGACCCGCAACCCGTGGGACGCGGGCCGGACTCCGGGCGGCTCGAGCGGCGGCGCGGCGGCCGCCACCGCCGCCGGCATCGGCGCGATCGCCCACGGCAACGACATCGCGGGCTCGGTCCGCTATCCCGCCTACTGCTGCGGCCTGGTGGGGCTCCGCGTGAGCTACGGGCGCGTGCCGGCCTTCAACTTCACCGCCGCCGCGGCGCCGCGGCCGATCTCCGCGCAGCTCATGGCGGTCCAGGGCCCGCTGACCCGGCGGGTGCGCGACGCGCGCGCGGCCCTCGCCGCGATGGCGGTGCCCGATCCTCACGACCCGCGCTGCCCCGACGTGCCGCTCGAGGGGCCCGCCCCGAAGCGCCCCATCCGGGTGGCCCTCGTCGCCGATCCGGCCGGGCGCGGCGGGGTGGCGCCGGTCGTCGCCGACGCGGTCCGCCGGGCCGGCCGCGCCCTCGAGGCGGCGGGCTACGCGGTCGAGGAGATCGACCCGCCCGAGCTCGGCGTGGTCGCCGACCTCTGGGCCGCGATCGCGATGGACGACGCGATCGCCGCGCTCGAGCCGGCGGTGCAGCAGTACGGCGACGAGGGCATCAAGCGGGCGCTCGGCCTCTGGCGCGCGCTCCATCCCGCGCGCGACGCTCGCCAGGTGCTCGACGCCCTCGCCCGGCGCGATCGACTGCTGCGCCTCTGGGAGCTCTTCCTCGTCGACCGCCCGCTGGTGGTCACCCCGGTCTCCAACGAGCCGCCGTTCACGGTCGGCCTCGACGTGGTGGACGCGCCGACCACCCGCCGGCTCATGGACGCCCAGATCATGCAGCTCGCGGTGCCGGTGCTCGGCCTGCCCTCGATCTCGGTGCCGACCGGCGTGGTGGACGGCCTGCCGACCGGGGTGCAGATCACCGCGGGCCGCTTCCGGGAGGACCTCTGCCTCGACGCGGCCGCCGCGGTGGAAGCCGCCGCGCCGATGCCGACGCCGATCGACCCCCGCTAGTAGACGATCACGCTTCGCTTCACCTCGCCCTGCAGCATGAGGTCGAAGCCCTCGTTCAGCTCCCCGAGCGGCAGCCGGCGGCTGATCAGCTCGTCGAGCTTGTACTGCCCGGCCATGTAGAGGTCGATCAGCATCGGGACGTCGGTGCGCTGGTGCCCGCCGCCGAAGGAGGAGCCGGTGAGCACCCGCTGCTGCAGGAAGAGCGACGGATCGAGCGAAATCCGCGTCCCGGCCGGCGACACGCCCACCACCACGCACGTGCCGCCCCGATGGGTGGCCAGCACCGCCTGCTCGATCGTCTTCTGGGTGCCGACCACCTCGAAGGCGAAGTCCACCCCGCCGGACCCGCTCAGGCGCTGGACCGCGGCGACCGGATCCTCCCGGGAGGCGTCGACGGTGTGGGTGGCCCCGAACTCCTGGGCCCACTCGAGCTTCTGGCGCATCACGTCCACCGCGATGACCTTGCCCGCGCCGACCATGCGCGCGGCCTGGATGGTGTTGAGGCCGACCCCGCCCGCCCCCCACACCGCCACGCTCGCCCCCGGCGGCACCTTGGCGCGGTTGAACACCGGGCCGGCGCCGGCCAGCACCCCGCAGCTCACCAGACAGACCACGTCGAGCGGCGCGTCGGCCCGGATCGGGATCACGCTCAGCTCGGGCAGGACCGCGTGGGTCGCGTAGCCCGCGACCTGGAGGAAGTGATGGAGCGGCTGGCCGTTCCGCCGGAAGCGGCTCGTGCCGTCGTGCATGAACCACCGCGGCTTGTCGCGCAGCGCACACATGGTGGGCTGCCCGCCGATGCAGTAGGCGCAGCGGCCGCACGAGGGGATGTAGCTCGAGCAGACGTGATCGCCCACCTTCACCGTCTCCACCCCGGGCCCGATCTTCTCCACTACTCCGGCCGCCTCGTGCCCGAGGATCACCGGGAGCGGATGCGGGTAGTCCCCGGTGACCACGTGCAGATCGCTGTGGCACACCCCGTTGGCGGCCCAGCGCACGGCCACCTCGTGCGAGCCGGGCTCCAGCACCTCCACGTCCTCCACCACCACCGGCTTCTTTGCCTCGTAGAGCACCGCCGCCGTCGCCTGCATAGTCGCCTCCGTATCCCCCTCTCCCCACGGGGGAGAGGGCAGGGTGAGGGGTCTCGAGCCGTGGCGCGTAGTCTCGCGGCCGCGGGCGCCGCGCGCAAGCCCGAAGAAGCGCGCCCCGGCTGGCGTCCCGCCGACGGATGCCGTATGATCCCCCCGCCGTGAACTTCGACTTCTCGGCCGACCAGAAGGCCCTGCGCGACCAGGCGCGGAAGTTCCTCGCCGAGCACGCCTCCTCCACCCGCGTCCGCCGGATCCTCGAGGGGGCCGCGCCCTACGACGCCGATCTCTGGCGCGGGATGGGCGAGATGGGCTGGATGGGCACCGCGATCCCCGAGACCCACGGCGGCGCCGGCTTCGGCCACCTCGAGCTGTGCGTCATCGCCGAGGAGCTGGGCCGGAGCCTCGCCCCCACCCCGTTCGCCTCGACGATCTACCTGGTCGCCGAGGCGCTCCTGCTCGCGGGCAGCGACGCGCAGAAGAAACGCTGGCTCCCCCGCATCGCGCAGGGGGAGGCCATCGGCTGCCTCGCGCTCGCCGAAGGGGCGCAGGTGGCCACGCCCGCCAATCTCTCCACGCGCGCCGAGGGGGCGCGGCTGACCGGCGCCAAGGTGCCCGTGGCCGACGGCGACGTGGCGGACTTCGCCATCGTCCTCGCCGCCGAGGGCGTGGGCCGCGCCGGGCTCTTCCTGGTCGACCTGAAGGGACCTGGCGTCACGCGCGCCTCCGTGGCCACCGTGGACCCCACCCGCTCGCACGCGCGCCTCTCGTTCGACGCCGCGCCCGCCGAGCCCCTCGGCGCGCCGGGCCAGGGCTGGCCGCTCACCGAGCGGCTGCTCGACCGCGCGGCGGTGCTGGTGGCCTTCGAGCAGCTCGGCGGCGCGCAGGCCGCGCTCGAGATGGCCCGCGAGTACGCGCTCGGCCGCTTCGCCTTCGGCCGGCAGATCGCCTCGTTCCAGGCGATCAAGCACAAGCTCGCCGACATGTACGTGGGCGTGGAGCTGGCGCGGTCGAACGCCTACTACGGCGCGTGGGCGCTGACCAAGGACACCCCCGAGCTGCCGGTGGCCGCCGCCGCGGCGCGCGTCGCCGCGAGCGAGGCCTACTATCAGGCCGCCAAGGAGAACATCCAGATCCACGGCGGCATGGGCTTCACCTGGGAGTTCGACTGCCATCTCCACTACCGACGCGCCAAGCTCACCGGCCTCATGCTGGGCAGCGCCCGTCGCTGGAAAGATCTGCTGGTCTCCCGCCTCGAGGCGGGCGCCGCCTAGGAGCGCACCGTGGACTTCGACGACACCCGAGAAGAAGCGGCATTCCGCACCGAGGCGCGGCAGTGGCTCGCCGCCCACGCCGAGCCCAAGCGCGGCGCCTTCGAGACCTGGCAGAGCCGGTACCCTGGCCGCGAGGGCTGGGACGGCCTCGAGCGCGCCAAGGCCTTCCAGTCCCAGAAGGCGGAGGCCGGCTTTGCGGCGCTCCACTGGCCCGCGGAGTGGGGCGGTCGCTCGCTGCCGCCGATCTACCAGGTGATCTACGCCCAGGAAGAGTCGAGGTTTCTGGTCCCGCGCGGCTACTTCGAGATCGGCCTCGGCATGTGCATGCCCACGCTGTTCGCCTACGGCACCGAGAGCCAGAAGCAGCGCTACGCCCCCGCGGCCCTCCGCGGCGACGAGGTGTGGTGCCAGCTCTTCTCCGAGCCGGGCGCGGGCTCCGACCTGGCCGGCCTGCGCACGCGGGCCCAGCGTGACGGCGACGACTGGGTGATCAACGGCCAGAAGATCTGGACCTCGGGCGCCCACTGGGCGGACCGGGCGATCCTGGTCGCGCGCAGCGATGCCAAGGTCGCCAAGCACAAGGGCCTCACCTTCTTCTTCCTCGACATGAAGTCGGCCGGCATCGAGACCCGCCGCATCAAGCAGATCTCGGGGGCGTCGCACTTCAACGAGGTGTACTTCACCGACGTGCGCATCCCGGATAGCCAGCGCCTCGGCGCGGTGGGGGCGGGCTGGGGCGTGGCCATCACCACCCTCATGAACGAGCGGCTCACCTCCGGCGACCTGCGCGGGCCCGACTTCGAGGAGATCTTCGGCCTCGCCCGCGCCACCACGCTCGAGGACGGCCCCGCCATCGCCAACGCGGCGGTGCGCGAGCGGCTGGCCGATCTCTACGTGAAGACCCAGGGCGTGCGGCTCACCCGCTTCCGCACCATGACCGCGCTCTCCCGCGGAGAGACCCCGGGGCCGGAGAACTCCATCGGCAAGCTGGTCAACGCGCCGAAGGCCCAGGAGATCGCCTCCTTCGCGATGGATCTGCTCGACATGGGCGGGGTGGTGATGGACAAGGACGTCGCCCCGCTGCGCGCCGCCTTCCAGGAATCGCTGCTGACCTCGCCGGGCGGGCGCATCGCGGCCGGCACCGACGAGATCCTGCGCAACATCATCGCGGAGCGCGTGCTCGGCCTGCCCCAGGACGTGCGCGTGGACCGCGACCTGCCCTTCGAGCAGCTCCCGACGGGTACATGATGACTCGGAGGGGGGCTGCGCCCCCCTTCCGAACCCTCCCCCCGACAAGCAGGATTGCGCGGGCGGAGCCCGCGCTCGGAGCGGCCTAGCCCTCGGGCGGGGCGGCCACGACGTCCTCGTAGCGGTGGCGCTTCGTGATGAGCCCGGCGTGCTGGAAGACGTCGAGCGCTACCTCGAAGGCCGGCCGCGTGATCTCCACGTGCGGGGACCAGCAGCCGAGCTTCTGGTAGTAGGCGATCGTGGACGTGAGCACCGCGCGGTCGATGTCGGGGAAGAACGACGCCTCGGCCTCCGCGACCCGGGCTGGCGGGGTGGCGAGCAGCCACTGCCGCGCCTTGCGGTAGGCGCGCATGAAGCGGCGGGCCATGTCGGTGGCGAGCCAGGCCCGCGTGGCGGCCAGGCTCGAGAACGCGACCGGCCCGATGGCCTGCCCCACCGAGGCGACCACGTGGCCGACGTGGTCGTGCTCGAGCTGCTGGGGCGCCGGCCCCTGCTGGTGGATATAGTCGCCCTCGCCCTTGCGGAAGGCCTCGTCCATCTTCCCGCTCGGCACGTCGATCGACTGGATGGCCGCGTAGTCGAGCCCGCGCCGGTGGCAGGCGTACTTGAACATCGCGAGCGGCTGGCCGCCGTGATCCACCAGCACGCGCTTGCCCCGCAGCCGGTCCCAGGTGAAGCCGGGCTCGGCGGCGCGGCCGGTGAGAAAGAACCCGTCCATCTCGTTGATCTGGGCGAAGTGCACCGCGGGCGGAGCCTGGCCCTTCTCGAGCGGCCCGAAGCCCTGGGAGGGCGCGGATTGGCAGACGTGCACGGTGCCCGCCACCACGCCCTCGATGGCGGACTTGCCGGCCGGCGCCACCGAGTGCCGGGGCTGGAGCCCTTCCTCGACCAGGAAGCCGCCCGCGATGGTGGCGATCAGCGGGGAATAGAAGGCGGAGAAGCGGGTGAACTGGATATTGATCTCGTCGCTCATGACTTGCCTCGCAAGGGTATACTCACTGGTGCCATGGCCACCGACAAGCGCGCCGCCGATGCGGACATCAAGAAGCGCCTGACGCCGGAACAATACAATGTCACCCAGTGCAGTGCCACCGAGCCCCCGTTCCGGAACGAGTTCTGGGATCACCACGAGCCCGGCATCTACGTGGACGTGGTCTCGGGCGAGCCGCTCTTCTCCTCGACCGACAAGTTCGACTCCGGCACCGGCTGGCCGAGCTTCATCCGGCCGCTCGAGCCGGCCCACGTCACCGAGCACACCGACGATTCGTACGGGATGCGCCGGGTCGAGGTGCGCTCCACCGAGGGTGACTCGCACCTGGGCCACCTCTTCCCCGACGGCCCGCGCCCGACCGGGATGCGCTACTGCATCAACTCGGCGTCGCTCCGCTTCATCCCCGTCGCCAAGCTCGAAGAGGAAGGGTACGGCAAGTACCGCGCCCTCTTCGAGAAGGTGAAGCCGCAGTCGTAGCCGGCTTCCCCGCGATGGCGATTCGCCTGCTCGCCGCCGCGCTCCTGGTCGGATTCCTGGCCGGACCCGCGCTCGCTGCCCCACCCCGCGCCGGCTCACCCCTCAAGGTCGCGGTGACCCTGATCAGCGAGGGCGCGTCCATCGAGCCCGGATCGCCGCTCTGGGTGGGGCTCCGGCAGCGCATCGCCCCCGGCTGGCACACCTACTGGCTCAACCCGGGCGACTCCGGCGAGGCGCCGAGCATCGAATGGTCTCTTCCCACGGGGTTCGGCGCGGAGCCGATCGTGTGGCCGCAACCCGAGCGGCTGCCGGTGGGGCCGGCGATGAGCTACGGCTATACGAAGGAAGTCGTCCTGCTCACCCGCGTCACGGTGCCCGCCGACGCCCGTCCCGGGAGCCGGGTCACCCTCCGCGGCCGGGCCTCGTGGCTCGTGTGCGAGAAGATCTGCATCCCCGAGGAGGCCGACGTCGCGCTGACCCTGCCGGTGGCCGCGGGCCGCCCGGCCCCGGCGGCGACCGCGCCGGCCATCGAGCGCGCCCGCCGCGCAGTCCCGGCTCCGAGCCCGTGGGCCGCGACGCTGAGCGCCACCGCCGAGACCGTCACGGTGGCAGTGGCGGCATCTCGACTGGCGGCCGACCGCATCTCGGACGTGTGGTTCTTCCCCGCCCGCTGGGGCGTGATCGATCACGCGGCGCCCCAGGCCGTGACCGTCGACGGGAACGGCATCACGCTCCGCGTCGCCCGCGGCGCGCTCCCGGACGGACCCGCCACCGATCTCGACGGCGTCCTGGTGATGCACGAGCGGCTTGACCAGGGGCTGGTGAGCCAGGCCTTCGCCATCCGGGCGACCGCCAGCCCCGGATCCTCCGCCGCGGGCGCCGGCCTTTCTCTCGCAGTCGCGATCGGTCTCGCGCTCGCCGGCGGGCTCATCCTGAATCTCATGCCGTGCGTTCTACCGGTGCTGTCCGTCAAGGCGATTGCCCTGGTCTCCCACGCCCAGACCTCGTCGGCCGTCCTGCGGCGCCACGGGCTCTGCTACGCGGCGGGCGTGCTGGCCTCGTTCGCCGCGCTGGCCGGCACTCTGGTTGCGCTTCGCGCGGGCGGAGCCGAGGTCGGCTGGGGCTTCCAGCTCCAGTCCCCGGTCGTCGTGGGCGCGCTGGCCTACCTGCTCTTCGCGCTCGGCCTGAGCCTCTCGGGCGTTCTCGTGCTCGGCGCCCGACTGACCGGCGTCGGCCGCGGGCTGGCGGCCCGCCCGGGCTACCGGGGCTCCTTCTTCACCGGCGCGCTGGCCGCGGTGGCCGCGACGCCCTGCACCGCGCCCTTCATGGGCGTGGCGATTGGCTACGCGCTCACCCAGTCGCCGGGCACCACGCTGCTTGTCTTCGAGGCCCTCGGGCTCGGCCTGGCCCTGCCGTTCCTGGCGCTCTCCCTGGTCCCCGCGTGGCGGGGTCTCCTGCCCCGTCCGGGGCCGTGGATGGAGCGGCTCAAGCAGGCGCTCGCCTTCCCGCTCTACGCCTCCGTCGCCTGGCTCGTGTGGGTGGTGAGCCGCCAGGCCGGGCCGGACGGGGTGGCCCTGGTCCTGATCGGGCTGCTCCTGATCGGCTTCGCGGCCTGGCTCCATCAGGCCACCCGCGCGGGCACCGCCGCGCGCTGGCGCCGCGCGGCGACCGTGCTCGCGCTCGGCTGCGTGGCCGGAGCGCTCGGGCTCGGCCCGCTCGTGGCGACGAGCCCGGCGCCCTCGCCCGCCGCGGCCGCGCCGGCGGGCGCGCCCTGGGAGCCGTTCACGGCGGAGCGCCTGGCCGCGCTGCGCGCGCAGGGCACGCCGGTCTTCGTCAACTTCACCGCCGCCTGGTGCATCACCTGCCTCGTGAACGAGCGGGTGGCGCTCCACTCGCCCGCGGTCGCCGACGCCTTCGCCCGGCGCGGCGTCGTCTACCTGAAGGCCGACTGGACCAGCAAGAGCCCCGAGATCGCCGCCCTGCTGGATTCCTTCGGGCGCAGCGGCGTGCCGCTCTACGTCCTCTACGGCGGCGCCTCCGGGGCGCGGCCGCGCGTGTTGCCGCAGATCCTGAGCGAAGGCACCATCGTCGAGGCGGTCGAGAAGCTCTGAGCTCGAAGCCGTGAAAGGAGACCACCCGATGCCCGATTCACTGACCCGCCGCCGCTTCCTCACCCACACCGGCGTCGCCATCCTGGTGGGCGGCGTCGCCACCACCCTCGGCCCGCGCGCCGCGTCCGCCGCGGTGCAGGCCAAGGTCGGCGAGCCCGCGCCCGCCTTCACCGCCACCGCCACGAACGGCTCGCCGGTGAGCCTCGCCTCCTACAAGGGCAAGATCGTGGTGCTCGAGTGGACGAATCACGAGTGCCCCTACGTGCGGAAGCACTACGAGACCGGCAACATGCAGGCGCTGCAGCGCGAGGCCACCGCACAGGGGGTGGTGTGGCTGACCCTGATCTCCTCGGCCAAGGGCGAGCAGGGCTACGTGACCGCCGCCCAGGCCGACGAGCTGACCACGAGCCGCAAGGCGGCGCCCACCGCGGTGCTGCTCGACGAGCCGGGCGCGGTCGGGCGCATGTACGGCGCCACCAACACCCCGCACATGTACGTGGTGGACAAGGCGGGCACGCTCATCTACGCGGGCGCCATCGACGACCGGCCCACCGCCCGGCGCGCCGACGTGCCGGGCGCGAGCAACTACGTGCGCGCGGCCCTCGACTCGGTCAGCGCGGGTCAGCCGGTGAAGACACCGATCACGCGCGCGTACGGCTGCACCGTCAAGTACTCGTAGATGACGGGGCTCACCCGCCGCCGCCTGCTCCACGGGCTGGCGGCGAGCGCGGCGGCGGGGGCGCTGCCTCGGCCCGTCCACGGGCAGAGCTCGCCCGCGGCCCCGCCACCCGCGCCGGCCCTCGCCGAACTCGGCGACGCGCCGCGAGCCGCGATGGCGGGCGCCGCGCTCGCGCTCCTCGGCGCGCTGCCCGCGGAGACGCGGCGGCACGCGGTGTTCGCGATCGGGGACACGGAGCGTCTCGACTGGCACTACATCCCACGCCGGCGCGCGGGCGTGCCCTTCAAGGACATGCCGGCGGCGGGGCGCGCCGCGGCCCACGAGCTCCTGAAGGCGAGCTTGAGCGCGGTGGGCTACGGCAAGGCGGTCGGGATCATGCGCCTCGAGGAGGTGCTGCGCCGCCTCGAGACCTTCGGCCTCATGCGGGACCCGGACAACTATGCGTTCACCGTCTTCGGCAATCCGGGCCCATCGGGCGCGTGGGGCTGGCGGGTCGAGGGCCATCACCTCTCGCTCAACTTCACGCTCGTGCCGGGCCGACCGGTCGCGATGACGCCCGTGTTCCTCGGCGCCAACCCGGCCGAGGTTCCGTCGGGTCCCCAGAAGGGCCAGCGCGTCCTCGCCGCGGAGCAGGATCTCGGTCGGGCGCTCGCGCGGAGTCTCAGCGACCCTCAGCGCGCCCGCGGCGTCATCGCGGCCCAGTCGCTCGGCGACATCGTCAGCGGCCCCGGCCGCGCGGACCGCCTCGCAACGCCGACCGGCCTCGCCCTCTCCGACATGACCGGCGACCAGCGGACCCAGGCGCTGCGTCTGGTCGAGGAGTACGCGCGGAACATGCGCGGCGAGCTCGCGGAGCAGGAGCTGGCCCGCATGCGCCAGGCGGGGCCCGAGCTGATCCGTTTCTCCTGGGCGGGCCCGCTCGAGCCGGGCAAGCCCCACTACTATCGCCTCCACGGCCCCACGCTGCTCATCGAGTACGACAACACCCAGAACGACGCCAACCACATCCACTCCGTGTGGCACGACCCCCGCCGCGACTTCGCCCTCGACCTCCTCAGGGCCCACTACACCCACAGCCACCACCACGCCTGATCGACTCATCCGCTGAGCGCGCGTCGGATTTACCGTGAAGAAACTACTAGCTGTCGTCGCACTCGGCCAAGCGGCATAGAGCGGGAGGACGGGAGCGGGCGGGGCGGGGTGGCGCGGTGGGGGGCCGGGTGACCCGTTCCCCGCCGCGGATCGCCTGCACCGACCCCTCCCGGATTGGGAACTCCTCTCACAAGGTAGATGAGCAACGGGTCGTGGTCAGAGGCCCCCCACCGCGCCACCCCGCCCGCCCGCTCCCGTCCTCCCGCTCGGTCTCGCCACATCGGCCATAGCATCGTCCCGCTGGCATATCGATTGCTCACTCATCCAGTGATGAATCGGCTCGCGACGGTGGCGGCGTTGGTCGTGGGGGTGGCGGCGTTGTATTTGGCGCGGGCGGTGCTGGTGCCGATCGCGCTGGCGATGCTGCTCGCGTTCATGGTGTACCCGATCGTGGATCGGCTGACCCGGGTGGGGCTGGGGCGGGGCCTGTCGGTGGCGGTCGTGGTGACGATGCTGTTCGCGACGCTCGGTGGCGTGTTCTGGATCCTGATGATCGAGTTCGCGAGCCTCTCCACCGAGATCCCGAGCTATCGCGACAACCTGATAATCAAGATCAACCAGGTGCGCCGCATGGGCCGCGGCGGCGCGCTCGAGAAGGCGCAGAGCGCGGTCACCGAGGTCGCCAACGAGCTGCGGAAGGACACCGCCGCCGCCCGCGCGCGCCAGAAGCCCACGCCGGTCGTGGTCACCTCGGAGCCATCCGGCCTCTGGCAGCTCCCGACGCTGCTCGAAGGCCTGGGTGGCGCGGCGGCGGTGATCGTCCTGGTCATCTTCATGCTGATCGAGCGCGAGGACCTGCGGAATCGCGTAATCCGCCTCGCCGGCTACGGACGGCTGACCACGACCACCCGCGCGCTCGACGAGGCCGGCCAGCGCATCAGCCACTACCTCCTGATGCAGTCCATCATCAACACGAGCTTCGGCATCGGCATCGCGATCGGGTTGCTCCTGCTGAGCGTACCCTACGCCCTGCTCTGGGGCTTCCTCGCCGCGGTCCTGCGCTTCATCCCCTACGTCGGCGTCTGGGTGGGCGCCCTCGTGCTCGTGGTCTTCGCGCTGGCCGCCTTCCCCACCTGGCTCCCGCCCCTCATGGTGGGCGGCCTCTTCGTGGCGCTGGAGCTGGCCTGCAGCTTCGCGCTCGAGCCCTTCGTCTACGGCCAGAGCGCGGGCGTCTCGCAGGTGGCCCTGCTCTGCTCGGTCACGTTCTGGGCCTGGCTCTGGGGCCCGGTCGGCCTGCTGCTGGCCACGCCGCTCACGGTGTGCCTGGTCGTCTTCGCCAAGCACGTTCCCGGGCTCGAGTTCGTCGGCATCCTGATGGCCGACGAGCCGCCCATCACTCCCGCGGCGGCCTACTACCAGCGACTGCTCGCGCAGGATCGCGACGAGGCCCTCCGCATCGTGACCGAGCGTGGGAAGGGGCATCCGCTCGAGGCGGTGTACGACGAGGTGATCGTGCCCGCGCTCCGCCACGCCCGCCGCGATCGCCGCCGGGGGACGCTGCCCGAAGGGGGACAGCGCTACGTCTGGGAGACCACGCGCGCGATCGTGGACGAGCTCGCCGCGGGCGCACGCGCCGCCGCGAGCGCCGGCGCGACGGTCGAGCCGCCGGCGCGGCGGCCCCGCAACGTCCGCGTGCTCGCGGTGCCGGTCCGGGACGAGGCCGATCTCCTCGGCCTCCTCATGCTGCAGCACCTGGTGAGCCCGGCCCGCTGGACGATCGACCTCACCTCACCCCATCTCCTCGCCGCCGAGGTCGTCGCCCTCGTCGAGGAGACCCGGCCCGCGGTGGTCTGCCTGGGCGCGCTCCCCGCGGGCAGCCGCAGCACCCACACCCGCTATCTCTGCAAGCGGCTCCGGGCGCGCTTCCCGGACCTCCGGATCATCGTGGGACGCTGGGGCCTGCGGGAGAACGTGGCCCGCGCGCGGCGGCAGCTCGAGGCCGCGGGCGCGGACTCGGTGGGGGTGACCCTCGTCGAGACGCGCGAGCAGCTGCAGCGGGTCCACGCTCTCGAGCCGCCGACGCTCCATCCGCCCGCCGAGGCGGAGCCCGCGCTCAGGAGCTAGGGCGGCCGAGGAGCTCGTCGAGCATGGTGGCGTCCACCGGCTTCGTCACGTGCTGGTCGAAGCCGGCGGCCAGCGCCCGCCGGCGATCGTCCGCCTGACCGTAGCCGGTGACCGCGACGAGCCGGATCGCCCGCGTATCCGGCCGCCGGCGCAGCTCGCGCGCGACCGCGTAGCCGTCCATGCCGGGCAGGCCCAGGTCGATCAGCGCCACGTCGGGCTGGAACGCGCCCAGCTTGGCGAGCCCGCTCGGCCCGTCCTCGCACGTCTCGACGTGGTGGCCGGCCAGCTCGAGCAGCAGGCGCAGGCTCTGACGCGCGTCCGGGCTGTCTTCCACCACCAGCACGCGCCGGGGGACAACCATCCGGCGTGCCGCTCCTTCGGCTCCGGGCGCCTCGGCGGGCGCCGCGGCCGCGGGCAGCCGCACCGTGAACTCGCTGCCCTGCCCGGGCCCTGCGCTCCACGCCGCGACCACGCCGCCGTGCAGCTCGACCAGGCGCTTCACGAGCGCCAGCCCGAGGCCCAGGCCGCCACGCGAGCGGTCCAGGCTCTGCGCCTCCTGCACGAACAGGTCGAACACGCGCCCGAGCAGGTCGGTCCGGATGCCCTGGCCGCTGTCGCGCACCCGCAGCACCGCCGCGTCGCCGACCACCTCGGTGGTCACGCGGATCCACCCGCCCGGCGGCGTGTACTTGAGCGCGTTGTCGAGCAGGTTGTTGACCACCTGCTCGAGCCGGGCCGGGTCGGCGTGCACGTGGACGGGCCCGCCCTCGAGGCCGACGTCGTGCCGCTCGGTGCGCCCGGCCTGCGCGAGGGCGTCGAGGCAGCGGCCCGCGAGCGCGTGCAGCTCGACCGTCCGCCGCTGGAGGTCGACCTTGCCCGAGGTGGCGCGGGCCACGTCGAGCAGGTCGTCGACCAGGCGGGCCAGGTGACTGGTCTGCCGTCCGATGATCGCCACCACGTGGCGCATCGTCTCGTCGCCCTCGAGCCGCTCCAGCACCGCCACCGCGTTGGAGAGCGTGCCGAGGGGGTTGCGCAGCTCGTGGCCCAGCATGGCCAGGAACTCGTCCTTGGCCCGCGTCTCCTCCCGGAGCGACCGCGCGAGGGCCTCGGCCTCCTCCCGCCGCTCGCGCATGCGGGCCTCGTCCTGGCTGCGCTCGGTGATGTCGAGCGACACGCTCAGCACCGCGGGCTCCCCGCCGAAGGTGATCACCTCCGAGTTCACGAGCAGCCGGCGCTCCTCGCCCGCGCGGGTCCGGAAGGCGACCTCGAAGTCGCGCACCCGCCCCTCCTGGTGGAGCAGCCGCAGCATGCGCTCGCGCTGCTCGCCGGTCACCCAGAAACCGAGCTCCATCTTGCTCTTGCCGAGCATCTCCTCGCGCGAGTACCCGCCGTGCCGGATCGCGGCCTCGTTCACTTCCAGGTGGCGGTGGTCGTGCAGGCTCGTGATCGACATCGGCAGCGGGTTGGCGTGGAAGGCGACCATGAAGCGCCGCTCGCTCTCGCGCAGCGCCTCCTCGGCCCGCGTGCGGTCGGTGATGTCGGTCAACGCGCTCAGGACGCACGCCTCCCCGTCGAACTGCACGATGTCGGCCGAGAGCACCGTGACGCGCACGTCGCCGTTCTTGACCCGGAAGCGGCACTCGATGCTGCGCACCGGACGGCCCGCCTTGAGCTCCCGGATCCCGTCGTCGCGCTGGGCCGGATCCACCCAGAGGCCGAGCTCGACCGGGGTGCGGCCGAGGATCTCCTCCCGGGTGTAGCCGCTCGTGCGCAGGAAGGCGTCGTTGGCGTCGCGGATGCGGCCGTCGCTCACGCCGGTGAGGCAGAGGATCGTGGGGCTGAGCCCGAAGACCGTGCGGAGCTTTTCTCCGAACCCCGGGTCCGATGGCATCCCCGGCAGTATGCCGGGCCGGGCCGCCGGCTGGCAAGCCGGGCCCCCCACCCGGCGCCCGGGATGGGTGTATCATCGGCGCCGACACCGAACCCCTCCCAGGAGGCGACCATGACGAGTCGAGCGAGCGCGGGCTACGAGATCGACGTCCAGGACGTGGAGTACCTCCGTCACGGCGACCGGCCGCTCCTGGCGCGGCTCTACAGCCCGCGCGGCGACGGGCCCTTCCCGATGATCGTGGACCTGCACGGCGGGGCCTGGTTCCGGGGCGACCGCACCAACGACGCGGTCATGAACGAGCCGCTGGCCCGGAGCGGGGTGGTGGTGGCCGCGCTCGACTTCCGCATGCCTCCCGACGCGTCCTATCCGGGCTCGCTCGTCGACATCAGCTACGGCATCCGCTGGCTCAAGAGCCGGGCGACCGCGATGCGCAGCCGGCCGGACCTGGTCGGGATCATGGGCGCCTCCAGCGGCGCGCACCAGGCGATGCTGCTCGCGATGAAGCCGCGCGACCCGAAATATGCGGCGCTCCCCCTGCCCGCCGGCTCCCCCGCGGTGGACGGCTCCGTCCGCTGCGCGGTGCTCTGCTGGCCGGTCATCGATCCGCTCGGGCGCTACCGCTACGCCAAGAAGCTCAAGGCCGGGGGCGCGCCGTATCCGGAGGTGGTCGACCGGGTGCTGCCCGGCCACGACCAGTACTGGATCACCGAGGAGGCGATGGCGGAGGGCAGCCCCACCCTCGCCCTCGAGCGGGGCGAGTCGGTGGAGCTGCCGCCGGTGCTGTACCTCCAGGGCGATCGCGACATGGCCCACCCGCGGCCGGACCTCGACCGCTTCGTCGCGGGCTACCGCAAGGCGGGCGGCGCGCTCGACCTCGAGCTGCTGGCCGGGGAGGCCGAGGGCTATATCAGCCGCAAGCCGGCCTCACCCGCGGTGGAGCGGACCATCGCCCGCATCCTCGAGTTCGTCCACAAGCAGCTCAGCTAGGCCGGGGGCCGAGAAAGGTCCAGCTGCGAGGCGGCGCCCGCAGGCTGCCCGCGAGGCGTACTCGCTGTACGTCGAGCGGGCAGCCGAGGGCGCCAACGAAGCAGATGGGCCTTTATCGGCCCCCGGCTACGAGCTCAGGGCGCGGCGGACGAGGGGCAGGACTTCGCGGGCGACGCGGGCGGTGTAGTCGCGCTCGGGATCGCCGGGCCACTTCGGGTCGGGGATCGGGTGGAGCACGACGTAGTCGAAGGGCGCGGGCGCGCCGCGGAGGGCGTCCACCAGCTGTCGCGCCACCTCGGCGGGCGCCCCGCGAAGGCTGAAGGCGTCGGCCGCGCTCTCGGGGAGGAAGTCCACCGCGCGCCCGCTCGCCTCGAGATCCGTCGCGTGGTGAAAATCCGGCCAGACCGAGCGCGCGTGCTTGAGGCTCTCCGGATCGGGGCCGGTCCAGGCCAGCCGGGGCGGGTCGAAGAGCGCCGGGGAATACTCGTAATAGCCCGCCGCCATCGAGCGCGCCATGACGAGCGCGCGCTCCGCGTCGTCCACCAGCACGGTATGGAAGACGGCGCCGAGCCGCACCGACGCCGGGTCGCGGCCGGCCGCGGCGGCCCCGGCCCGGATCGCATCCACCGCGGTGGCGATGTTGGCGGGATGCGTGCCCACCCGGATGAACACTCCGTCCGCGACGCCGCCCGCCATCCGCAAGGTGCGGGGGCCGCCGGCGGCGATCCAGATCGGCACCGGCCGGTGATGCGGCAGCCGCGCCGGCCGCGCCGCGCCCACCTCCACCGCCTGCCCGTCGAGCAGGGCCCGCATGAGCCGCGTGCTCGCCTCTAGCTCGTTGACCCGCGCGGGCTTGAGCCCGGCCAGGCGCACCGCGGTGTCGCCCACTCCCCAGCCGAGCAGGACCCGCCCCGGCGCCAGCTCGTCGACGGTGGCGATCGACGACGCGGTGACGGTGGGATGGCGGTTGACCGGGTTGGCCAGGAGCGGCCCGAGCGCGATCCGCTCGGTGACCCGCGCCGCCGCGGCGAGCAGCACGTAGGTGTCACGCCGGCGGAGCTGAGAGTCGGGCTGGAGCGCGGCGTCCCACCCGAGCTGCTCGGCGCGACGCACGTCCGCCGCGAAGGCGTCGACCGAGCGGGAGTCGAAGCGATTCAATCCGAAGCGCGGCAGGGGCTCGAGACCCGGCATGCGCGCCTAGGGCATGCCCGGCATGTCCACCCGGGCGTAGTAGCGCGCCTCCCCGAGGGCGTCGACCCGCTGCCAGAACTCGGGCAGCGCGGCCAGTCCCGTCTCGTTGACGCCCGCCCCCTGACGCCAGATGCACCAGGACTCGGGGTGGAGGCGGCTCGCCTCGCGGATCCACCGCTCGCCCTCCTCGCGCTCCCCCCGGCGGACCAGGAGCTGGCCGAGACGGAACATGGCCTGGGCGCGGGCGGTGTCCTCGCGCGGCGCGGGCAGGTGCTCGCGCGCCTGGGCCGCGGTGAGGGCGTGGGGGCTCTTCGGCCCGTGGCGCACCCAGTCGCGGATGGCGTCGAGATAGGTCACCTTCGCGTGCGCGGTGAGGCGCGCCGCGTCCTCCGGCATCTCCCGCGTCGCCCGGTTCATCTTCCGGAACCCCTCGTAGGCGCCGGCCGGCTCCGCGGGGCGCACGATGCGGCCGGCCTCGTCGATCCACACCGCCTGCGGCACGTTGACGATGCCGTAGAGCTCGGCGAGCCGGTGCTCGCGATCGATCAGGGTCGGATAGGTCGGCTGGGCCGCCTCGATCCACGGCAGCGGATCACCCTCGCGGCTGTCCATCGCCACCGCGAGCACCACGAAGCCGCGATCCCCCAGCTCCTCGTAGAGCGCCTGCCACACGGGCAGGTCGCGACGGCAGCCTCACCACGACGCCCAGGTGACGAGCAGGACCTTCTTGCCGCGATGCTCGGAGAGCCGGTGCATGCGGCCGGCCGCGTCGGGCAGCGCGAAGTCCGGTGCCTGCAGCGCGGCCAGCGTCGCCACCCGGTCCCGCGCGCTCTGGGCGAGCACCCACGCATCGCCCCGGTCGCTCGACACCGCGGGCTGGCCGAGGTGGCGCCAGAGCGCGGCCAGGTCGACGCGCCCGCCGTCGGCGAACTCCCGCTCGCGCCCGGCCGGGAGCGGCACGCAGACCGACCCCCGGCAGAGCCCCTCCGGCTTGGCCACCCAGCCCGTCGCGGCCTCCGCGTCGCGCGCGGGACACCAGAGCGCCGTCGTCGAGGCGTCCGCCCCCTCCACCGCGAATTCCCCCGCATCCGTCAGCAGCGTCACCATGATGTGACCTCTCTGGGGTGTGACCTCTCTGGGCGGATCTTACCATCGCCGCGCGGCCCCGGTCCGCCTTGACGCGGCTCCCGTCGCGCGGCAGTATCGCGCCCGATGCCTCGCGCCCTCGCCGCCCCACCGCGTCGCGGCTGATCGTGCCTCCGAGCGCTCGCCGGCAGGGCATCGCGGCCCTGCTGATCGTCGTTTCCGCCTGGGGCCTCACGTGGCCCGTCAACAAGGTGATTCTCGGGAGCCTGTCACCGCTCTGGGCGGTGACCTTGCGCTCGGCTATCGCCACCGTGGCCCTCTTCGCTCTCACCGCCTGGCGCGGACGGGTGGCGCGGCCCCCGACGGGGGACCTGCCGGTGCTGATCAGCATCACCCTGTTTCACATGGTGGGCTTCAATCTCCTCGCGAGCTGGGGCCTGGGCCTCGTGCCCACCGGGCGCACGGTGGTGCTGGCCTACACCACGCCGCTCTGGATCACCCCCGGCGCGGCCCTGTTTCTTCGCGAGCCGCTGACCGCGCGCCGGGTGGTCGGGGTCCTGGTCGGCCTGGCCGGGCTCGTGACCCTCTTCAACCCACTGACGTTCGACTGGAGCGACCGCGCGGTCGTCCTGGGCAACCTGGCCATCCTGGCCGGCGCGCTGCTCTGGACCGCGAGCATCCTGCACATCCGGGCGCATCGCTGGCGCTCCACCCCGTTCGCGCTGATCCCGTGGGAGACCCTGCTCGCGACCGTGCTGCTGGCTCCGATCGCGCTCGCCACCGGCCCGCCGCCCCTTCTCGTGTGGACTCCCGAGTTCACGCTGCTGCTGCTCTACCTGGGCATCGTGGGGACCGCGGTCGCCTACTGGGCGGTGGCGACCGCGAGCCGCCACCTGCCCGCGGTCACGACCTCGCTCGGGCTGCTCGCCACCCCGGTGGTGAGCGCGATCACCGCCACCCTCTGGCTCGGCGAGCCGCTCACCCTCCAGCTCGTGGTCGCCATCGTCCTCGTGCTGGGCGGCGTCGCGATCGGCGCCACCGACCGCGCGGGCCGCGACCGGGGGGCGACTTGACAGCCTCTCCGCGTGGCCCCATTCTCCCGCCATGGCCGACTACCACGCGACGGCCGACACCCCCGCTCCGTCGAAGGCGGAGCTGCTGCGGGCGCTCCGCTCGAGCCGCGACGAGGTCGTGAGGCTCGTCTCCTCGCTGCCACCGTCCCGCCTCGAAGAGGGCCGCTACGAGAGCGGCTGGAATGGCCGCCAGATCCTCGCCCACATCGCCTCGATCGAGTGGAGCTATCCGCGCCTCATCGACATCGCCCGCACGCCCCCGTCGGACGAGGCCGCCCCGCCCACCCGGACCATGAAGGGCGGCAACGACTCCTACAACGATCGCCAGGTGGCCAAGCGCGAGCACCTGACGGTGGCGGAGCTGCTCGCCGAGTTCGACCAGAACCGCGCCGCGACCATCCAGGCGGTGGAGGCGGCCGACGAGGCGCTCTTCGCCCGGCGCATCCGGTCGGCGGGAGGCGTGGTCGGCCCGCTCGCCCTCGTCTTTCACCAGATCGCGGTGGCCCACGTGCTCGGCCACGCGCGCGATATCGCCGGAGACCCGACCCATCATGGCTGAGACGACGACCCCGCCCGGCCCCCTCGACGGCGTGAAGGTGCTCGACATGACGGAGCACATGGCGGGTCCCTACTGCACGATGATCCTGGCCGACATGGGCGCGGAGGTGATCAAGCTCGAGCGGCCCGGCGCGGGCGACTCTTCTCGCGGGATGGGTGATGGCACCGAGCGCAATCCCTACTTCCGCTACATCAACCGCAACAAGAAGAGCCTCACCCTCGACTACAAGGGCGCGCGGGGCCGCGAGATCTTCCTCGAGCTGATCCCCGCGGTGGACGTGCTGGTGGAGAACTATCGCGCGACCGTGATGGATCGCGCCGGGCTCAGCTGGGACACCCTGACCCGGTTGAACCCGCGCTTGATCTACGCCCAGCTCTCCGGGTTCGGCTCCGACGGCCCCTATCGCGAGAAGGGCGGCTTCGACCTGATCGCCCAGGGCATGGGCGGCATCATGCACGTCACCGGCGAGCCGGACGGCCCCCCCACCTCGGTGGGGCTGCCGATCTGCGACCTCGGCACCGGCATGTGGGGCGCCCAGGGCGTGCTGGCCGCGCTCTACGAGCGGCAGCGCACCGGCCGGGGTCAGAAGATCGAGTGCTCGCTGCTCGAGACCGCGGTCGCCTTCTCCTCCTGGACCAGCGCGGGCTGGCTGGCCGACCACGTGGAGCCGGTGCGGATGGGCTCGCGCCACCGCCAGAACGCGCCCTATCAGCGCTTCGAGACCAAGGACGGCTACATGATGATCGGCGCGTCCGGGCAGTCCATCTGGGAGCGCTGCGCCCGCGCGCTCGGCCACCCGGAGTGGCTCGCGGACCCGCGCTTCGCCAAGGCGACGGAGCGGCGCAAGAATCGCTTCGCGCTGGAGAAGGAGATCGTCGCGGTGCTCGTCACCGCGCCCACCGCGCACTGGACCAAGGTGCTCGACGACGCGGGGGTGCCGTGCGGCCCGGTCTACAACTACGAGCAGCTCTTCTCCGATCCCCAGGTGAAGCACCGCGAGATGGTGGTCCACGCCGACGACGCCGAGCTCGGCCGCGTGCCCCACATCCGCACCCCGATCCGCATGTCGGCCGCCGCGGTGGCGGTGCGGCGGACCGCGCCCCGCCTCGGCCAGCATACCGACGAGATCCTGGCCGGGCTCGGCTACGCCCCGGCCCAGGTCGCGGAGCTGCGCCGCGAGCGGGTGATCTGAGCGCGACCGGCGGGTCGCCCATGGCCATCTTCCTGATCCGCCACGGCGAGACGCTGGGCAACGCCTCCCGCACCGTCCAGCTTCCCGACAACCCGCTGTCTCCGCGCGGGCTCGCGCAGTCCGACCGGCTGGCCAAGCGGCTCGAGCGCGAGGGGATCACCGCGGTCCTGGCGAGCGACCTCGCCCGCGCGGCCCAGACCGCGGAGCAGCTCGCGCACGTCACCGGCACCGCGGTCCGTCACGATCCGCTCCTGCAGGAGCGCAACTTCGGCGACATCCGCGGGACGCCCTACGCGGACCTCGGCTTCGACATGTTCGCGCCGGACTACGCGCCGCCCAACGGCGAGACCTGGGAGGTCTTCCACGCGCGCGTGGACCGCGCCTGGGCCCTCGTGCAGGCGTCCGCCGCCGCGACCCCGGGCCACCTGGCGGTCGTCACCCACGGGCTCGTCTGCCGCTCGCTCGCGGCCCGGCACCTGACGCTGCCCGAGGGGGCGGAGGTGCCGGAGCGGTGGGAGAACACCGCGGTCACCATCGTCGAGCGCTCGGCCGCCGCGGGCGCCGCCGCGTGGCGCGTGCGGCTGCTCAACTGCATCGCGCACCTCGACGACCTCGCCGCGCGGCCCCCGGCCGGGACCGGCGCAGTTTGACCCCGCCACCACCACGGAGAATGCCGATGACCCGACTCGCTCGTCCGTCGCTTGCCCGGTACCTGACCGGGGCCCTGCTCGTGACCACGGCCCTGCTCTGGCCCGCGGCCGGTGACGCCCAGCAGAAGCCGCTGCGTCCCTACACCCTGATCCTCGACTTCGTCCCGACCGGCGAGTACATCCCGCACTACACCGCATTGGAGAAGGGGTACTACCGAGACGAGGGCCTCGACGTGAAGATCCTCCGGGGCCAGGGCTCGGGCGACACGGTCAAGCGCATCGCGGCCGGCCAGGGCGAGGTCGGCATCGCGGACATCTCGGCCCTGATCGCGGCGCGGGCCAATACCGACGTGGCGGTGAAGGCCATCGCGCTCTGGTATCGCCGGCCCCCGCACGGCATCTTCGTGCGAGGCGACTCGCCGATCAAGAGCTCGAAGGAGCTCGAGGGCAAGAAGCTCGCGATCTCGCCGGGCAACAGCCACCAGATCCTCTGGCCGGTCTTCGAGAAGCTCTCCGGGCTCAAGCCCGGCTCGGTGACCTGGGTCACCATGGACGCGGCCTCGATGCCGCCCGCGCTCATCCGCAGCGCGGTCGACGCGGTGCCCTTCTTCGTCGTGCACGAGGCGCGCATCCGCAAGATCGCCAAGCAGCAGAACGCGGACATCCGGGTGCTCGCCGCGTGGGCCGATCTCGGGTTCGACGTGGCCTCGACCTCCCTGGTCGCGCGCGAGGAGACCATCGCCAAGGACCCCGAGGGGCTCAAGGCGTTCCTGCGCGCCACCCTCAAGGGGGCGGACTACGCATTCCGCGACAAGCACTTCGACGAGGGCGTGGGCTACGTGGTCAAGGCGCACCCCGAGGTCGATCCGGAAGGCGCGGTCGGCGCCGCGCAGGTCGGCGCGCGCTTCGTGTACGCCAGCGAGGTCACGAGCGGCAAGATGGCGGTCGGGCAGTTCGAGCCGACCCAGCTCGAGAAGACGCGCGATCTCTACACCCAGTACCTCGAGCTGAAGCGCAAGGTCGGCCTCGGGGAGATCTACACCAACGACCTGCTGCCCGCGAAGAAGTAGGGCGCACTCGATACGGAGGCTCCGATGGCACTGCTGATCCGAGGGGGACAGGTCCTGGCCGGCACGCCGGCCGCGCTCACGCGTTCCGACGTCCTGGTCGAGGGTGACCGTATCGCCGCGGTGGGGCCGGGTCTCGCCGCCCGCGAGGGCACCCCGGTCATCGACGCCTCGGCCCACATCGTGCTGCCCGGCCTGGGCAACGCTCACACCCACGCGGCGAGCCACCTGGCGCGGGGACGGGCCGGCAACTGGACGCTCGAGGATCTGCTCACCCACTCGGCGGCAAACTACGGATTCAGAACGCCTGAAGACGAGTATCTCTCGGCTGCGATCGGCGCCATCGAGATGCTCAAGACCGGCTGCACCTCGGCCTACGACCTCTACATGGCGGTGCCCGCGATCACCGACGAGGCCTTCGAGGCGGTGGTCCGGGCCTACACCGACGTGGGGCTGCGGGTGGTGCTGGCCCCGGCGGTCGCCGACGTCGTCTTCTACCAGACCGTGCCGGGCCTGACCGACCAGCTGCCGGCCGACCTGCGCCGGACGGTCGAGGAGATGCAGCCCGCGCCGACCAAGGGGCTCCTCGGCCTCACCGAGCGGGCCATCCGTCGCTGGCACGGCGGGGCCGACGGGCGCGTGCGCATCGGGGTCGCGCCCACGATTCCGAACCAGGCCACCGACGAGTTCCTCGACGGCTGCGCGGCCCTCGCCCGCGAGTACGGCGTGGGCATCCACACTCACCTGGCCGAGTCCAAGGTGCAGGCCGTCGAGAGCCGGCGGCGCTGGGGCAAGAGCATCGTGGCCCGCCTGGCCGACCACGGCATCCTCGGGCCCGGCTTCGTGGGCGCGCACTCGATCTGGCTCACCGACGACGATCTGGGCATGCTGGCCGACGCGGGCGCCGCGGTCGCCCACAACCCCGGCAGCAACCTGCGCCTGGGCTGCGGGATCGCGCCGGTGCGCGAGATGCTCGATCGCGGGGTGGCGGTGGGCCTCGGGACCGACGGCTCCGTCTGCGCCGACAACCAGAACCTCTTCGAGGCGCTCCGCATCGCCTCCGTCATCAGCACGATTCGCTTCCCGCACGAGACCGCCCGCTGGCTCGACGCGGACACCGTCTGGGGCCTCGCCACCAGCGGCACCGCGCGTGTGCTCGGGCAGGCGGGCGATCTGGGCGCGGTGGCGCCGCGGCGCAAGGCCGACCTCGTGCTGCTCCGCGCCGACTCGATCTTCCTGCGTCCCCTGGCCGACCCGGTGAAGGCGCTGGTCTACGCGGAGACCGGCGGGGCCATCGACACCGTGCTGGTGGACGGCCGGGTCGTGCTGGAGCGCGGCCGCGTGACCACGGTCGACGAGGATCGCATCTACGCCCAGGCCCAGGCGGCCGCCGATCGCCAGCGCGGGCAGAGCGCGCAGGCGTGGGCGCTGGCCGAGCGCCTGGCGCCCTATGTGGCGGCGGCGTGCCGGAGCGCGGTGACCGCGCCGCTCCCCATCGATCGCTTCGCCGCGGCCTTACCCTCCGCGTGATCCGGCTCGACGGCGTCGCGAAGACCTATCGCACCCGCACCGGCGACCTGGTCCACGCCCTCGCCGAGACGGCCCTCACGGTGGGGGAGAACGAGTTCGTCACCCTCGTCGGGCCGAGCGGATGCGGCAAGAGCACGCTGCTGAAGCTGGTGGCCGGCCTCGTGCCCCCCACCCGGGGCCGCATCCTGGTGCGCGACCAGGTGGTGACCGAGCCCTTCCCGGACGTGGGCTTCGTCTTCCAGCAGCCGGTGCTCCTGCCCTGGCGCAGTGTGCTCGACAACGTCCTCTTCTCGGTCGAGATGCTCGGCCTCGATCCGCGTCAATACCGTAAGCCGGCGGGCGATCTCCTGGAGCTGACCGGGCTCGCCGGCTTCGAGACCAAGTACCCGCGCGAGCTCTCCGGCGGCATGCAGCAGCGGGTGGCCATCTGCCGCGCGCTGCTGCCCGACCCGAGCCTGCTCCTGATGGACGAGCCCTTCGGCGCCCTCGACGCGCTGACCCGGGAGGAGATGAGCCTGGAGCTGCTGCGGATCTGGGAGGAGCGGCGCAAGACCATCCTCTTCGTCACCCATTCGATCCCGGAGGCCATCCTGCTCGCCGACCGCGTGGTGGTGATGACGCCGCGGCCCGGCCGGGTGGCGCGCGTGATCACGGTGAACCTCCCCCGCCCGCGCACCATGGACCTCGAGTTCGACCCGCGCTTCAAGGCCCACAGCGACGAGGTGCGCGGCCTGATCTTCTCGGGGCGCAAGGAGCGACCGTGAGAGCGGTGCGCCGGCTCCTGGGCGAGACCCTCATCCCCGCCACGACCCTGCTGGCGGCGCTGCTCGTGTGGGAGGTAGCGACGCGCGCCTTGCGCATCCCGCGCTTCATCATGCCCGCGCCGTCGGCCATCCTCGGCGAGGGCTGGGAGTGGCGCTACCGCTTCATCGGCCACACGTGGGTGACGCTCTACGAGACGCTCGGGGGCTTCGCCCTCTCCATGGTGGTGGGAGTCCCGCTCGCGGTGCTCATCGTCTACTCGCCGGCGCTCCGCGCCGCGATCTACCCGTTGGTCATCCTGGCCCAGTCGGTGCCCAAGATCGCCATCGCCCCGGTGCTGCTGCTGGTCCTGGGCTACGGCGAGGTCCCGAAGATGGTGGTGGCCTTCCTGGTGGCCTTCTTCCCGGTGGTGGTGGACACCGCCACCGGGCTCGCGGCCACCCCGCCCGAGCTGCTCGACCTGAGCCGCTCCTACCGGGCGAGCGCGTTCAAGACCTTCGTGAAGGTGCGCCTGCCGATGGCCCTGCCCTTCATCTTCGCGGGGGCCAAGGTGGCGATCACGCTCTCGGTGATCGGCGCGGTGGTGGGCGAGTTCGTGGGCTCGGACAAGGGCCTGGGCTACGTGATCCTCTCGTCCACCTCGTACTGGAAGACCGAGGTCGCGTTCAGCGCGATGATCCTGCTCTCCCTGATGGCCATCGTGCTCTTCGCGGCGGTCTCGCTGGTGGAGCGCGTCGTGTGCCCCTGGCTGAACCCGCAGGGAGAGGGCTAGCCCGTCACTCCCAGCCAGTCGAGGATCCGCGGGTTCTCGTCGCGCGGATAGGTGTGCGAGAGGTCCTCGATCTCGCGGTAGACCAGCCGCGCCCCCGCTCCCTCGAGCGCCCGCCGCGCCATCCGCGCGGTCTCCACCGGGAACATCCAGTCGAGCGCGCCATGGACGAGATAGATGGGCCGCCCGCGCGCGCGCTGGATGCCGCCCTCGGCCAGCAGGTACGGATGCAGCACCCCGCAGGCCGGGGCCAGGTGGGTGAACGGCGTGTCCTCGGCGAGACCGGCCAGCAGCGCGTAGGTGGCCCCGTCCGACATGCCGGTGAGCAGCACGCGCGAGCGGTCGACCGGGTAGCGCTGCGCCACCTCCTCCACCGCGGCGGCGAGCCGCGGGGCGTCCACGTCCTCGCCGCCCATGATCGACCAGGTGCGATCCTGGGCGGTGGGCGAGAGCAGCAGCGCGCCGCGGGTGCGCGCCTCACGGAGCCAGGCCCACAGGAAGTCGCGCCCGTGGCCGCTGCCGCCGTGGAGCGCGACGATCAGCGGCGCGGGCGTCCGGCCGTCGGAGGTCTCGGGCACGTAGAGCGAGAGCCCGCCGCGGCTGGCCCGATCGTTCTGCGCGTGCAGGATGCCGCCCCGCACGCCATCCTCGCGGAGCGCGCCCGCGCGCAGCCGCTCCACCAGATCGTGGTCCTCGCGGCGGTCGGCCTCGAGGAACCACCGGCTCACCGGCCCCAGCACCGGGTAGAGCGGGTAGAGCGCCTCCTGCAGCGGCCCGAAGCGGCGCAGCGCCCGGTAGAGCCCGATCGGCTCGCCCGTCTCCGCCGCCGCGCCGAAGGCCTCGATCAGCTCGAGGGCCTGCCGCGCCACCTGGGCCAGCCGCTCGCGCAGGAATCTCAGATCGTCTGGCCACGCCTGGGCCTCGAACGCGGCGAGCGGCTCCGCCAACCGCCCGGCGTGCGGAGCGAGCTGCCGGGCGAGCCGCCCCGCCTGGGGCGGGAAGAGATGGCGCTGCACCCACTCCGCGCGATCGAGGGCCCCGAGCAGCGAGGAGAGCAGTGCCCCGATCGCCTCGGCACCCGCGGGCGAGAGCATGCGCTAGGCTGACTCGTGCGGCGTGGCGTCGACGACTTCGAAATGCAGCGCGCCGCCCGGCCGATCGAGCTTGCCGTTCACCTCGCGGACGGTATCAGAGGGATGCGGACCCGGCAAGCAGCCGGGCGACTAGCGGGCCGGCGCGGCCCGCAGGCGCTCGGCCGCATTCCGCGCGTCGTCCGCCTTCTTCTGCTGCGGGTCCCAGCGCTCCTTGATCCGCCGCTGCTCCTCGCTCAAGCCCGGCTTGCCCACCCCGGTCGGCCCGATCCAGACCGCCGCGTCGCGGTACGGCTCGGGCACGTCCACCTTGTACTGCGCCTCCTTGGTCACGCCCTTGTCGTTCGTGTACCGGTACTGCGCGGCGACCGGCATCGCGACGACCGCTCCCAACCCCAGCGCAATGACGAGCAATCTCAGCATCGTTGTCCCCCTTGGCCGCTCCGGAGCTTCGCCTCAATTGTCCGGCCGAGGGAATTAAGCGTGGGCCAATTCCGCCGGGCCAGCCCGCTCCGCTCGATCCTGCCGTTTTTCTTGAGAGAACGCTCCTCCGCGTCCTGCCGGGAGGCGGTACAATGCGGGACGACATGACCAGCGCGCTACCGCTCGAGGGCCTGCGCGTCCTCGAGCTGGGCCACATCATCGCGGGGCCCTCCGCGGGCCTCCTGCTCGCCGACCTGGGCTCCGACGTCATCAAGATCGAGCGGCCCGACGAGGGCGACCAGTCGCGCGGCATGCCGGCCGGGACCTCGGCCAACTTCCACTTCCTCAACCGCAACAAGCGCTCGATCGCGATCGATCTCAAGGGCTCGGCGGAGGCCCGCGCGCTCTTCCTGCGGCTGGTGGCGGGCTCGGACGTGGTGATCGATAACTTCGCCCACGGCGCGGTGGAGGCCCTCGGCCTGGGCTACGACGTGTTGGCGCGGACCAACCCGGGCATCATCTACCTCGCCCTCAAGGGCTTCCTCCCCGGCCCGCACGAGACGCGTCCGTTCCTCGACGAGCTGGCCCAGATGTCGGCGGGCCTGGCCTTCATGACCGGGCCCCGCGGCCAGCCGCTGCGCGCGGGGGCGTCGATCGTGGACGTGGGCGCCGCCGCCTACGGGGTGATCGCGGTGCTCGCCGCGCTCCACCAGCGCGCGGAGACCAAGCGGGGCCAGAAGATCACCTCCGGGCTCTTCGAGACCACCGTGTTCTGGGTCGGGCAGTGGCTCGCCCAGTACGCGGCCACCGGCCAGCCGTCGGTGCCGATGCCCGAGATCCGCCAGGGCACGCGCATGGGCTGGGGCGTCTACCAGCTCTTCACCGCCGCCGACGGGGAGCAGGTCTTCATCGGCATCACCTCCAACGGCCACTGGGAGCGCTTCTGCGCCGCGTTCGGGCTCGACGACCTCCTGGCGGATCCGCGGCTCGACGACAACGCCAAGCGCGTGGCCGCGCGCGACTGGCTGCCCGGCCGCATCGCCGAAGAGATGGCGCGCCACTCGAGCGCCCTACTGTCGGAGCGCCTCGAGAAGGCGCGGGTGCCGTATGCTCCGCTGCGCCGACCGGACCAACTGGTGGACGATCCGCACCTGAACGCGTCCGGACAGTTCATGATCACCCCCCTGCCCGACCGCGGGCCGGCCAAGCTGCCCAAGCTGCCGGTGCACAGCACCGCGTTCGAGATGGGATTGAGGCGGCCCGCCCCGCGCCTGGGCGAGCACACCCGCGAGGTGCTCGCGGAGCTGGGCCTCGACCAGGACGAGATCGACGCGCTCGCGTCACGGAGGGTCATATGAGCGACATGCCGAAGCACGTGCACATCAAGGAAGTGGGCCCGCGCGAGGGCTTCCAGTTCGAGAAGGGCGACATCGGCCTCGCGGCCAAGATCTCCCTGGTCGACGCGCTGTCCGACACCGGCGTCGCGACGATCGAGTTCACCTCGTTCGTGAGCCCGAAGTGGGTGCCCCAGATGGCCGACGCCGAGCAGATGGTGGCCGGGATCAAGCGGGTTTCCGGGGTGGCCTACGAGGCGATCTGGCTCAACGAGGCCGGCCTCGAGCGGGCCGCGCGCCTGCGCGAGTCGCTCGCGCTGCGCCCCATGTTCGGAGTGGCGGCCACCGACACCTTCACGCGCAAGAACACCAACCGCAGCGTGGACGAGAAGATCGCCGAGCTGCCCGGCTGGGCCCGGCGCTACCAGGCCCTCGGCATGGACTGGATCGACGCGGGCGTGATGGCCGCCTTCGGCTGCAACTACGAAGGCGACGTCACGCCGGCCCAGGTGATCGGGGTCATCGAGACGGTCGAGGCGCAGGCGGTGGGGTGCGGCTCGCGGCTCGGCAACATCAGTCTGGCCGACACCATGGGCTGGGCCAACCCGCTCCAGATCAAGCGGCTGGTGGGCGCGGTGCGGGCGCGCTGGCCCGAGATCCCGGTGAAGCTCCATCTCCACGACACCCGCGCGCTCGCCATCGCCAACGTGGTGGCCGCGCTCGAGATGGGCGTGGACCGCTTCGACAGCGCGGTCGCGGGTCTGGGCGGCTGCCCCTTCGCGGCCCACAAGGGCGCGGCGGGCAACGTGACCACCGAGGATCTGGTCTTCCTCTGCCAGGAGCTGGGGGTGGACACCGGCATCGACCTCGACGCCATGATCGAGGCGGGCCAGCTCGCCGAGCGCGTGGTGGGCCACCCGCTGCCCGGCAAGCTCAAGTCGGGCGGCAACCTCGAGACGTACCGCGCCCGCGCGCGGGCCGCCGCCCCCGCGACGGCCTGAGCCTCCGCGCCGTGAATCGCCGCACCATCGTCATCAGCATCGACGGCTTCGCGGCGTTCTACTGGGACGATCCCCAGGCGCGCCTGCCCACGCTCCGCCGCCTCGCCGAGCGCGGGGCGCGGGCCACGGGGATGGAGACCGTCTTCCCCAGCACCACGTGGCCGACCCACGTCTCCATGGTCACCGGGGTCAGCCCGTGCGTGCACGGCGTCGTGGCCAACCACATCCTGAACCGGCAGACCGGCGCCACCGAGGACCTGACCGGCGATCCCATCTACGACGCGCCCGCGCTGCTGCGCGCGCCCACCGTGTACGACCGGGCCCACCGGGCGGGGCATCGCACCGCGGCGATCGACTGGCCGGCGACCCGCAACGCGACCACGCTCGACTTCAACCTGCCCTTCTTCAAGGATCAGCGCGTGTTCGAGACCCAGACCGCGAAGGCGGTGTGGGACGAGCTGACCGCGCTCGGCTTCCCGATGCACCGGCAGGGCGAGTGGGCGCTCCTGCCCAAGCGGCTGCACAAGGACGAGATGGTGGGTCGGGTGGCGGCCCACGTGGCCCGACGCCACGAGCCCGCGCTGCTGCTCCTCCACTTCCTCTGCGTCGACAGCCTGCAGCACCTCCACGGCCCGCGCTCCCCGGAGGCCTACTGGGCGCTCGAGTACGTCGACGGCCTGATCGGCCGCTTCCTCGCCACCCTCGGCGATCCCGGGCTCGACCGCACGTCGGTCTTCGTGGTGTCCGACCACGGCTTCCTGCCCTCGAGCCGCGAGATCTGGCCCAACGTGCGACTCCGGAAGCTCGGGGCCCAGCGCGAGGCCCGCTTCGTGATGAACCACGGGGCGGGCGCCCTCTATCGACTCGACGCCGATCCCGCCGCGCTCGCGCAGCTCGCGCGCGAGATCGCGGCCATGGAGGGCGTGAGCGGCACGTGGCCCGCGTCGGAGTACGGCTCCCTCGGCCTGCCGTCACCCGCCACGCACCACCAGGTCGCCGACGTGATGTTCGAGGCCGCGCCGGGCTATTCGTTCGGTGATGCCGCGGGCGGCGACGGGCCGGACGGCGACGCCGAGCACGGCCCGCCCAGGTACCTGGGCACGCACGGCCAGCGCCCGCTCTACGCCGACAACGCGGCCTTCTTCCTGGCCGTCGGCGCGGGCGTCCGCCGCGGCGTCGCGCTCGGCTCGATCCGGAGCCGCGATGTGGCCCCGACCGTCGCGGCCACCCTCGGCCTCCGCATGGAGGCGGTCGAGGGCGCGACGCTCGACCGGGCGCTCGACTAGGCGCGCTTCAGCTTGAAGTTGAAGCGCCGGAGCTCGAACTGCTGGTTCGGGTTCGCGGTCCACTCCACGTGCTTCTGCAGGCCGTAGTCCTCGTAGGGCTGGATGACCGGCAGCCACGGCAGGTTCTCGAGGAAGATCTTGGTCATCTCCCGGTACGCCTGGCCGCGGAAGCGCTCGTCGACGCTGAAGCGCGCCGCGTTGCCCAGCTCGTCCCAGCGCGGGTCGCGCCAGTAGTCCATCGGACCCCCGGGGCCGAGCAGCCGCCACATCATGCCGTCGGGGTCGCCCAGAGTGGAGGTGGGATCGGCCCACCAGACGCCCTTGTAGCTCTTCTCACGACCCTTCTGCGCCCGCACCGAGTACTCGATCACCTCGACCTTCACGTTGACCCCGATCTCGCGCCACATCGCGGCGATGGCCTCCGACATCGCCTTGTCCTGGGAGACGTAGGCCACCGTGGTCTCGATGAAGATCTCCTCGTTCCGGTAGCCCGCCTTCTTCAGCAAATCGCGCGCCTCGCCCG
>WNFF01000318.1_pt1 | contig 34726 bp, 27 predicted proteins | sample 5400441 | NCBI WGS metagenome assembly WNFF01 (sample SAMN13153345, study PRJNA577476) | soil metagenome | isolation source: 120 cm saprolite under Douglas fir tree site 2 hole 3 replicate 1 | place: USA:California | collected 2015-04-18
GAGCGGCGAAGCCCTTGTGGCGAACGACGATTCGAACCTCCGGCCTGTAAAGGCTCAACTTGCTGAACCGCCGTATGCGGACCCGCCTGTACGGTGGTGTGGGAGGGGCGAGCAGGTGACTGCTCCCCCTATCCCGATTGGCCATGCTCTGGCAAGTTCGGGTGCGGCTACGCCTTACGCCGAACAAACTATATCCGGCCATTGAATCAAATCAAGGATTCACCTCCAACAAATTCGGGCATTTACCTGATTGTCTACCAGCATAACCACAACTAGGTTGGTCGCCGAAAGACGGCAGCGGAAGCCCGTAGTGGCGGGCGAACCGCATTCTCAACGTTGGCTTTCGGGGGGCAGTCCCTTTTTGGAGGCCTGACCTCCCAGAGGCAACGCAAAGAAAAGCGAGGATGTAGCGGACCAGGCCCCGCAACGTTCATCGAGCGCGTACGTCAAGGACACCGCAAACGACGTGGGGTCTCTCCTCTTTCCTCGGCGCAGCTAGTCCGAACTATTTTCGAGCACACTGCGAATTCACGTGAGAATGCACGCACCCCTCCATAGGCCGCCGCGACAGGTTCTCCAACGGGGGCAGAAACTATGCGTTCCTCGAAAGTATTTTCGATCATTCTAGTTGCGATGGTGTTGTCAGCGCCGCGCCTTGTCTGTCAGACCAGCAGTGGCTCCATAGCCGGCGGTGTTCGTGACGCTCAGGATGCGGCGGTTCCGAACGCGACGGTTACCCTCATTGAGGAGCAAAGGAAAACCGCATTTGCGGCGAAGACGGACCCTGAGGGCCGATTCGTTTTTCCGCAGTTGTTGCCGGGCAGATATGATCTCTCTGTCGAGGCGGAAGGATTCAGAAAAGTCGAGCGCAAGGACATAGCACTGTTGGCGAACGACAAGATTACGGTCGGGATTATCAACCTCGAGGTTGGCGGCGTGACTGAGTCGGTGGAAGTCGCGGCACAAGTGACGCAACTCAAGACGGAGAGCTCGGAGCGCTCGGACGCAATTGTCGGGAAACAACTCCAGGAGTTGGCGGTCAACAGCCGCAGTTACCTGCAACTAGCCGGTTTGGCCACCGGAGTGGTGAGCACAGCCAACTTGACCACGGGCGGACACGGTGGCCTGGCGAATATCTCGGCAAACGGCCAACGCTTCGATCACAACCAACTCACACTCGACGGCATCGGTAACGTCGACACCGGCAATAACGGCGACCAGTTGGCTACGATCAGCCTGGATGCCGTGCAGGAATCAAAATCCTTACCAGCAGCTACCAGGCTGAGTATGGCCGTTCGGCCGGAGCACAGATCAGCGTGGTGACCAAGAGCGGCACTTCTTCTATCCATGGGAGCGCGTATCTGTATCACCGCCATGAAGGGCTGAACGCCAATAACTGGAAAAATAATCGCGATGGCTTGCCACGGCAACTATTCCGGTTCAACGATCCTGGCTATACGATCGGGGGACCCGTTTTCATTCCGGGTCATTTCAACAAGGACAGAAAGAAGCTGTTCTTTTTCTGGAGCCAGGAATTTCAAGAACAACTCAAGCCCCAGGGCCGCCGCGACGCCACGTTCCCAACGCAACTCGAGCGCAAGGGGGACTTCTCGCAAAGCGTCGACAAGAATGGAAACCCGTTCCCCTACATTCGCGATCCGCTATCCGGCCAACCTTGCAAGGCTAGCAACACGGCCGGATGCTTCCACGATGGCGGCGTGCTCGGTCGCATCCCCTCCGACCGCCTCTACGCTCCCGGTATAGCCATTTTGAACTTTTTCCCGGAGCCTAACGCGCTGGGCAAGGACTTCAATTACCGTTCCCAGATTCCCGACTCCTATCCGCGGCGCGAATCGCTTATTCGTCTTGACTACAACCTCAGCTCGAAGTGGAAAGTATTTGGCCACTATCTGGACAACAAGGATTCGGTGACCTCCGCCTACGGCTCGTTCGTGCTGGGCGCTGGCTTCCCCAAGGTGCCGATCACCGACGCACGGCCCGGTAAGAGCTTCGTGGTCAGCTTGACCACACTGATCAACTCGACCACGGCGAACGAAGCGACTTTCGGCTATGGTCACAACCAGATCAACATCGACCCTGTAAATAACGGGCTAACCGCGGCAGCAACCGGAATTAACATTCCGATGCTCTACCCTGGAGCCGTACAGAAAGATTTCATCTCTCGATTCGCCTACGATGGAACACGAATTGGCAATCAACAGCGGATCGGTACGAACAATGCCCCATTCTTCAACTACAACTCGACTCTCGACTGGATTGACAACCTCTCCAAAGTGTGGAACCAGCACGTGTTCAAGACGGGTGTCTACATCCAGCGCAGCCGCAAGGATCAGACCTCCTTCGCCAACGCCAATGGCGATATCAACTTCAGCGATAGCTCGAGTAATCCGCTGGACACCGGCTTCGGATTCGCCAACATGGCCATCGGCGTCTTCAGCAGCTTCAACCAGGCGTCGGGCTACTTCACGGGAAAATACCGGTACACTAACGTTGAATGGTACGTACAGGACCAGTGGAAGATCGCGCGCCGTCTAACGCTCGACTACGGGATGCGCTTTTACTGGATCCAGCCGCAGTTCGACGCGGCTTTGCAAACGTCGACGTTCCTCTCCAGCCACTTCGATCCTGGACAGGCCGTGCGTCTCTATCGGCCCATGATAAATGGCAGTGGGCAGAAAACCGGGTTCGATCCCGTTACCGGACAGAGCGTTCCAGCGTCCGCCATCGGCAAGATCGTTCCCAACTCGGGGAACACGCTCAACGGAATTGCCCAGGCTGGGAAAGACATCAGCAAGTATTTGATTGAGAATCGCGGCGTTCATTATTCCCCGCGACTCGGATTCGCTTACGATATCAGCGGAAGACAATCCCTCGTGCTTCGTGCAGGTGCGGCAATTCTCTATGACCGCTTCCAAGGCAACGAAGTCTTCGACATGCTAACCAACCCGCCTACGACGGTCGCGCCCACGCTGGTGAATGGATTCCTCAAGGACATCGACTCCAAAAATGTCCTTCTAGCGCCGGTAGGGTTGAACGCCTTCGATTTCAATGGTTTTGTTCCAACCACTTACTGCTACCATTTCGGCATCCAGTCCAAGCTGCCTTTCGGCTTCATTCTGGATACAGCGTATGTCGGCTCGCAGAACCGTCACGAACTTCAGCGGCGAAATCTGAACGCCATTCCTTACGGTGTGACCTTCCAGGCACAGAATCAGGACTGCACAAAATTCCCTGGCGGAACGTGCCCAGCGCCACCCTACTCGGGCGCTCAGGCCTACGATGCTAACTTCCTGAGACCCTATCCCGGTTTTGGCGACATCATTCTGCACGAGTTCGGCGGCACCTCCAATTACAACTCGCTGCAAACTAGCGTAAACCGCCGGTTCGCCAAAGGCCTTTTCTTCGGCTTCAATTGGACCTGGAGCCGCGCTCTGGGCACTACCAGCGACCGCAGTGGGTTCAACCGCATAGACAACCTGACGCGGCTTGCCAACTACGGTCCGCTGTCCTTCGACCGGCTCCATACGGTGAATATCTTCTATACGTATGACCTGCCTAGCGTTTTCCACGGCGGACCCGCGCACGCCCTGCTAGATGGTTGGGAGATTTCAGGAGCTACACTGTTTCAGAGCGGCACGCCCTTTGGAGTGGGATTCTCAATACCCGGCATCGACAATACCAATCTTACTGGCTCTTATACTGAGCCCGCCCGTGTCAAGCTCATCGGAAACCCGCTTAGCGGCATTTCGGGCGACGAATATCACCGTCTAAATCCCGCCGCATTCGCGCCGCCACCGGTGGGGAGTATTGGTCTCGATTCACCCACCAACTACCTGCGCGGACCAGGAATTAATAACACCAATCTATCAATCCAAAAGAGCTTCGTGATCGGTGAGGCGACAAGGTTCGAGCTGCGTGCCGACGCCTTCAACGTGTTCAATCACACACAGTTCAGCGACATCAACAGCACGGTCAACTTCAAGAGCTTGACGGATCCAACTATCACAAACTTGTACAAGAATCCGGACGGGAAGATAAATAACATCAATGGATTTGGGACGGTGAAGGGAGCGCGAGACCCGCGCATCATGCAACTGGTGGTTCGCTTCCGATTCTAGTTTCCGAAGCGTGGCGCGCTTGCGAAGCTGATTTATGCTCGCAATAACAACGAAATCCAAGAGTGACGGCAAGTGGCCGCCCTCGATCCGCCCAGCCGGTGTCCGTCTCGAAAACTCGCATGGCGGGTGAGCTGAAGTGAATGGCGATCGTTTGTTCTACTCTGAACCGGCAGCAGTTAGGTAGGATACTGGAGCCGCGTTACAGTCAGCGATCAAGGATTTCTATGACATCTTCGCGTTTGTACTGGTTACGACTGATCATAGGGGATCCACTGGCAGTCGTGCTGTGCATCAGCGTAGCCGCTCTCTGCTGCAGTCAGAGTTTCGCCGCCCAGGGTTCTGGCAGTCAGAGAACTGGTGCTCTGAAAGACCGCGGCGGGAATTCCCTCGCTCAAGCCCCCATGGAAGAGGGTCGCCCTAGACAGGACCAAGCTTCGCAGCCGCCTCAGACAACGACATCGCAGTCCTATCCACGGGAACAAGTGCAAACCGGTCAATCGCTCTTCGCCGTCCAGTGCGGCTTCTGCCATGGGCGCGACGCTGCTGGTGGCGAAATCGGCCCCGACCTAACAATCTCCGAGCTCGTTGAAAAAGATGTCGGCGGAAACGAAATCGGTCCCGTTATCCGCTCGGGACGGACTGATAAGGGAATGCCGCCGTTCGACCTCGCGGATGCCGACCTGGCTGCCATCGTTGCATTTATTCATGATCAGAAGATCAAGATGGCGTCAAAACAAGGCCGCCGCCGTACCGTTCAGCCCGAAGATCTCCAGAGTGGCAATGCCGATGAGGGCAAACAGTATTTCAATGGAGCCGGCGGCTGCTCAAAATGCCATTCCCCGAGCGCTGATCTTGCCGGCGTCGCCAACCGGCTGCGAGGACTGGCACTCCTGCGGCGCATGCTCTACCCCGGGGCAAACCGCAGCGCCAATCCTGCCGCCGCCGCGGCAACGGTCACCGTGACATTGCCTTCCGGCCAAACCGTGACCGGTAAATTGGCCTATCGCGACGAATTCGTGATTGGTTTAACGGATTCGTCCGGGTGGTACCGGTCTTGGTTCCAAAGCCGAGTGAAGTTTGCGGTCAATAATCCACTACAAGCTCATATCGAGCAACTTGGAAAGTACACCGACGACACCATGCACAACGTCCTGGCCTATCTGCAGACTTTGCACTAGGCGAATTCTTTCTGCGGTTGGTCACGAACGTATGGGGTATGCAGATTTGGGGAGGAGGCATTTCAAAAAATGAAGCGTGGATCCTACGGGTATTGTCTCGCTGCGGTCCTGAATGCGCTGTTTGCGTTCCAAGGCTTGGCCCTGGCTCAAGCGCTGAATCCCGCTACACTCTTGGAGCCTCCTGCCGACAGTTGGCCAACATATCACGGCACGTACTCCGGCCAGCACCACAGCCGCCTGGCGCAGATTACTCCGGCGAACGTCCACGAGCTTACGCTCGTATGGGCGTTCGAAACGGGGCACGCCACGCAGATTAAGTCCACTCCGATCCTCGTCAATGGCATCTTGTACGTGACGACCCCGGACAACGTCTGGGCGCTCGACGCCAGGTCGGCTCATCCAGTGTGGCACTACACGTATCCGCCGAACCAGGGTCTTCATATAGGCCATCGCGGGGTTGCTGTGTACAACGACTCTGTGTATTTCACCACTCCGGATGCCCACCTTATTTCCCTCGATGCAAGGGACGGCAAAGTTAACTGGGATGTAGTGATCGCTGATGTAAAGAAGGGTTATTGGACGACCATGGCGCCGCTAGTCATCCGCGACCACGTACTAGTCGGCACTTCCGGCGACTTCGACAACCTTCCCGGAATGCTGAAATCGCTGGATCCGGAAACGGGTGAGACGCAATGGACCTTTTACAGCACTCTTCCTCGAGAAACACCCGAGGCCTTTAGCGGCGGCGCTACCGGCGGAAACATGTGGATCACGGGAACCTATGATCCAGGGCTCAACCTCTTCTATGTCGGAACGGGAAATCCCACGCCGGTACTGGCCGCGCAGGCGCGTCCGGGCGACAATCCTTGGACCTGTAGCATCGTGGCACTCAATCCCGACAACGGCAAGCTTGCTTGGGGATTCCAACCCTCGCCCCACGATACCCATGATTGGGATGCCGTCGAGGTTCCTGTCTTGGTCGATGGAAAATTCAAGGGTACCCCCCGCAAGATGTTGCTGCAAGCCTCCCGCAACGGTTATTTTTTTGTGCTGGATCGCACTACCGGAAAGAGCCTTCTCACCACTCCATTCGCCGCTGTCAACTGGTCCGCGGGCGTAGACAAGGATGGCCGTCCGATTCCCAACGCTGCGAAGGAACCGACCCGCGATGGACGACTGATTGCGCCTGACGAAGGCGGGGCGACCAACTATCGCTCACCGAGTTTTGATGCCCAGACCGGTCTGTTCATCGTCAGCGCACAGGATAGCTACGGCATTTATTTCTCCAAGGCGGAGCACGGCGATTATGGTTGGGCTGGTGCGGATTACGGACTGTTCGGAAAAGGAATGCTGAGAGCGATCGATTATCAAACCGGAAAAATACGTTGGACCCACGACCTCGGCGGGGGAGCCTCAAGCGCAGGAGTTCTGACCACGGACGCGGGGTTGACATTCACCGGCGATTCCGTTGGCAGTGTTCTCGCACTTCGGACCAGCGATGGCACGACGCTTTGGCATTCCCGCATCGGACATGTAGGTAATTCTCCCATTACGTATGAGCTTGACGGCCGGCAGTACGTCCTTGTGGCGAGTGGCGGAACATTGTATGCCTGGGCTCTTCCCGAGCGGCCTTTTGCCATCAAGCAAGGCAGCCTGTCTCACTGACGCTAGGGAGTCAAAATCAATTCGTTGTATGTGTTTCCAGTGTTGCTGTGGGATGAGCGCTGGACCAGGCCATCCCCAGGATAATTGTGAAGACCAGTGCATTGGCGGGGATATATAGATTGAAGTCTGCCAGGCTATGCACCAGAATTGCCGCTATACTCCCGATGCAACCGAGAGAAACGGCTTTGTCGAAACTCTCTTCTGCTCTCCTGTACCCCCGGACGGCCCGCGCGAGGATCCAAAAAATCGAGCCAAACAGCAAAATGCCGCCAGGCAAGCCGAGCTCGGTCGCGACTTCCAGGTAATCGCAGTGCGCGTGTTCAACGAGGAGAGTGAGGAAAACGGTTTGCACGGACGGATAAACCACGGAGAAGGATCCCAATCCGGTTCCGAGGAGAGGATGATGGCGAATCAGTCCGAGCGTATCGCGCCAGATCGAAATGCGATTCTGGCCGCCGAGATTGTACTCCTGCCCGAGAGTTTCAAAGCGGCTCATCACGGGATCACTCCCGATCCAGACGATAAGCCCGAGGATACCGAGAAAAAATAATACGGCGACCGCCGACCGTGTTCGCGCCCGCAAGGACGAAGTCCCGGCAAGCACAAGAATAGCAACGAGTGAGGCCAAGGCCGAAATGATTCCCATTCGCGAGCGCGAGAAGACCAGCGCGGCGAAAAGGAGAATGGCAAGAAAGAGCCAAAACACCAGAGAAGGCAACTCCGCCCTGGAGACAGTTTTTCGCAGCGTACCTGTCTCGCCTGAAGTGTTCCTAAGCAGAAGCCCCGCCGAGCGCAAAGCGAGAACCACGGCAAACGGCAGGATCATTTCCAAAAACCCAGCGAAATGATTTCGATTGATGTACGTGCCGGTGGCCTCGCCCAGATAGTATTTCTTGACGTACGCGAAAATCTGCTGCCAGCCGGTGAGATATTGAATCAGCCCGTAGAGAGCTTCGAACACTCCGAGCGACACGAGAGCAAAGACGAGCCGCCTCTTCGCGTTATGGTTCTGGCATAGGACCAAGGTCAGAAAGAAGGCCGTCAAATAGGTGACTAACAGGAAAAGATGCGACACCGTTTGGTAGTGCGCCATGCTGACGGTGAAATGAGTCCCGCTAGGTAGATCGTCGCGCGCTCTCCCAAACAAGGGCGCCAGAGAAACGGGAAGCGGACAGATTTGCACCAGAACCAGGGCGACCAGGAAAACAGGGCTCGCGACGGGAAATTGGATGGAGGTGACGTGCGAAAACTGGCCCGAGAAAAGGAAGACGGCCGCCAGCCCGAGAATAATCACCTGTGTTACCGCAAAAAACCAAGGTGCTGTACCGCCGAAGGTGAGAACTGCAACACAGACGCCACAGAGGACGCCGACTTCAAACAATCGAACCATGAAAGGCTCGTGATGGATCAGTCGCTCGCTTTTTGTTGGGGCGGCATTTGGGAATTCGTTGTAACGAAAGTCTCTTGCGAAGGAGGGTCGGCATCGGGACCATACGGGCCATAGTTGTAATAGCCATTGGTGCGGATGTCCACGTTATTTAGCACCACGCCGATCAAGTTTCCACCTACGCTGCGGATTCCGGACTGCGCGTGCATAAGCTGCTCGCGAGGCGTGGTCCCGCTCTTTACCACCAGGAGCACCCCGTTTACCAGCGGTGCGAGGATGCGGCTATCGGCCAAGGCAAGCATAGGGGAAGAATCTAGAATTATGAACCCGTATTCCATCTTCGCCAAGCGGATCAACGCTCCCATGCTCTGGGAAGAAAGAAGCTCGGACGGATTGGGAGGCACTGGGCCGCACACCAAGACATCAAGTCCACGGGACCCGGAGGGACGCACGGCGGCATGCCAATCCTGCTGGCCGGTGAGGTAACTGACCAAACCCAGGCTTCCACTGATGCCAAACAATTTGTGCAGAGAGGGGAACCGCAGATCTGCATCCACGAGCAAGACTCTGTGGCCGAGCTGCACCAACGAAATCGCCAGGTTGCAAGCGACAGTGGTCTTACCCTCGGCCGGCTGGGTGCTCGTGACCAGAAGCGAGCCCGGAGGCCGGTCCGGGGTCGAGAGCAAAACCGAGGTACGGAGACCACGGAACGCCTCGACGAGAGGGGCATGTTGCGCTATGTCCCGATCAATGCGGTGCCAGGGAGAGCGCGAGTTTTTGCCGTTTCCATTTCCTTTGAGGACCAGAGCTTTGTCCCTTGGGAGGAACCTGTTAATACCATGCTGGTCGCCGTTTGACGGCGGCACAAATGGAATCAGGGCCAAAGAGGAAAGGCCAAACAGCCGCTCGACGTCGTCATCGCCTTTGAGAGTGTCGTCTATGCGCTCCTGAAAGAGCGCGGCGCAGATCCCGAGCCCTAATCCGAGGAACACGGCCACAGCCAGGTTCAGGAGCGTCTTCGGCTTAACGGGCTTCGCCGGCGGTTCAGCGGAATCCACGATGCGGATGTTGCTAGCCTTCAGGCTTGCGGAAACCCCAGCTTCTTTCAGCCGCTGCAGCATGCCTTCGTAGAGCTGCTTGTTTGTGTCGACCTCGCGTTTCAGAATGTTGTACTGGACGGATTTTTCGGCGATCAGACCTACCTGCTTTTGCTGCTCGCCCAATGCCCGCTGAACCAGGTTCTCGCGACGTACCGCCGCGGAATAATCGTTGACAATTCGGTCGGTCGCACGCTGGCGCTCGTCCCGAAGCGAGGCCTCGATTTCATCAATCTGGCTCTGAATTTCCTTCACGCGTGGATAATCTGGATTAAACGTCGTCGACAGCTGCGCACGTTCCCGCTTGAGTTCCGCCAGGCGTTCGCTTAAGTCCTGGATCAATTTATTCTCGAACACTCCCGGTAAGGTTCCGGATTCGGTCGTCTGAACCAAACGGTAGAGCGCTTCCTTTTCGTATCGCTCGCCTTGCGCTTTGGTTAGCTGTTCCTGCAGTTGTTGCAGCCGCTCGTTCGCAACATTCTGGCTGGCGCCTTTGTCTGTTTCAAAGAAGACCAAGCCCTTGCGCCGTGCGTAGCTTTGGAGGTCGTCTTCCGATTTCTCCAGTTTTGCCTTTACACCGACTAACTGCTGTGAAAGCCACTCCGCAGCTTTCTGTGTTGCTTGCCACCGTGCTTCCAGGTTCTGCTCAACATAGTCCGCAGCAAGGGCGTTGACGACGCGCGCGGCAAGTTCCGGATCGTGCGAGTCAAATCGAACGGCCACTAGGCGGCTGCGGTTGACGGGATCAATGATTAAGCGATCCTGAAATCGCTCAAGGATTCGCTGAGAGAGTTCCCGATCACGGCCTTCGGGCACCGGACCGATTGCAAAAGTTTGCGCCTTGGAAGATTTTTTTGTCTTTGGCCGGAGCTGCCACCACTTGGGGGAGTTGAATTCTGGAAAGTTTTCCAGGCGGAGCTGGTCAATTACCCGCCGCTCAAGGCTTTCACTGGCCAAGATGCTGTATTGCGTTCTAAGGTATGCGTCGGACACGGCCTCCAGTTCATAGAGTTCCTTGATGGTTGGGATGTCCGGATTCTCCTTCTGAATTTCCAGCAATACCTGAGCCCGGTAGACAGGCCTTTGCTTGAGTGTCGCGATGAGGATCGCGGTAAACAAGATGAAAAAGACCATCAGGATTGTCGGCAGGCGCTTGCGAAGGATGCGGCCGTAGCTCCGGAGGTCGACCGCTTCGTCAGACTCCAGGATCTCATAGGAATCAGGTAGCCCCACAGCCCGAGGGTCGAGGGCACTCAGCCCGCGCCGCTCGAGCTCATGACGGCGGCCGTAGAGCTCGACTTGATTTTGGTCGGCCATGTTCTTACCAATGGAAAATCAGGAGCCCGCTGAGTGTTTGCGCTGCGACTTCCACTCCCCGGCCCAACGTGCTCTTCGCGGCGCTGTTCGGCACGAAAACAATGTCTTTCGGTTCGAGCAGCGGGTCTGGTGCTTTCCCCGCCAGGACCTTTCCCAAGTCAATCGGAGTCTCCTTTCGTTCACCACTCTGCTGATCCGTGCGGATGATTCGCGCTGCGCCCTTCGCAGCAGTGCGCGTGAGGCCCTCGCTCAATGCCAGCGCTTGCAGGACAGAAATCTTCTCATTCGATTTCAGGGCGAATCCGCCGGGCCTTCGAACCTCACCGATCACGTAAACAACCCCGGCGCGAGTGACCTTGACGATGTCGCCGGGACGAACCAAGGGATTGCTGCGAGAATCGGCCGACTCGAGAAGAACTTTCAAGTTCACCTGGACGGCATTTTCGGAAGCAGATTGATTGCCGTTGAGGCCCGAAGATACGGCCTTCACTTCGCCGGCATTCTGCGTGCCGGGGGAAGGTTGATCCGTCACAGCGGAAAGATCTGTGGATGGTTCCGCCTCCTGGGACAAAGCCGCACCCCGCAGAATGATGACGGTGTCTCCGGCATCGTCGGCCAAGCCTTCTGCGAGGGAGAGAACCTCAAGCAGCGTCTTGCTTCCACGGATTTGAAAGACGCCGGGCCGTCTCACCGCTCCCATCACCGAAACGGGATGGCTTTGCATCTCGCGTACAAATACGCTCACGTGTGGATCCTTCATGTAAGTACGGTGAAGAAGTTCCTGGAGGACAAATTCCAATTCCCTCGGCGTCAATCCCGACGCTCGAACCGACCCAAGCAAGGGCAGCGAAATTTCACCGCTCGCAGAAACGCGGACTTCGCGATTCAGCTCCTGGGCTTCGAAAACGTTGATGTTGAGCACGTCTTCCGAGCCGATGCGATATTCCTGGGCGCTTACGGCCGATGCCGATGGATTGGAACCCAGTAGTTTTTTCAGGCGGCGGTTCCAATCCTTGGCGGTTTCCAGATTTGACGGCGCCGCGTTCTGGGTCTGCGCCGTCGATTGCCCTGCGGACGGAATCTCTTGCTCGCCCTGAGCAGAATCAACAGCAATCGTGGCGCAAAGCAGGCTATCGGGGAAACACAGTAAGCATGCGGCCATCAGGAGGGCACAGCCGGAGCACAGAGGCATTCGAATGGAGTGCGACTGCCTCAAAAGAGTGAACATGGGAGTTCCCATCCCCCGCAGGGACTTGAAGGCGAATAGAAGGCTCGCCGGCACATCGAGGCCTGCCATTCGCAGTATCTTTCCAATCGAAATGTGTTGATACTCACTTTGAACACTGACTAGGCGACATCAGACTAGAGGCCATGCAGGTGGCAGTCGATAAGGTTCACACTCGAATTGGGATACAGGTGAAGACCTGAGAGAAACTCATTCGCCACAGGGCCACTGGCTTCGAGAAAAGTTATGTGCGTGCATCCTTATGCGACATGCGATTCGGCGCTTGCACGCCGACAGCCTCGAAATTCTTCAGACGTAAGCTCTCGAGGGCCAGGTAAACGACGAACTGTGCGCCGTAAACCAGATAACGGCGCCACAGACGCCGCGGTTCCTGCAAAAGACGGAAAAACCATTCCAAACCGTGTTCGCGCATCCAACGAGGCGCCTGTCTCCGTCTCCCCGAAAGCATGTCAAAGGCCGCGCCCACGCCGACCAGCACGGGGACGCGCAGCCGCGACTTGTGCTCGTGCATCCAGCGCTCCTGTTTTGGCGCTCCTAATCCCACCCAGATCACGTCGGGTGCGGCGCGGCCTATCATGTCCAGCATTTCTTCATCTTCCTTCCGACTCAGTGGTCGAAAGGGAGGAGAACACGTCCCAACGACATTCAGCCCCGGGAAGCGAGTCTTGAGCGATTCCGCAAGGCGCTCGGCAACGCCCCGTTCCCCGCCGTAGAAAAAATGTCGGTAGCCCTGTCCGCTGGTCTCTTCACAAAACGCGAGAAGCAAATCCGGTCCATAGACGCGCCTGTCCAGAATATGGCCCTGGCGCCGGCCCAACCACACGAGCGGCATGCCATCAGGCACCACCAGATCCGTCGCGTTCAGAACTTTCTTGAAGGAAGCATCATGCTGAGATTCAACAATGCCATGCATGCTGGTGGCTGCTATGGAGCGGCATCCGTCGCGCTCGCGAATCCATCCTTGCATCCGCTCGACGACTTCTCCGATCTGCAAGGCGTGGGTTCGAACTCCTAGCACATCGAATGTTGGACCGATGGAACGGCGTCTTGCCTCATGGCCGATAGGCTTCGACAGCACCTCCTCGTACAGTTTCGACATGCACTCAGCGCGGCTCTCCCACGTTTGTGTTTTCGCGTAAGCGAAGGCCGCCTCGCCCATCTTGCTTCGCTCTTCGGGGAAGAGCGCAAGTCGTCGAATGCCTTCTGCGAGTCCGGCCAACGTTTGCTCGGGAGAAGTAACCGGAACCTTGATCCCGGCTTCGGGAGGGACAAAGGTGCCCACACCTTGATGATCCAAAGTCAGAATCGGCAGACTATGGGCCATCGCTTCCAGCACCTGCGTGCCAAAGGAATCGCGCAAGCTCGTGAAAAGGAAAGCATCAGCGCTTCCGTACAAGCGTGTCATTTCGTTCCATGGCACATGGCCGAGAAACTCGATTTTGTTCGTGACGTTGAGACGCCGCGTGTTTTGCTCCCATTGGGTTCGCATTTCCCCATCGCCCGCAATCACCAGTTTTGCATTCAAACCTTGGTTTTGCCCGAAAGCCTCAAGCGCCAATGGGAGCGCCTTCCTGGGCTCCATTCGCCCTACCCAAAGCAAGGTGAAGGGCCTGTCTCTAGGCGTGGGAACGGGCGGGCTTGAAATGAAATTGGACGGAATTCCGGAATCCAGGAATAGTCTTACATTTCGGCCTCCGGCTCTTGACAACAAGCGGCCGGTCTCGCGGTTTGTGGCGAGAATAAGAGCACTTGACCTCGCAGCATTGCGCAGGGAAAAGGAGAGAGGCAGCGTCGCGATACGGGTGCTTCGAAGGATTTCCCGGCTCGACAAATAGCCAAAATAACGACGGAATGAAGAGGGCACTCGCTGAGCTCCTCCGACCGGCCCCCACACAAAAGGAACTGGTAGCTTCCAAAACGGAGGCGGCGCGTTAACTGTCCCATAGCTTACGTGATGAACGATGTGAAAGCCGATCTGCGCATGGAGGTTGATTGCTTTTCTGTGAGCCAGCTTCAGCCACAGCAAATAATGAATCGCTAGACCTACGTTGCTTCCACGGTGATCCCAAAGGTCTAGCAAACGAGGGACAGTCACCCAGCGGAATTTCAAGTTCGGATTGGGATGTTTTGCAAGAAATTCCTCGACACTTTCGCGATCATGAGGATGCGCCAGGAGCCAGACCTGATGGCAGCGCGAGAGTTGCCACGCCCAGTTCCACGCGTTGCTAGGCTCGCCGCCCAGGCGCGGGCTACATGCGAAACCTATAATCAATACGTTCACTTGTGGTCCTCAGACCTAGTTCTTAAGACAAGCCCTTCGATTAGGCGAACGTCCATTTGAAGAAAACTTCCGAACCCTATAACGTCCTTGTCCGAGCAAGCAGAACACTTCATCCTTGCAACCTGTGAATCGCCAAAATGTTGGCAATCGCAGCGGGCGGGGACAACAACCTGGAAACTGCTCCGCGCTCATCCACAATAAAGAACTCGTAGCCATGGCCCTCCAGGAAATCCCATGTGCCGTTCGGTGACAGTCCCAGACTGACCGCACCCTCCGGAAAAAACTCAAAAATGACAACGGGGTGCATGGAAGCAACGATCTCGTTTGCGCCGCGCAGAGCTAATTCTTCGGCTCCCTGCACATCCAACTTGATGACATCCACTCGTTCGACGGAGGTCTGCTTAAGCACATTGTCAAGCGCTTCTGTGCCAATTTCCTCGGCGTGAGCATCCGGGTCGAAGGAGGCATCTTTGCCCAGTGAATCGCAACCGACGGCAGAATGGTAGTAAAGTCGCGCCCTACCCCTCTTATCTGTGAGCGCCACCTGGAGAGCTGATACATTCTTGAATCCATTCAAAGCAATATTCCGCTGCAACACAGGAAACACGCGAGAAGATGGCTCAAAGGAAATCACGCGCCCCGCCTCGCCTACGATCTTGCTCGCCAATAGCGTGTAGATTCCGAAGTTCGCTCCTGCGTCGACGAAGACTCTTCCCGGCGATAGAACCTTTTCCAAATAGAGCAACTCAGGTTCGTAATAGTCGCGAAACGCGTAGATGAGTTTTCCAACACCTCGCCAATTCGGCGGTAAAATCATTCGTACGCCTGATCTACTCAAATGTACGGTGGCCGCCGTCCTCAACAAGCACCTAGCCCGCCAAGACGCCAGACGGAGAGTGGTTTGCATCGGAGCCAGGCGAAAGGCGGGATGCATTCTGAGGAACTCCCATTTCCCTTTGAACCCGCTAACCAATCCAGTTACCGAACTCATCTCGCATGATCCTTGCGCTGGCAAACGCTCGAAGACCCACCTTCGACCTTTATCTCCTGGAGACATCCGGCGGTTTCGTTCAGTCCAGCATTTCGATTTGCATTCGATACTCGATGTCTTGTACATTCAGTTCGTTCGAAGAACCGCTTACACGCCCGGAAGTCACTCCAGAAACTGCTCAGGATCCCAGATACAACTCTTTTCGCCCGAGTTTGTCCATAGACGAAGGCGAACCATTTCCGGAAAAGCCGGTCCGGCATATGGGCAGATGTTCGCCAGAACCACTTGCGCTCCTTGGGCAAGGCTCGGAAATAACCAGGGGGGATGGCATCATAGATGGCCTTCGAGTCTGGGTCAGATCGAAAGCGCGCGTATGCATAGGCCATCGGCGAATAGGGTGCATCCGAGGAAGGCAGCGATGCGGATGTCAACTCCGAACAGGACGCAAGGTATTGACGCCAGGCACGCCAGATTTCTCTCTCCCAGAGCACCAGGTTTCGAAGACGATCTTCCGCGAACGCGCTAACAGCCGCTGTGTTACTGCCGTGGATTCGATACTCGCTTAAAGGAGACTGGATGGAGACAATAGGCGTGATTAGGGGGGCGAGAACCTGTATCAGTGTATCGGCATACAATGTGAGGCCCGGAGGAAGAGGAAAAATGGCTTCTGCGATTTGGCGGCGCAAAGATAACCCAGAACAGGGCGGCATCCCGGACAACATCTGTGGTGCTACGAGGCTCAACGAAGGACCTTGCCACCCTGAGGGGAGGCGCGACAGCATAGGAATCACTCCTGAAAATTTCCGCATTTTGTCAACTCGCAACATCCTGTTAATCGCGAATCCCGAATCAGGAGCACCGGCAAAGGAATTGACAACAGAGCGTAGCTTATCCGGAGCGAAAACATCGTCTGCGTCTAGTAAACAGATGATTTCTCCAGAGCTTTTGCAAAATGCTGAGTTTAGGGCTAGGGCCTGGCCTCCATTGCGCTGATAGACTACGTTCATTCTTTTATCGACTGATTTGTACTGCTCCAATACTTGGGGGGAAGCGTCGGTCGAGCCATCGTCACAAACAATGATCTCCAAGTTGTCATAAGTTTGTCCCAGACAGCTTTCAATGGCGTCTCCTAAGTACGCCGCATAGTTGTAGTTTGATATGAGAATTGAAACCAAGGGCCGTTGCGGCAGCGAATCCAGTACCGCTGGCTTGATGGGATTAGCCTGTTTCCTGTGGTCGGATATCTTCGTTGTCCTGGTCATAAGCGGCCACCGCGCTACTAATGCTTATAGTTCTGTGCGTGCTTTTGTTTCTGAGAACTTGCGATTGCCCTCGGAGTGAGTGAACCGAATGAGAGCGCTAACGGATTGCTTGTGAATCGCGATGATGTTGAAGTACGTCGGTCGTAATGCGGGGTTCTTAGACTTTGAACAATCGCCGAGCACCACAAACTCGTAGCCCAAGCTCTGCAGGAAATCCCTTGCGCCGTCCGGCGAAAGTCCGAGACGGGCGGCGCAGCCCGGATTGTATTCAAATATTACTATTGGCCTATGGGTCTTGAGGCTTCTCGCCGCTCCATGAAGGACCAGTTCTTCAGCACCCTCGACATCCACCTTAATGACATCTACGCGGTCGATGCCGTTTTCCTCGAGCACACTATCGAGCGACTTTAGAACTACTTCTTCACGCACGCCATCGAGGGATGGGTCGCGACCCAGCGAATTACCGCTTGGGTCAAGGGCATGATAGAGCCATGCCCTGCTTTCCTTGTCGGAGAGCGCCGCACGGAAGGAAAGTACATTCTCCAGATTGTTCAAGACGATGTTCTTTTGGAGGACAGGGAAGGATTGGACCGATGGCTCGAAGGCAACCACTCGGCCTGCCTTACCAACGAGCCTGCTAGCCACCATCGTGTAAATGCCAAAATTGGCTCCCACATCAACGAAAACTCTTCCTGGCGAAAGGATGCTCTCTAAGTAAGTCAGCTCGGGTTCATAATTCTCACGAAAGGCAAATATGAATTTTCCGAAACCGTGCCAGTTGGAAGGAAGGAACATCTGTACGTTCCACCTATGCAAGTCCACGATCGCCGCCATGCCCGATAGGCATCTCCAGTACCAGGAGGCGGCGCGAAGAAAAGTGAGCAGGGGAGCCCGACGGAAGCCGTGTTGCGTCTTGAGAAATCCCCATGTCCTTTCGAACTTTTTTAGCGGACTTTTCATTTGCCAGGACGCCTCATCACCTTTCCCAATGTCTGAAGTCTTCAGATGCGAGCCAATGCTAGGTTCAATGGAGAAAGAAAACCTGTATAGCAAACAAGATTATGGTGCGCGCCCAGAGTGTCAGCGTTCGCCGTGCTTTTCTTAATGACCATAATTGTATTCTCCTAGAAACCTTTCAAAATCAAGCATCCGGACCATGCGCAGGCCGAGACCCATCGCTGTCCAGAAGAGCGAGGCAAGGAAAGGGCTTTCGAGTACTAAGTTCGCCGTGCCATAAACACAGAATGCAAGCTGCCCCAATATAACAATCTGTAAGAAAGCGACGAGCCGGCTCCTCAAATTTCCATGAACTGCACGTAAAGTGACCCAGAAGAAGAAAGAAAGCAAAGCGAGTACAGGGAGAAGACCAGTCAGCCCCATTTTGTAGAGGACGGTTAAGAACGTGTTGTGAGCCCGCGGATCAAAATGATCATAATGTTCCAGGTCAAAAACAAAAGGAACGCCGAACCCTTCACCAGCCAGAGGATATTCCTCAAATCGTCTCCAGGCTTCCTTCCACGCAGAAAGTCGAAATTGCCAGTTCGCATCCTCACCGGGATTTAGAACCCCAGAAGCTAGTTCATCTGTTGATCTCTCGACAAATTCACGACTAGTCTTGGTGTGAAGAAAAAGGAAGGCCGCCAACGTGACCAAGACAATGCTCGCGACAAGCGTTGAGACCAAATGCGCGAGTCGGAACTTCTTATAGACGCCCCCTCCCCCCCATAATCCAACGAGGAGTAGGATGGCCAATGACACGAAAAGACTTCGTGTGTTCGCGAGCATCAAGCCTAGGCACAAAACACCCACGAAAATCCACCCGACGCGAGGCCGGAGCAGCTGCGTTGCCATGGCCACGACCGTTCCGGCGAGAGAGATCAGAATGTAAATCCCGTAATAAATGAAGCGTCTTTCCTCTGGAACGACGATAAACCAAGCTAACCCATTCAGAACACCCATTGCGGCTCCGAGAAGAAACCAGACAGCCACTCTTTTGATGGATAGCCAGGTTCGGAACAGGTGATACGCGACCAGTAGAAAGAGGGCGTACCCAACCAGAGCAGAATCACGGAGGACCATGGTTACCTCGCGATGTCCCAAAAAACCCCGTGCTGTAGCGATGGCGCCTGCTCCCAAAAGCAGCAATAGAAGCACACTAACGGGAAGCGGAAAATTCGCATAGCGAGGCCGCCGCAAGAGAAAGATCGAAAGAATAAGAACAAGAAGTACGACGTCCGTGATAAATAACGGTGCTCCAGGTAAGCGAACGTAGGAAAAATCTCGCGTATAGGCAGCGGTGCAAAACGCAAACCACAAGAACAGCCCTTCGGTCAGCGAAACTCTAGCCTTGTGCGCATACGCAATCATCAACAGAAAGGTCGTCCCTGCAAACAACACTGCCCCCCCGTAAGGGACATATTCTAGTGGTCCGCTCCAAACTTCTTTTCTATCGAAGATCGAAGTTCGCGTCATTCCGTCCGCGATGGTAATTATCGCTCCCACGAGCACAATCAGGATCAGCCAGACGTTGACGATGCGTGTACGCGGGTGCATTCGGACAAATACGCGAGCAACAGCCAGCCGCTCAGCGGCCACAATTGAACGGGTCGGGTGGCCCGCTCGTAGAGCGAGTGTCCCATTCTGATTCATTCGATGCCCCGCAGTATTAGGCAAAAGAATTTGCTCTTCGGCGGCCTTCCCCAGAAAATCAAACCCTGCAGACTTTCCATTACGATCCCTCTCCCGCGAGTACTGCTGGAACCGTCCGCATCAGAATCTTGAAATCGAGCAACAGGCTCCAGTGCTTCATGTATTCAAGATCTAGCGTCATACACCTTTCAAAGGAAGGATTCGTGCGTGCGATGACCTGCCAAAGCCCCGTTATGCCAGGTTTTACATCCAGTCGTCTGTGATCGTTGGACCGGTATCGCACGTAATCGTCTACGGGATGGGGACGAGGGCCAACCAAGCTCATGTCCCCTTTCCATACACTCCAGAATTGGGGCAGTTCGTCGAGGCTGTACTTGCGAAGAAAGTGGCCGAGCCGGGTGACGCGAGGATCATCAGCGATTTTGAAGAAAGGATCTTGGCGCTCGTTGAAGTAGCGAAGGGAATTTTTCAGCCCGTCAGCTCCATTGACCATGGTCCGGAATTTATGACAAACAAATGTTTGTCCCTTTTTCCCCGCGCGGATGGAGGGATAGATCGCCGGGCCTGGCGACTCCAGCTTGATGATCAGGGCAATCACGAGCAGGAGCGGCCAGAGGAGCAAAAGAGCAATAGCGGACAATAACAGGTCCATGATCCTCTTCATGAACAAGCCGGTGATAGGGATGGGGCACGGGCAAGGGATGCTGTTATCTCGGCCAACCTCTGATTCAAATCGTGCGTCCCAGTCAATCTCCGGGAAGGAAAAACCAAAGATTTTCGCCGCGGATGGGAGAGGAAACGTCGCTGTCGCTGAGTTCGTGAATCCAACCTTCCGCGGGCGAATCACACGTCCTTTCGATGAGCTACATTGGCCTAAGGTCCGCCACTGGAGGTCGAGAGATTTACCGGGCATGCGAATCGACCACCTCGAACTCTTGATTTGCAAAAAAGAGCGTTGTGCCGGCGCATCTATCTCCTCAAAAAACCTACGAGGTAACTTTCAGCCGCGCATCACGCAGCCCAAGCGTAGAGACTGGACAGGAATCAGTCGATAAGGTTTAGCCTCTAATCGAAGCCAGGTGAAAACCCTAGTGAGGGAGCAAGAGTTCAATAGGTCGCCAAAGCGCAGGTAATCTCCCTATCGACACTGAACGATAGAAGTGCTAAGTAACCTTTGTCAGCCCTGCCCGGCCTCTTTGGTAAGGCGAATACCTGTGACCCTGACTAGCACGACGTTTGTCAGCGCAAAACAGACCCGGAGTCCTGCTTATTCTCTTGGTCTTATTCAGCTATTTGCTGCGATGCTCTTTCTCTTTCCCGTATTTGGTCGCGCTCGCGTACTGCCACAAGAGAAGGAGAAAGAGCCTTTGGGCTCCTTGACCAGCATCGGGGAGGTGTATGTGAATGATTCCCTGGCACCCGCCGAAATCACGATTTTTTCTGGCGACAGAGTGCGTATTGGGGAATCCGGATCCGCGACCTTTAACATGAGCGGAAAGGGTGCGCTTAAACTCTCTCCGCGCAGTCAAGTTCGCTTCACCGGTAAATACGAATATACCGCTGAGTTGGAGGCAGGAGCGGTAGTGATGAATTCCGTTAGCGGACCAAACGGGTTCACGTTGCGAATTGGAAACGATGTGGTGGTTCCCTCCTTCAAAGAGCGGACGGCATTAGCCTCAATCGACAGGGCTCCGGATGGTTCTTTCCTTGTTACCTGTTCGGATGGGGCCGTAGGGGTGTTACCCTTGCAGGGGACGTCGGGCCAGTTTCTCCAAGTTGGTCAATCCGTTAGCGTTGCGCCGAACGGAGGACTGTTTCCAGTAGTGCAGCAGGACGCGATGCCCGGGAAGACAGCTTCTGCAGTACGAGCAGGTAAAGCCAGCCATACGGGTTGGGTTTATCTCGGCTTGGCAGGTGCCGGGGCGGCCGGAGCTGCAGCTGCCCTAAGCCACAGCGGCGGCAAGCAATCCATTAGCCCCTCTTCGCCTTAAGTTCGCCGCCCGCGCCTCCATGCAATATGTAAAGCCGTCGCGCACTACTTCAAACTCCGTTTCTATGTCTAATAAGGACCGCGACCGCACTTTCGACTAGGTGGCCACTTTGAATTCCCGGCGGCGGGTCGAACCCGTCTCAATCTAATTCTTGGAGATTGACGGACTCACCAGCCGGAACTTGACTACGATCTCTTGCTCTGTTTCCACGGGTTGCCCACCAAGCATGGTTTGTGCGTAACGCCATTCGCGAACCGCGCTCGTTGCGGCCTTTGCAAGCAAAGCCGGGCCGCTTATTGACTCGACGCTCTGCACCGCGCCATCGCGGCCGACAACAACGTGTAACTTGACGGTTCCTTCGATGCCTTCGCGCTTCGCGTCCTCGGGATAAACTGGTTCAGCATGCGAGATGGCGCGACCGATCTGCAAAGTACTTCCGCGCAGCGCCTTCTTCGAACTGATGTCCGGGGTGATTCGCAGCGAAGGGTAAGGATCAGTGCTGACCGCGACCGACCACGTCGGAGCCATGGGAGCAATTGGCTGCTTCAGAAGCGGCGGCGGACTTTCTTTCTCTTTCATCTCAGCCAATATCGTTCCACTCGGGTCACTCGTGGACGGGCTCGTTGTTGGGGCGGCGGTGTTTTCCATCGGTCGAGCAGGCAAACTTTTCACAGCTTGGCTCCGAGCATTCTCCACTGGCGGATCCTTTACACCGACTGTAGTGCGTTCAGAGAGCTTTGCAGACTTGCTCTTTAGCACGGGGTCCTCAGTGCGGCGAACCGAGCCATTAGCAGTGGGCCTTGCGGCAGGGCGCTCCATAGCATGCCCTTGCGGACGCACGGCCGCCAGGCGCGTTTCAGAGTCGGTTGCGCGACCGTGGGCAGGTGCAGGATCGGGCAAAGGCCTTTGCGGGCCGAGATTCTCTGATCGGAGAGCGGGAACATTTTTCTTATTCGCGGAAACGAGCTTTTTCATCTCGGTGGGCTGATCTGTGCGTTCTGTATTCTGTCCAATGAGTCCGATCACCCCATTCCGAGCGGCAGACGACAGAAACCATCCTAAGGTCCCTGCCGTTATTCCGGCTAGTACGACTCCCGCAGCGAGGCGCCTCAATCTTCCAGTCCCTGTTCCTGAAGTCAGCAGATGAAATGAACGTCTTGATTTGGGCTTGAATTCGCTTCTCTTTGAAAACTCTCGGGGCAAAGCATCCGTTGCGACTGCTGTGGCCGGTCCCTTGTCACCGCGCATATCGGAAATGGGGAGACGCGGAGGAGCGAGGTTCTCAGTGGCGACTTGGGTCGATTGCCGAGGTGGTCCCGCAAGGACTCTTGCCGGCGTGTCCAGAGAAGCCAAGGGATCTTCTGAAAGGATTGCTTCCAGCATCCGCTTTTCGGCGACTTTGTTCGAGTTCAGAAGCTCCGGCAGCGGAACGATTGGCGTCTCTACCGGTACATCATCCGACGGCGGCTGCTCTGGTTTGGGGAGTATTCTCTCTTCTGGGCAAAGTTCACTTTGCAAGGTTTCCGCGGCAAGCCACTCTCTGATTCGCTCGCGCGAATCTTCTGGCAGGCCAACGAACCGCATGCCCGCTGTTTTTTTTGATTCACCTCTCCACGCTATCTGTCCCCTTACTTCCATCCAACCCTTGGAATCCGGAATTTGAACCCTCATCGCTATGGGGTCATCGCCAGCCAGAATTAAAGCGGCCGTGACGACTAAACCGTCCTCACTCATGTTGAATACGAGGCCACCGTTCATGTTTCCCAGGTTGACGTAGATCGGAGGGGCGACAAGCGCTCGAACCCGAGCGCGACGTTCGGCGATTCCGAGAGCGCTTGGCGCGCAACGTAGTGTGCCCGGCATGCTTTGTGCGTGTCGCAGCTTGGGTTTGGCCACGAGCATTTCTGTCTCGTCCAGGCGAGTATCGGGATCTACAGGGACGATTGCATTCTGCTCTTGCTTCTCGACGAGCAATGTGGGGCTCGCGGATTCCAAAATCGAGCTGCTCGACGCGTGCACGTTCGCTGCGCCCACAGGGTGCTCTTCTTTTTCGAGAGACTCGCCCTTTGCCAAGCCAAATTCTCTGCGTGGCGCTTCCTGGAAAATCCAGTTCCTTAATCGCTGACGAGCGCCCTCTCTCAGACCGGGAAGTCGTTCGCTGGTATTCTTACGCACATGAAATTCCGCACGCGACGCTTCTGAGGCAATCCAATTCTTTATTCGTTGGTGCGACTCCACAGTCAGGCCAACAACTCCTACGCATGCGTCTTTCTTCACGTGGAATTCCTCGTGCGACGCTTCCGCTCGGATCCAATTGCTTATTCGCTGCCGCGCATCCTCTGCTAGACCAATAAATCGTACGCCTCCTTCTTTCTTGGATTTCCCTCTCCACACCATCTCCCCGTTCGCCTCTATCCAACCCCTGGAGTCCGGCAAATAAATGCGCATGCTTAAGAAGTGATCGTCGGCTACATTGAGGGCAGTCGTTAGGGCCAATCCGTCTTCGCTTATGTTGAAAACGAGGCCACCGTTTATGTTTCCCAGGCTGACGTAGATCGGAGGGTTCACAAGCGCTCGAACCCGAGCGCGACGTTCGGCGATTCCGAGAGCGCTAGGCGCGCAGTCCAGTGTGCCCGGCATGCCTTATGCTCGTAAACGGGGAATTCGCAAACCCTCACCTATCAGTCGGTTAGATTGTAGGTTTGCGCCGCAACCCCTTACAATCAGGTAAAACCCTGCAATCACCTGAAATATGGGGCCTTTAGCGCGAGGAATCCTTCGAAATCCGCGCCGGGCGTGGCTAGTTTTCTGGGGTAAGGCTGACTTGATCGATCCAGATAGTGCCGCTGATCTGGTTATCAAGTTTATTGCTTGGGGGCCGCGCGAGCCGGACGACCAGCAACCGCGTAGCGGCCCTAGTTTTGAACTCAAGTAGTTGCGAGGACCAGCCCGACGTGCCAACGATGTTTTCCGTCGATTGCAACAAGTTCCCTGTGTCGAAAGCATCGAACACCTGGAACCGCGGCCCGCTGTCCGTGGTAACCCCTTTCATGCGTATAGCGCTGGAAAACCGGTACCGCGTGTTCGGCTGAACGGCCACATACTGGAAAACGTGGCCATAGTCGAGGTTTCGCTTCCCATTGAATTCGATGCGAAGCGCGCGCGTTCCCTCGAAGGCATCCTGGGAATCCAGGCTGACCACGGCTCCTTCGACGGGGACGACACGCCAATCCAACCCCCCGTTGAGAATATCGTGTTCGAAACTACCGTTTGTCACCAAATTGGGACTGCTTATAAGCGGTCTAATTTGCGCCGGGAAGCGCTCGGCCAGGGCAGACCACGCAGCTACCAGGCGGTCGGGCTCGCGGCGTTGGATGAGTGCGTCGAGATGAGGAAAGGCTTGGGGGAGGTCAAATGGCAATTTCAGTTGGAGCAGACGCAGCCAAACTTGTTCCGCGGCCATGACGTCGCCCGCGCCCATTTTGAAGTTGAGATAGTCGAAGAATACAGAAGACCGAAGAGGAAGCATTTCCAGAATTACGCGATTGTCCCGCGTCGCACTTACCGCAAGCCGGAACACGTCCCGCTGGGCCGGGCCGTTTCCTGCGAGGACAACCTGAAGGGACCGCAGCGCCTCTGGGGTCTTGTGAGCCCGAAACGCAAAATTTGCGAATCTCCAGTTGATCTCCGGCGAGTTGGGGAACAACCAGAGCGCTCGCTTGAATGCGCTCAGAGCGTCGTTAGTTCGCCCGGCCCAATCGTAGGCCGCTCCCAAGTCACTCCAAAAGTGAGCGTCATAAGGGCTCAAGCGCGTTGCATTCTCGTAAAACTGAACGCTGTCGCTTAAATTGCCAGTGATCCCATAGAGGTGTGTGAGAGTTCCCAGCGCGTCATGATATTGCGGGTTGCCACTATCCCACTTTATTGCGATTTGAATCGACGCAGGCTCTCCTGTTCGAAAATACCATTCACCAATTGCCCGTCTTCCCGCCACGTAAATGCCGAAGAGCAAAGCAAGAGGCAGTCCAATTCGAAACAAGATTCGTTCGGTACTCTCCCTTGCCCGCCGCCATTTCATTCGAACCATTTCCACCTCGTATCAAGCGTACTGGACACAGCTCCCTCTAGCAAACCCGAACATAGCCTAATTGAGTGTCAGGCCTGAAAAAACTTCACGCGAATCGACTCGACAACAGAGTCAGGCTGCTTGGCAAAGGAGCGGTAGTTTAAAGGCCCACCGACGTAACTCGGATGGATCTGGTAGAGAGTGTGCCTCACAAGCAGACCAGAGGAGCACCTGCCTCCTGAGCAGGGGTGCTGGGCCCTCGGATCGTTGTGGAATTCAGTCACCTACGACGCAAACCCAATTTCCAACAGACTGACAGCGTGCCAATGGATTCGACAGACAACTCTCGCCGGCCTGAGGGTAGGTCCTTTTGTTTAACTCCGTATTCTCCTTGCTGCCAGTATCTTGCATGAACACTCCGCTCTCCTCGCGAAACGGTACACGGCGTGCTCACGACCAATGTGGAAGTTGAAATTGAAATCGCAGCTCAGCCTCAGGGCATTCATCATGAGACCAATCACCCAGGAAAACGACAGGCTTGGATTTGTCGGGATCGGCTATATGGGCCGGCCGATCGCGCGGAGGTTGCTTGAGTCCGGCTTCAAGCTGACAGCTTACGACCGGGACCACAGTAAGACGGGGGAGCTAATTCGATATGGCGGCACCGTCGTGCAGAGTGTTTCGGAACTTTCCTCCAATTGCAACGTCGTGTTGTCGTGCCTACCGAGCGATCAAGCTGTCCTGGACACTTATGGAGGGCCTGAAGGGGTTTTCGCCAATGCGCCTCGGGGCTCGCGGGTCATCGACCTGAGCACGGTGTATCCCGAGACTTCGCTGGAACTCTCAAGACTAGGTTCAGAGCGTGGAGTTGCGGTCCTAGACGTGACTATATCCGGGAGTACTCCGGCCGCGGAAAATGGGTTGCTGACCCTGTTTGGGGGCGGAGATAAGGAGTGCTTCGACGGCGCCGAGTCGATTTTTCGCGTTATAGCCAAGAAGTATTTCTATCTCGGGCCAAGCGGCTCCGGAGCGACGATGAAGCTTGTGGTGAACTCTTTACTGGGAATAGAAATGCAGGCGATTGCGGAGGCCGTCGCACTCGGTGAGAAGGCTGGTCTTGATCGCAATCGTTTGCTGGACGTGTTGTCCCAGACTGCAGTGGTCGCTCCAGCGCACGTTGGCAAACTGCAAAGAGCGATGAAGAGCGACTATAGCCCACAATTTCCGATTCGGCTAATGAACAAGGATTTTGGGCTGATTCTCAATCTCGCGGCTGCCGTTGGCGTGCGAATGCCCGCCGCGGAAGCTGCTTTTGAGATCAATGCGAGACAATCGGACGAAGGAGCAGAGCAAGATTTTTCAGCGGTGATTCTGCGGATGGAAAAGGAAGCCCATTTGGATTTTACGGACCAAGGGCGAATTCGAATGGGCGCCCCTGTAGAGAAGCTGGTCTAAGTCTGGCCTCGTTGCGTGCGTTTCAAGTGAGGAACCACAATGATTCAACTGAAGGTGAACGGAGCCGAGCACTCTTTCGATGGTGATCCTGAAATGCCGCTGCTCTGGTATCTGCGCGATGTTTTGGGGCTGACGGGATCGAAATTTGGCTGCGGCGTTGGGCTTTGCGGCGCATGCACGGTCCATGTGAATGGGCAAGCCACGCGATCCTGCGTAACAACCATGCGCGTTACGGCCGGAAGGGAAGTCACGACGGTTGAAGGCCTCGAGAAGAACGGATTGCATCCAGTTCAGAAGGCCTGGATGCATATTAACGTGCCGCAATGTGGCTATTGCCAGGTGGGACAGATGATGCAAGCGGCAGCTCTGTTGAGCAGCAATAAAAAGCCCACCGATCGCGAGATCGATGAGGCGATGTCCGGGAACATTTGCCGCTGCGGAACGTATCAGCGGATTCGCGCGGCCATTAAAGTAGCGGCGGGAGAAATGGCATGAGCGCGATTGAGAACGTCAGCCGGCGCAGATTTTTGACGGGAGGCATCATCGCGGCAGGCGCAATTGTGCTCGGTGTGCGTTATTACTCCAGGTTTTCGTCCGGCAAAAAACTCACCCCCGATACAAACGCGGATCACGCCACATTACACCCCAGCGTGTATCTCGGAATTAACCCGGATGGCACAGTGTGGATCGTAGCAAGCCGCTCGGAGATGGGCACGACAAGCCGCACCACACTGCCGCTCGTTGTCGCCGACGAGTTGGACGCGGATTGGAAGCGAGTGAAGATCGAGCAAGCCATTGGCGACAAGCGATACGGCGACCAGAATACTGATGGATCGCACTCGATCCGCTCGTTCTTCGATGCGATGCGCGAAGCGGGTGCAACGGCGCGATTCATGCTGATTCAAGCTGCGGCTAAGCAGTGGAGCGTTCCGGTTACGGAGTGCGAAACCGATTTGCACGTCATTGTCCACCGCTCGACGAACCGCACAGCGGGTTACGGTGAACTCGCGAGCGCTGCGGCGAAATTGCCGGTCCCCAAAAGAGAAGAGCTGAAACTCAAACCAAAGAGTGCCTGGCGCTATATAGGCAAGGGGGAAGTAAGCTACGACCTCGAAGCACTTGTGACCGGAAAAGCCATTTATGGCATGGACGCCCGCGTGGATGGCATGGTGTATGCCTCTGTGGAGCGCCCGCTCGTACTCGGCGGCAAAGTGAAATCGTTCGACGACAAGGAAGCCTTGAAGGTCGCAGGTGTGCGTCAGACTGTTCCGATTGATCCATTCCAGCAGGCACCGGCGTTTCAGCCACTCGGTGGCATCGCGGTGATTGCGGATAACACGTGGGCGGCGTTTCAAGGCCGCAAGAAGCTGAACATCGCATGGGACAACGGTCCAAACGAAACCTACAATTCGGACTCATACAAGAATGAATTGCGAGCGACCTCCCACAATCCGTGCAAAGTGGTGCGCAATATTGGTGACGCGGATGCCGCGTTCGCCAAGGGTGGGAAAGTTCATGAAGCGGACTATTATGTTCCGCTTCTGGCGCACGCTTCGATGGAGCCGATGGTCGCGCTGGCGGAATTTAAAGACGGCAAAGCGACACTGTGGGCTCCCACGCAGAATCCTCAGGCTGTGCAGGACATCGTCTCGAAAGAGTTGGGGATTGCGAAGGAAGACGTGATTTGCCACGTAACCCTACTCGGTGGCGGATTTGGGCGCAAGTCAAAGCCCGATTACGTTGCTGAAGCTGCGGTGTTGTCCAAAAAAGTGGGCCGGCCAGTGAAAGTGGTCTGGACCCGAGAGGACGACATCAAGTTCGACTACTACAACGCCGTCGCGTCCATGTATATGAAGGCGGCTCTGGGCGCGAACGACAAACCGACCGCGTGGCTGCAACGGTCGGTCTTTCCTCCGATTCCTTCTATTTTTGATGTGAATGCGGTCTACGGTGATCCTAGCCATCTGCAGCAGGGCTGGACAGATATTCCTTACGATCTTCCAAATCTTCGCATCGAGAATGGTCCAGCCAAGGCCCATGTCCGCATCGGCTGGTTACGCTCGGTGGCTAACATCTATCACGCATTTGCTATTCAGTGCTTCACGGATGAACTCGCACATGCGGCCGGGCGCGATCCGCTCGATTATTTGCTCGACCTGATCGGGAAACCGCGCACCATCGATTTCAAGGGTGTGGAGTACCCGAACTATGGAGCTTCGATGGACACCTATCCTTGGGAGACGGGACGTCTGCGTCGTGTTACGGAGATGGTCGCGGGAAAATCCGGGTGGGGAAAGCGCAAGCACGGCAAGGGCACGGGCATCGGGATTGCGGCGCACCGCAGTTTCTTGACGTATGTGGCCACCGTCGTTGAAGTCGAAGTCAATGACCGGGGTGAGGTGCGGATCCCTCGTGTGGATACGGTTCTGGATGCGGGCCTGGTGGTAAATCCAGAAGCGACTCGCGCCCAGTTCGAGGGCGCCGCAGTGTTCGGGGCCAGCGTTGTGCGAAGCGGCGAGATTACGGCCACGAAGGGTGTAATCGACCAATCTAATTTTCAGGATTACCCGGTAGCTCGAATTGGAGAGGCACCCGCTCAGACAAACGTGTACATCGTCGATAGCGATGCTCCGCCGGCGGGCGTCGGTGAGCCGGGGGTGCCGCCGTTTGTGGCGGCGTTCTGCAACGCCATTTTTGCGGCCACCGGCAAGAGAGTGCGGGACCTGCCGATCTCAAAGCTCGGCTTAAGTTAACGGTCTCTGCGCCCCATGGTGGAGAGGCGTCCGCAACTGTGGTGAAAAATTGCAAATAAAGGAAGAGCTATGACACAAGACAAGACTGAACACCATGCGATGTTTGCCTCAGCAATTCTTCTGGTGCTTTTTGTTGGCCTCACGCTTTTTGTTGTCTCGATAGTGCAGGCAAACCCAGGTCCAGACAGCGCGGCCAGCAGCGCAACGTTCCGGACGAATGCGCAATGTGCCACGGTCAAGACGGAAGTGGCTCTGAGATTGGAAAGAGCATGAACGTTCCGAACCTTCGCTCACAGGCGGTCCAGAAGCTGCCCGATGCGGAACTCGCTCAAATAATCTCCAACGGTAAGGGCGGAATGCCTTCCTTCAAGAATTCGCTCAGCGAGGATCAGATTCACTCCCTGGTGGCACACATACGGTCGCTGCATCAAAAGAAATAGTTGGACCCAAGCGTGGGTTCGATCGTTGCAGTACCTGGCCACTTGAACGGTGCGCACACGATCTCGAAGCAAACAAGAGAAAGGACAACCGTGCTGGAATACATCAAGATCGACGGTACAAATCTCGTTAGTTCCCGAGTCGCGCTGGGCACCTGGGCCATCGGCGGCTGGATGTGGGGCGGAACTGACGAGAAGGAATCCATCCGCACCATTCATGCGGCGCTCGACCAGGGCATCAATCTCATCGACACTGCGCCTATCTACGGCTATGGACGTTCCGAAGAGATCGTGGGCCAAGCCCTGCGCCAACACGGCCGCAGGGAGAGCGCTATCCTCGCCACCAAAGTCGGCATCGACTGGACGAATGGCAAGATCGAACGCAACTCCGCCCGCCAACGTATTCTCAAGGAACTCGAGGATTCGCTGCGTCGTCTCCAAACGGACTACGTCGATATTTACCAGATGCACTGGCCTGATCCTTTCGTTCCCATCGAGGAGACAGCCGCCACTCTTCGTGAATTCTACGAACAGGGCAAGATTCGCGCTATCGGCGTTAGCAACTATTCGCCCGAAGAGATGGAGCGTTTCAGAGCCATCGCGCCGCTTCACACGATTCAGCCGCCCTACAATCTCTTCGAGCGCGAGATCGAACGCGACGTTCTGCCGTATGCTCTCGGCCGTGGAATCACCACGCTCACTTACGGTGCCCTCTGCCGCGGATTGTTGAGCGGCGCCATGCGGACCGACCGTCAGTTTGCCGACGACGATATGCGCAAGACCAGCGACCCCAAGTTTCAGGCCCCGCATTTCGCTGAGTACCTTAATACAGCAAGCAAGCTGGATGCATTTGCTCGCGAAAACTTTGGTAAGCGCGTGATTCATTTGGCGGTTCGTTGGCTACTCGATCAACCGGGTGTGGGCGTCGCGCTCTGGGGTGCGCGTCGTCCGGAGCAGCTCGCGCCCATCAGGGAGGTAATCGGCTGGGCCCTGACAAAAAGCGACTTCGCCGCAATCGACGCCATTCTCCGGGAAAATATTCGCAATCCAGTTGGGCCGGAATTCATGGCTCCACCGGCCCGGCAAATCCGCCGGGTGGCGTAGTCTTCTGCGCCAGGTGGCGGTTCAATTCCTGGTCTCCATGGGGTATTCCAGGAGCGTTTGAGGAAGGAAGAAGGAAGTTGCAACGAGTATTCGGTATTGGAGTTGCGTTGCCGCTCTTGCGGGAGGAAGTTAAAGGAAGGATTTTGGAGGTCAAATCGTGAACAAGAAAGAACTTTCTGCAAGTGTGGCTGGAGACGTTTCGCTCGGCGGGGAAATTTCTGTGCATCGTCTGGGCTTCGGCGCGATGCGCCTTACGGGCGAGGGCATCTGGGGGCCGCCAAAAAATCACAAAGGGGCCTTAGCGGTTCTTCGCCGAGCCGTGGAGCTTGATATCAATTTCATTGATACCGCCGATTCTTATGGGCCAAACGTAAGCGAGGAACTCATTGCCGAAGCGTTGTTTCCATACCCGGCTGGCCTTGTAATCGCCACCAAGGGAGGCTGGAACCGTCCCGGCCCGAATCAGTGGACCCACGACGCGACTCCCTCGCACCTTCGTAAGGCGGTTGAGGGAAGCCTCAAGAGGCTGCGCCTGGACCGGATCGACGTTTATCAGCTGCATATTCCGGACCCTGCCGTCTCGTTTGAAGCATCGGTGGAAGCTCTGGCTCAGCTGCGAAACGAAGGCAAGATTCGCCTCGTCGCGTTGTCCAACGTCACGCAAGAACACATCGAGCGAGCGCGCAGAATTGTTCCTATCGTCTCCGTGCAGAACCGCTATAGCTTTGCCGACCGCGAATGGGACTACGTGGTGGATTATTGTGAGCGCAATGAAATTGCTTTTATTCCCTGGTTCCCACTGGGAGCGGGCAAAGTTGCCGGCGAGGTGCTTGACCGAATAGCGCAAGCACACCGTGCGAGCCCCACGCAAATAGCGCTGGCCTGGCTGCTGCGGCGATCTCCCATTATGGTGCCCATCCCAGGGACTTCCTCGATCGAACATCTCGAGCAGAACGTCGCGGCGGCTTCCCTGCGCCTGACAGAAGAAGAATACGAAAGGCTTTTGGGTGTTCCCGAGCTGGTGGGATCGCGACGGAAAAATTGATCCCGCGAGAATCGCATCAGATCCGCTGGATTCTCCTCTGGAAAACCTCCGTTCCGGCAAATTCGTGACTAAACTGAGTTACCGGGTGTTAACCAAATGCTTGGGAGTTCGTAATTTTCCTAACCACAGGGCGTCGACCATCCGAGTACGGATGTCGTTGCTGGGTAATTTGGAATGGTGATTATGTGCTCAGGTTAGAGAACTGAGGCAAACCTAGCGCAGGTAGGTGGCTTTCCCCACTCGAAACTTGGATTGAGAAAGACTTCTTGGTGTACGGAAGCTTGCAAATGGGGTGATTCAGCCCAAATGCGCGCACTCTAAGTCATTCAAAACAAATGAAGCGTGGTGAGTACGAACAGGGCAGGTGAACCTAGCATTCAGCCGCTCTGCCACCTCTCCACGGACGGATCGGCGCGTCGTCGCAAGGGGGCAGTTTTCTTGCCAGAAACTTTCGATTCCACCAGAACATTTGGGCGCTCTTAACGTCCAAAGGAGTGGGTCGGTGGTCAGCGAGAGTCCCGCCTCGGTGGGACGGGAAATCTTCCATTTCCGGTGCTTTGAACATAGAATGTCAAACAGGGCCAGCCGTGCCCAAGTCGGAGATGCGGCTCCTTTGGGTCCCCTGCTTCAAAGCCCGGACCGCGAAGGTGGAGTGCCCCTCCAGCGAAACATTTCGACCCGTAAGGGCGTATGTAGGGTAGAGGCAGCAAGCGAGACATTTGTGTCCCCGCACGGGTGGTCCGCCGCGGGAACCCAGAAATACAACCGAAAAGAAGTGGATTGAAGGGGAATCAAATGAAGACGTGGCAGAAAGTGGCGATTGGCGTTGGAGCCGTTGCAGTTCTAGGTGGCATTGTTCTCTTCAGCGTGAACCAGGCCAACAAGGGTGTGGTTACCGTCCAGACGGCCAAGGTGGCGACGCAGGATAACCTGGTGTCGCTGGTGACGGCTTCGGGGGAAGTGAAGCCGACGACGTACACCAATGTGACCGCCCAAGGATACGGCAGAATCACCGCGATCCTGGTCAAGGAAGGCGACCACGTCAAGAAGGGTGACAAACTACTGTTGCAGGAAAACGTGCAGGCTAACGCCGATGTGCAGGCACAGTCCGCGACGATCATTTCAGCAGAGTCCGCGGTGCAGGCAGCGGAAGCAAGCTACAAAGCGGCGCAGTCGGATCTGGTCATGCAGCAAGCGAACTTGGAGAAAGCGAAGCAGGATTTTGAGCGCGGCCAAGGGCTCTTGAAGGATGGACTGATTCCCAAGCAAGATTTCGACCAGCGGAAGACCTCATATGATGGGGCTGTGGCGTCGGTGGAAGCGTCGAAGGCGCGCGTGCAGTCGCTGAAGGCGCAACTCGATCAGTCGCGTTCTCAAGTGAATCAGACCAAAGCGGTGCTGGTGAGGGCAAAAGATATTCTGCAGAAGACCACCTACACGTCTCCGATCAACGGAATTGTCAGCTATTTGCCGGTGCGTCTGGGCGAATTTGTGGTGCAGGGGATTCAAAGTTCGACCGGCAGTTTCCTGATGACATTGTCGGACATGTCGGTGGTGACAGCGGAAGTCAAAGTCGATGAAACGGACATTGTTAATGTAAAGATTGGACAAGAAGCCGATGTGACGATTGATGCGGTGCCCGGGAAAATTTTCAAGGGCAAAGTGACGGAGATCGGTTCGCAAGCAGTGCTGCGCAGCTCCGGACTGACGACCACGCAGACCACCACAAGTACGCAAGAGGCAAAGGACTTCAAGGTGGTGGTAACGCTCTCGAATCCGCCGGAAAACGTGCGGCCCGGGCTTTCGACGACGGCCAAGATCAAGACCGCGGAAAGAAAAAACGTCGTGGCCATTCCGATTCAAGCGCTGGCCGTGCGGACACGCAAGGATTTGGAAGAAGCCGCCAAAAATGCAAAGAATCAGGGCGGTTCGAGCGTGACGCTGGCCGCGCCTCCACCTCCGGCACCCGGCGATCCCAAAAAGGATGAAGTGCAAGGCGTATTCGTCGTCAACGCGAAGAAGGCCATATTCCGGCCGGTGGAGACAGGAATCGCTGGCGTCACGGACATCGAAATTACCAAAGGCTTGAAGCCCGGCGATGAAATCGTGGTTGGCAGCTACAAGGCACTGCGCACCCTGAAGCCCGAGTCCCAGATTAAGGTGGACAACAGCGCCCCGAAGAAGCAGGACGATCAGCAGAGCTGACGCGCAGCCAAGGACGAGGGACATTCGAATGCCTGTTGAAACACCAGCCGCTGATTCGTACCGGGAAGATCTGGTTAGCTCCGGCGTCGTCATCAAAACGGAAGCGCTGGCGAAGGTTTATGAAATGGGCGCGGAGCAGGTGCATGCGCTGCGCGGCGTGGACGTAGAAATTCGCAAAGGCGAATACGTCGCGATCATGGGTCCTTCAGGATCGGGCAAGTCCACGCTGATGAACCTGATTGGTTGCTTGGATTCGCCAAGCTCGGGAAAATACTGGCTGGCGGGCCGGCTGGTGAGCGATCTGGACGACGATGAACTCGCCTACATCCGGAACAAGGAAATTGGCTTCGTGTTTCAGACCTTTAATCTGCTGCCCCGCGCGACGGCGCTGCACAACGTAGAGTTGCCGCTCATCTACAACGGCACGCAGGCCGAAGAGCGGATTGAAAAAGCGAAGA
>WNFF01000441.1_pt1 | contig 34725 bp, 28 predicted proteins | sample 5400441 | NCBI WGS metagenome assembly WNFF01 (sample SAMN13153345, study PRJNA577476) | soil metagenome | isolation source: 120 cm saprolite under Douglas fir tree site 2 hole 3 replicate 1 | place: USA:California | collected 2015-04-18
CCGGCGTTCTGCGAGACCAGGATGAGGGCTGTGTTCCGGGACCGGCCCATCCGGGACACTTCCGGAACGAGCTTCGCGCCCTCGGGGGTGGAGGTGATCGCCCACGCCTCGTCGAGGAAGATTGCCTTCGGCAGGCGGCGGTCCATCCCGTTAAGCAGCCTGCGTGCGAACTGGGATACCAGGTACAGCAGGGCTACGGACAGGCGCTGCTCATATGAGAAGTCATCCCGGCTGATCGCCACGTCAGGCAGGGTGAGACCGGCCAGGGTGAACACGGTTGTCCAGCCGGCCGCGTCGATCTGCTGGCCGCCGGACGGCGCGAAGCAGAGCCGGGCGAGCCGCATCTCCGACATCGAGCGCAACACGGCCCCGAGGTTCTTGGATGCCGGGTCGGCCGATTCCTCCAGGTGCCTGACGACCTTGCCGAGGCTGGGCCGCTCCCGGCCGGCGACGCTGGCCACCGCCTGGATCATCGCGCTTTCCCGCTCCTCGCTCATCCTGGGCAGCAGCAGGCGGAGCGTCTCGGTGGCCATCGTCCGCTTCTGCGCCAGGTCATCACCGAAGGAGAACGGGTCGAGCAGGCCGGGCGCAGCGGCGCCCAGGGGTAGCACGCGGGCCCTGCGGCCACGCTCCTTCAGCAGTTCGACCAGTGGTTCCGCGTCCCCCTTGGGGTCGATCACGGCCACGGTCACGCCGCGCAACGCGAGTTGCATGATGAGCAGGAGCGCGAGGGTGGTCTTGCCGCCGCCGGGCTCGCCGGTGATGGCGATCGCGGTCGGCCGGTTGAGCGCGGCGGCCTGCAGCGGGTCGAAATGAACGACGGACCTGGCCCGGCCCAGGGTCTCGCCGATGTAAGGACCCACCCAGCCGGCGCCCTGGCTGATCCTGTCCCCCAGGCCCACGGTGGCCGTCGGCACGCCACCGGCGATCGTGTACAACGGCTGGCGCTGCACGTAGGAACCCAGCCGGACCCGGTCGCCCGGCAACGACTCGCAGAGCAGCGAGAACTGGTCACCGGTGGAGTTGACCACGTCGATGCCCATGTCCCGGTAGTGCTCCCCGACCGCCTCGACCCGGCGCTCGCACAACTCCCTGGTCGGCCCGGTCACGATCAGCCGGTGCCAGCCGTAGACGAACGGCAGGCGCTCCTTGGTGATGCCGTGCTCCAGCATGCGGGCGGCCACGAGTTGCTCGGCCAGCGCGAGGGGCGCATCGGCCCCCGCCTCCCTGATGTGCGCATCCATGTCCCTGGCGTGCGCGAGCTTGCGCCCCACGTCCTTGCTCGCCTTCGCTGGGGGGATCAGCTTCATCCGCGAGCTGACCTCCACGGGGAACGGAAGCGAATCCGCGTAGTGCAGCCAGGGCTCGCCGTCCGGGAAGGCCATGACATCGGGGAAGCGGGAGAAGGACAGGTACGCCGCGAAAGACTCCCCCTCGGGATGTTCCAGGCGCAGCAGCGTCCGCCCGTTGTGCACCTGCCCTTCCAGGAGGGCCTCGATCTCCCCCGCGCCCCAGGTGCGGCGGCGTACCGCCGACGGGCGCGGATCACCCACGGTGCCCATCAGGGTGTGCCGGAACAGCCACGCGATCTCGTCCGAGCCAGCGTGCCGCGCGGCGAGCGCGCTGGCGGACAGGGCGCGGCCGAGCCGCTCGGCCTGATCCGTCCAGCGGGCGATCTCGCTGGCCGGCACCGCCTCGTCGTCGAGGCCCATCACCTGCTCGCCCGCCCGATAGGCGTTGATGAACTGGGCGAAGACCCCGCCGGAGAGCTGGGCGCGCATGCCTCGCTGGCCCAGCCGCACGCCCAGGTAGACCTCTTTGGTCCAGAAGTCCTTCGCCCACACATGCCGGTACATCTCGTCCAGGTAGTCCCGCCAGCCCGGGCCGTCGTCCGAGGTGGCATCGAGCCCGGCGGCCCACTCCGCCGCTGGGTAGGACCGGTGCGCGATGCGCAGGTGCACCTCGGCGTCGGGCATCCTGATGGCGGCGAGCGCCACAGTGATGTTGGTGGCGAGTGTCTCCCGCTCCTGGGGGGTGATGAACTCGTACGACTCGGTTGGCAGCCGGTAGTAGGCCCACGCGTGCGTCTCGGTGAGCAGGACCCGGTCGTCGAAGTAGCGGACAGTGAGCCGGCTGCGTCCCCTGGTCCGTGCGCTCACCGCGACGCCCTCCTGCGCAGCTCACGGTCGGCTGCGAGGGTGTCCACCAGGACGCCGGTGAGCGCCGTGTAGGCGCCGCGCACCGGCGCACGCAGCTGGCCCAGCCGGGTATGCGGTCCGGCCACCGGGCGGGCGCGGGGGTCGGCGACGGGACGGCAGTCGCGGATGCCCTGTTCTGCTTCCGGCGCGCCAAGATGATCATCCCAAGGCACTCGCACTATGGCCCGGCAGCGGCCCCGGACCACCACTTCGGCCTGCTCGACGTGGGTCATGCTGCGTTTGCTCACCCCGTTGATCACGGTGATCGAACCCGCTGACAGCTGGCCGTAGCCGTGCGCCTCCAGCCAGTCCTGGGTCATCGCGACCGCCCGGGCCGCGTCCGGGCTGGCCGGGGCGACGAGCACGAGCTGGTCGGCGGAGGCGAGTACCCGCGCCACGGCCGACGCCCCGGGATCCGCCAGGGTGAGCGCATACCGTTCCTCAAGGATGTCGAATAGCCTGCGGTACTCGGCGTCGCCGAGGCCCTGGCTGTCCGCGAGGGCGCCATGGGTAATCACATCCAGGCGTCCCCGGCCGCGGGCGCCCGCACTCACTGGTGCAGATCCGGCGAGCAGCGCGGGCACGGTCGCGGCCGGCGTCGCCTGGGCCAGGTCCATGAGCGAGGGCCGGCCCGGGTTCAGGTCCAGTGCCGCGACGTTCTCACCGCGCAGGCTGGCCAGCAGGTCGGCGATCATCAGCGTGGTCACCGTCTGTCCGGCGCCGACAGTGCAGCCGAGGACGACGATCACGCGGGGTCCCCCGATGGGCAGCAGCACCCGCTCCCGGTCGCGTTTGGCCAAATCCGGCCGTCCTGGGCCGTGGCCGCCCGGGACGACCCTGACGTGTTCGCGCCAGCTTCCGCCCCGGTGATCGCCCGGCCCGCCGAGCACGCGCTCGACCGCCCGTGGCGGCCTGCCGCCAGCGCCGCCGGTGAGGACCACGACGGGGTCACGGGAAGGTGCCTCGGGCACGGCGGCCGGCGCGCTCGGCGCAGCCGTGACCGGCGGGGCGCTGGCCGCAGGCGCCGCGGACGGCACGCCGACGACCGGCGGCGCGCTCGGCGCAGCCGTGACCGGCGGGGCGCTGGCCGCAGGCGCCACGGACGGCACGCCGACGGCCGGCGGGGTGACCGGCGGCGCGCTCGGCGCAGCGGCGACCGGCGGCGCCGCGCTCGCCGGCGGTGCCGTTGAGGGCACGTTGACGGAGGGCGGGGTGACCGGCGGAGCGTTGACCGGGGGCGCCGCGCTCGCCTGCGGTGGAGCGATGCCGGGGAGCGGGTGAGAGAGCGGCCGAGGACAGGCCGACGAGGGGCCGGGCGGGTAGGTAGCCGCCGGGGTAGCGCTGGACGCCCGGGGGGGCGGCGGAAGGGCGGCTGACGGACCAACCACAGCCGGGCCGGCCTGGGCGGCGGCCCGGCCCAGTTCGGCTGCTCCGGCCTGCTGAGCCGGCCCGGCCTGCTGAGCCGGCCCGGCCTGCTGAGCCGACCCGGCCTGCTGAGCCGACCCAGGCCGCGGGGCCGACCCGGCCTGCTGAGGCGGCCCGGCCTGCCGGGCCGACCCGGGCTGCGGGGCCAGCCCGGGCCGGGCTGCGGCCACGACGCCCGGAGTCTCCCGATTCGCCGCGTGCTCCCATACGGCCGCTGCGGGCCGGATCGCCGGCTCAGGTGCGGCTGTGGGCTCATACGGCAGGCCATGAGCCGCGGTTGGGTACTCCTCCCGGCCGTCATGTGAGACTTCGATGAGCCCGGGCCGGGCCCTGAATTCGGCCTGTGACCGGGCGCGGGCCCGCACGCCCGCAGCGGCCCGGCGGGGCGTCGGCGCCACGTCGGGCGCGGCCGCGGGCTGCGGGACCCGCACCGGCGTCGGCGGCGCCACGCGCTCGCGCCCGGAGCGTGCGGATTGCCGGTCGGTGGTCCGGCGGCCTTTCGCCTTGCGGCGATCTGCCTGGGCCTGGCGGTCGTCTTCCGGCCGCCCGGATGCCTGGGCCTGACGCCAGATCCTGCCCACCACGACGACGTCGTCTTTCTCCGTCAGCGCCGTCATGCGGCACCACGTGGCAGGTTCTCCCAGGTAACGCACCTGCGAAATGATCAGTTCGGGGAGCCGCTTGCTCTCCAGCACAGGCCGGGTGGCGAGCCAGGTGAGCACGCCTGGTGGCAGCACATACAGCCAGAACAACGTGTGGTTGAAGGGGAGCCCGAGGATGGTGAGCAGCACCACATAGGGCACGGTGATAGCCGCGAACACAGCGATCTGGCCGACCGGCACCGGCATCGGCAGCCGGAAATCGTACAGCTTGTAGAGCCGCTTCTCGATCCGCCAGATGCTGGTGTAGGTGGGCAGATCCACTTGGTGCTCTCCTCCTTCAGGCCGGGACGGAGATTCAGTGGACGCCGAGTGCGTTCGCGATGCCCTGGGCGAGCGTCTGAACAATGCTCGGGGTGTAGAAGATCACAGCGATCGCGACCGCGAGTACGACGAATTGCACAAATCGGATGATTTCGCGCGTGAACAAGAAGAACAGGGCTACGATCCCGACGATCCCGAGGAACAACGGCCCGAAAAGCCCCTGCAGATAGGTCACGAGGCCCGTTGTGCTGAGCGCCGCTGGGGCTGCGATGATGAGCGATTGGAACGACATCGATCTACTCCGGGTTATGGGGAATTACGCCTGGCCTGAGAGGGCTCATGCGGCCATCGGAGTTCTGTCATGGCGGCCCCGGTGAGGGTGTTGCGGCACTAATGTCCCTGACATACCATGTTCCGCCGCGCTGCATCATGGTCAGCGCGTAGCTCATCTCGAGCCCCCCGGGGGCCCCGCCGCCCTTTTTCGTCGCGCCACCTGGTGCCGGGACATTCCAGAGCACGGTCGCGATGATGTGCCGGATCGCTCCCCCGGTCGGCACGCTGATGTTGGTGATGGACTTGAACGCCACTGCCCCGCCCAGGCCGCTCACTGCCGCGCCGGGGGCGAGGAATCTGCCGAGCGTGACCTGGTTTCCGCTGGCGTACGCCTCGAAGAACGACGGAAGCTGGTTCGTCAAGACAGTCTGGGTGGCCGAGTCGGTGCCGACGGCGGTCGGCGACGGAACCGGAATTCGCGATGGCGCCGGGAGCCACGCGGGCTCACCGGAGACGACAAGCCCGGCGGCCGTGGCATAGATCGGGACGCCGAGTTCCATCAGCTGACCGTTGACCTTCGCGAGAAGGGTCACCACCGCGTGCGAGGCGTCCCGCACGTCGGTGCCGGCGACCTGTTCGGACTGCAGTTGTAGTGATCCCGTCCCATTCCAGCCCAGCTGGGAATCGGCGCCAGTGGGCAGGAAGCCGGCGAGTTGGGCCGCCCGCTGCCCAGCGGTGTTCGGGCTGAAATTCAGATACACCTCGCCGAACTGCAGAGCATAGGCATTCGCGAGCGTAACAGGGAATCTGCTGGCCGGGCTCGTAGACACGCCGGCCCCCGTGGCCGCCGACCGCTGCGTCTCGCCGGTGACAATCGCGGTCACACCCCGGTACACGATGATGAGCAGCACCGCCCAGAGGACGGCACGGAAGGTCCAGACGAGCCAGCGCCCCCCGGCCCCGCCCCAGCCACGCGACGGATGACCACGGGCGGCCACGCCTGTCTCCAGGTGCTCGGCCTCCGCCTCGTAGCCCGCACCGTGCACGGCCGACTGCGGACTGCGATCAACGGTTGACCTGCGAACCATCGCACCTCCGCCCGCTCCTGCGCACGCGCAGCGATGAGTTGCGGTGCTCTCCATGTCCGTCTTGCGGACTATTCTGCGTCATAACGCGCCGGCCTGGGAGTCCCTTCTGCAGGTAACGGCGGTAGCACCCTGGTAGACCAACCAGTGAGCGAGCTGCGGTTGGCGACCGCGATTGGCCATAATATAGTCTCTGACCTGCGGTGATTGCCGCACAACGCCGCGCCGCTACGTGCCGCGACGATCAGTGCCATAGCGCGCACAAGATAGGACATTGCCCGAGTCCTACGGCCCTGGCCGTTACTGGTGGGGCGCGTTTGACTGTACCGGCGGGGCGCGTTTTGACTGTGCCGGTGGGGCGCGTTTGACTGTAACAGTAGTCGCCGATTCCTGCGGTCCCCGAAACCGCGTGTCCCGATCGGCACCGCGCCCGGTGCCGCCAATCAGGCCAGGGACGTCTCGTTGCCGCGGGCCAGGATGGCCGCCACGGTCTCCTCGACCGTCATGGCCGAGGTGTCCAGCCAGAGCCCGATCCTGGGAGTTTCCTGGCGCAGCACCAGATCGAGCGTATGGGGCGTCCAGGTGCCGTAACCGTTCTTGCCCCGGCCCGCCTCGCGCTCCGCGACGACCTCAGGTGAGGGGGCTAGCACCACCAGGTGCAGTGGCCGGGCCCTGATCAGCGCCAGGAAGCGGGGCACGAATCCACCCAGGATGACGTCCTGGACCACCACCGAGAAATCCTCCTGCTGGAAGCTATCGGCCGCGTGCGCGGCGAGCCGGTAACGCAGCCACAGTTGCCGCTGGGCTTCGCTACCGCCTTCCGGGTCCGCCGCGACCTGCCCGGACCGGATCATGCGGCGGTACGCATCCCCCCGGACGTGGACGCCGCGATCGAACCGGCAGGCGAGCCGCTCAGCCACCGCGGACTTGCCAGCGGCCATGATCCCCGTAATCACGAACACAGGACGGTCGCTCACTCCTCCATCCTGCCCTGCCGGGGGATTGGGCTCGGCCAGAGCCGTCTTCCGGCCTCGGCGCGTGCCCCAGGGCGTGTCTAGCAGATCTTCAGCCTGCTGCGCGTCCGCCGGGATCTACGAGACACGCCCTAAACGTTGAAGCGGAACTCGACGACGTCGCCGTCGTGCATCACATAGTCCTTGCCCTCGATGCGGACCTTGCCCGCCGCGCGGGCGGCGGCCAGTGACCCGGCCGCGACGAGATCGGAGTACGCCACCACCTCGGCCTTGATGAAGCCGCGCTGGAAATCGGTATGGATCACGCCGGCCGCCTCGGGCGCGGTGGCGCCGACCGGGATCGTCCAGGCCCGCGTCTCCTTCGGGCCGGCCGTGAGGAACGTGGTCAGCCCCAGCGCGCGGAACCCGGCCTGAGCGAGCCGGGTGAGCCCGGGTTCGCCCATACCGAGGCCCGCCGCCATCTCGGCAGCCTCCTCTTCGGGGAGTTCGGCCAGCTCAGCCTCGGTCTTCACGTCGAGGATGATCGCCTCTGCGGGCGCCACCAGCGCCGCCAGCCGCGCCCGCAGGTCCTCGTCACCCAGGCCTGCGTCGTCCACGTTGAACACATACAGGAACGGCTTGGCCGTCAGCAGGTGCAGTTCACGCAGATCGGCTACGTCGATTCCGGCTGACGCCGCACCCGCGGACAGGGTGGTCCCGCTATCGAGCAACGTCTGCGCGGCTACTGCGGCATCGGCTGCGCGGGTTCGTTCGGGATTCTTTGCGAATTTTGCTTCTTTGGCGAGTCTCGGGACGGCCTTCTCCAGCGTCTGAAGGTCGGCCAGGATGAGCTCGGTCGCGACGGTGTCGATGTCGCGCTCGGGTGACACGTCGCCGTCCACGTGGCTCACGTCCGGGTCGGCGAAGACCCGGACAACCTGGCAGATCGCGTCGGTCTCCCGGATGTGGGCGAGGAACTGGTTGCCCAGGCCCTGGCCCTGGGCGGCGCCGCGGACCAGGCCCGCGATGTCCACGAACCGCGCGGTGGCAGGCACGATGCGGGCCGAGTCATGGAGCCGAGCGAGAACCTTGAGACGCGGATCCGGGATGCCCACCACGCCCACGTTCGGCTCGATGGTCGCGAACGGGTAGTTGGACGCCAGCGCCCCGGCCCTGGTCAGCGCGTTGAAAAGGGTGGATTTGCCGACGTTGGGCAGGCCGACGATGCCGATGGAGAGACTCACCCGGGCGAGTCTAGGGCGTCGCTGCCGATGCTCCCGGGCGTGGGCTCAGGACCGCGGGCTCAGCGCAGGCCGGGCTCCCGGTCGGCCCCCGGGATGTGTGGACTGCAGGTGCTGGAGGGCCAGCAGTTTGGGCCCACAAATCGGGACGACCTTCTCGTGACCCCAGGGTCGGCGCACCCGCGTGGCACCCGCGAACTGTCAGCGGAGGCTGCGACCATGGCAGACATGAACGCGATCTTGCTGTTGGCAGTGCTCGTGCTCGGCCTCATCCTGGGCGCCGTGATCGGCCTGTTGTACGCGCGAGGCCGCCAGGCGGACGCCGCCGCCGAGCTGACCGGCCGGGCCCGCGCCGCTGACGAGCGGGCCCGCGCCGCTGAGGAGCGGGCAGATCTCGTCGGCGATCAGCTTGCCGACCGCTTCCAGGCGCTCTCCGTGCAGGCGCTCGACGCGAGTGCCCGCCGGTTCATGGATATGGCGGAGGGCCGGCTGGGCGCCGCCAACGCTACGGCCGCCGGCGAACTGGAGACCCGGCGCGCCGCCGTGGAACACCTGGTCGGTCCGCTGAAGGAGACGCTCGCCCGGGTGGAGGCCCAGCTTCGCGACTCGGACGCGGCGCGCCAGGCGTCGCACGCGGCACTCACCGAGCAGGTCGCCATCGCCCGGCAGAGCTCAGAACAGCTCCGCACTCAGACGCAGGCCCTGGTGACCGCGCTGCGGCGTCCCGAGGCCCGCGGCCGCTGGGGCGAGATGCAGCTGCGCCGCGTAGTGGAGCTGGCCGGGATGAGCGCCCGGTGTGATTTCGACGAGCAAGTAGGCGTCACGACCGACGACGGCGCCGTGCGGCCGGACATGGTGGTGCGACTGGCCGGCGGCAAGAACATCGTGGTGGACTCGAAGGTCTCGCTGGCCGCGTACCTGGAGGCCGCCGAGGCTGCCGATGAGTCCATGCGTAACACGCGCCTGGGCGCGCACGCGCGGCACCTGCGCGAGCACGTGGACCAGTTGGCCGCCAAGTCGTACTGGACGGCGCTCAGCCCAGCACCGGAGTTCGTGGTGCTCTTCATCCCCGGTGAGGCATTTCTGGCCCCCGCCCTGGAGCATGACCCGGGCCTGCTGGAGTACGCGATGGGGCGCAAGGTACACATCGCCACCCCCACGACGCTGGTGACGATGCTGCGCACCGCGCAGTACGCCTGGCAGCAGGCGGCGCTCTCGGAGAACGCCCGTGCCGTGTTCGAACTCGGCCGGGAACTCTATGACCGGATCGCGGGGATGGGTAAGCACGTGGACCGGCTCGGCCGGGCGCTTACGAACGCCGTGTCCACCTACAACCAGGCCGTCGGCTCGCTGGAAAGCAGGGTCCTGGTCACCGCGCGGCGGCTGAACCAGCTCGGCGTGGTGGACGGCGAACTGGAGGCACCTGGGCTCGTCGAGGAGACCACGCGGGCGCTGTCCGCACCTGAACTCGCCGCCGAATCAGGTCCGGAACTCGTCACGGGATCAGCTCCCGGCCCGGCGGGCGGGTCCGGCCCGGACCGGGCCAGCCAGGAACACGATGAGCTGCCCGCGCCCAGCCACGCCGTAGCGGCGCGGTAGCTTCGCCAGGCGCCTGCCGCCCATGGCCAGCAACGACACCGACCCTGGGAACCAGGACGGCCGGGGCCGCCCGGGCGACCCCGGGAACCAGGACGGCCGGGGCCACTTCTGGCCAGGTCGCTGCGGTCGTCTTCTTCGCGGTGTGCGCCGGCGGCGCGGGCCTCGCCGAGGCCGTGTTCTGGTTGTACGTGCTACGGGTTCCCGGCATGGTCGGTCCTGGCCTGTCAGCCGAGGGGCAGCGCGTAGTGACGTTGCGGGCTCTCCGGGTCCCGCTCGTATTTCTGGTGTCGGTCCCGGTCGCGTTCGCCTCCCCCACCGCCGCCGAGTACCTGTGGCTCATGCTTTTGGTCCTGGGCCTGGTCATCAACCGCTCTGCGGTTGGGGGGGAGGGCAGCCACTCGCGGGCTGAAGCACCCGCGCGATGAGGCGATCGTTCGCCTGGGGCAGCCGGCCCGGACTGGTCAGCAGACCTCGACAGCGACGACGCGCGGGACGACCGCTCGCACGTCCGGCCCAGGGGTCCGGGTAGCGTGGCGGCGGGTGTCGCCGACCGGATCGGAGGGAGGGAGAAGCAGAGCGTGTCCCAGCCACGGCAGGAAGGAACATGGCCCACTCGCGGATCTGGGGGAGGCCACACCAGCCCACCGGGTAGCCCGGGAAGCACCTGGTCACGGCGCCGGATCGTGCTCGGTGGACAGCCTCAGGGCGAGGAGCCGAGCGAGCCCCGCGTACGGGAGCCGGGCACCGACAGGGACCACAAGGCGTCCATCGATCAGCGTTGGGGAGCGCTGCTCACCGGACGCGGCGCGATTCTGGGCATGTTCGTCGTTTTTTTCCTCGGCATCCTGCTCGCCTCGTGGCTGCACTGGAGCCCGCTCGCGGGCGCGGCCTTCGTGCTCGGCTGTGTGGCCGCCGCAGGGCGGACCAAGCCCCGCGACCTGCTGACCGTGGTGGTCAGCCCGCCCATTCTCTTCTTCTTCGCGTTGCTCGTCGTCAAGGCGCTGACCTCCACAGGCAACGCGCTCGTCTCGATCGCCGAAGGGACCACCCTGACGCTGGCGAACGTCGCGCCGTGGCTGTTGGCCGGCGTCGTCATATCCCTGATCATTGCGTGCTTTCGCGGGCTGCCGCGGTGCGTCAGCGAGTTGCGCCGGGAAGCGCGGGGGGATCTGCAGGCAGATCCGGCCCGGCCGGCCGGGAACACGCGCCCCAGCGGCAATGCTCGTCCTCGCGCAGGCTCCGGAGAGACGCCCTAAGGCTTGTCCTGTCTAGGGCTCGCGGGGTGCCGCGCGGCGCAGTTCCGGCGGGAGGGCGAACTGGAGGTGTTCCTCGACCGCCTCGACCTCCTCGACGCTGCCGAACCCGTAGTCGGCGAGCCGGTCCAGCACACCGGAGACGAGGTCCTCGGGGACTGAGGCACCGCTTGTCACACCGACCGTGTCCGCGCCATCCAGCCAGCTCGGCTCGACGGCCATGGCGTCGTCAACCAGATAGGCGGCGGCCGCGCCCGCGTCCAGGGCCACCTCGACCAGGCGCACCGAGTTGGACGAGTTGCGCGAGCCAACCACGATGACCACGTCCGAGTCGCTGGCGATCTTCTTCACGGCCGCCTGGCGGTTCTGCGTCGCGTAGCAGATGTCGTCGCTCGGCGGGTCGGCCAGCAGGGGAAATCGCTCACGGAGCGCGGCCACCGTCTGATTGGTCTCATCGACGGACAGCGTCGTCTGGGACAGCCAGGCCACCCGGGACGGGTCGCGGACCTGGAGGTCGGCGACCCCCTCAGGACCGTCGACCAGATGGATACGGGACGGCGCCTCCCCGGTGGTACCGACTACTTCCTCATGACCCTCATGTCCGATAAGGAGGATGTCGTAGTCGTGGGCGGCGAAACGCCTGGCTTCGTTGTGCACCTTGGTGACGAGCGGGCAGGTGGCATCGATGGTCCGCAGGCTGCGGCGCTTGGCATCCTCGCGGACCTGCGGCGCGACGCCATGTGCGGAGAAGACGACCACCGCGCCTTCCGGCACTTCATCGGCCTCCTCCACGAAGATCGCCCCGCGCTCTTCCAAGTCCTGCACGACGTGGATGTTGTGCACGATTTGCTTGCGTACGTACACGGGCGCCCCATAGCGTTCGAGCGCTATCTCGACCGACTGCACGGCACGGTCAACGCCCGCGCAGTAGCCGCGCGGCTTGGCAAGCAGGACACGTCGGATCTTCACGGGCATGTCCCCATCGTAGTTGAGCCGGTCCGGGCCTGGTTCTGGCACCGCACTCTGGCCCCGGACCGGTAACCTGTCCTCTCTGGTACGACTGCCGCCCGGCCCGGTTTTGCGGCACCATGGCCGGAGACGACAATGGCCCAGAGGCGCCTGCGCACCCCCGCAAGGACACGCTCCCGGGCCCCGGTTGGGGCCCCCGGCCACGCATGGCGCTAGGGATATACCCGAGGGAGAACGATCGCAGATGCCTTTGCCGCAGGTCAACGAGCGTATTAAAGAGGTCCCGGCACAGGCGCTGCGGGCCGTCTTCGCAGGGATCGGCCAGGTGCTGCTGGTGGCCGACAAAATCAGGAACCGGGCGGTCGAGCAGGTCTCCGGCACGACCGCGGCCACGACCACGACTGCGGCCACCGCTCCGCCCCGCGAGGCTCCCCCCACCGCGCCCGCAGCGGCGCCCTCCACCGCGCCAGCGGAGCCACAGGCCGAGACCACGCAGGCGGAGCCACAGGCCAAGACCACGCAGGCGGAGCCACAGGCCAAGACCACGCAGGCGGAGCCACAGGCCAAGACCACGCCAGCGGAGCCACAGGCCGAGCCGGATGGCGCCCGCCGACGATCGCTGGACGAAACGGGGAACGTCAGGCTGATCTCCCCGGATGACGAGGCGGCCGAACCCGCGGCGAGCGCCCCGCCGACCCCGGACATCACCGCGCCAGGCTCAGATGCTCCCCCCGCCAACCAGGCGCCGGTGGCCCCGCAGGCCCCAGCCGCTCCGGAGGCAACGGAACCGGGCGCGCTGCCGCTCTCCAACTATGACGAGCTGACCATCGCCTCGCTCCGGGCCCGGCTGCGGGTCCTGAGTCCCTCCCAGATCAGCATCCTGCTCGAATATGAGAAGGTCACCGAGGGCAGGCCTGCGGTGATCACCATGTTCGAGCGCCGCCTGGCCAAGCTTGAGCAGGAAGGCAGCTGAACGACGATCCACCACCGTCAGCCGATGACCCGTCACCATGGCGCTTGAGACCTCGGCCGACTCTCCCGTCCCCGTCCGAACCGTCATGCGCCTGGTCGGTGAGTGGGTCGGGCGTCTCGGGCGGATCTGGGTCGAAGGACAGATCGCCGAACTCACCAGGCGCGGCGGCACCGTTTTCCTCACCCTCCGCGACCCTCTCGCCGCGGTGTCGGTCAGGGTGATCTGCCCGCGCGCCGTCCTCGACGTGTCGGACCCTCCGCCCGCTGAAGGGGCACGGGTCCTGGTCTGGGCCAAGCCTGACTTCAACGCGGCCAAGGGATCATTTTCTCTGGCCGCGGTCGAGATCCGCGCCGTTGGCATCGGTGAGCTGCTCGCCCGGCTGGAGCGGCTGCGGCGCGCCCTGGCGGCGGAGGGTCTTTTCAGCGCCGAGCGCAAGCGCCCGCTGCCCTTCCTGCCCGGAGAGATCGGCCTGATCTGCGGACGGGATTCGGCCGCGGAACGGGACGTGCTCCGCAACGCCGCCCGGCGCTGGCCCGCAGTGCGGTTCCGGGTGGAGCAGGTCGCGGTCCAGGGTGGGTACGCAGTGGCGGAGGTCATCGACGCGCTGCAGCGTCTCGACGCGAACCCGGCGGTGGAGGTGATCATCATTGCCCGCGGCGGCGGGTCGATCGAGGACCTGCTGCCGTTCTCTGATGAATCGCTCGTCCGCGCCGTGGCGGCCTGCCGGACTCCCGTGGTCAGTGCCATCGGGCACGAGCAGGATGCGCCGCTACTCGACTACGTCGCCGACGTCCGCGCGTCCACCCCCACCGACGCGGCCCGGCGGGTTGTCCCCGACGTTGCCGAACAACTGGCGCTCATCGCCCAGTTGCGCGGCCGGGCCCGCAGGTGCCTGGCCGGCCGGCTGGACCGCGAGTCGTCGTGGCTCGCCGGCCTGCGGTCCAGGCCCGCGCTCGCCTCCCCGCTCCGTGAGGTCGAGCGCCGTCAGGAGCAAGTGCTCGCACTGGCGGAACGCGCACACCGCTGCCTGTCCGCCCGGCTGGACCGGGCCCATGACGACGTGACCCACACCCGGGACCGGCTGCTGTCTCTCTCGCCCGCGACGACACTGCGCCGTGGCTACGCGATCGTTCAGCGGGCGGACGGTACGGTTGTGCGCACGGCCACACAGGTAGCGGAGGGCGAGAGGCTGAGCGTCCGGTTCGCGGAGGACCAGCTCGCTGTGGTGACAGAAGCGACTGATCGCTCCGAGTCGGCCCAAGCTACTCCTCCGGGCGCTTAAAAATATCTTCCCCCATTACAAGCCACGTGTTTCTTCTCGCACCTAAGTGGCGAAGAACAGAACATTGCTGTGAGCCGGGGGGGACCAGCAGAGTGCGAGCGCAGATCGTGCCGGAACGACCTAGTAAGGCCGCCGCGCACGCGAACAAGCACACGAACAAGCGCACGGGCCAGCGTGTGTCCGGCCGCGCGCAGGCGCGGGCGCCGGGGCTGGATGGCGTCCGGGCCCTTGCGGTGCTCTCGGTCTTGGTTTTTCATGAGCAATTCGCGGCGTTTCCTGGCGGGTTTCTCGGGGTTGATGTCTTCTTTGTCCTCAGTGGATACCTGATAACCGATCTGCTCATTGCTCAATGGGACCGCCGCGGGCGGCTTGACTTGCGCGGCTTCTGGGTCCGGAGGGCCCGCAGGCTGCTCCCCGCCCTGGCCGTCGTGCTGGTTACCGTCACAGCTGCCGTGGCCGTGATCGAGCCAGGCCAGCTCGGTGCGCTCCGGGCGGCGCTGCTGGCGGCCGTGACGTACTCAAGCAACTGGTGGCAGGCGGCGCAGCACCAGTCGTACTTCGCTGGCTTCGGGCCGCCGCCTCCGTTGCAGCACCTGTGGTCGCTCGCCATCGAGGAGCAGTTCTACCTGGCGTGGCCGCTGATCCTGATCACGGTGCTGCTGGCCTGCCGGAGCCGCCGACTGCGGGTGGGCATGGCCTGGCTGGCGGCGGGAGGATCAGCGGTGGCCATGGCCGCCATCTACGCGGCTGGCCAGGATCCCTCCCGGGTCTACTACGGCACGGACACCCACGCGTCCGCGCTACTCATCGGCGCCGCGCTGGCCCTGGCCTGGCCGCTGCGGCAGTTGCGGACGGCGCGGCGCCAGGACGCGGCGCGCGCTGACGTCGCGGGCCTGGCCGGGATCGTCGTGCTCGCCTGGGCGATGGGCCACTTCTCCGGTTCGGACCCGGTCCTCTACCCGGCCGGGCTGTTCATCGCGGCACTGGCCGCGGGGGGCCTGGTGCTGGCGGCCGCTACCCCCGGGTCGGTCGGCAGGATGCTCAGCTGGGCACCGTTGCGCTGGGTGGGTGTCCGCTCATATGGCATCTACCTGTGGCATTGGCCAGTCATTGCGCTGGCGGCAGCGGTCACCGGGCAGGGCTCGGCCAGCGTGGGAATCTGGCTGATTGAGACGGCGGTGGCGATCATGCTGGCCGCGGCCTCCTGGCGATGGATAGAACAGCCCATTATCCATAACGGTTTCCGGGCGACTGTCCTCGCCCGCTACCGGGTCGTAGCCGAGTCGGTCGCCGCCGCGCGGCAGTCACCCTCCCGTGCGCTCCCCGCGGTGTTCGTGGTCGCGGCGCTCAGTGTTGCCTGCACCGCCGGTTACGGGGTGCTGAACGCTCCGGCTTCAGACGGCTTGCAGCAGCAGATCACGCACGGGGCGCAGGTCAGCGCCGCCACGCAGGTCAAGCACGGGGCGACGGTCGCGGCGCCGCGGGCCGCCGCGGGCAGCCCGGCACCCACGCCCACCCGGGCGAGCACCCGGCAGCCGGCCCGGGGAGGCCCCGGGCGCAGCGTGCACCCCGCTGCCCGGCGGAAGATTCCCGGCTCGATGGTCACCGCCATTGGCGACTCCGTCATGCTCTCGGCTGCGTCGCAGCTGCAGGACAGACTCCCTGGCATATACATCAACGCCCAGGTCAGCCGCCAGATGAGCGCAGGTCTCGCGCTGGTGCAGAGCCTGGCCGACGGCGGCACGCTCCGCCCGGTGGTGGTGGTCGGCCTCGGCACCAACGGCACCGTCACCACGGGGCAGGTCCGCCAGCTGGTCTCGATGATCGGCCCGCACCGAACGCTGGTGCTCATCAACACCTTCGTGCCCCGGCCATGGCAGGGAGCTGACAACCGGGTGCTCGCCGCGGCCGCCCGCGCGGATGCCAACGTTGTCCTGGCCAACTGGTACTCGGCCATCGAGCACCACACCGACCTGCTGTGGGACGACAGCGTGCATCCCCGCCCGTCCGGTGCCCCGCTCTATGCCGGGACGGTGGCGTCCGCCGTCCAGGCCACCCTGGACCCGAAGCCGGCGGTCACGCCCCGGCCACCTCCAGCGCCACATCCCATCAGCGCCGCCCGGTAGGGCTGGCCGGCTAGGTTGAGGCCGTGACCGCTGAGCACGGTGCAGCGCCCAGGCCCAACGGGGCGAGGAACACATCCGGGCCAGACCGGCCGGGCAGCGACCAGGCCGACCGGCTTCCGTACGAGAAGGCCCGTGACGAGCTCACCGACGTGGTCAAGCGGCTTGAGGCAGGCGGGCTGACCCTGGAGCAGTCGCTCGACCTCTGGGAACGCGGCGAGCGGCTCGCTGCGATCTGCGAGGAGTGGCTCGAAGGCGCCCGGGCACGGCTCGCCGCGGCGGTCGCCGACCGCAAGGCCGACCAAGGCGACACCGCCGCGCCGTTCTAGCATGAAATCAAAGACCAATGTTCACTAGTAATGAGTATCCACAGTTAGTCGGTTGGCGGGCGGCCGATCCCGGACAGGACCTGCAGCACCCCGTCGGCTAGGCGTTCCGCGTGCGCGGCATCCTCGCCGAGCGACACCTCGGCCACCGCCAGCATCAGCGCACCGGTCATCACCACGGCGAGCGCCTCGTCCAGCGGCTCCGCGCTGCGCGCGAAGAAGTCGGCGTTCTTGTCCGCCCACTCCCGCAGCCGCTGCCGCATCAGCAGGTCGAACCCTGGCGGCCCGTCCCCGCGCACGAACAGCCTGGCCAGTTCGCGCTCCTCGACGCATCCGTCCAGGTAGGCCCGGGCCCCGGCGAGGAACAGTTGCTTGGGTTCGGTCACGCCGGCGTCCCGCGCCCCCCGCACGGCGCTGCGGGCCCGCTGCGCCTGACTCTGGTGGAAGTCCTCGAACAAGGTGAAGTACAGGTCGGCCTTGCCGGTGAAGTGATGGTAGAGGCTGCCGACGCTGGCGCCGGCGCGGGCCACCACGTCCGTCACCCCAGCCTGGGCGTAGCCGACCGACGTGAAGACATCACGGGCGGCGGCGATGAGCGCGGCGCGGGTCGCCGCGCCGCGCTCGGAAGCCCGCACGATAGGCTCAGGGATGTCAGTCGTCATACGCTTGCGCAGCGCTCCTCACAGTCGGCTGCTCCAGGGGACAAGGCTACGCCTGCCCGTAAGGTACGCGAGTTCGCAGTACGGCCACCCAGGGAAGGTACTCCTGTCATGACCGAGAACCTGGCGAACGGCACCGAATCCAGCCAGGTCGTCACGCCCGAGCCCGGGCGGCGGGCGCCCGACCGGAACCTGGCCCTGGAACTCGCCAGGGTCACCGAGGCCGGCGCGATGGCCGCCGCGCGCTGGGTAGGCCGCGGCGACAAGAACGGCGCTGACGCGGCCGCCGTGCACGCCATGCGCTTGCTGATCAACACCGTGTCGATGAACGGCGTCGTGGTCATCGGCGAGGGCGAGAAGGATCACGCCCCCATGCTGTACAACGGCGAGCAGGTCGGCGACGGCACCGGCGCCCTGTGCGATGTGGCCGTCGACCCGATCGACGGTACTCGCCTCACGGCAAATGGCATGCCTAACGGAATCTCGGTGCTGGCGGTCAGCGCACGCGGTTCGATGTATGACCCGTCAGCCGTCTTCTACATGTCCAAGCTGGTCACCGGTCCAGCGGCGGCGGACGTGGTGGACATCGAGGCGCCGCCCGGGGACAACGTCGCCGCGGTCGCCCGGGCCAAGGGGGTCTCGCCGCAGGACGTCACGGTCGTCATCCTGGACCGGCCGCGGCACGCCAAGCTCATCGACGAAGTCAGGGCCGCAGGCGCCCGGATCAAGCTCATCATGGACGGCGACGTGGCCGGGGCCATCATGGCCGCCAGGGAAGGTACCGGGATCGATCTGCTGCTCGGCGTGGGCGGCACGCCGGAAGGCATCATAACCGCGTGTGCGATCAAGTGCCTGGGCGGGATCATCCAGGGCCGGCTGGCGCCGCGAGACGAGGCCGAGCGCAACCGCGCCCTGGCCGCGGGGCACGACCTCAAGCACGTGTTCACCACGGACGACCTGGTCACCTCGGAAGACGCGTTCTTCGCGGCCACCGGCATCACCGACGGCGAACTGCTGGCCGGCGTTCGGTACCGGGCCGGCGGCGCTACCACTCACTCACTGGTCATGAGGGCGCGATCGGGCACTATCCGGACCATCCAGAGCGAGCACCAGCTCTGGAAGCTGCGCGCCTACAGTTCGGTCAACTTCGACGGCACCAGCTGACCGCTGTGCTCAGCCCGGACGAGCTCAGTGCCTTCCTGGCTGATGTGGAAACGCCGCCATCCCCGGTAGCGCAAGCGATCCTCGCCAGCCTCACAGAACTCCGCGCACCGGCACCGCAGCGACACGCATCCAGCAGACGTCGGGCCACGGTCTTGCCGCGGATCATGTGGCCTGGTTCGCTGGGTTGAGTCAGGACATCGTTTCGCAAGGAAGACGGCACGAGGGGAGGCCAGCATGGCCGCAAGCGCACACCCGGCCGGGACCACACTGGCCGGAACGACCGGGGCCCGGACCCCACCGTTTGCGTCGGCCTGGCGGCGAGCGCACCTGACTGTGGACGAGCGGGTGGCCAGGGGCCGGACTGCTCGCGGTGAGGCGCCACGGTCGAGCCACGGCCGGTGGGCACCCGCACCCGACCGCCCAGACCCTATTGCCCTGCTTGAGGAGCAGGGGGAATCACGGGTACCTCACCTGGTCCCGATCCGGTACGAGCGGATGCTGGTCTCGCCGTTCACGTTCTACCGGGGCGCCGCGCTGATCATGGCCGCCGACCTGGCGGCCACCCCCGTGTCGGAGGTGACTGTCCAGCTGTGCGGTGACGCGCACCTGTCGAACTTCGGCCTGTTCGGGACCCCCGAGCGCCAGATGATTTTCGACATCAACGATTTCGACGAGACCCTCCCCGGCCCGTGGGAATGGGACGTTAAGCGCCTCGCGGCCAGCTTCGAGATCATGGGACGTGACCGGGGCTTTCCCCCGGCCGACCGGCGCGCCGTCGTGATGGCCGGGGTCGCTGAGTACCGGGACCGCATGCGCCAGGCCGCCGGGATGGCGACCCTGGGCGCGTGGTATGACCAGCTCGAGGCCGGGGTGCTGCTCAACCTGGTGCGCCAGGAGACGCGCGTCAAACGGGTCAGCAAGAGGGAGGCCAGGGCTTTCGAGCGGGACGTGAAACAGGCCCACACCCGGGACAGCACCCGGGTGTTCGCCAAGCGCGCGGACGAGGTCGAGGGCGAGCTGCGGATCGTCGCCGACCCGCCACTGATCGTGCCGATCGAGGACATCATCATGCCGGGGTCGGAATGGGAGAATACCGAGGAGCTGATCAAGAAAGGGCTCAGCGCCTACCGGCGTACGCTCGGGCACCATCACCACCCGATCGAGGAATTCCGCTATGTTCACTCGGCTTACAAGATGGTTGGCGTCGGCAGTGTCGGGACCCGCTGCTACATCATGCTGATGCTGGGCCGCGACCACAACGACCCGCTCTTTCTGCAGATCAAGGAGGCGCAAGCCTCCGTGCTCGAGCGGTTCGTGGGCACGAGCACCTACCGGCATCACGGCGAGCGGGTGGTGGCGGGGCAGCGCCTGATGCAGGCGGCGACCGACATCTTCCTGGGCTGGGTTGGCATAAAAGGGCTCGACGGCGTCACCCGCGATTACTATGTCCGGCAGTTCCAGGACTGGAAGGGCGGCGCGGACGTCGACAACCTGCTCGTGCCGGGAGCCACTCTCTACGCGCGCATCTGCGGTGCGACGCTCGCCCGCGCCCACGCCCGCTGGGGCGACCGGATCGCAATCGCCTCCTACCTGGGCAAGAGGGATGCTTTCGACCGAGCGATCGCCGACTTTTCTTCCCACTACGCCGACCAGAACGAGCGGGACTACGAGGCCTTCGCAGCGGCCGTGAAGTCTGGGCGGCTTACTGCCCAGACCGGGCTATAGACGGCGGCGCGGGAACAGGCCGCGGCGGCGAGGCTGGGGCGTGCGAACGTGCACCCGGCCCCCGACGACGAAGGTGCGCAGCTCGATCACGGGCACACCTGGTGCCGGCGGTACGGGCGGCGGCGAGGCTCCGTCGGCGGCGCGGCGGCCGGTCATGCTGCCGAAGACCACGGCGACCCCCTCCGGGACGAGCACGTGCACCTGGCCGCCGATCGCAGTCGCGTAGACGATCGTGCGGCTGCCCTGGAGCAGCGCTTCCCTGAAGTCGAGCACCACCTGGCCGCCCACGGCAGTCACGGCCAGCCGGTCGGGAACCACCCACCGCCCGTCCCGCCGCTCCCGGCTGAAGAACGCGCTCACCGCCCGTGAGCTGTCCAGGCGCAGCGGTTGCGCCGCCGGTGCCGCCAGGTCGCTGGTGAGCACCACCAGATCGCCCAGCGTGCGGGCGGCATAAGCCCGCTGGACGCGTTCAGCATGTTCGTCCAGGGTGAGCCTGCCGTCACCCGCGGCCTCAGAGAGCGCCACCACCACGCGCTCCCGATCAGCGTCGGAAGCTCGGAGGTTACGCGGGGCCGGACGGGAACTCACCCCATGAAGATATCCGGCCTTGACGCCGGCAGGCCTGATCCCTAGCCTGACGCGGAACACCTCCGGCCTCCCGCCGGCTGGAAGCGGCCGGCCTCGCGAGACCAGGGAGCGGCAATGAACCGTGACGGCGCAGGCCCCCGGGGCGAACGCGACCGCCGGGGCCGGGTGGCCACCGCCACGGCGTTCTTCGTCCAGGGCCTCTGCTTCGCCGTGGTGGTGACCCGGGTATCGGTGCTCCAGGACAAGTTCCACCTGTCCAACGGGCAGCTCACCATCGTGCTGCTGATCGTCCCGGTGATCGCCGGGGTGGGCAGCGTGGCGGCCGGCCCGCTGGCGGCCAGGTTCGGCAGCGCCATCGTGCTGCGCGTCGCACAGCCGCTGGTCTGCCTCACCCTCCCGGCCATCGGGTTCGCCAGTAGGCTGGGCGAACTGTATGCGGCGGTCGCCGTGTTCGGGCTGGTCGTCGGGGTCGTGGACGCGACCATGAACATGCAGGGCGCGGTCACCGAGAAGCGCTACGGGTACAGCATCATCACCGCGTTCTACGGCTTCTGGAGCATGGCCGGGATCCTCGGCGGGCTCTGGAATGCGGCCGCGGGCAAGCTCGGGCTCTCACTGGGTGTCGCGTTCAGCGTCGCCGCGGCGGGAGGCCTCGCCGGGTCGCTGATCAGCGGGCGGGCCTTGTTCGGCAAGTCTGAGGATGTGGCACCGGTGTCCGAGGCCGCCGCCAAGAAGGCGGGCATCACGATCCCGTGGCGGCCGATCATCCTCATCGGCATCGCCATGGGCTGCATGTACGTCGGGGACGCCGCGGTCTCGAACTTCAGCTCGGTGTACATGGACAAGGTCCAGCATGGCGGCAAAGCGGTGCTCCCCCTCGCCTACGCCGCGTACCAGACGATGATGGTGGCGGGCCGGGCCATCGGCGACCACACCGTGCGGCGGTTCGGCGCGGCGGCCGTGGTGCGGGCCGGCGCCGTGGTCGCCGCGGTGGGGCTGCTCTGCGTAGTGCTGGCGCCCTCCCCGTACCTCGCGATCGGTGCGTTCGCGCTGACCGGGCTCGGCTTCTGCGTGGTGCCACCGCAGTGCTTCTCGGCCACGTCCAAACTCGACCCGACCGGGTCAGGCATCGCCATATCCCGGGTCAACGTGTTCAACTACGCCGGCTTCGTGCTCGGCGCCGCGCTCGCGGGGGGGATCGCAGGCGGGGTGGGCGGCTCCGCAGGCTGGCGGGCCGCGTATGCCGCGCCGCTGGTGCTCACCGCGGTCATCGTCGCCCTGGCCCGCGGCTTCGATCCGAAGCCCGCGCTGGGCCCCGTCGGCGATGCCGGGACCGCGGCGGAGGCCGAGGCCGGCACCGCGCCCGCCTGACCCCGCGTGCTCACCGGGGCCGGCCGGGCGGGGCTGGCCGCACTGGGTGCGGCCGGCGGCCACGCCGTGGTCGCCAGCAAGTCGGGCGCCGGCCGGGACCCCGCTGGCGGAGGCTACAGTGCGGGCATCGAGGTCAACCAGCCACCGCGCCGCGACACCGCCGGACGGACGGGTGACCGTCACCAGGAACGCCAAAGGCATCCAAACGGCTGGTGAATGGCGGATGTCAACCACCTCTGAGGGCGCTGTTGGCACCGAAGGCCCCGTCGAGCGACTATCCGCCTTTCCCCCTGGCCGGCGGGTCGGCGCTGGCTGGTAACTCGAGGCTGACGGGTGCGGTGGGCAGTCGCCGCGACTCGTACCCGTGCCCGCCTAGCCTGACCGGCGCGGTTGGGCGGCGACCGCCGTCCTCTGTTAGTTTGCTGATAGCAAGTATCGGCGGAGACGAGGGGAAGACGGCCAGGTGGGCGAGTCCGTGGATGGCCAGCCGCAAGGACCCCGGGCGAACGGGCAAGGCGGGCATACCGACCCCGGCCTGAACGGGGGCGCCGCGGGGGCTCAAGATACGGCCGCAACAGCTCAAGGCACCGCCGCAGGGACTCAGGGCGCCGCGGTCCCGGGTCAGCGCGGCCGGCCCGGCGATCACTACAAGTGGCTGGCCTTGTCGAATACCACGCTCGGTATGCTGGCCGCGACGGTCAACGCCTCCATCGTGATCATTGCCCTGCCCGCGATCTTCCGCGGCATCCACCTCGATCCGCTGACCGCCGGCAACGTGAGCTATCTGCTCTGGATGCTGATGGGATACCTGGTGGTGTCCGCCGTGCTGGTGGTGACGCTAGGACGGCTGGGCGACATCTTTGGCCGCGTGCGCATGTACAACCTGGGATTCACGGTCTTCGCGCTGGGCGCGCTGGCGCTGCCGTTCGACCCGCTGACCGGGCCGGGCGGGGCACTCTGGCTGATCGGATTCCGGGTCGTGCAGGCTACCGGCGGCGCCATGCTGATGGCCAACTCCCCCGCGATCCTGACCGATGCGTTCCCTTCGAACCAGCGCGGCACGGCCATGGGAATCAACCAGGTCGCGGGCATCTCTGGTACGTTCATCGGCCTGATCCTGGGTGGCGTGCTCGCCGCAATCAACTGGCGCCTGGTGTTCATCGTCTCGGTGCCGATCGGAGTCGGGGGGGCCATCTGGTCCTACTTCAGCCTTCGTGAGATCGGCATCCGGACCAGTTCGCAGATTGACTGGCTGGGCAACATCACCTTCGCGGTCGGCCTGATCGGCCTGCTGACCGGCATTACCTACGGCATCCAGCCCTACGGCGGCCACGTGATGGGCTGGACCAGCCCGGTGGTGCTGACCGGCCTGATCGGCGGCGTCGCGCTGCTGGTCGCGTTCTGCTTCATCGAGACGCGGGTCAGCCAGCCCATGTTTGACCTGAAACTGCTTCGGATCCGTGCCTTCGCGGCCGGGAACGCGGCCACCCTGCTGGCCTCGATTGCCCGCGGCGGCCTGCAGTTCATGCTGATCATCTGGCTTCAGGGCATCTGGCTCGTGTTGCACGGCTACAACTACAAGGACACCCCACTGTGGTCGGGAATCTACCTGCTGCCGCTCACCTTCGGATTCGTCGTCGCCGGGCCGGTATCCGGCTGGCTGTCGGACCGGCACGGGGCCCGCGCCTTCGCCTCCGGGGGCTTGCTCGTGTCAGCGGCCGCCTTCGCCGGACTGCTGGTGCTGCCGACGGACTTCAAGTACCTGGACTTCGGGGTCCTTATCTTCATATCCGGTGCCGGGATGGGCTTGTTCTCGGCGCCGAACGCGGCTGCGATCATGAACAGCGTGCCGGCCCGGCAGCGGGGTGCGGCCTCAGGAATGCTGGCCACCTTCATGAACTCCGGCTTCGTGCTGTCCATCGGCATCTTCTTCTCGCTGATGATCGCCGGGCTGGCCAGCACCCTGCCAACCACGCTGACCAAGGGCCTGACATCGCAGGGCGTGCCGTACGCCCTGGCCCATCAGATCGGGCAGACCCCGCCGGTCGCCAGCCTGTTCGCCGCCTTCCTCGGTTACAACCCGGTCCATGAACTGCTGGCCCCCACCGGGGTGCTCAGCAAGCTGCCGGCCCACAGTGTGGCCACGCTGACCGGCAAGCAGTTCTTCCCGCACCTGATCTCAGGGCCGTTCCATCACGGCCTGGTGATCGTCTTCAGCATGGCGATCGCGATGCTGGTGATCGCCGCGGGTGCCTCGCTGCTACGCGGCGGCCGGTATGTCCACGATGAGCACGCGGTCGCCGGGGCTACCGCCGGGACTGCCGGACCCGCTGAGGTGGCCGCCGAGGTTGCCATCGGGGCCAGCCCCGAGCTTGCCGTGGAGGTCGCAGCCGAGATTGGCGGCGAAGAAACGCGCCAGCAGGCGCAGCACGAGGCCGACCAGCGCGGCTAACCAAAACTCTGGGCCAGAACGGCAAGCCCGGGACCCTCGGCCCAGAACGGCAAGCCCAGGACCCTCGGCCCAGACCGGCAAGCCCAGGACCCTCGGCCCAGACCGGCAAGCCCAGGCTCTCGGGCCAGAACGGCTAGCTGGGCCGCTTGGGTGAGAACCACCACTCCTCGAATGCGGCGCATCGGCCGTCGGCGGCGAACCGGATCACCCACAGATCGCGGAACTCCTGCTGGACCGGATCTCCGTACCAGACCTCCACCCGCACCACCGCCGTGTCCCCGTCGACCGCGACGACCTCGCTGGTCATGCGGAACACCTCGGCGGGGCCGGCCCGCTCGGCCTCCCACATCCGCGCGATCGCGGGTAGCCCGGTGACCGGCTCGTCATAGGGTCCTTGCTGATAGGTCGCATCCGGGGTGAAGAGCCCGGTGAGCGCCCCTGTCCCGGCCGACCGCCAGGCGCGCTCGTATGCAGCCACCCAGGCCGCCACCCCATCTCTGTCCACGCGCTCCTCCTATCGATTAACAGTTCGGATTTTGGCCCCTATAGGGGCCAAAATCTTAACTGATAACGATCGTCCATGGGGGACCGGCGGTGGGGTTGACATTGGGGATTTGGTCTTCTAACGTTTTACTAACATCATAGTAAAGCAGTAGTGGGAGGCTGGGTGTTCCGATTCCGCCTGGACAGCGCGTCGGGCGTTCCGCCGTACCTGCAGCTTGTCCATCAGGTACGGCAGTCGCTGCTGCTGGGTTATCTGCGGGAGGGCGACCGCCTGCCGACGGTCAAGGACGTCGTCAGCGACCTGGCGATCAACCCCAACACCGTCGTCAAGGCCTACCGGCAGCTCGAGCACGAGGGGCTGGCGGGCGGCAAGCCCGGTCAGGGCACGTTCATCACCGGCACCCTGTCGCCTGCCACCCCGGACACTCACCACGCCCTGCGGGCGTCGCTGGAGAGATGGCTCCGCGACGCTGATGCGGCCGGGCTCAATGACGACGAGGTGACGGCGCTGATCGCCGTGGCCCGCAATGACATGAGGAAGGAGAAGGTCTGATGATCCACGATGACGTCGTCGGCAACGCCCCGGCGCTGCGGACAGCCGGGCTGGGCAGGCGCTACGGCCACGTGTGGGGCCTGCGCGACTGCACGCTCACGGTGCCGGCCGGCGCGGTGGTTGGCCTGGTGGGGCCGAACGGCGCGGGCAAGACGACCCTGTTGCAGATGATCATCGGGCTGCTCCAGCCGACGGAAGGGCAGCTGGAGGTCTTCGGCGAGACCACGCGCGCGAACAGCGCGAAGGCTCTGGCGCGGGTCGGCTACGTCGCCCAGGACCATCCGCTGTACCGCGACTTCACCGTCGCGGACATGTTCCACCTGGGCCGCGCGATGAACCCGAGCTGGGATCAGGGCGTGGCCACGGCGCGGATGGACGCCCTCGGCATCCCGCTCAAGCGCAAGATCAAGGGCCTGTCCGGCGGCCAGCAGGCGCAGGTCTCGCTGGCCATGGCGCTGGCCAAGCGCGCGCCGCTGCTGGCGCTCGACGAGCCGGTCTCCAGCCTCGACCCGATCGCCCGGCTGGATTTCATGCGGGAGCTAATGGCCGCGGCCGCCGACACCGGCGTCACCGTCATCGTCGCCTCGCACGTGGTCTCGGAGCTGGAGCGGCTGTGCGACTGGCTGATCGTGCTCACCGGGGGACGGATGCAGCTGGCCGGGCCGGTCGACGACCTGCTCGCGGCGCACCGGCTGCTCACGGTCCCCCGCGCGACCCGGGACGCGGAGCTTCCCGGGCTCGCCATCCACCGCGCCGACAGCGACCGGCACTCCACCGTGCTGGTCCGCATCGACCCAGCCCGGCTGGCGGCGCAGGAACGCCGCGAATGGGGGGTCGAGCCGGTGGGTTTCGAGCAGCTCGTGCTGGCCTACCTGCAGCGCCCGTCCGGGGCGAGCACAGACAATCCCGCTCAGGCCGCGGCGCGGCCCGGGCCGGCCACCAAGGAGGTAACCCGATGATCTGGGTCAGCTGGCGGCAGTCCCGCAGCCAGGCCATTGCCTGCCTGGGAGTGCTCGCCGCCCTCGCGGTCTACGCGATCCTGGTCGGCAGTTCGATGCGCACGGCGTTCAGCCACGACGGCCTGGCCGCGTGCCTGGCCCGCAGCCAGGGGACCAGCTGCCCAGCCGCCGTCAGCGCCTTCATGAACAAGTTCGGCTCTGCGGTCAACATCGCGTTCTGGTCCGTGCTGCTGATCGCCCCCGGGCTGCTCGGGGTCCTTGTCGGCGCGCCGCTGATCGCCCGGGAACTGGAATTCGGCACCTGGCGGCTGGCCTGGAGCCAGACGGTCCCGCGGACCCGGTGGCTGGCTGTCAAGCTGGCCCTGGTCACCGGCGGACTCGTGCTGCTGGGCGCGGCGATAACCGCGGTGATCACCTGGTACCGCGCGCCGATGGACCGGCTCACCGGCCATCTCATCAACAACGTCTACGACTTCGAGGGCCTGGTCCTCACCGCCTACATCCTGTGCGCGTTCGGGTTCGCCCTCCTGGCCGGCCTGCTCCTGCGCCGCAGCATCCCGGCCATGATCGCCGCGTTCATCCCGTGGCTGGCCATCCGGCTCGCGGTCGAGTACCTGCTGCGGCCCAACTTCCAGGCCCCCCTGACGTTCCGGCAGAACTGCGCAAGCGGGTGCTCCGTCGGCGCCGGCATAGGCTCCGTGCCACCGGTAACCGGCCACATCGGGGACTGGGTGCTGGGCCAGCCCGCCGGCCAGTCAGGAAACCAGCTCGTCAGCTACCTGTACCAGCCAGCCGACCGGTTCTGGCACTTCCAGTTCATCGAGGCCGGCCTGTTCGTGGCGCTCACCGCGGCCGCGCTCGGCGCCGCTATCTGGCTGCTGCACCGCCGCCCCGCGTGACGCTCACCGGTCAGCGGGCCTGGTCATGAGGGCCGCTGACCGGCAAGCGCGCCTCGAAGGCTAAGCGCGCCTCGAAGGTCCCGGCCCCGCCAATGGGATCCCCGCGAAGAGGGTCCCCGCCAATGGGATCCCCGCGAAGGGGGTCCCCGCGAAGGGCACCTCTACCAAGCGGGTCTCGGCCGGGGGCGTCTCCTCTACCAGGGGCGCCTCCGCCGCCAAGGGGGCCACCGCCGAAGGGGTCACCCCCGGGGGCGTCACGGCCCAGGGCGGCGCGCAGTACGGTCTCCGCCGCGTCCACCTCTGCCCGCGCGGTAATCGCGCTGGTATGGGCGCGGTCGAGGTTGCCCAGCGCTATGCAGTCGTAGGCGACCTGCGCGTCATGCACGGCCAGCTCCAGCTGACGCGAAGCCTCGTCCAGGCTGATGGCACGGTCGTCGCGGCCTGGGATATTCATGGATGTCCTCCTTTTCCTGCCCCCGGACCCGCGCACTCGGCCAGGCCTGACGGGGCGACAACTACCCGCGTGCGGCGCCGGCATGCGGACCTGACCGTCCCGGAATCCGACCGGCCGCAGGCGATCTACGATGGGAGAATCCCTCAGCCACGCACCCGAGGACTTGCCACCATGCCCGAGTTCACCTATACCGACCTGCTCCCGCTGGGCCCGGACGCGGCGGAGTACCGGCTCCTGACGGAGGACGGGATCAGGAGGCGCGTTTCGTTCGGCAGGGAATTTCTTGAAGTGGAACCTGGGGTGCTCAGCGTGCTCGCCCGGGAGGCGATGCGGGATATCGCCCACCTGTTGCGGCCCGCCCACCTGCGCCAGCTACGGGCCATCCTGGACGACCCTGAGGCCAGCGGTAACGACCGGTTCGTCGCGGGCGACCTGCTCAAGAACGCGTGCATCGCGGCCTGGGGGGTGCTGCCGATGTGCCAGGACACCGGCACGGCGATCGTGATGGGCAAGCGGGGCGGGCAGATGCTCACCGATGGGCACGACGAGGAGCACTTGGCGCGGGGGGTCTACGACGCGTACACGCAGCTGAACCTGCGGTACTCGCAGCTCGCTCCGCTGACCATGTGGGAGGAGCGCAATACCGAGACGAACCTGCCCGCCCAGATCGAGATCTACGCCACTGGAGGCGGGGAGTACAAGTTCCTGTTCATGGCCAAGGGCGGCGGGTCGGCCAACAAGTCGTACCTGTACCAGCAGACCAAGGCGGTGCTGAATCCGGACTCGATGCTCGCCTTCCTTGAGGAGAAGATCCGCTCGCTGGGGACAGCCGCATGCCCGCCCTACCACCTGGCGATCGTGATCGGCGGCACCAGCGCCGAGTACGCCCTGAAGACGGCCAAGTACGCGTCCGCGCGGTACCTGGACACGCTGCCGTCGGCCGGTTCCGCGGCGGGCCACGGGTTCCGCGATGCTGAGCTTGAACAGCAGGTGCTGGGCATCACCCGGCGGATCGGCATCGGCGCGCAGTTCGGTGGCAAGTACTTCTGCCACGATGTGCGGGTGATCAGGCTGCCCCGGCACGGGGCGTCGTGCCCGGTCGCGATCGCGGTGTCCTGCTCTGCCGACCGGCAGGCACTGGCCAAGATAACGCGCGACGGCGTGTTCCTGGAGCGGTTGGAGACCGATCCCGCGGCCTACCTGCTGGAGACCACAGACTCCGATCTCGGCGTTGACGACGTGGTGCGGATCGACCTGACCCGGCCGATGAACGAGATCCGCGCGGAACTGTCCAAACACCCGGTTGCCACCCGGCTGTCGCTGACCGGGCCGCTCGTGGTCGCGCGCGACATCGCCCACGCGAAGATCGCGGAGCGGCTGGCGGCTGGCGAGCCGATGCCGCGCTACCTGGCCGATCACGCCGTCTACTACGCCGGGCCCGCCAAGACCCCTCAGGGGTATGCGTCCGGCTCGTTCGGTCCCACGACGGCCGGGCGGATGGACTCCTACGTGGACCAGTTCCAGGCCGCGGGTGGGTCGCTGGTCATGCTGGCCAAGGGGAACCGGTCTCCCGCGGTGACCGCGGCGTGCGCCGCGCATGGGGGCTTCTACCTGGGCTCGATCGGCGGCGCCGCGGCCAAGCTCGCGCAGGAATGCATCACCAAGGTCGAGGTGCTTGAGTACGCCGAGCTCGGCATGGAAGCGGTCTGGAAGATCGAGGTCCGCGACTTCCCCGCGTTCATCATCGTGGACGACAAGGGACACGACTTCTTCGCGCCTGCGCCGGAGCCCCCGCTGCTCACCATCGCCCCGGGATCATGAAACGCCAGTAGCTGCAGGGACGAAAAATAGCCGCGACACTCCCTCTATTCACAACCGCTTCACAGGAATCTTGATGGCTACGGCGTGTATCGTCCCGGCCATGCACGTTGCGGCCGGGACGGGGCGGGTGGTCGCCGGACGCTATTACCTTCAGGACCCGATCGGGCGGGGTGCCATGGGCACCGTCTGGCGGGCCAGGGATGCGCTCCTGGCGCGGGACGTCGCAGTCAAGGAGGTATTCCTGCGGGGGGCCAGCACCCCTGAGGACATGCAGGTCCGCTATGAACGCACGTTGCGCGAGGCCAGGACCGCCGCACGGCTGAACCACCCGGCCGTCGTCACCATCTTCGACGTGGTCGAGGCGGACGGCAGGCCCTGGATCGTGATGGAGCTTGTGCAGGCGCGGTCCCTGGAGGAGATCCTGGTCCAGGACGGGCCACTGCCGCCGCTCCGGGCGGCTGACGTCGGGAAGCGGCTGCTCGGCGCGCTCGCCACCGCGCATGCGGCGGGGATCCTGCACCGCGACGTGAAGCCGAGCAACGTGCTGCTCGGCGCCGACGACCGGGCGGTGCTGACCGATTTCGGCATAGCGACCCTGGAGGGAGATCCCGGGCTTACCCAGGTCGGCATGGTCATGGGCACGCCCGGCTTCACCGCCCCGGAACGCATCCGAGGTGAGCCGGCGACTCCGGCGTCCGATCTGTGGTCTCTGGGCGCGACGCTCTATGCGGCAGTGGAGGGCCAAGGGCCGTTCGACCAGCGCGGAAGCTCATTCGCGGTGCTGTCCAGCATCGCGAATGAGGACGCGCCCCGGCCGCGATCGGCGGGAGTGCTGGGCCCGGCGATCGAGGCGCTGCTGCGGCGGGACCCCAGCGCACGGCCCGACGCGACCAGCGCCGGAAGGCTACTCGCCGCGGCGGTGAGCCCGCCGGCGAACAACCGGCCCTCCAGTGGCAAGTACCGCGAGGACCACGAGGCCCCCTTTCAGGAGGCCAGGTACCGCGAGGACCCCTTTCAGGCGGCTCTGCCGGTTAGCAGCACATTTCTGCCGGACGCCAGCCCGCGCGGGTCGAGGCCGACCGCGCCGCAACCTCCAGCCGCTGAACTGCCCCCATGGATGAGCTTTCCCCCGGAGGGGAGCCCGCCCGAGGGGATGCGACCTCCCGCAACGAAGGCCGGTTCCGCGCCGAATGACCCGCCGCCAGGCGCGGCCCCGGGCCCGGCGGCGAACATGGCGGGGCGTGTGGGCTCGCCGGGGCGGGTGAACTCGCTGTGGCGGGTGAATCTGCCATGGCAGGCGGACGCGCCGTGGAGGCTGAACCTGCCGTGGCGGGCGGACGCGCCGTGGAGGCTGAACCTGCCGTGGCGGATGAACCTGAACCGGGCAGCCGACCCGCCCGCCCGGAGCGACACGCCGGCGGGGACTGGCCTCTTCGGCGCGGGGATCACCTTTCCCCGCCCGGCCGGGCACCCGGCCGGGCGGCATGGCGTCCAGGCGGCTGGGCACCGGCGCTGGCTGCTGGCTGGGCTAGGTGCGGTCGCGGTTGTCTGCGTCGGGGTGGCCGGCGGCCTGGCGATCGGACACTCCGGACGCTCCTCGCTGCCATCCGGCTACCACTGGTACACAGCCCCGGCTGCCGGAACGGGTACCACGGCCGGCTTCACCATGGCCGTGCCGAACGGGTGGCAGGCGAGCACTCGTGGCCTTATCACTGATGTGGCCGATCCCGTGGGGCACGTGTCCATGCAGGTCGATCTCACGCCGTTCGAAGCGGCCACTGCCCCGGGTGAGGCGAGCCTGCTGGAGGAGCAGGCCCTCACGGACGGCAGCCTCCCCGGGTACCGCCGGGTCGCGCTCCGCCCCTTGCTGTTCCACGGTCGCCTCGGCGCGGCGTGGGAGTACACCTGGCAGGAGCCCGGCATCGGCCGGGCGGATGTCCTCGACGTTCTCTTCACGGAGCGCGGGCGGACTGGCCGGCAGGCCTACAAGATCCAGGTGTCGACGCCTATGGCGGGCCGGACCGCGAGCCACGCTATCTTCGAAGAGGCTCTGCGGACATTCGGTTCACGCTGAGGGTCCGCCGGACGGTCGCCGGGCCATGCATGCTCAATGCGCAGGCGATCATCCCATCCGCCAGCAAGTGATTGATGTCACCTTGGCTCTTAATGCATATCCGCTCACGCTACGGATACAGTCTCGGACGAAGAGCGAGAACGCACGATCGCCGGTCTGCTTTCGCCATCGCGAAGTGACCTGTTGAGTACGCAACGTGGCTCACGTCAACACAGACGCGGCCTGCTCATGGGGGCAGGAAACGACTTGGGGTCAGGAAAGCCGAGCAGCGCTCAGTAGAACCCGTTCGCCTGCCAGTCAGTAGAACCCGTTCCCCTGCCAGAACGTCCAAGCCTGGCAAGGGTCCCCGTATCTCCCCTGGATATACCCCAGACCCCACTGGATCTGGGTGGCCGGGTTCGTCGCCCAGTCAGCCCCGGCGCTCGCCATCTTCGATCCAGGCAGAGCCTGCGGAATTCCGAACGCGCCGCTGGCATTCTGGGCCAGATAATTCCACCCGCTCTCGCGGGACCAGATGTTATTCAGGCAGCTGTAGTACGTGCTGGGGGCCCACCCGAACTGGGACAACATGTTATAGGCGATCCGCTGCGCCGTGCCAGGATTGGGCGGCGGGAGGTTGACAACCGGAGAGTTGCCAGTCGCAACCGTGGAGCCGCCCGCCGCGGCCGCCTGCACGGTCGGCCGCGCCGCCACCTTGGGCACGCCGACCATGTGCATGGTGTGAGAGGCCGCATCCATGACAATTATCTGCTGGCGCTGCTGCTCCAGGACGGCCATCGTACGACTGCCGGAGACCGCCGCGGCGGCGATAGCAGCACCCGAGCCCGGAATGTGGCCGGGGCGCAGGACGACCATGTAGCCGGTGACGGCGATCCCGGCAACCGCGGTAACCGCCGTGGCCATCGTCGGCAACAGAACGCCATTACGCCGGGACGCCCGTCTACTTCCGGGGCTGCGCCTCCGGTGTTGTGACAAGGCAGTCCTTTCGTTGGCCAGGCACGCTGGACGCCAGTCGCGAACCCTTGCGGCTCAACGCAGCGCCTCTCCTGGCCCTTACGCCAATACCAGCTGCAGAAACTGGCACGGCGGAACCCGCTGACATGAGTGCCTGGCACCATCGGCGCTACCTTGCCAGAACCCAGGGAGGGGTACGCAACCGCTTCTACGGAAAAAGCTGTGTCGCCCAGACGACCAGCACTGTGGGTTAGATCACAAATTGACAACACGTACTGTCACAATTACCAGCTGTAAGAACTGGCTTAGCTGTGACCACTGCCTGACCAAAGAAAAAGCCGAGGACACGCAGGAGAAGCGCTGGAAAGGCCGCCTCCGCCTCACTTTGTGCTACGGCCGGGCCGGCCAGCACGGCGGCGGCCTTCCCCGCTGGATCCGGGGAAGACCGCCGCTCTCTGCCGTCCTGGCGCCAGCGTCGGCGTCAGTACCAGCCGACCGACTGCGAGTGGCCCCAGGCGGCACAGGGCGAGCCGTAGACCTGCTGGATATAACCCAGGCCCCAGCGGATCTGCGTGGCCGGGTTTGTCGCCCAGTCGGCTCCCGCGCTGGCCATCTTCGATCCAGGCAGCGCCTGCGGGATGCCGTACGCGCCCGAACTCGGGTTGCTCGCGTAGGTGTTCCACCCGCTCTCCCTGTCCCACAGCGAGACCAGGCAGCTGAACTCGCCGGACGACCAGCCAAACGAGCCGAGCATTGATAGGGCTATCTGTTGTGGCGTGCCGGATGGCTGCACCGAGGCCGCAGAGGATCCGGACGACCCAGAGGACGTGGACGATCCCGAGGATGCGGAGGATGCGGCCTGCGCTGCCGCCGCTTTCGCCGCCGCCGCCTTCGCCGCGGCCTGCCTGGCTGCCGCACGCTGAGCTGCCGCACGCTGAGCCGCGAGCCGCGCCTGGGTGGCGATGCGCTGCACCTGCTCGCCGACGGCGCGGGCCTTCAGCATCTGGAGTTGGCGGTCAGCAGTCGCATAGCTGGTCAGTGGCGCCTGATCGTGACTGACCGCCTGCCCGGCGGCCACCGCGACCGTCTGGGCGGCTGGGCGGGCCGTTGCTGTGATGCCCGCTGTCACCGCGACCGCCGCGGCCACGGTCGCCGTGGCGACCGCGAATGTGATTCTCGATGGTTTCCTGCCTGGGTACGAGCATGGGCGTGAAGGGGGGACAAGATGAGCTTCCGGGTCGGGCACGCGATGCGCGCTCGGCTTTCACCCGGGGACACTGCCCGCCACCAGGGGATCGTGGCCGGCAGCGGCGCGAGGATGCGACGCGGGTCAGGGCGACGAGTTGCAGGGGCGCAACCATCACACACGCTGGGTGCTGTCGGCCACCCACACTGCCTAAGACCGGCCCGTGTCTGCCCCAAGAGTGGCAGAAAGACACTATGGCCTAAATCACACGAAGCGATCAATTCGCTCGATCTGACATTCGAATTATATCCATAACGAAGCGCTACCCACATCACCGACGATGCGCCTCGGGTCCTGTGAAGCAGCTCACATTGTGACAACGTACGCACGCTTGACCACGTTGAGTCTTCTTTTCGGGCACGGCAGCCGCGAGATAAGAGAGGCGACATCAATGACTTCACGTCATTTGGCGACTACCGAACGATACAAATAGCGCGTCATCCGGGGCTGAGCGGGTCGGCATCCCTCGGTGCTGTGCACACCTGTGGTGCGGTGCCCCCAGGATTTCCTGGGGGCACCGCACCACGGAGGTGTCTAGCTGCTGACCTGGCCGGTACAGCGCCAGGGCGGCAGCTTCTGCGTCAGGCCCTTACGCCCCTGACGGGTTCATCAGGCCGTGGTGGTGGCGGCCGATCCGGTGCCCTCGAACTGGCGGCGCCGTCGCCGGCGTCGTCGCCGG
>WNFF01001149.1_pt1 | contig 34644 bp, 27 predicted proteins | sample 5400441 | NCBI WGS metagenome assembly WNFF01 (sample SAMN13153345, study PRJNA577476) | soil metagenome | isolation source: 120 cm saprolite under Douglas fir tree site 2 hole 3 replicate 1 | place: USA:California | collected 2015-04-18
ATGCCGGTGGCGTCGGGTGGCATTCATGCCGGCCAGATGCATCAACTGCTCGACCATTTGGGAGAAGATGTGGTGCTGCAGTTCGGCGGCGGCACCATCGGTCACCCGATGGGCATTCAGGCGGGTGCGACCGCGAACCGCGTGGCGCTGGAAGCGATGATCCTCGCCCGCAACGAGGGCCGCGACTATTTGCACGAAGGGCCGGAGATTCTCGCCAGGGCGGCGGCGACCTGCACGCCGCTGAAGGCCGCGCTGGAAGTCTGGAAGGATGTCACCTTCAACTACGAATCCACCGACATGCCGGACTACGCTCCCACTCCCAGCGTCTCGATGTAAGGATCAGGATCATGCGCGTCACCCAAGGCTGCTTTTCATTCCTGCCCGATCTCACCGACGAACAGATCTCCCGGCAGGTCCAGTATTGTCTCGGCAAGGGCTGGGCGGTGAACATCGAATTCACCGACGATCCGCATCCCCGCAATAATTTCTGGGAGATGTGGGGACTGCCGATGTTCGATCTTCGCGATGCCGCAGGCGTGTTGATGGAGCTGAAAGAATGCCGCAAGGTGTACGGCGACCGCTACATCCGGATGTCGGCGTTCGATTCCAGCCACGGCTGGGAGTCGGTGCGGCTGTCGTTCATCGTCAACCGGCCGAAACAGGAGCCCGGTTTCCGTCTTGAACGGCACGAAGTGAACGGCCGCAACATCCGCTACACCACGAAATCCTATGCCGCCGATCGTCCCGAGGGCGTGCGCTACGGTGATAAATGAATTCGCAATCAAGTTCAGTGCCGGTTCCGCAAGAAGCGGGCGAAACGCCACCGGTTGAGCGGGTCGACCTGCGCCGCGAATTTGCCGAGGTCGGCATCGGCGAGGTGCTCGATCAGCTCGACCGCGAACTGATCGGGCTGAAGCCGGTGAAGACGCGCATTCGCGAGATCGCGTCGCTGCTGCTGATCGAGCGTATCCGCAAGCGCATGAATCTGACGTCCGAAGTGCCGACATTGCATATGTCGTTTACCGGTAATCCCGGCACCGGCAAGACCACGGTGGCGCTGCGGATCGCCAGCATCCTTCACAAGCTGGGTTTCGTGCGCCGCGGCCAGGTGGTGTCGGTCACCCGCGATGAGCTGGTGGGGCAGTATATCGGCCACACCGCGCCGAAGACCAAGGAAATTCTGAAAAAGGCGATGGGCGGCGTGCTGTTCATCGACGAGGCCTACTACCTGCACCGCCCCGACAACGAACGCGACTACGGGCAGGAGGCGATCGAGATCCTGCTGCAGGTGATGGAATCGCAACGCGAGGATCTGGTGGTGATCCTGGCCGGCTACGGCGACCGGATGGACAAGTTCTTCGCCAGCAATCCCGGATTCCGCTCCCGCATCGCCCACCACATCGACTTTCCGGATTATTCCGACGATGAGTTGTTGGCCATTTCGGAATTGATGCTGCGCGAGATGAATTACCGGTTCAGCGCCGACGCGCGCCAGGCCTTCGTCCGTTACATCGGCTTGCGCAAGAGCCAGCCGCTGTTTTCCAACGCACGCTCGATACGCAACGCCCTCGACCGCATGCGGCTGCGCCAGGCCAACCGTCTGGTCGCCGATCTCGATCGCGTCTTGACTGCCGGGGATATCATGTCGCTCGAGGCGTCGGATGTGCTGGCCAGCCGGGTGTTCTCGAACGGCTCTGGCGGGTGAAGCGGGCGGTTCTCGATCGAGATCAACGCGCGGGGAAACAAACGTCGCAGTGAGCCAAGCTCGGCTGGTCCTGCGCGTACGCCGCGCGCAGTGGAATGGCTTGCATCATGCGCCCCGCTGCCGTCGCAATGCTGGTCAGCGGTCGGCACCGGCTTGAGCCGGCTCGCCCTTGCAGTATTATTCGGAAAATGAGCCAAGGCATTAAGGAAACTCCGCAGACGGATGAAGTCATTTCGTTCGGACCGTTCCGCCTGTCCGCAGCGCAGAGGCTGATCGAAAGGGAAGGTGTCCCGCTTCATCTCGGCGGCCGCGCGCTCGATATTCTCATCGTTCTGGTCGAGCAAGCGGGCGAGGTTGTCAGCAAGAATGATCTGATGGCGCGGGTCTGGCCGGGTGTCACGGTCGACGAGGGTAGCCTTCGCGTTCACGTCGCCGCCCTTCGCAAGGCGCTGGGCGATGGAGAGTCCGGCGCCCGGTATCTGACCACGCTCACGGGGCAGGGCTATTGTTTCGTGGCGCCGATCTCGCGTTCGAGTGCGCCAAGATCCTTGGAGACGGTGGCCTCGAAGTCCGGTCAAACCCATAATCTTCCGACCCTCCCGACACGAATGGTAGGGCGCGACCTGACCGTTCAGGAAATATCAGAGCAATTGAAGACCGAGCGCTTTGTCACCATCGTGGGACCGGGCGGCATCGGCAAGACCACCGTTGCTGTTTCGGTAGGTTATGAGCTGCATACCGAGTTTGCCGGCGCCGTTCAGTTTCTTGATCTTGGACCGCTCAACGATCCTCTTCTCATCCCGGGCACGGTGGCCTCGGCGCTCGGGCTGCCGGTTCAGTCCGCGGATCCAACCCGCGGTCTGATAGGTTTCCTTCGCGGCAAGCGGATGCTGTTGATCCTCGATAGCTGCGAGCACGTGATCGAGACCGCGGCGGCGCTGGCGGAGCGCATCTTCGAGGAGGCACCGCAGGTGCACATTCTGGCGACCAGCCGGGAATCGCTGCGTGTCGAAGGCGAACATGTTCATCGGCTGTCACCGCTGGGTAGCCCGCCCGATGATGCCGGTCTCACCGCGGCGCTGGCGCTCGATTTCCCAGCGGTGCAGCTCTTCGTCGAGCGCGCAATCGCCAGCGGTCGCCGGTTTGAATTGAACGACGCTGATGCACCCGTCGTCGCTGAAATCTGCCGCCGGCTGGACGGAATAGCCCTTGCGATCGAACTCGCCGCCGGCCGCGCCGATGCCTACGGGATTCAGGAAACCCTGGTGCTGCTGAACGACCGGTTTAAGCTGCTCTGGGAGGGCCGGCGCACGGCGCTGCCGCGGCACCAGACGCTGCGCGCGACGCTGGACTGGAGTTATGATCTGCTGTCGAAACTGGAGCGTTCGATCCTGTGCAGGCTTTCGGTGTTCGTCGGCGTCGTCACCCTCGAAGGGGCTCGCGCGGTCGCAACGGGCGATGACGTTGACGAAACGGAGGTCGTCACGGTCCTTGTCGGTCTGGTTGCGAAATCCCTGATATCCGCGGACACCAGCGTGCCGGCGACGCGATATCGTCTGCTTGACACTACGCGGGCCTACGCTTCCGAAAAGTTGTCCGAAAGCGGTGAAGCGGGCGACGTGAAGCGGCGTCACGCCAGCTACTTCCTTGATTTGCTTGAACGGGTCGACGGCAATTCGTTTACACCCTTGCAGGCGAAAAGCTTTGCGATATTTGCAGATCAGCTCGGAAATGTCCGCACTGCGCTGGAATGGTGTTTCTCGGAGCGCGGCGATGGCGTGCTGGGCGTTGCTCTCGCCGCGGCCTCGGCCCCGCTGTTTCTTGAGATGTCGCTATTGACCGAATGTCATCGCTGGACGGAGCGGGCGGTCGCGGCGCTCGATGACGCCAATCGAGGTACTCGACGTGAGATGGATCTCCACGCGGCCCTTGGCCTGTCGCTCATGTTCACCAGAGGCAACAGCGAGCAGGTCGGCAACTCGCTGCTCCGAGGTCTCGAACTTGCGGAGCAATTGGGCGACTTGCATAGTCAGCTTCGTCTGCTTGAACGACTTCACCTCTTCCACGTCAGAATTGGGAATTTCCGGGAAGCGCTGGCATTTGCCCAACGTGGCGAAGGTGTTGCGACAGAGATAGGCGACCCGGTTCTGCTCGGGCAGATTCAGGTGGCGCTTGGAATTTCCCACCATCTGGAAGGCAATAGCCGCGCCGCTCTCGGCTATCTGGAATCCGCTTTGGCGCGGCTGCCACTTTCGCCACAGATCAACTCGCTGCATCTCGGCTTCGACTATCGCAATCGCGCTCGCATTACCCTGGCCCGAGTCCTCTGGATTCGGGGCTGCCCGGATCAGGCGGTGACGTTCGCGCGACAGTCCGTTGAGGAAGCCATCCGCCTCAATCATCCGATCAAGTTGTGCATGGCGCTGCTCTGGGCGATGTCGGTTTTTCTGTGGAACGAGGATCTGGAAAGCGCCGAGGAATACACCAACAGATTCACCGCGCAGGCCGAAAAACACTCCCTGGCGCCATACCAGACGATCGGCCTGGGCGCCAAGGGCGAGCTCCTGGTCAGGCGCGGCGACGTGGAAGCGGGCATCGTCCTGCTACGCCGTTCTTTGGAAGCATTGCGCGCTCATCGATACGGCTTGCAGACGGCTTTCAGCACTGCGCTGGCGGAAGGTCTCTCGATGACGGGACGGGGAGACGAAGCTCTCGATACCATCGATGAAGCCATCGCATTGGTTGAGCACAATGAGGATCTGTTCGGCATGCCCGAACTGCTGCGTATCAAGGCAGATATTCTGGCTTCGGCGCAACCACCGGATCCAGTGCGGGCTGAGGGTCTCCTGATACAGTCGATCGAGATGGCGAGGCAGCAATCGGCACTCGCATGGGAATTGCGAACCGCGATCAGTCTGGCGCGGTGGTGGGTGACGCAGGACCGTTTCGGCGAGGCGCGGGACGTGCTGGCGCCGGTATATGACCGGTTCACCGAAGGTTTCGATAGTCCCGGCCTGAAGACGGCCAGGCAGTTGCTGGACGAGTTGCGGTCGCGAACCGGCGCCTGATCGAGGACATCGACGCGTATTGGTGTCGCAGGCATGTATGCTCGCGTCTTTGCACACGAATGCTTGATGGCTGAAAGCCGTGCGTTCAAGAAAAAATGTCTCTGTTCCCGGAAGATGCGGGCGTCCATTCCTTGCACGATGCGGCAATGAATCCAGATAGCCGGATACTACGCTTTCGCATCCGGCCGCCCCCGAAAGGAATTCAGCGATGAACAAGGAATTGGCGCACATGCTGCGCACCGCTCCGCTTTCGACGCCTACCGCGCTTTCCGCGGACGCCGTTCGCGATATTTCAGCTGCGCTGACCGCGCTCCTTGCGGACGCGTTCGCCCTTTACATGAAAACCAAGAACTTCCATTGGCACATGTCTGGTCCGCATTTCCGCGACTATCATCTGCTGCTGGACGATCAGGGCGATCAGATCTTCGCCATGACCGATCCGCTGGCCGAACGCGTGCGAAAGATCGGCGGCACGACGCTTCGTTCTGCCGGGCACGTCACTCGGGTCCAGCGCATCCTGGACAACGATGCCGAGTATGTGAGCCCGCCCGATATGCTCGCCGAGCTTCGGGACGATAACGCGCAGCTTTCGCGCAGCATGCGTCAGACACACTTGCTGTGCGATGAGGCAGGCGACATTGCCACCGCAAGCCTGCTGGAAAACTGGATCGACGAGACCGAGAGGCGTACCTGGTTCCTGTTCGAATGCACACGGCAGGGCTAGGCCGGGCACCGCTGTTCGTTGAACCACTGAGGGACGTCAAGCTTCTCCTGAAGACCTGCTGCTCCCGAAGATTTGCTCCAAGAGTTGGGCTCGCGCGCTTTCCCCGGTAGCCGAGCCCTGGGGCCGTCCTACCCCTGTCCCACCTGACGGACGGCCCCTGTTTTTTTCAGACCGCAAATCCCACTGCATGGCGGGTCCGCATGCCATCCGTTACGATTGAACGTGAAGCGGGGGGCCCGCTTTTCAGCCGAGAGCGGATCGCTCGCCGACGTAACGGAAGCGCCATACGAAACATCAGGTGATGTCGCGGCAATGCTGTCGAAGTCATGGAGATGTCGCGTATCTTATCGCTTCTCATCCGTCGCCTCGCAAATTCAAGTGTAACGAGTGACGCAAGATCATGGCGACGCCACAGTGTGATTGCCGTTCACTGCTGCGGGTCGGCGGGGCATTTCGGGGGAAGTGCGGTCGCGGATGACAGAAAACCGCCAGCGTGCCGGGGTTTCTCCCGTGAGGCGTTTGAACACGGTCGAGAAGTGTGCCTGAGCCTGGAAGCCCACGTTAAGCGCGATCTCGCAGAGCGGCGTGTCCGTGCTGGACAGCATCGTCTTCGCACTCTCGATTCGCTGGTAGAGCAGATAGTCGTGCGGACGGTATCCCGTCGCCGCGCGAAACTGCGCCGCGAAGTGCATTCGCGACAGGCCGGCCACTTGCGCCAGGTCGGCGAGGCTGATGCTCTCGTCAAGGTGCGCGTCGACATACCCCTGCACACGCTTTAGCCGCCACTTGGGCAGGGCATTGACGGTAGGTCGCGGCTGCTCGAGTCTCGCGATATGCATGACCAGGGTTTGGCCGACGCTCTCCGCGTAGAGTCCGTCGCCCGCCCTGCCGCCCTCGGCGAGTGTCCGGCCGAGCAATTCCGCCAGCGGATCACGGATAACGAAATCGTTCAGATCTCGTATCGGTTGGGACAGACCGGGCCGCGCTGCGTCCTGGCGCTTTCGCAGGTACTCGTTCAAAACATGGAAATGGATGAAGTCGCACGGCGCGCGAAACTCGGCGGCCAGTGGCTGAGATGGGCCCGTGACGTGCAACGTTCCCGCGGGCATGAGCCCGTCGAATATGGTGCGTGGGCCCCTGGTGAGCTTGAGGTTCGTGGTCTTCAGGGCGACGCCAATCACGTGGCGGTCGGGCGACGACACGTTTTTTTCGTGGCGGCTGGAACTCCTGGGATCGATCCATCGTGAAACCAGAATGTCCGCATCGATTGTCGCATTTCTGTCGTCTTGGGCGGGGCAACGCCAGGTCCGCTCCTCGTAAAGGCTGTCCAAAGCGTAACCAGCGCGCGAAGTTCGCAACGGGTGGCTGGGAACGGGGTAGCGGAGACTCGGTTTCGTCTTAAAGGTTTGCAAATCCATCACTTTTCCTCTCGGAGCGTCCGCCTGGCGCGAGGCGGTTGATGTCATATTCGCTCGACGATGTCCGGACGGTTCGCGCAGGGCGGCGTCGTTGCGATGCCAAAAACATACGTCCAGCCTGTCGAAGGCGCTCGTTATCGCTAGTTAGCGTTTGTTAAGTTTTGTGAATGCCGCTTCCAATCTGGGCGCGCGCCAGTGCCGATCGTCGCAACCCGGAAATGCCCGGTCGCGCAGAGTTGCAACGCGGAAGTTCGGCGGAGGAAGGTTTTAGGAGAGGAGCTTCTTGATTGGGCGGAACCGCTCGTCCGCGCCCCGATCCGACCGTGTAATGAGCGTCAGCCTATGATCGCCGGCTTGAGGATATCCTCCAAGCCTATCAGCTGCAGGAGTTCCACGCGGGCGCGATCGGCGACACCGTTGACGATGGCAGCTCCATCGTCGGATGGTTCGAAATGGACCCGAAACGGGCGGCTGCCGAACGGTGTGTCGATCACTTCGACGATGGCGTCTGCGACCGACTGCGGATCCGCATTCGTCGGCCCAAGAGCGGCCAAACCCCTCAGCGTGATCTCGCTGATGTCGGCTGTCGGGCCGTCGGCGTATTCCTCGGCCCTTACCGCATCGGCTGGCCTGCCCGAGTGAGCGTAATAGTTGGTTCCTTTGGTGAAGGATCCAGGCACGATGATGGTGGTTTCGATTCCCCAGCGCGCGAGTTCGCCGGCATAGCTGACCGCGAGGGCGTCCATCGCCGCCTTGGTGGCGAAATAGGGACCCAGATAAGGCGGTGTGCCACCGCGCGTGCCGCTCGACGAAATCCATACCAGCAGGCCCTGGCCCTGCTTGCGCAACTGCGGCAGGGCGGCGCGATTGACCCGCTGCGCGCCCAGGACGTTGGTATCGTAAAGCTGGGCCAGCTGCTCTGGCGTAAAGGCCTCCGCTGGTCCGTAGGCCGTATGGTTGGCGCTATGCACCACCACATCGAGCTGGTTGTTTCTGGAAATAATCTCGGCGATTGCCGCATTCACGGATTCCTGCGAGGCGACGTCGAGCTCGATCGCATGCAGATCGGCGCTGTGTTGCCTGGCGAAGGCCTTGACCTCGGCGGCCCGGGAGGCATTGCGGCCTGTCGTTTCGCGCATCGAGGCGTATACCGTGTGCCCGGCTCGGGCCAACGCGTTGGATGCCAATCGGCCGAAACCGTTTGAGGCGCCGGTGACAACGATGATCTTGCGCATTCCAATATCCGATCCGTTCTTGGACGACGCCATTCCACCCTCGTCTTTTGAAGGTCATGACGAATTCAAAAAACGCACGAAATTTATCAAAGTGCCCGCAAGGGCCGCGTCGGGCACTGCGCGGTAGATGCGGCATGTCCCGATGAGAGCTGGAAGGCCGAAGATGCTATTTTCGCACAGCTAATGCTTGCTCTTGGTGGCGAGACGCTCGTTGAACGAGCGAAGATTGATCACCACTCTCTGATGAAGGCCGTTGCCGATCTCTTCCGTCTCGTCGCTGGCCGAAACCTTGAATTCGATTCGCTTGCCTTCGACCTTGATGATCTCGGCTTCGGCTCGAACATTGTGGCCCACCGGCGTAGCGGCAAGGTGCCGGACATCTATCGCAGTGCCCACCGCGCTCTCGCCCACATCCAGAAATGGCCTGACGGCATTGAGGGCTGCGTTTTCCATGATCAGGATCATAACCGGGGTCGCCAGCACCTGCGGCAGCATGGCGTCCTTGAACTGATTGGCAAGATGCTCGGGCAGCACGCGCAGCGCGAACGTTCCCTTTGCTCCCAGCGGGATTTGGCGCATTCCATCATCCTCCATCTGCGGCGTTCCCGCCGATGTTCTGATTGCGAAGCATATATGAAATAGGCCGAGCTATTCCCTGAAATTTAATCTAGTGGCGATTGCGGATCGCGCGCCTACGATCGCAATGCCTCAAGGGTCCATTCTGACTGGTCACGGGATGCTTCGCATCGAATGGCTTACGTTCGATTTAGCAATCGAGGTTCGCATTCGAAAGAGAAGGGACAGGAGTTATTCCATGATCCGACGGTCGCGCCGAGGCGACCAGCCCGGTTGTATGGGTTCTTTGGAAAACCAGGAGAGTGTCTTGAGAGCCAGTGTCTTGGGAGCCAGTGCCTTGGGAGCCAGTGTCTTGGGCGCTATGACATCAACCACGTATTCCACCTCGGAAGAGCGATTGTTGCTGCGGGAAATCACCCACAGGGTCAACAACGAGTTCGCATCAGCAATCCAGGTGGTGTCCTTTGCTGCCGCAAGATCTGGCGACCGCAATGTAAAGGCTGCGCTGACCGGTGTGATGGAGCAATTGCATAACTATGCGAGGGTTCACCATGCGCTCCAGATGCCGGCGAACAACGATTGCATTGACGCCTCGGCGTACCTGCGCGAGCTTTGCGGCTCAATCAGCCGCTCCAAACTGGAGAGCCGAAACATAGAGCTCATGCTGGTGGAACGCCCGTTCCAGATATCCTCCGAACGCTGCTGGTTGATGGGAATGATTGTTTCCGAACTGATCACCAACGCCGTTCGTCACGCATTTGATCAGCACGGCGGCACGATCCGGCTTGAGTGCCGGACATTCGCAGGATTTGTCGAATGCCGGGTGTCGGATAACGGATCAGCTTCAACGGTTGATGTCAGGCCGGGACGCGGACGAAGGATCATTGAAGCACTCGCGCAGGCGCTTGGCGCGGACTTTCAGTTTGATGTTGGAGAGGATGGGAGCGAGGCGGCTCTCATGTTTCCAATCGACCAGGATTGCTGCGATGAGCCGAAACCGGCCCGTCGTACCGCAACCGACGCCGCGCATTTCCTGTGATTTAGCCCGGTCTGCCGCGAGCGAAGCCGAAGGGCTTTGCTCAGCTCCCGAAGCGACGATGGAATTCTGCGGGAGCTTCCTGCTATGCCTTGATGAAAGCCAACAGCGTACTATTGGCTGCCGCGGGCGCGACGCAAACAGCGGCGCCACTGCCGACACCGGAACTGCCGAGCACCTTCTTTGCGGCGGCAAGATCTGATGTCGCCAGCACGAGGCCGGCACCGCCGCGCTCGGGTAGTCCTGCCAGCGAGACTTCAGGATAACGCCCGTTCAACTGGCCTTTCGTCAGAAATATGAAATCGGCACGATCCGAACCGGAAGGCACCGCGACCGCGCCGTCCGGCTCGGCCTTGACCTCTCGATCGATCATGCGGGCGAGGTGCGCGGCGTCCCTCGTGGGCTCGGCTGAAACGATCAGCACTTGCTTGAGACGTTGCGCGCCGTTGGCATGCTTCATCAGTTCCGGAATCCAGACGGTGTCCCTCGTTTTGTGCTGACATGCAAAAATGCGCAGTCCACCTGGCGCTTCGGCAATCGGCCATTGAAAGACTCTGAATTTAGCCGCCGACAGGCTGCCATCCGGCACCGTTACCGGTCGCTCGAAATCGGTCGGGCCCAGAGGCTCAAAGCCGCGCGCGCGAATTTCCTCGGCGCCGGCGGCCGAATCGACCGCGGTGAACGCGATGCGCTCGATGCCTTCGCCGCGTTTGGCGAGAAATGCCCGCGTCGGAGCATTATGTTCGGTTTCAACCAGCACTCCGAGCAATTCGATGTAGTCGGGATCAAGCATGATGGTGTAATTGCCCGATCCCATCTTGGCGCTGTGCGTGCCGCGCGGCGATACCGTGAAGCCAAGGCGCCTCCAGTTCTCGGAGGCGTTGTCCAGATCCCTGACCACGACGACGGCGTGATCGATTCCGATGACGTTCTTGAGTGCCACTCTTTTGTTTCCCCGGCATGAACAGGCATATAAAGCTAACCAGATCGATCCGGCGCCCGCAAGCCGGCCAATTCAAGGGCGATGCTCGGTTCGCCGGCGACGATCGAGAAGGAAAGGACAACGATGCCTGTCGCAAATGTCTCCTGGCCCGACTCGTTGTGGGCCGCGATGACCCCGCCCGGTCCCGATCTGCCTGAACTCATCGGAACTACCGAGGCCGATGTCATCGTCATCGGTGGTGGCTTCACCGGCTTGTCGACCGCACTGCATCTGCGCGAGGCGGGCGTGGACGTCGCCATCGTCGAAGCCATGGAGCCGGGCTGGGGCGCCTCGGGGCGCAACAATGGACAGGTGATTCCGACATTGTCACGGCCCGATCCGGACGACATCATCGCCAGGCACGGTGCCACCGGCGAACGGTTCGTCGCTCTGTTGCGTGACAGCGCCTCTACGTTGTTCGACGTCGTGCGGCGTTATCAGATTCAGGCTGAGCAGGAGCAGGCCGGCTGGGTTCAGCCGGTACATTCGCCCGGCCGCATCAAGATCGCCGAACGGCGCGTGCGGCAATGGTCGAAATTCGGCGCGTCGGTCGAGCTGCTCTCGCGCGATCAGACCCGACAAATGCTGGGATCGGATGCCTGGTTCGGCGGTTTCTGGAACAAGACCGGCGGCCATATCAATCCGCTCGCGCTGTCGCGCGGTCTGGCGCGCGTGGTGCTGGACCGCGGCGGCCGCATCTATGCGCGTTCACCCGCGGCCAGTTTCGAACGGCGGGGCGACCGCTGGGTGGTCAAAACCGACAAGGGTGAGATCAGCGGCCGGGCCTTGATCGTGGCGACCAACGCCTACACCGGCGAGTTTTCGAAATCGCTGATGCCGGCCATCGCGTACGAAGTCATGCCGGTGCTGTCCTGGCAAATGGCGACGCAGCCGCTGTCGGACGATGTCCGAAAATCCATTATCCCCGGCCGCCAGGCGATGTCCGATACGCATGGCGAGCTCTATTTCGCGCGCTACGATGCGCGAAACCGCCTCGTCACCGGAGGCGCCGTGATCGGACCGGGCAACAAGGCGGAACGGCTCAAGCTCAGGGTCGCGCAGCGATTGCAAAGGTTGTGGCCTCAGATCGGGCAGGTCAATTTCGATTATGTCTGGAACGGCTACGTCGGAATGACCACGGATTTCCTGCCCCGCATTCATCGTCTCGGACCCGACGCCTATGGCTGGACCGGCTGCAACGGTCGCGCGGTTGCGCTGTCGATCGCGCTCGGCGACGAACTCTCCAAAGCCGTGCGTGGTCTCCCGGAAAGCAACCTTGCACTGCCGTTCTCGGATCCGGTGCCGATCGCCGCCCATGGATTGTTGCGCCGGCTCGCGCCGCTGATGCTGATGGTCTATCGCCGGCGCGACGCCAGGGAAATCGCCTGACGTCCGGCGACGGATCGGCGTTATCGGGCGCTTACGGGCGAGGCCAATGCGCTGGCGCTGGCCGCCGGAGAATTCGTGCGGAAAGCGGTCGATGGCCGATGGATCGAGCCCGACAAGCGCAAACAACTCCCTGGCATCGGCGATCGCTTTCATCCGCGAGGTGCCGTGCCCGATCGGCCCCTGGGGGACCAGGTCTCCTGCCTTGCGGCGTGGGTTTAGCGCCGCGAATGAGGAATTGCGACGACACCTGCAAGCATGCACTCGCAGCCGGCAACGGCGTCGCGCGAGCCCGGCTGCAGCCGCATCACTTAAGTTCAATTCGAGAATTCAAAACTGGTTTTTAATTGAGAACGTGAGGTTTGGGATTTCTCAGGGCGCTCCTGCGGAGCAGATTGAACAACAGCGGTTGTCGACATTCGACGCCGAGCAGCACAAGCGTGATCAGCAGCTCGACAGGAGTCTGAACATCTGCCGATGCTGATAGCGCCAGAATGCGATTTCGAAAAATATTCGCGTTTTCGGAAATTCCGCGGATTTGAACCAGCCTGCTGATTTTGGCGAGCCCCAAATCTCGCAACGGATCGACAGACGGAGAAACCAGACGATGACCAGATTCAAGATCCTCGGTGCGGCAGCTGTTCTGTCGATGATGATGGCAACGCCGCTGTTCGGATAGGCCGCTATCCAGGAGCCGAGCGCGTTCGCGTTCTACCATCCCAACGCGGACGTCCTGAATGGCGGCCGGCCAACGCCACCTACCTCAGGCGCCTTGGCATCGGTTTCGCTCGGCGGCAGCGACGCTTATGCCGCCATGGACGGCAACGCGAACGGCTCGTCTTGCGCTCAGCGCTACCGTTCCTACGACACGGCTTCGGGTACCTTCCTCGGCTATGATGGTCACCGGCATCCGTGCGAGTGACGCGGCTCGAGAGGATGAAAGGGCGGTTGATCGAACCGCCTTTTTCGAAATCTGCCATTTACAATCGGGGCCTGACGTATCGATCTCGGAGCGCTTGATCATTAGGTCGAGGTTTGAGCCGCTTTGGCAACCCCGACTCCACACGCGAAAGTGGCGGCCGGAATAGCGGGCATCGAGGGTCGATGCGACGTCCTTGCGCGAAGGCCGCGATCTGCGATACCTCTTCATTCGCGCAAAATCACCCACCGCCCGACCGACACCGCAAAACCATCCAGACCCTTGCCGGCTAGGGAATCCGCCTGTTTTGGCTTTCAGCGGGAAGACGGGTAGGGTGCCCAAGTGCCTTAAAAAGGCTGTGTAGATCGAAACATGCGCAGTTTCCGGGCTGAATTCCAAATACTCTCACCGTGGCGCGAATCAACTTACAGGAGACGAAATGGCAGTACAGATGACTAAGTCGCAGCTGATCGAGAAAATCGCTGGCGAGAACGAAGTAGGAAAAAAGGAAGTAAAGGGAGTGCTGGAGACGCTGGCGACCATCGGCTATAAGGAGCTGAAGAAAAACGGTGTGTTCCTGGTTCCTGGTTTTGCCAAGTTCGTCGTCATCAAGAAGGCCGCCACCAAGGCGCGCAAGGGTGTGAACCCCTTCAACGGCGAACCAATGACCTTCAAGGCGAAGCCTGCTCGAAAGATCGTCAGGCAATGCGCCCCGAGCGTGAGCGAGAGGCCGATCCTGGCCGTGCAAGCTGGTCGCGCCAAGTCTTGAACGGGCCACGCAGGTGCTGGCCCTGCTCGATCTGAAACCTTCGTCATTGCGAACGGTCTTACCGTGGCACCCCGCGTCGAGGTTCGACGCGGCGGTCGCCGGGCGACGGCGAATTCGATTTTGAAAAAATCTGTCCCATCTGGTTGGCGTGATCGCGCGGCAATGACCAGCGCGCGATTCAGGACCGCTTGTTCTTCATCTGTGGCCGCGCTGCGGGCATTGCAAGGCCTCTTGCTACGGCAAGATTCCGTCACCATTTCAGGCCCGAAGGAATCTTGCCATGTTGGATTTTACCCGAGACCCATCTGGCGATGGGATACCGCTGCAAGCCGCCGAGTCTGCTCCCGCGAATGATGCGGGTTTGCTCGATGCTTATTCCAATGCCGTCATCGACGTTACCGAACGCGTCGGCCCCGCCGTGGTGCGGGTCGAGACCGGATCCGGATTGCCTGGTGCGCGCGAGCGCGGCGGGCTCGGCTCCGGCATCGTGATCTCTCCCGACGGCCTGGTGCTGACCAACAGCCATGTGGTCGGGTCATCCAGACAGATCCGGCTCAGGGACAATGAAGGCATCGTCACCGATGCCCGCGTGCTTGGTGTCGATCCCGATACCGATCTGGCGCTGCTGCGCGCCGACGGCGCACGGGATCTGCGCTACGCCTCGCTCGGCAATTCCAAGACCCTGCGTCGCGGGCAATTGGTGGTCGCGATCGGCAATCCCCTGGGCTTCGAGTCGACCGTCACCGCCGGCGTGGTTTCGGCGCTTGGCCGTTCGATCCGTTCGGTCAGCGGCCGGACCATCGAGGACGTGATTCAGACCGATGCCGCGCTCAATCCCGGCAATTCCGGCGGACCGCTGGTGTCGTCCGCGGCCGAGGTGATTGGCATCAATACCGCCATCATCAGCGGCGCGCAGGGCATCTGCTTTGCCGTCGCCAGCAATACCGCGCAGTTCGTGCTGTCGGAAATCATTCGCCACGGTTATGTGCGGCGCGCCTATATCGGTGTGTCCGGCCAGACCGCGCCGATTCCCAGACGGCATGCGCTTGTCGCCGGCGTCGACAACAAGATGGGCGCGCTGCTGGCGCAGATCGAACCGGACGGGCCGGCGGCCAAGGCCGGACTTCTGCCCGGCGATGTCGTGATCCGTCTCGATGGCGTGGAGGTCAACGGCGTCGACGATCTGATCCGCGCGCTCGATCGCGACAGGATCGACCGCACGCTCGAAACGGATGTGCTGCGGATGGGGCGTCTGCGCACCGTCGACATTCATCCGGTCGAACGCAAGCCGGCGGCCGCGCGGAAATAGTTTTCGTCGGGCCGCGCGCGACACGCTCGCTAGCGAGCGAAGTCCATCAACACGTCGTCCCGGCGAAGGCCGGGGCCCATACGCCGTGCTCTCGCGATTTGGTGCTGCGGCCGAGGCCTTATCCTGCGTCGATCAGACGCGGGGTTTGGTCTGCGCGTAAAGGTCCGGCCAGACCACCTCCAGCTTTCGATCCGCGCTCCATTGCACCATCATGGAGGTTGAATCCTTCGGCATGCGGTCTTCGCCAAAGGCGAGGCCTTCGGCCCGCGCCAGATAGAGATTCGGATCGCCGTACGGAATGTTCACCTTCTTCAAGGCTTGATTGATGGCCTCGCGTTCCGTGGAGCCTGCGAGCTCAAGCACCTGCTGCATGATGCGCGCCGCTTGCGCTGCCTGGATTGTCGCCTGGCCCACCTCGGATTTGAGATTGCCTTTCGATCTGAGTTCGCTGGCGAGTTCCTGCATCGAGGCGATCTTGGCGCCTTCGCTGTAGCTGGCCATGCCGAACAGGTTGCGGGTCAGGACGGCCTTGCCAATATCCGGGCCGAGCTCCCGCCAGATCACCTGATCGGAATACGGGCTGTTACCGATAAAGATGCTGTCATGATAGTTCATGCCGTAGCGCGCCTGCATCAGGAGAATGCCCTCGCGCGGCTGCATCAGGCCGATCACCGCGTCTGGCTTCAGCGAGCGAATCCGCAGCATCGAAGCGGTGTGGTCTTGGGCCTGGGTATCGAGCGGCACTTCCGCGATCACCTTGATGCCGCGCTCCGGCAGCATCTGCTGCAGATATTTGGTGACCTGCTGGCCGGCCTCGTAGTTGGAGCAGGCAATCACCGCGGTATTGATCTTGCGGTTGTAGTTGCCCAGCGCTCCGGCGAAATCGGCCATCGTCTTGGCGTAGCCGCGGTCATAGGGAAATCCCAGCGAATAGAGATAGCTGGCGCGCGCGCCGCCGGCCCACATCGCCAGCGTCGGCACCTTGTATTCGTCGACCACCGGCGAGATCGCCAGCATTTGCGCGCTGAGCAGCGTGCCCACGATCATGGACACATCGTCCTGCGTGATCAGGCGCCGGGCCTCGCTCGCGGTGCGGGCCGGCTGGCTGGCGTCGTCGGCGATCACCAACTGGATCTTGGTGCCGCCCATGCTCTTGATACCGCCTTCGGCGTTTATTTTCTTGACGATATATTCAAGCGCAGGCTGGCCCTCCTGCGAGTAGGGCGAGAGATTGCCGCTCATCGGCTGGATCACGCCGACCTTGATCGTCTTCTCCTGCGCGTAGGCGCGGCCCGCGCCCTTCGACGCCAGATAGAGGCCGGGAGCGGACGCGATGAGTGCGCGGCGGGTTAATCTTGTTGCCACTGGGCGTCTCCTTGTTGCAATGAGCCTTCAGGTTCTGGTTGCTGTCTCGGCAATGACCTTGGAATTTTCCGGGACCGCGGCATGCCGGCGATCCCACCACTCCGCGATTTTCGGCACCACGCCGCGCGGCATCAGCAGGATGACGACGATGATGAGAACGCCGTCGATAAAGAAGTGAAGCCCGGGCAAGGCGCCACCGAGCTGGCCGCGAACGATTTCGCCGAACACCACGAGGAAGCCCGCGCCGACCAGTGGACCCAGCACCGTTCCGAGCCCGCCGATGGTGGCAAACAAGACCACCTCTACGGTCACATGCGGGGCCGCGAACTGATAGGGATCGACAAATCCCGAATAGCGCGCATACGCCGTTCCCATGATCGAGGTAAGGGCCGCGCTGATCATCATCGCGATGATCTTGTTGCGAAGCAGGGCGACGCCGATGGCCTGGGCGGCGTTTTCGTTGTCGCGCATCGCCCGCAGGTAATAGCCCAGCGGCGTGTTCAAGATCACCAGATTGGCGATCAGGCAAACAAGGCTCGCGGTGAACAGCAGATAAAAATTGCCGCGTTGGCCGCCGAATTCGAAATTCAGCAGCGAGCCGTGATCCGGCGGCAGAAAAAGCCCCGACGCGCCGCCCAGGAATTCCGAGCCGACGGCTGCGAGCTGACCCATCTCCGCGAACGCCAATGTGATCAGCGCGAACGACAGATGGCTGAGACGAAAACGGAAATCCAGCCAGGCGATGAAGGCGCCAAGCGCCGCCGAGATCGCGGCTGCGATCACCATGCCGAGCCACATGTTGATGCCGAGCTTGAGCAGCAGCGCGCTGGAGAGCAGTCCGCCGACGCCTACGAAAACGCTGTGCCCGAGCGACATCTGGCCGCCAATGCCCGCGACGATGTTCCACGCCAGCGCGAGCCCGATATAAAACAGCGCGATGGTCGCGACCCCGAGATAATAGGGCGACAACCACAGCGGCATGGTCGCCGCCGCGGCAAAAACCAGCCAGAAGATCGGGCTGGAAAGAAATTTGAGCGCGCCGGATCTCACGATGCCCTCCGCAGAATGCCTTGCGGCCGGAACAGCAGCACCAGCACGAAAATGGCATAGGGCATCATCATTCCCATGATTCCGGAGACGTAGACCGTGCCGATCGCTTCCGACACGCCGATCAGGAATCCTCCCAGAATGATCCCGAAGAAATTGGTCATGCCGCCGAGAATGATGACCATCAGCGTGATGACGGTGTAACGCAGCCCCATGCCGGGATGGGCAGGGGTTCCCGGCAGCAGCAGCCCCGCGGCGATCGCCAGAATGCCAAATCCCGCCGCGAAGGTGATGGTCCTCACCGCGGTCACGTTGATGCCCATCAACGCCGCGGCGCGGGGATTTTGATGGATGGCCCGAACGCTTCGTCCGAAATCGGTTCGGTTCAGCAGCCAGTACAGCACACAGGCCAAAATCAGCGACACCACGAATGCCACCACCAGCGTGAGGCGCAGGATGACGCTGTCGGTGACGAACAGCAATTTGGCCTCGAACGCCGACGGCGTGCGCAACGGCTGGCCGCCGAAGATCATCAACAAGCCGTTCTGCAGGATAAAGCTGACGCCCAGTGTGAGCTGAATAATCATCAGCATGTGAACGCCGACGATGGGCTGGATCAGGTAGCGATAAAGCACGGCGCCGATCGCGATGAATACCGGCAGCGTGATCGCGATCGAGATGTAGGGATCCAGCGACAGTGTGCTCCACAGGCTGTAGCAGAGGAACATGCCGAGCGTGACGAAATCGCCGTGGCTGAAGTTGATGACGCCGCTGACGCTATAGATGATGCCGAGACCGAGCGCGATGAATCCGTAGGTCGCGCCGATCAGAAGACCCTGGATCAAAGCCTGAACTAGAATATCGTCCATCGTGCTTTCCTAAAGGCCGAGATAGGCTTTGCGCGTGCGCGGGTCATTCTTCACTTCGCTGCTCAGCCCGTTGAGCACCATCGATCCGCGCTCCAGAACGTAACAGCGGGAGGCGTAGGCGAGGGCAAGGTTGAGGTTCTGCTCGACCAGAAGGATGGTGAGGCCTGCTTCGTGCAACTGCCGCAACACCCGGAAGATAAACTGGACCATCAATGGCGAGAGACCGAGCGATGGCTCGTCGAGAATGAGAAGCTTCGGTTGCGCGACCAGCCCGCGGCCGATCGCCAACATCTGCTGCTCGCCGCCTGACAGCGTGCCGGCCATCTGGTCGATGCGCTCGCTGAGACGGGGGAAAAGATCGAGAACATAATCCGTGCTCTTTTGGCGATCCGGCAGCGCGCGGCGATTGATGCCGCCGAGCAGGAGGTTTTCCCGAATCGTCATTTGCGGGAAAATCAGCCGGCCCTCCGGGACCTGCGAGATGCCGAGTTCGACGATCTGGTGTGCCGGCCAACCGGTGAAGTCGGTGCCGTCCAGCGACATGCTTCCAGCGGTCGGCGGTACCAGACCGCTGAGGCAGTGAATCAGCGTGCTCTTGCCGGCGTTGTTGGCGCCGAGCAGCGCGACCATTTCGCCGCGCTTGATCGTCAGCGACACGTCGTCGAGAACCTTGACGCGCCCATAGCCGGCGTTCAGCGAGGAAACTTCAAGCATCGAGTTCCTCGCCGAAATAGGCGTCGCGGACGGACTGGTTGGCCAGAACTTCCGCCGGCGTGCCTTCCGCGACCTTCTCACCGAAATTCATGACGATGATGCGATCCGCGGTTTTCATGACGATCGGGATGACGTGCTCGACCAGAACGAATGTAATCCCGGTGTCTCGCAACTGTCTGATGATCGAAACCGGGAGATCGGCTTCCGCCAGTGTCAGCCCGGCCATGACTTCGTCCAGCAGGATCAGTTTGGGGCGGGTTGCCACGCATTTGGCAAGCTCAAGCAGTTTGCGGTCCTGCAGCGACAACTCGCTCGGCGAAACCTGTTCACGTCCCTTGAGCCCGACGCGCGCGATGACTTCATCGGCATGGATCACGGCCTGGCGCAGCGGCAATCGCAGCAGGGCGGCCGTGGTAACGGCATCGAGCACCGTCATGTCGGCGAAAATCTCGACGATCTGAAAACTGCGCGCCAGGCCGCGCTCGGCGATCAGATGCGGCGGCAGGCCGGTGATGTCGCGGTTGTCAAAGACGATGCTGCCGCTGTCAGGCTTTTGAAATCCGGAGATCATGCTGAATGCGGTGGTCTTGCCGGCGCCGTTGGGACCGATCAACGCCACGATCTCTCCAGCGTTGATGGAAAACTCGAGATTGTTCACGGCAACGAGACCGCCGAACCGTCGCGTGAGGTTTTTGATCTCGAGAATGGCCACTCATTTCATCCCTGACGAACCGGCGCGGCCGGGCTGTAAATCACGACGTTTTCCATCTGCGATTGCTTGTCTGGTTTGCACTATACGCGACGACCGATCCCCCGCAACGCCTTTCCGTGAAACGGTTCATGGGAGCGCTCATCGTCATTGCGCGATTTCGGCGCGGCTGCGCCGATGGTTCAACTCGGCGAGATCGTCTGGCGTATCGAGATCAAAGGCCGCATCCGGGAACAGGCAAACACGGCATGAAAGACCAAGCCGCTGCGCTTCGGCGCGGTGTTGGCCAAAGCTGTCGATGCCGTAGCGAAAACGGAAGCTTCGCTCGAAGTGCCGCGGCAGCAACATCAGATTTGTGCCGCGCTGATGCCGATCCGGAACGATGGTCATGAGATCTTCCTCGGCGCAGACACGCAGGACCGTGGCGGATGTCAGCAGCGGCAGGTCGATCGGAAGCACGAGAACGGCATCGCGCGGCGGGAAATCCCGATAGGCCGCGGCCAGCGCCGTGTTCAAATCCGCGCGCGGGGGCTCGGCAAAGACCTGCGCGTTGTGGCGACGGCAGATATCGGCCGCCGCCGGATCCGACGTGACGACGGTGGTGGGTGCAATGCCGGCGGCGAGCGCGATCGTTTGCGCCAGCAGGCTGGCGCAAAGGGCTGCGCGTTCCTGTTCGGGGAGGACGGCGGCGAGCCGCGTCTTCCCCGAGTCCAACGGCTTGCAGGGGATCAGGATCCGGAGGCCCATTGCAGTCCTGCTTTCACAACCGAACGCGCCAGCGATATTCGATCGTCGTCGTTCTTCATGATGGTTGGCAATGCCATGGCTTTCAGGCCAAGGGCGTGAATTTCCGGCAGCAAATGCCGGTCGATCTCGTCGACGATCAGACCGTCGATGATGTCCTTGTAGTGCCGGGCAATTCCCAGCACTGAAACGTCGAGGCCGAGGTCGCGCATCATATGCGCCGCCGGTCCCTTGATCGCCGCGCCGCCGACGATCGGAGATACCGCGATCTTGAAGGCAGACGACTTGGCCAGGGCGTCGCTGATGTCGCTGAGGCTGAGAATCGGCGCAATGCTGACGAAGGGATTCGACGGGCAGAACACGATCAGATCGAGGCGGGAATCGGCGAGTGCCGCCAGGACCTCGCTTGTTGCCTTGGCGCTCACAGCACCCGCGAAATCGAATCCGGTTACTTTGGGCTCGGCGCGGAGGCGCACGAAATAGTCCTGGAACGCCAGGTCTCCAGCCTCGGTATGCACCACGGTTCGCACGGGATCGTCGCTCATCGGCAGCACGGCGCAGGAGACGCCAAGGCGCCTGCGGAAATCGCCGGTGATTTCCGTGAGCGTCTCGCCTGCCGCGAGCCGCGTGGTCCTCGCCATATTTGTCGCGAGGTCATGGTCGCCAAGCCGAAACCATGTCGGGCCGCCGAGGCGCTCCAGCATCTTCATGAATCCCCAGGTCTCGTTCGCAAGGCCCCAGCCGAGTTCAGGGTTGGCGATGCCCGCCAGGGTGTAGGTCACGGTATCGACATCAGGCGAGACGTGAAGCCCGAGATGGATGAAATCATCTGATGTGTTGACGATGACGGTGAGATCGCCGGGCGCCAGAATCCGGTTCAGCCCGAAAGCCAGTTTGGCGCCGCCGACGCCACCTGCGAGCGCGACGATCATCGAAACATGTCCATCTCTTTGCTGCGGATCAGCGCTGCGGCATTGCTTTCTTCCAGCGCATAGGGAAAGCCGCGCAGGATCACGATCGGCCGCCCTTCGGCGGCCTGTCCCATCAGCAAGGAGGCCGCCGCGGCGACTTCGTCCGCGACGCCGACTTCGGTCGACCGCAGCGCACGGCCGGATCGGTCCGGCTGGCCGCGCATGTCGAGCAAGGTCGGCAAGCCGCTGGCGCCGAGCGCGGTGCCGACCGTTCCCTTTCGCCAGGCGCGGCCGAGACTGTCGTTGATGACCACGGCGAGGCGTTTGCCGGTTCGCTTTTCGAGTTCGGCCCGGATTGAGGCTGCGCTGGCGTCGGGATTTTCCGGAAGCAGCAGCACGCGCTGCTGGCCCTCCAGCGGCTCGAGATTCGACACGTCGATGCCGGCATTGGCCAGCACATAGCCGTGGCGATGTTCGACCACGATCAGATCCTCGCGTTGCCGGACGACGTCGCGCGACTCGCGCAGGATCAGTTCGACGATTCGCGGACCTTTGGTGATCCGCTGCGCCATTTCCAGCGCGCGCGGCGAAGGTTCGACATCGGCGAGATCGACGTAGCGATTTTCCGATTTGGAGACCACTTTTTGCGCAATCACCAGCACGTCGCCGTCGGCAAGGCGGGTATCCGCACGGGCGAGCCCCGCCAGAATGATATCCGGCAAATGATCGCCGGGACGCACTTCCGGAATATCGGGCAGCGCAATCAGCGACAGCTGTTTGGCCGGCGTGTTGTCAAGCCCCGTCACCTTGATGCCGGTGCCGTGCACCTTGTGCCGGATGTTGAGAAAGATCAGCAGCGACGTCATCGCCTCCGCCGCGGCGGAGTTGGCCAGCGGGCCGCAGTGCCACGCGCGCATCCCGGCATCGCGGGCGAGCGCAATGACGCGCTCGCGGGCGTCCTTGTCGTCGCCGCAAACCAGCACATCGCAATCGATCTCGCGCGCGAGACCGCTGAGGCTATCGTGAGCGATGTTCTGGAATGCCGAGACGACCTTGACGCTGTCTCCGAGCAAGGCCTGGGCCTGCACCACCGCCGATCCGCCTTCCGGCAACTGCACGCGCGAGACTTTTGGCGGCACCAGCGGAACCGTGACGTCGACCAGCAGCTTGCCGTTCAGCTCCGGCTGAACGAGGCCGAGTGTCGATAGCTGCGCGGCATGCGGCACCGTCAGAACAACGATCTCGGCCGCGCGCGCGGCCGACTTCAAATCGGCGCCTGTGACCGTTGCGTCCTTGCATTGCAGCTTGATCGATTCAGCGGTGGCCGCGGCCTTTGCGGCATCGCGCGAGCCGACGATGACGGGATATCCGGCGTGCGCCCAGCGCAACGCCAGCGCGCGGCCTTCCTGTCCGGTGCCGCCGAGGATGGCGAGAATGGGTTTTGCCGCCGCCGTCATCACGCGCTGATCCTCAGTTCGGTGGCCTTGGGAGAATCCAGCACGAGCGCCGCCAGCGGTTGCGCATCGAAGGAGGTCGAACGCCGCTCGACCGACACTTCATCATACAGCGTGGTCCGTTGCAGCGGGATGCGATCGAGGCTGGAAATCAGCGCTTCCATCTGGTGCGGCGAGAACTCCTGGCCGTGTTCGGTGCCTGCCGCACGTGAGATGCTTTCGTTCATCAGCGTGCCGCCGAGATCGTTGGCGCCGGCGCGCAAGCACGCCGCGGCCCCCGTCGGACCCATCTTGACCCATGAGGTCTGGATGTTCGGTATCAGGGGATTGAGAACCAGTCTCGACACTGCGTGCATCAGCACTGCCTCGCGAAAGGTCGGCCCCTTGCGGGACTGGCCGCGCAGATACATCGGCGCTTCCATGTGAACAAACGGCAGCGGTACGAATTCCGTGAAACCGCCGGTCTCGGCCTGCAGGTCGCGGATCGCCAGCAGATGCCGCGCCCAGTGCAGCGGGCGTTCGATGTGGCCGTACATGATGGTCGCGGTGGTTCGCAAGCCCAGCCGATGCGCGGTCCGGATCACCGACAGCCATGCGGAGGCGCTGAGCTTGTCCGGGCACAGCTCGGCGCGCACGTCGTCGTCGAGAATTTCCGCGGCGGTGCCGGGCAGGGTGCTGAGCCCCGCCTGCTTCAGACGCCCGAGGAATTCTTCGACGGAAAGGCCGAGCGTCGCGGCGCCCTGCGAGACTTCCAGCGGCGAGAAGGCATGGATATGCATGTCGGGCATAGCGCGCTTGATGATCGCTGTGATCGCGAGATAGGTCTCGCCGGTATAGTCGGGGTGAATGCCGCCCTGCAGGCAAACTTCGGTCGCGCCGCGATCCCATGCCTCCCGGCTGCGGCGAACGATTTCGGCATGCTGCAGGTCGTACGGCGCACCGCGCAGCGCTTCATGCCGCTTGCCTTTGGAGAAGGCGCAGAACTTGCATTTGTAATAGCAAATGTTGGTATAGTTGATGTTGCGGTTGACGACATAGCGGACGACGTCGCCACTGACATGCCGGCGCAGTTCGTCCGCCGAGGCTGCCACAAAATCGTAATCCGCATCGCGTGCGGAAAACAGCCTGACGATATCGGCTTGGTCCAGCCGTTCGCCATCCGTTGCGCGATGGACGATGGCCTTGAGTCCTGCATCGACCGACCCGACATGCGGCTTCGCGGCGGGCTGATGCTCGGTCATGCCCGGCGCCCACAGATCTTCGCGGGCGTAGCCGTCGGAATCGATCGCGCGCCGCACCCGGGTCCGAAGCGCCGGGCTGAGCCATTTCTCCGGGGCGACCGCAAAGGACGGATAGATCGCCAGGCGATTGACCAGGTTCTTGCCGGCTTGCTCGGTTCGTTTGGCGAGGGTCACGATCTCCGGCCAGGGGGCTTCGGGGTTGACGTGATCGATGGTCAGCGGCGAGATGCCGCCCCAATCGTTGATGCCGGCCTCGATCAGACGCGGATAATCCTGCGGGCTGAGATTCGGAGGCGCCTGCAGATTGATCTCGGGCTGCAGGATGAGACGCGCCGCCACCACGGTCCACATCAATTCATCAAGCGAAGGCTCGGATTTCCCCGCCAGTTTCGTTTCCGGCTTGGCCCGAAAATTCTGAACGATGACTTCCTGGATATGTCCGTAGCGGGCGTGAAGATCGGCAATGGCAACCAGACTGTCGAGACGCTCGGCGCGGGTTTCTCCGATGCCGATCAGGATTCCGGTGGTGAAGGGGATCGACAGTTCGCCGGCCATGCGAATATTTTCGAGCCGGACGGCGGGATGTTTGTCGGGCGAGCCGTGATGCACTTGTCCTTTTTCGCACAGTCTTACGCTCGCGGTCTCCAGCATGATGCCCTGGCTCACCGAGACATCACGCAAGTCTGCCATCTCCTGCGGCGACATCACGCCTGCATTGACGTGCGGCATTAGCGAGGTTTCGCGCAAGACGAGTTCGCACATCGCGCCGAGATAGCTGATGGTGGTGTCATGGCCGAGTTCGGCGAGCATCTGCCGCGCGGCGCGGTAGCGCAGCTCCGGCTTGTCGCCGAGGGTGAACAGCGCCTCGGTGCAGCCGGCCGCTTCGCCGCGCCGCGCCAGATCGAGAACCTGTTCCGGCCTGAGAAAGGCTTGCCCGATGGCGCGGGGAGATTTCGCGAAAGTGCAGTAGTGACAGATATCGCGGCAAAGCTGGGTGAGCGGAATGAAGACCTTCTTTGAATAGCTGACGACGCGGCCATGCTGCGTATCGCGCCGCATCGCGGCAGCCGCCATCAACTCGCCCAGCGAAGCGCCTGCGATCCATTCCATCTCTCGGCAGCCGGAATCCATCATGGTTGGTCTGTCTCGGTCATGCCGTCGCCAAAACTGGCCGGGTTGCCTGGGATATTGTCATTCGATCGGCCACGACACCATGAGTGATGAAAGCGATATCGATTAGCCAACTGCCGCGCGCGCCTTGCGGAGATTGGGAGGTACGGCCCTGGTTCCGATAATGCCTGCGGCAGCGAGTTTGTCGATTTCTGTTTGCGACAGTCCCAGAATGTCCCGCAGCACCGGCATATTATGTTCGCCCAGGGTCGGCGCGGGATGCCGAGCTACGAATGGCCGGCCGCTCTCGCGATAGGCCGGCGACGGCTGCGGATGCGAACCAACGAAGGCCCGGTCGATCCATTGCCAGAAATGTCGCGCCTTTAGATGCGGATCGTCAAGCAGCTCGAGCGGAGGGCGGGCAACGCCGGCCGCGACCCCGGCGTGTTGCAGTGTCGCCATCGCGTCGTCCGCGGCCATTTTCGCGGTCCAGGTGGCGATGGCCTGTTCGATCGCCGCTTCATGCAGACGCCGGCCCGCGCGGGTCGCGAGCGCGGCGTCCTGCTTCAGGTCATCGCGCCCGATCGCGCCACTTAAAGCCTGCCATTGGCGATCGTCTTCAACCGCGATCAGGATCCAGGCGTCGTCCCCGCGACAGGGAAAGCAGCCGTGCGGCACGCAAGCTGGATGCCTGCCGCCGAGCCGCGTCGCGACCGTACCATTGGCCGATTGCTCGATCAGCCATGGCGCCACCATCGGCAGCATGCATTCGACCTGCGAGATATCGATGTGCTGTCCCTGATTGGTGCGGCGCTTGTGAAAGATCGCGACCAGCAGCGCCGCCGCCGCGTTCAATCCGCCGATCGGATCGCCATAGGCGATATGATTCATCGCAGGCGGTCCGTCTGCAACTCCGGATTGGCTCGGGAGCCCGGAGGCCTGTTCGAGGGTCGATCCGTAGGCCCGGCATTCGCTCCATTCCCCGTCGGCGGCGAAGGCCGGCATCGATGCCATGACGATTTCAGGATTGATCTTGCGCAGGCTTGCATAGTCCAGCCCAAGCTTGGGCAGCACGCCGTTGGAATAGTTCTCGATCACCGCATCGGCGCCGCGGACGAGTTCTTTGACGAGCCTTACGCCGTCGGCGGTGGTGAGATCGAGGGTGATGCCGCGCTTGTTGCGATTGAGCACGTTGAAATACGAACTCTTCTCGTAAAGCATTTGCTCGATCACGATCGGGCGGTTGTCGACGCCGCGCCACCAGTCCGGGTATTGGCAGGCCTCGACCTTGATCACATCGCAGCCGAGATCGGCGAAATGCCGGGTCGCTTGCGGTCCGGCCCATCCCATCGAGAGATCGACGATGCGCATGCCTTCAAGCGGAAGCCGTTTGGGCGCCGCCTTTGCGTGCGTTGGTGCGCGGCGCTGTGCTTCGGCCCAGCGCGGGGCGCCCTCGCCGAGTGCGGGCACGACTCCGCCGGCCTTCGGTGGCGTCACGGTCAGCCGCAGCGGTGAGCGCGGCACTTCGTAACTCCGCGCGCCATGCCGCACCGGCACGAAGCTGCCGCGACGGCGATGCTCCGGACTGGAAAGCAGATCCGCCATGGTCGGCACCACGACAAAGGGCAGGCGATGCTGCAGAGCCAGCGCGAACCATTCCTCGGCGGTGCGTTGCAGGAATTGCGGCGCGAACCTTGCCTCGATGACATCGGCGTTGGCGAGGCGGCCCCGGTTGACCGCGTATGCCGGATCGCTGGCGAGGTCGGCGACATCGAGCAGATGGCAGAACGTTTTCCATTGCACCGGCGTGACGACGGTCACCCCGATCCATCCGCTTTTGCAACTGTAGATGCCGAGCGGATAGTTCGGCGCGAACCGATTGACGCCCCACCTTTTATCCGCCGCGCCGCCGGCCCATGCCAGCGCGACGTTGTAGTCGGCGACCGCAAGGTTTGCCTCATGCAGGCTGATCTCGAACGTTCGGCCGCGTCCGGTTGTCGTATCCTGCAACGCCGCCATCAAGGCGATGAACGCGGTCAATCCACCGACCGGGACGCCCTGATAGTCTTCGACCGGCACCGGCGGTCCTTGTTCCGGACCGACAAGCTGCACCAGTCCGGCGAGCGCCCGGCACACCGAATCCGTTGCCTTGTAGTCGCGGTAAGGACCGTTATTGCCGAACCAACTGATGTCGGCGATGACAAGAGCATCGTACGGTATGCGCAGCGCGGCGTGATCGATCTGGAGAGCGTTGCGGGCGGCCGCATCGAGCGAATCGATCAGAACGTCCGCGGAAGCCATCAGCTCGCGCAGCTGGTCGGCATCAGCTTTGCTGGTCGCGTCCAGCACCACGCTGCGCTTGTTGAAGTTGAGAAATCCGAAATAGCCGCTCTCGCTGATATCTCCAGCGAGATCGACAAGGGGCTCCGCCTGACGGGTCGGATCGCCCGCCGGCGGCTCGATCTTGAGAACCTCGGCGCCAAAATCCGCGAACAGACGCGCGCAATATGACGCCGCCGGAAGCGTGCCCAGTTCAACGACGCGCAAACCCTTAAGCGGCATATCAGCGCTTCCTGTACGGTAATCGCGTCATGTCCAGGCGGTGTTGTAGTTTTCGAACTTCATTGGAATTTCGTGGATCTCGTTGGTGAGCTTTGTCAGCTCGGCCGGATCGTCGTCGGGCGCGAACTGCAGCGAAATCGTATCGGCAAGACCGCCGTAGCGTTCTTCCAGGGCCTTCGGGAGCGACTTATAGTCCGCCACCACGGCGAACAGATCGATCATCTCTTCGGGGATCAATGCCGCCATTTCATCCCAACGGTTTTCGCGGGGATAGGGGATCAGTTTTTCACCCATCGCCTCCATGCCATGCAGACGCAGAATGTCCCAATAGGCCTTGGTTGAACAATAGAATGCGATCCGGAATCGGACATATTCCTTTCGCTTGGCGACCGCCGCCGCATCGCGCCCCGTCGCGATAAATCCGCCGGCGACGATTTCAAAATTCTTGCGGGCGCGGTTGCCGCGCGTCATTCCCTCCTGCAATCGGACGTTCGAGACCTCCTTGAGATAGTTGCGGGTCGAGAACGGATGCAGATGGACGCCGTCGCAGATTTCTCCCGCAATTCTCAGCATCGCCGGACCCACCGTCGCCATCGAAATCGGGATGCGAGGCAAGCCGTTCGGCTTCGGCGAGAAATTGGGCGTCATCAGGGTGAGGTTGTAGCTGTCGCTGTGGTAGTCGAGCGGAACAGCGTTTTCCCAGGTGTTCCAGACCGCGCGAACGGCGCCGATATAATCGCGCATCCGCGGGGCGGGCGGCGACCATTGCAAACCGTAGCGGCGCTCATTGTGCGCCTTGACCTGGGCGCCGAGTCCCAGATTGAAGCGGCCCTTCGAAGCGTTCTGAATGTCCCAGGCCGCGTGCGCGGCAATCGTGGGGGCGCGTGGAAAGGCCATCGCGACGGCGGTGCCCAACTGAATCCTGTCCGTCACCATTGCTGCCGCCGCGAGCGGCAGAAACGGGTTGTGGGCGTTCTCAAGCGCGATCACGCCGTCGAAGCCGACGCTTTCCGCCAGCCTGGCAACTTGCTGCGACTCGTACAGGTCATAATTCGGAAGTTGAGTGATAACGCGCACAAATTTCTCCCTTACGTCTGTTCCGTTGGAGCGACGCCGCGCCCCTCAACCGGTCGAGTCCGACCTTGCCGGCTTCTCAAGCGCGAATATCGCTCGTTGAAAAATCGTATCCGTTCGTATACAATGCATCAGGTCACAACGATCTGCAAGCCAATTTGATGAACCGTTTCATGAAACAATTTGAACTAGTTTGGACCATTGCCGGAATGCCGCAGCCATGAGCGCACCTGCCAGAACCAGGAAGCCGCCAAGACCTGCAAGATCTCCGTTGAAATCTTTGCAAAAAGCGCCGTTGGGCGGCACCGCATATGACCGGATCCTGAGAGCCGTCGTGCAGGGCGACTACGAACCGGGCGACCGCATTCTCGAAGACGAGATCGCCGGGCAACTCAGCATCAGCCGTACGCCGGTCAGGGAAGCGCTGCGGCGTCTCGAGGATGAGGGCATCCTGGTCCATGAGCCGCATCGCGGGATGACGGTTGCGAAGCTCGATTTTCAGATGGTGCAGGAATTGTATTCCGTCCGCGATCTGCTCGAAGGTGCTGCCGCGGCGCGGGCTGCGCGTTACGCAACGGACGCGGATATGGCGTTGCTCGAAGACCTGGTCGAGCGCGAGCCGCTCGCAGCCAAAAGCAGCGCCACCATGGCCGCGCACAATGCCCAGTTTCACCAGGCGATCTATGCGGCCGCGCACAACCGCTATCTGCTGAAAACGCTGAATGTGCTGGCCAATCCGCTGGCGCTGCTGAGCAAGACCGCGTTCTCATCGCCTGGGCGGCGGGCCGCCGCGATGGCGGAGCATCGAAAGATCTTCGAGGCTATCAAGGCACGCGATCCCGTCAAGGCGGAATTCGAGGCGCGCGAGCATCTGCGTTCGGCGCAAAAAACGCGCCTGCGGATTTTCGCGGAGATGCGGAAATGACCGCCGCCGGATTAGGGTGCGGACTCATTAGAGTGTAGCCAAATGATGCTGCGTTACGGCTTAACGTAAATGCTCTCATACATTCCTGCGTATTCCTCCTTCCAACCTCTCTTATCCACGAGAAACCGCCTTAACTGTTCATGCGCCTTCACCCAAAGCACCGTATCGATTTGGTATTTCTCAAACACCGTGTCCCAAGCGGTCTCATTAATCTCCAATTCGACCAGTTTGAAATAGTCACGTAGTAAATCATCCGGATAAGCGGTAGCTGCTCGACCATCCACGAACACAGGTACGGCACCTTGAGTGCGGAAAATCAAAAGTCCACCGACGTTCCAGTGGTTCAGAAGCCGCGCATGCGAAAAGTGTGTTTGAAGATAAAGAGCATCCTGCTCTGAAAGCATTTGCGGAAGTTCGAGAGCCGGTTTTATTTGAAAAAAAGTCAATGGCAGAGCGCACGCGCCAATGATGCCAGCAGCCAGCAACGACTTTTGGACTTCAAAATTATTCAGTTGTTTAGGCAGCAGCCGATCAATGTGAAGAGCCAGTGCAACCGTTGAAAAAAGAAAAAAGAAAGACATGTATCTAAATTGATAAAGCCCTAAAAACAAAAAGAGCCAGGAAAGCAGCCGCGACTCCAGAGGAATAGCACTGGAGCCTCTGTAGCGCAGTTCGAACGCAATAAATATCAAGATATATACAACGCCAGGAATGCTCCCCGGCATGGTTATGTTCTGAAAATAGGACAGCCACTCGGTGATGTTTGCTTGCACAAAGTGGCCTAATGTAGCCACTACGCCGTCGTAGATATGCAAGCCAAGAGGATTGATAAATATTGCAACAAGGCAACCGACGCCCGCGAAGCTGTAGATTTTGAAACCTACCCAATCCCGTCTGAGCAAAGCCGCGCCGCAAAAAATGCCAACAATAAGAAAACCAAGCACAAAGCCGCCATGCAGATTAGCCCAAAGGACCATGATTACAGGCAACAAAAAACATCTCGTTCTTTTCAAACATTCTCCGTAGAAAATTACGCAAAACAACATAGTGGAAGTGTTCGGCGAAGCGGCGAGATAAATATTTGGGGGCGTCGCAAAAGAGGGGTAAAGCAAACACGCGGAGAAAACGGATATGCAAACTGCAACCGCTGAGGCTCCGCTGCTTAAGCAGATGGACGTGAGATATCCGACTATGACCGCGCCACACGCAACTACAAATAATGTGAGGCCGCTAAATTTCGTATATTGAAATAATACGCTGGCAATGACGTCCCAAAGCCACGAAAGATTATACCATTGCTTGTCTCCAAGGGTAAATGACCATGGATCCTGGAAAGGAATATTGCCTCGGTCTCTGATCAAGTCCCCGGCGGCCAGGTGCCATCCCAAATCATAGTGTTCAAGCAGGAGCGGCCCGTTTGAAAGGTAATACACACATGCGAATGAAATCAGGAAGATATAGATTCCGGACCTCTGGAAGTAAGCCCTGATTGTCTTTGACGCTCGATCAAACTTAGAGTCGCCCCAAGCCTCCAGCGCGTCCATAAATGAGCCCCTCGCGATCGAAGCGAGCCTCCTACGGGCTCTGCATGGTGTCGGGTCTGCATGGTGAGATACAAACAATCCTTGCTTTAGGGCGATCGATCTAAAGTCGAGTTAAATTCAGTTGTGCAATCGATTGCTGCCCGCTGAAGAAATTTTCTGGTTAACGAATCCCTACGTGGGACCCGCGATCGTCATCGCGCTCGGATACGAGCAAGGCTTGGTATTGGATTCACGCGCCTATCTCGGCGGCGGTGCGCATGAGCCGCGAATGACCAGTTCGGTCGGAAACCGCAGCCGGCGGGTCGGCAAGGTCGGGTCCTTGATCCGGTCGATGATGAGGTGCGCCGCCGCCTCTCCAACCGAATTGTAGTTCCAGCGGATCACCGTCATGGGAGGACTTGTCAGTTCGGCGACATCAGAGTCGCCGCAGCCGATGATCGAGATGTCCTGTGGAATCCGCAGGCGCTCCGTCGAACACGCATGGAGCATGCCGGTCAGCATGGAAATTCCACCGGCGACGATCGCGGTTGGCCGGTGCCGGCCGCAAAGCAGGTCGGAGACGGCAATATAGGCATAATTGGCGGTAAAGCTCTCCGCCTTGATGAAATCTGGATTCACTGGAATTTTCATCTCGGCGAAAGCGTCGTGGTAGCCGAGGATCCGCTCCCGGGCGGAAAGCACCGTGGTCGGTCCCGTGACCAGTGCGATGTCGCGGTGACCCAATCCCAGCAGGTGCAGCACCGCCTTTCGAGTTCCGTCCCGCTGCGCCATGGTCACGGTATCGATTTCCGCATCGCTCTCGCGATCCAGCAGGACGAGGGGTATTTCCAGGGAATTGCGTATCGCTGCGATCTCGGGATCGTCTTCGCTCGCGGTGCTCATGATCAGGCCGTCGAGCCGCCGCCGCAGCGATTCCAGCAGTTCGATTTCGCGTTTTGGAAGATCCTCGGAACAGCCGATCACCAGGATATAGCCGGCGTCCAGGAAGACGCGCTGCGCCGATTTGACGAAGCTCGCGAGCGCATGAACGGTAATGTCGCGGATGATGATGCCGACGGCTCTTTTGGTGCCGCGCATGCCCTGCGCCGCTGCGTCCGGCATGAACTTGAGCTTCGCGATCATGCGCTCGACGCGCTTCCTGATGATGGGACCGACGGTCTTGTTGCCGTTCAGGACCCGCGACACGGTCCCGACCGAGACGCCAGCGGATTGGGCGACATCGCGGATCGTCGGCCTGGCGAGAGGCTTGTTCGTCCGCTTCGATCGGGTTGCCTTTGGTTTTGCTTTTTTCATCAGGCCGTCGCGGTGGTCGGGCTCGTGTCCATCGACCATAACATAAGCGGGGATTCGTCCGCAGGACAGATCACGACGCAACCCACGACCGGGCCGCGCCGCCGCCTGCCTGTCCGGCAACGCCCCCCGCGCAGCCAAGGAAACAGGACTGCGTGATGAAACGGTTCATTGATTTTATCCGGATATATCCTATGAAGGATCACGATCGCGCAGGCGATCATTTCGCCTTTGGCTGCAACGGGTTTGATCAGGACCAATCAAGATGAAAATGACCGCAGCGATCATGTTCGAGCAAGGCCTCAAACGCCCGTTCGCACAAACCCAACCGCTGAAGATCGAGACCGTCGATCTCGAGGGGCCGGGTGCCGGCGAGGTTTTGGTGCGGATCGCCGCGGCGGGCCTGTGTCACTCGGATCTTTCAGCGATCAAGGGATTACGCCCGCGCGCGCTGCCGGCCGTGGTTGGCCATGAGGCGGCGGGTGTGGTCGTGGAGACTGGCACGGGAGTGCGCGACTTTTCAATCGGTGACCACGTCGTGATGGTTTTCGTGGCGAGTTGCGGGACCTGCAAATATTGCCAGGCCCGACGGCCCAGCCTTTGCCAATCGTCCTGGAAAGCGCGGTCCGAAGGGACTTTGCAAAGCGGTGCGCGCCGCATCAGCCTCAAAGGCCGACCGATCAACCATTACAGCGGTGTATCGGCTTTCGCGGAGTACGCCGTGGTTTCAGAACGGTCGCTGGTCAGGATTTCGAAGATGGTCCCGTTGAGGGATGCCGCCATTTTCGGTTGCGCGGTCATTACCGGCGTCGGTGCGGTCGCCAATGCCGCCGGCGATGTCGATGGCAGAAGCGTTGCTGTGATCGGCCTCGGCGGCGTCGGCTTGTCCGCGCTTCTCGGTGCGCGGATGGGAGGTGCGGATCCACTGATCGCGATCGATGTCCACGACAGCAAATTGAAGTTGGCGCTGGAGCTCGGCGCGTCGCATGCGTTCTCGGCAACCGATCCCGATATTGTTGAAAAAATCAAATCATTGACGGATGGCGGAGTGGATTTTGCATTCGAAATGGCGGGGTCGATGGCCGCGATGCAATTGGCCTATGCGGTCGGGCGGCGCGGCAACGTCACCATTTGCGCGGGCTTGCCGCCTCAAGCGGCGACGTTTCCGCTTCCTTGCGCCGCCATGGTCGCGGATGAACGGGTGATCAAGGGAAGCTATATGGGCAGCGCCATCCCGGCGCGCGACATCCCGCTTTATGCCGAGGCATTCATGAGCGGACGTTTGCCTGTCGATCGGCTGCTGACGGGTGAGATTGACTTTGAAAATATCAACAAGGGTTTTGACGATCTCGACGATGGGGTCGGCGTTCGTCAGATCTTGAACTGCGGCCCTTAGCCCGTTGGCGAACATCGTAGCCCGGATGGAGCCAACGGGTCGGCGCGAAGCGCCGCCCGATGACAGGCTCCGCGAAATCCGGGACTCACGCGCCGCCGGCCCCGGATTGCGCTGCGCTTCATCCGGGCTACAGCCGTGATTTGCCCGATGGGCTATTTCGTGTCCAGTGCGCGCACCAAAAATATTTCGCTTCACGTTTTGGTCGAAACAGGTTTATCGATTCCGTCGTCTCGTCTCACAGAGGGCGTATCGCGATCGTCACGAACGCGGGGCGGGATGCGGTGGACGCGGCAGCGTTAGGCGCGCAACTTGATGGCAGGGCGGGTTCTTATGAACCCGTGAGCGATCAAACGGCGAGCTGACGAACGATGTTGCAGCGTACGGCGAAGTCGTGTGGTCCTGACGCCCCGACGCTGGCGTCAAGTTCGCGGAGTTGAGTCGGCCCAACCGGGCTTAGACAAGACATATCCGCTGACGACGGTGGCAAAAGAGCCCGGTCACCGGGGAGAGCGCGAAGGAAACCGTTAAAACCATTGCGTGCGGGAACGTCGGGTGATTCCGG